>Ga0157379_10000310_pt1 | contig 38692 bp, 70 predicted proteins | sample S25metaG_FD_121802 | JGI IMG/M metagenome (GOLD analysis project Ga0157379, IMG submission 121802) | Switchgrass rhizosphere microbial communities from Kellogg Biological Station, Michigan, USA - S2-5 metaG | ecosystem: Host-associated > Plants > Roots > Rhizosphere > Soil | place: USA... | reverse complement strand
TGAGTTTCGTCATGTGCTTGATTTTCCTTTATCTCAAGCCAACTCTTATTTTGTTGGCGGTGATTATTGCAACAATTAACCTTGCGCTTTTTTACTTGTGGGTTATAATCCGGATTCTTTCCCCAATGTTTGGGTAGAGCGTGAATATTACTTCGATTCAAAAGCCTCTCAAAGGCAGAAAACAGACTACGAATATGCTGAAGATCTTGAGAAATTTATACAGGGCTTGCCTGTTTGTGCTATCTATATTGACCCTTCTGCTGTGTCTTTTCGTGTTGAGCTGCAAAAGAGGGGTATCGGCAATATTTTCGAGGCGGTAAACGATGTTAATGACGGTATACGCTTTGTTTCTACGCATCTAGAAATCGGAGCGCTTAAGATATGCCGCGCTTGCACTAACTTGATCAAAGAATTCCAATCATACTTATGGGACCCTAAATGCGCAAAAACAGGCAAAGAAAAGCCAATTAAGGAAAACGACCATGCCTTAGATGCGCTTCGCTATGCTGTTTATACACACTTTATTAATAAATCTGGAAGACCAACAAAACCAGAAGATTTAGAGCGCAGATACAACGAAACTCGTGGTTATGGGCAAGAGTTGCCTAGATTCTTTAGGGACCCTATTGATCCTAACTATAGATTTTGATTTAATGAGTAAGAACAAAGACCTTATTTTTCCCCTGGATCATCGATAAATTGACGTTATGCGTCAGCTAGATGATCTGGGGGTTTTTATTCCTCTAAAAGAATCTCAATTCAACATGGAACACAACGCTTCATCTCTTCCTTATCTTCATAGAGTAATTTAGCGAAGCCCTCTTTATCAAATTCAAATCCATGACTTGTCAAAAGAATGACTAAAAATTGAACTCTCAGACCATAAGTATGGTGAATATACATACATTCTTCGGCAGTCAGATAGTGTGAGGGTTTCTTCAGAAGAATGAAGAGTTTTGCGCCCCCTCTATTTAACCATCTGAAACCATTTTCGATTAAAGATAATTCCTCTTCAATTGTCATCTAAAAGAATCTCCAAAAGTTTGATTAAATCTGCTCTGTCTACTTTAGCGCACGCACAAGGAATATCTGAATACTCGTAGCAATTGCATGGATGCTTATTCTCTTTGATTTGTTCATGCAAAAGAGCTTTGAGCTTTTGATTTCTTTCTAATCCAGTTGAAATCAGATTAAGTAGGGTTAACTTTTTCACTTTTGACATTTTAACAATTCCTCAGTGAGATAGATGGGATTAATTTTAACAAATCGAAAGTGCGCATTTTAACATTCCTTAGGAGAGAGCATTTCTGGCATCCAATGAGAAAATATTTTGAGAGGTTTAGATTTCATGCTACCAAAAACATAAAGACCACCATTCTTAAATGTTCCGCAATACCAACCAACTGAACCACCTTCGGAAGGTTCATTTTTCCAGATAAAGATATCCGTATTATCTTCAGGCTCTTGATCTGATCTTTTAATCCATTCCATATTACTCCTTAGGCGGTTCAGGTTTGTTTTTAAGATCAATCGGCATCCACCATTTAGCCCACCTACATTTATCTCCACCGTGAAAGGAATACCAACCTTCTGATGGCTCACCTTGAAGTGTAGTTTTCCAGCCAATGACCACCTCTCTATTTCTCCAATAGATCCATACGGGTTCATTTAATTGGGGAAGTCTATCTTCAACTGATATCCATTCCATTCTAGTCCTTTGGTTCTTCAGGAAGCGGCATCCAGTGAGATATCATTTTATGATGTTCGATAGGAATGAATCCAAATTTTATCATATATGGACGTTGGTAGATCAGACTTACTTTACTTTTAGGACAAATGGCGAAACACAAATAATCTCCGTCTATTTCAGGCATTCGATCCTTAATACTAATCCATTCCATTAATTATCCTTATAAATTCGTCGTTTAAAATTCTTGGTTCACCTGCTTTTATATTTTCTATGGAGATTGTTGGTGGCTTAGGCATTTCCATCCAATGAGTTATCCTATATTCAGCGTCTCTATATTCCTCATTGCAACAAGTGCAAATAACAGATTTAAAATACTCAGTTTCTTTAGTTTTGAATCTCATATCGTTTTGTTCAATCCATCGAATCGAAACGAAAATCAGATTTCCGTCTGTGGCTAATACAGGAATGCTCAGAGGGGGTTTTTCGTTTTTAACACTAATCCATTTCATTAATTATCCTTTGGAGTAGAGGGAAGAGGCGTCCAATGTGTTGGTTCGAAGGGACATTGATATTCGCCAAATTCAAACTCACCTTTTTTAAAAACGCAATATTCTATAACTTTATCTTCAAAGAGGTGACAACTACCGCATAGAGATTTACCATAGGCCAAAACTCTTTCGTATTCTTTTGGTAATTGATCAGTGACTTTTATCCATTCCATTTTTTCCATTAATTTATCTTTATAATTTTCTGAGGTAACTCCAGTTCCATCTAAACAACCTATTAGCCCTGACCTTTTAAGTCTTTTCATACGAGGTGATAACTTATCCATCTCATCCGTATCTCTGCTCCTTTTTCCTGTGGTAATTAGCCTGTCCCAATATCTTCCAAGGATGCTTACTTAAAGGAGTTCTAGGACTAGTGTTAGCCTCTCGTTTCTTTCTGGCAGCACATTCTAAACATCTCGGCGAAACTTTACCCCTATTCTTGACCATGAGACCGCCTACTTTGCGTTCTTTGCAGAGGTTGCAGAGGTAGGTAAGGATTGTGCTGGTCATTTTTTCTCATCTTCTTTGTATGCATTCAAAGCAACAGATTCAGAAACCTCTTTAATCCAGTCTAAATCGTTTCTATAGCAGAAATCCATAAATGTAGTTTTGTAAAAAATGGAATAGTCTCTAAATTGAACGAATTCTTTACAATTCACTAAAACCCTTGTTCTATATTTAACAGGGACGGCAATGTAAATATGAAAAAAGTCTACAAGAAAGGATTTAATCATTTCTCTTAGGGTTTTGATTCTCATTTTGTTCCTTTTTTGCTCTGGGCAAACATTGCTCACACCACAATCGAATTTTACCAGTCAAACTGGAGCATCCTTTAAAATAAGAAAGGTGAACATGAAGAGACTTTTTGCAATCATCACAGTGGTCAGCGAATTTTGTTTTCATAAAAATCAAGCCCTATTTCTTATAATCAGGATTCGTCTTAACAAACATTCCAACTCTAATAAGTTCACCCGATTCAAGTTTCTGGTCCATCACTTCAAGCATGTCTTTCTTTTTTATGTTTGAATCCTTATCCACTACTGGAGGAATTTCACAATCTTTAGGTGGTCTATATACAAAAGATGATTTAAATTCGTCAGAATCTAATCTTTTAAAATCAACCATAATTTCCTAAATGATTTGTTTGATAATTACTAAATTGTTTAATCAAAATTAAAATACAGGTTGCTTAACATAACATCAAGTATCGGCCTATAAATTAATTCTTTCTGTCTAATGGTGTTGACTTAATCGTATTAAACTTATATTCCTTAATTACCTTTTCAGGGGAGAAGAGTTTCGACATCTTTTCCCAGTCTTTTTCTCTCAAGTAAACTCTAGCCTGTTCCCATGTAAGATTATATTTCCTCATAAGGTAAGTTTCGCTCAAAGTGCCATGCCTCTTGAAATCAGCCTCGATTTGTTTATCTAGTGTCATAAACTATTCCTTTCTATCTGCTGTTCTTGACTTTTTTTCACTTCTTGAATGTCTTTTGTCAGTTCCTTATCCATACAAAATGTCCCATAAAGCAATAGATTTGTATAAGCCTCACGAAGCGTATATCGCAAAATGTCTTCGTATTGCTTTTCAGTGGTCATTCCTTCTCCTGCATGATCTTCATAAATTGCCTAGAAGTATCAAAATAACTAGCGAGCATGTGTGTAATGGAATCCAAACAATTGGAGGGTAAATTATTAACCATAACAAAATAAATTAATGCTTTATAAGCCTCTTGAAATCCTTTAGCCTCTGTTAGATTGTTCCATTGCTCAGGGATATTTTTAATTTTATCCCTACACGGAAAACATAAAATGTATCCATGCAAAATAGGAACTGCACCTAATAGATCTTTTTCACAGCAATAGCAACGGGTCATTCCTTCTCCTTTATCGAGTAGCCGCAAAAGGGGCAGAATTTGACTTCCGAGTAAGTCGTGTTATCGTCATATGATTCAAAATAAGTCAATTTTCCTTCGCTTTCTTCACAAACCCATTTTGCAGTGGATGTAAAAGAAAACTTACCTATCTCACCTTCACATCTATGCAACTCCTTCTTCGGAATTTCAGGTGTTTCTATTTCAGAAAATGATAAACCTTCTCTAAGGTCACACATAAATCTTTTCCATGCGTTCTCTAAAAGTCCAGAATGATGTATGGAAATATTATCAATCCAAATTTCTTCGTTATCTGTAATCCAAACAAATCTAGTTTTAGGAAGTTCACCACTTGAAAACTTAGTCCATTTCATTCAATTCCCCCACGTATCGACATAAAGCCACTCAGTAATGTTTTTTTCATCTATAAATCCGTAACTATCTCCGTGAAAAGGGCCGCATCTTCTTTCCGTTCCATCATGATCAAAGAACTCCCATCCACCTTTCTTTGTCCATCTTGCAAAGGTAATCGCTCCAGACTCAGAGTCCTTTCCTTCTCCATCTCGAACTAAAACCCAGTCGTATTCGGGGGGAGGAATATCCTTAAACTTAGTCCATTTCATAGAAACCATCCGCTATAAAACACAAACCAATAAGCCACATAAAACCAAGTGCAACAATAATGAAGGGCAGCCCACAAAAAACTATGATTAACTGAATATGAGAGAAATCCAGCAAAAAAACACCCCAATAACCACCAAAGGCTCATCCGATCATCTCCATTTATTATTCTAAATATACTTTTCTAGCATGTTCCATATTGAGACCCATTAACCCGAGATGTATATTCCATTCTCTAAAATGACTTTTCATAAATGGCGGATTTTTTTTGAAACTTTCAGCATATTCATCAGATACATCAAATTTTTCTTTATCGCCGTTCGACCAAACAATCACTAATTTCATCTAAACATCTCCTTTTCTTCAATATACAAAGCCTTCATACCAACGATATCCTCTTCAGGTCTTCCTGATCCTTGTATCTTAAGCTTATTTCCATGTAGTGCATTCCATCTTTTAGGAAGATCTTCTCTATATATCTTTTCAAACCCTTCTCCAAAACACCACAAAGCGAATTTATATGCCTCTTCGGATGTATCAAAATGAGACTCTATGATATCTCTAAAGTGACGATTAAATAACATTAGCCAAACATCTCCATTTGCCTTCCTGTAGGCTGTTCTATCGTTTTCTGCTTCTGCACCTGTTGTCGTAGCTCTTCGATTGACATAAGCCAAGCTAGATCCTTTTGCACACGTCTGATTCTTTTGTCCATGTTCTGCATCTTTTGCTCATAGGTGCGTTCGAAGAACTCAAGTTGTTTCATGGTTTTTATCTATAAATTGTTTCATAAAAGATGAGAATTTTAAGCAAAGATCTGTATATTCTTTTTGCGTTCTCTTAAATTCTAAAGGGTTTTCATCAGGTCTAAACATCAAAGTGTCTAAATATTTGTTTTGGTAGTATGTTTCGGTTTTGGAAATTGCATGGTAAATTAAGAAGTATTCGTCTTCGTTAAGATCAAGTTTCCTCATTTCTTTCCCTGTCTGATTTCACATAAGACGCTCACTAAATTCATATAGATATTGGATGTCAGGATAAAAACTCCCATTGGAATATTTCCTGTTAGTGCGAAATACAAAGAAATACCAGCAACTATTATAGAAAGTAAATAAGTTACGTTGTGTTGTTTCATTTCAGCAATTTCTCCGTGATATCTACGATGACCGCAATCGTTTCAGAAACACGATCATCAATTTCATCTTCGTGCTCTAATTCATATTGTTCGTTCTCGAGGATGTTGATTAGCAAGTGGACTTCTTCGTTTGTTAACTCAATCAGTTTCATGTCATCCCTATATATAGCATTAGCATATTTTTCGCTTTAAGAAGTTAAAAGGAGTAGGATTTTACGAATGTAAAGAGTTTTTAGCTAACTGAATCTTTTTTTGAACAGAATGGCTCAATGGTTTATTGTAAAGTAAATTTTCTTTTCACTAGGTATCTATGACTTTGTTTCCTCAGCTTTCGGACACCTATTACGTAGATCAAGACAATAGCGTTTTAAAGATGATGGATTATACGTATTCCAAAAACATTCAGATCAATCAAAGCTTTTGGAGTGAAGCCGATATTGATAATCGTTTCAAGGCGGGTGATCAAACTTTGTGGAATGACATTTATGGCAACCTTCCCGCATTCCGTCGTCGCCAATTCAACTTCAATAGGATTCGACGTGTCATTAACATGATAACGGGATATCAAAGACAGCATCGCAAGTCTACAGTTGTCGCGGCAATTGAAAATTCTAATGAGCATACTTCTTCTCAATTCACTAAGCTTCTTTTCCATCAAAATCAACGTGGTAGAATCCTTGAAACTATCTCTGATGCCTTTGAAGGGGCAATCACTACAGGAATGAACCTTCTTTCTTGTTGGATGGATTATCGTACCGATCCTGTGAATGGCGATTTTTGCGTGGATAATGTTGCTTACAATGGTTATCTGATCGACCCCTATTTCAAGAAGATGGACCTATCAGACTGTAACAACATCTGGACTAGAAAATACGTTTCTAGAACGCAATGCGAAGCACTACTACCTGGGCGCAAAGATGAAATAAAAAACATGCGTGGATGGGGTAATCGAGATGGCAAGTTTCAGTTTATGCCAGAAGCTTATAACTACGGTATGCAAGACCTACTCATTTATGACGAGTTTTGGTATTTAGATACCCGGTTGCAAAAGATGCTTGTAGATCCTCAAACTGGCGAAACTATGGAATGGCGTGGAATCGATGAGGATTTAAGAGAATTTAACCGCGCATTTCCTCAAGTTATTGTTATTGATCAAGAAATTCCCACTGTCAAGCTTGCGGTAGTGGTACAAGGCAAGGTGATGTACAATGGACCTAGTCCTTTGGGTATTGACCGCTATCCTTTCGTTCCTGTTTGGGGCTATTACGAGCCTCATATTCCTTACTTCCCATGGCGCGTTCAAGGAGTGGTTCGCGGCTTACGTGATGCTCAGTATCTTTATAATCGCCGTCGTATCATTGAGCTGGATATTTTGGAATCACAAATAACATCAGGGTTTATGTATCGTGAAAACGATCTGGTCAATCCTAAAGATGTATTTTTGCAAGGTCAAGGAAGAGGACTAGCTATCAAAGAAACAGGAAGACCTCTTGGTGACTCGGCTATTCCAATTCAAGCTCCTCAAGTTCCTCCTTCAATGATTCAGTTATCAGAATTACTCGGTAAAGAAGTTTCTGAAATATCGGGTGTTAATGAAGAATTATTAGGTGCTGCGCAAGATGACAAGGCTGGTGTTTTATCTATGTTACGACAAGGCGCGGGGTTGACTACCCTGCAAATCCTTTTTGATCAGCTGGACATGTCGCAGCGCCTCCTTGGTGAATTACAACTTAGGATTATTCAGCAGAACTGGACACCTGGAAAAGTAAAACGTATCTTAGGCGATGATCCTACTCCTGAATTCTACAATAGGGCCTTTGGAAAATATGATGCTGTTGTTGAAGAAGGTTTAAATACTTCCACTCAAAAGCAGATGCAGTTTGCTCAACTGCTTCAATTAAAAGAACTTGGAGTTCCTGTACCAACTGACCTGCTTATCAAATCATCAACGCTTCAAAATAAAGACGAGCTCGTTGCTTCTATTCAACAAGCCGAGCAACAGCAACAACAAATGGCACAGCAACAACACGAAGCTCAAGTAGCTGTCCTTCAGGCTCAAATTAAAGATCTTGATGCAAAAGCGGTCGCTAACCAAGGTTTAGGACTTGAAAGGGCATCGCGTATTGAAGAAAATAGAGCCCTCGCTGTTGAGCGATTAGCTGAGGCACAAAAAGATAGAGACTTGGGTGTGCTTGATCGTATTAAAGCGGTTAAAGAGCTTACTGACATCGATTTAGGGCAACTTGAAAAAGCTCTTAACATTATCCGCTCATTACAACAAGGAGCCCAAGAACAAGAAACAAAATTAGCAGAGCAAACACGTGCAGTAGCTCCATCTTATACAGCATAGAAAAAAAAGGTAAAAAGAATTTACTGAATTCGTGTAAAGTTAAAATTAAATTGCAAACAAGGGGTTTGTTATGAAAATGAAAGGTAAAAAACACCACAGCGATCCTATCGTTGGTGGAGAATCAGAAAGAGAAGGAAAATACTGGGGAAAAGGCGAGTTTGCTAACATGCCTTCTGCAGTAAAAATGCAAATGTATCCTAAAGCTCATGAATTTGGTCCTGGAGTTTTAGATGATACTATGGGAAATATTGATAAAGAGAATGGAAGAGCTGAAGCAACTTCGCACAAGTATCTTTCTAATCAACATTAAGAGGCTCTATGTCTAAGAAAAGAGATGGTGGTGCCAACTACAGTTTTTTAATCCAGAATCAACCTGCCAAGCGTATGGGAGCAAAGGATTTTGCTAACATGCCAGCGGATCCTATCATGGTAGATTATTCTAAAGATCAGGAGTACCGTGATGGAATTATCAACTCTTTTGCCTCGACTCTCAAAGACAATAGCGGGATTTCTGAGAATCAAAGATGATGGAGTTAATAAAAAAGCTGGAGATGGAAAGTATGGTAATGCTGCGTCCCGGGGGAAAAGCTCAAAAGATTGCGGAAAATGTGATGAAAAGAAAGGGTATAAAGGTAAGAAAGCCAAAAGCCAACGATAAAAAGGCTTTAGACATGCCCTATTTACAACATTAGGACTCTATGAAGAAGAAACCAAAACTAGGATCGGGCGCTCGTTTTAAGGCCATAGAAAAGAAAGCGGCTGCGTCTGGTGCTTCTAATCCAGCTGCTGTTGCCGCTGCTGCTGGTATTAAGAAGTACGGTAAAGCCAAAATGGAAAAAATGGCTAAAGCTGGCAAGAAAAAGAAATAATGGTTGAAAAGCCACCTAAAATTATCCAGTTTCCAGATCAAAAAAAGCCAATCTCTGTTGGTAAAGCAGTTCTTGATATCCTCTCGAAACCTCAAGAAATGCAAACTGTTCAGGATACCTTGGATGCGCTCACTCCAAGGTATTTTGAAGAGTTAGATGCTACAATTGCAGCTAATAAGTCGAAGTATTCATCACCCTTTTTTGTTGTAATACTCAAGAAAAAGGAACCTTGGGCTTTAAATGTTCTCCGTCAGTGGTATATTGCTCGTCAAAGTAAACCACTAGCAAAGGTCTTAAGACGTGATTACGCTAACTTTACTCACGATGTGTGGGAAGCTAATGAAAAAGGGGATAGAAAGCTTCTTTGGACTCTTCCTACGGCAATAGAGGCAACTACTATTCTGAAAAACAAACAGCTTTACCATGAAGATTTGGTGAAATGGTGTCAGCAGTTTGAGTCTGGGGGGCTACCTTAAGTTCACTTCTTTCTACAAGGCATATTCTGTAATTTACTCTATCTCCATCGGGTATTACCGAAAGATCATAGAATTCGTAACCCTGCTCTCGATATTTCCAAATCAACTTCTCTTTCCATTCGTTACATTCTTTTAATATAAATACAAGTGTTAGAAAGTCTTTTACTTCAAAACACCTTCCTAAAAAGATATAGGGGCTGATTTTTTGTTCGTAAAATGAATGTTCTGTGTATTTATTCATTTGTTCTGTAGATCTTCTTTGATAGCAAAATTTTTCAAATGTTCTAATTTTTCTTCTTGTTTATCTCTTTCTTTATAAGAATAAAGAACAGAAGCACACCATAACCCTTCTGTATTCCAAACTTGCACGGAATGAATAATGTGAGCTGCCATCCAGTAGTTTAGATTATATTCTAAATTAGATCGATCATTGTGCTGCCAAAGAGAAATAAACTTGATAGATTCCATCTGTACGAATTTATCGTACAGTTGAAATGTCTTGTATAAAAATATTGGTTTGACATACAAATAAAAATTGAAGTTACAAATCGGTGGCTACGTATAGCTGTCAACTTCAAAGTGGCTGAAAAGGATCTCGCCAGTCCAAAGGAATGTGCAAGTGCCGGATAATGAAAATACGGGCAGAGAGGAGCAATCCTCACCGGAAGTCGCTCAACCATCAATAGCGGAACAAGCACCAGAGCGTCAAGAAGAAACCCAAGAAAGTGCGACGAATAAAATCCAAGCACAGAACTGGGCAGAGGCTAGGCGCAAAATGCAAGAACTAGAGAGGCAAAATAAAGAACTTGCTGAGAGTGTTCAGAAGCTTAAAACGCCTGTTAAGGCGGATGAAGACGATTCTGGTATCAAAGATGAAGATTTAGTTGAGGGTAAACACCTCAAGAATCTCAAAAAAGAGATTCGTGAACTAAAGTCAGCTTTGCAGCAGAAAGAGGTATCATCAGTAGACGAGCGCCTTCAATACAAGTTTAATGATTTTGCCGATGTTGTTTCGAAAGAAAATATTGAATTTTTAAAACAAACAGAGCCAGAACTTGCAATGTCCTTATTTGGGCTGAAGGATGATCCTTATGCACAGGGAGTGGCTGCTTACAAGATGATTAAGAAAATGGGTATAGGCGAGTCTAAAGTTTCTTCTCCAGAAAAGAAAAAGGCATTAGAAAATAGCCAAAAGCCTGTTTCTGTCAATGCTGTAACTAAGCAATCTGCCATCGGTAACGCTCATCTTTTCGAAAATGGTCTCACCAAAGAACTTAAAACGTCGCTTTGGAAAGAGATGCAAGACGCCATCAAGAGGGCTTAGCTGTTCTAGCTCTATAACAAATAGGTGCTAGATGAGTATTACAACCTCTAGCGTTTTACCAGCTCCGGTTGATGGAAATTGAGCCGGAATAAAATCTTCTCTGATTGACTTGAAAACCTGACCGTGTAATGACGAAGGCAACAAGGGGCAAGCAATGAATTATTGTCCATGGACATGTGAAAAGTGTAAAAAAGAAATGTCAAGAGATGACTTGACCGAATTATTCGGTTGGGGAACTTATGTATGCACGCCATGTATTGATAATTGGTTGCAGCCTGAACGTAGCAAGCGAGAAGACGCTAATAAATGGTTTGGAATGAAGGCGGAATTTAAACAAGACGGCCTTTGTTACTTGGAAGATGGAAGAGTAATAGATCCAAATCAAGTAATTAGCGATGCGGTGCTCTGAACACTATGGAAACATAGTGAGGGATAAGTAGAGAAAGTCCCCGCCAATTAGTAAGAGTTGCTTACAAGTTGGTCACAAAAGTAACAGAATGTCAGCAAAGTTTTTCATTTAAGTTGTTATCGGTTCCTGTACCCTACATGATCCACAAGATACCAGCTGATTTGAAAGCAATGCCAAGAAATGGCGGTACTACGCTTAGGATGAGACGATACAATCCTCTTGCTACTGCACCAGTTCCTCTGGGCAATAGCGGGATTACGCCTCCTCCTCAAAACTTGACTGCGATCAATATTGACGCCGTCATGGACTTTTATGGCACTTACATCCTACTTAACGAACAAGTCACTCTTCAAAACCAAGACCCTGTCTTGAATGAAGCTGCTCAACGTTTGGGTGTAAGCTTAAGACAAACAGAAGACCAGTTAATGCGAGATATGCTTGCATCAACTGCAACCTTCATTAACTGCGTTGGTGGAACTAACGGAGATAACCCAACTGAGATCACAAGATCAGACGTTGATACTGTTGTAAGAACTTTGCGCGGTAATAACGCGTATTCGTTCATTACTGGTATCGAGGGTGAAGACCGTTTTGGAACAGCTCCAGTTCGTGATGCTTACTTCGGCCTTGGACATACTGACCTTATTGGACAGTTGGACAACGTGGCTGGATTCATCCAGAAATGGAACTACCCTAACCAACAATCAACACTCGATGCAGAGTGGGGAAACGTAGCGAACATTAGATTCTTGCTTTCTAGCATTGGATCTACTACTCCAAACGCTTCTTTACTTGGCAACACCGTCTACAATATTTTCTGTGTAGGCCGTGAAGCTTATGCTGCTATCGAGCAAGATGGATATTCCGCTCAGTTCATTTATCGTCCACCTATTTATGATGGACCACTTGCATTGAACGCATCTGTGGGCTACAAGTTCGCAGAAGTCCCAAGAATCCAAAACGACACGTGGGTATTCAACCTACGCTGCACATTAGCATAAGGGAGGTAAATCTATGTCTACACCACTTCATTCCTTTATTACAGGTTCGTTTACCTCTGCTGGAGTTGCAGTAAACCTAAGTCTTCCTGCGGGATACCAAGACTTTCGTTTGATCAATATCACTGATATTGGTTCATCTGCTGCAAATACCAACGTTATGCGTGCAGAAGGCACATCATTAATGCCAGCGGGCAGTGCTTACTTAAATCTGAAAACAAACGGTGCGGCGACTCTCCAGTTGGAATCTATGATTACATCTGGTGGTTTCACTTTTGTTGACGATAGTGCATCTGCACCTCTGAGTGCAGCGGTTGCAATTACTGGTATTACCAATGCAACCCCTCCAGTAGTTTCTACTGCGAGTACTGCTGGTCTTTCTAATAGTGATGTAGTGAGAATCACAAATTCTACTGGTCAATTAAACATTGCGGGTATGGATTTTACTATTGGCGCACTTATCGCTAATACATCTTTCTCACTTGCATTTATGACCGCTCCTGGTGCTGCAGGTACTGCAGGATTCTGGAGACGGGTGCCTTTTGATCCACGTTACTATCCTGTAAGACGTTTTATTACTAACATTTCAGCTGCCTCTCAGGCAATTGTGACTATGTCTGTTACCCACGGATTTACCGTAGGTCAAGATGTAAGACTAATTGTTCCTTCTGGCTTTGGAATGGTACAAGCAAATGGTCTTTTAGGACGTATCGTGGCAATCGGAGCTGCCGATGCTAACGGTTTTACTAACACTATTACTGTTGACATTGACACTTCTTCTTTCACTGCTTTTGCATTCCCATCTTCTGCTGTTGCAGCATTGGGTGTGACTTTCCCTCAAGTAGTGCCAGTTGGAGAAGCTGCGGTTGGATCGGTTGCGAATTCATTAGATGATGCAACAAGAAACGTATCTTTTAGAGGAGTTATTATCGGTACTGGCGTTCAGTCATCTGGAAGCTTGTATCAATGGTTTGCTACTCGAGGCGTTGCTATTTAATACTTAGGGGGTGTCAAAGCCCCCTTTACTTTAAGGAGAATTATGAGTGTAAAAAAAGTTTCTGAATCTGTGCTTCCACTTAACGAAGCGCCAACAATAACAAAATCAAAAAAAGATCTAGCTCACGAAAAGCTTTTACAAATGATTAAAGAAGAAACTAGAATGGTTAAAGGAATGTTTCAGTGTTTTGAAACCCCAGGTGCAACCATTAAAATTGATATAAGAAAGTACCCTGAAAAATACGGTGTACCAGCCTTTTCAAAGACAATGACAGATGGAATGACATACGATGTTCCTCTCTATGTTGCTCGCCATTTAAATGGTATTGATGCCTCTGCTGGTGCTTGTTCTGACAACCCAAATCCAAATATTGGCACGTGTTCTTATCCTGTGCATGGATTTTTATGGCAACAAGGTCAAGCAATGCCGAGTGCTGGTCAAGATATGAAAGGCGTTCCTGTTCCTTTAATAGGCGTTGCAAGACGTGTGAAGAGATTTGGATTCCAATCAATGGAGTTTGCGGGAGCTTGAGTCAGTGACTATTGCAACATTTAGCCCTATTACTACTGAAATTGCAAACATCACTCAAGCCAATCCTGGAATTGTGACAACCACTGTGGACCATGGTTATCGAACCGGTTTCCAGGTCCGCATTATTTTACAGGGTCATTTTGGTATGCAACAGCTAAATGGCAATCTTTTTACTATTACAGTGACAGGACAAACAACTTTCTCGCTCAATACCGATACTTCAGGATATGATGCATTCACGTTAGGAACGAATAAGCAAGTGCCCCAGTGTCAATACGTGGGTGAGCCTGCGCTGACGCTTGTAGGGGCCTTTGAAAACAGCCTTACTCCGATAGGAGGATAGAATGTCGATAGGTCTTCCAAATACTTTAGGCGCGATTATCTCAAAGGTTAGAAAGGTGACGGCAAGACCGTCTCCTACTCAACTTTCTGATGTTGAGATCATCAAATATATCAATACTTTCTATCTTTATGACATGCCTGCGCATTTGAAGATGGAATCTCTGAGATATAACCATCAATTCACTACAACGGCAAATATTCCGGTCTATGATTTTCCTACTAATTTATATATTACTGAGATGCCTCCTATTTACATTGGAGGTTACCAGTCTTACTTCACTGAAAGCCGAGAAAACTTCTTCCGCATCAACCCAAGATTAAGCTTTTTACAACAGTCGGTCTATACAGGAACTAACTCTGTTGGCGGATATACTGGGCAACTGCTAACAAATCTACCCATTGTACCGGGATTTAAGCCAAATCCACCTGGTGCATATTCTGATTCAACAGTTACAGATATCGAAGCTAGATTTATCAATTGGAACGTGCTTGTTTCGGCTTTAGGAGCGCCCGATCCAGTTAGTGGTATTCCACCTTCTATTACTCTTGTTGATGATGGTCAAGGTAATTTATTTGATCCTACAGATCCATCGACTCTTCCAGCCCTTGCGCGCGGTACGATAAACTATCTAACTGGGGCATTGACTATCAATAATTTTGCATCCCCAATACCTACTGGGAATGCTATTAATGTCCAATATGTTCCTTATGTGCCATCAAGACCTCAATCGGCAGTATTTTTTCAAGATCAAGTGATTTTGTATCCCGTTCCAGATCAGGCCTATACAGTGTCATTTGAAGCTTACAAATATCCTGCAGACTTTTTTGTCGCGGCTAACGGTACATTTAACGGTACTCTACACCCTCAATTAGATGAGTGGTGGCAACTTCTTGCATACGGAGCAGCAGATAAAATCTTTGCAGATAATGGCGATTTTGAAAACATGCAAAAATATAGACCTCTTTTAGATGAACAAATGAGACTAATGTTAAGACGTACTATCGTTGAACAAACCAGTGAAAGAACAGCAAGTATATACACAGAACAAACGGCCATAGGCCAATACCCATTTGGAAACATTTTTAGCGGCTTTTAGGAGAATTTTATGACCTACGATCCAAATATTCCTCAGGCAACAGACATCATATCTCAGTCTCAAGGCCAGCTTCTTACTAATTTTGGACAAGCAAATACTGCCTTTGGAATAGATCATACTGCATTTTCAGTGGTTGCTAACCAAGGATTCCATAAAAAGGTTACATTCCAAGCAGTAATTGCCAATCCTAACCAAATTGGGCCAATTGCATCTCTTTATACGAAGACAGGAACGTCCAAATCTGAACTTTTCTATCAAAATGATAGCAATGCCGGTGCTGTTTCTCAGATTACAGGGGGAGCTGGCATAGGAGCAGCCGGGTGGGTATGTTTCAATGGAAATACAGGTGCAATTAATTCTAGTTTAAATATAGCCTCTGTCACTAGAAACAGTGCAGGTAATTACACAATCGCTTTTACTAGAAACTTCTCAGCTACTTCATATGTGGCATGTGTTTCTTGCTTTAGTCAAATTAATTTCCCTCTTTCTTGGAAAGAAGTAGCTAAAAACGTAGGTTCATTTCAGTTTGCTGCCTTTGGTTATTTTCCAGCTCAAGCTGCATCTGATCCTAGTGAAGTATCTATAATATTCTTTGGAGCATTGGTGTGACACAAGCGCCTTTTGCAGTTGTTAATATTCGAGATGGAGCAAGAAGAGATGTTGTCCCTTTCCTTCTGCAAAACGATAGCTTTCCTATCATTGAAAATAGTTACTTATTTAGAGGAAGGATTGAGAAAAGATCTAGTTTCTCTCCTGTTGGTAATGATGGGAGATTAAAAGGAACTGTTGGAACAACCGATGGAGGGGGCAACATTACCCTTTTAGACGGGACTGTTCCAGGCGGTATTCCTGCTGGTGTTGCAACATTTATTATCAACGGCAGCACTCTTACTGATCCAGGAGGAGCGTCGCCTGTTATTTTACTCACTACAGGAGCTGTTACTGGTACTTTAAATCGAACAACGGGAGTTCTTGCCACTAATGCCCCCGCAGCTCCTGTTGTATATATCCCTGGACTTCCTGTTATGGGTCTTTTGACTCGTGAAGAGGTCAATCCCGCTCTTATTAATGACGAGCTTTTAGAGGCTTTTGACACACGTTATACTTATGTTTTTGATGTGGCCTCCAATGACTTTATTTTACAGAACACTTTTGCAGGGACTGTTAATACTTTTGTTTGGACAGGGACAGATTCAGACTTTTTCTGGTATACAAACTATTTTGATGCTTTTTGGGCTACTAATAATGTACCTGGATTTCATGCAGCTATCAACGCCAGTCCAGTTGCTGAAAGAGATGGCATCAGATGGTTTGGTACAACAGCTGCCGGTACTGGATGGAGTAATTTCAATCCGGGTCTAGACGGAACAGATACTCCTGTTGTTGCTCCTACACAGTTCTTGCTTGGAGCGCTAATTATCCTTCCTTATCAGGGAAGATTAGTTGTTTTAAATACAGTAGAAGGACCAAATCTAGCAGGAGGAGTTCGTTTTCCAAGAAGGGCGCGTTGGTGTCAATTTGCAACACCTTTTTATAATAACTTTCCTATCAATAAATCAGCTCAATTGAACTCATGGAGCAGCACTCAAGTTGGAAAAGGGGGCTTTATTGATGCTCCAACAGATGAAGTGATCGTCTCGGCTGAATTTATTAAAGATACTCTCATCGTTTATTTTGAAAGATCAACTTGGCAGCTTGTCTATACAAACAATGCTATTTTACCCTTTATCTGGCAGAAAATTAACACCGAATTAGGATCAGAATCTACATTCAGTATCGTGCCTTTCGATCGTGGAGTTTATGCAGTTGGAAACTACGGTATTATCACTACAGATTCAGTAAATGTGGTTCGTTTAGATCAGAAGATTCCTGATGAGGTATTTCAGATCCAAAATATCAATGAAGGCGTCAAAAGAGTCTATGGTATCAGAGACTATGATGCTCAGCTTGTTTATTGGACTTTTCCTGTAAGAAGCGATGAAGATAATGACGATGCTACCTATACCCTCACCTATCCAAATCAGGTTCTTTTCTACAACTATCTAGATGGATCATGGGCAGAAACTGATGATTGCTTCACATGCTTTGGATATTGGCAAAGGCTCAATGACATTAATTGGGCATCCCTTAGTTTGCCTTCTAATACATGGGCAAATACTAGTTTTGCATGGAATTCTCAAGTGAGTTCAGGTCGCTATCCATCGGTAGTGGCTGGCAATCAAAGAGGGTTCGTGATGGTCTATTCTCAGTTGCAGAATTTAGGCCAAAACTCTCCAAGTTTACCTATTGCTCAGATAGTCATTTCAAGTCCAACAAGTGCAACATTGACAGTGACTAATCATAATCTTGTTAATAATCAATTCATTTTGATCAGTGGAGCGACAGGGATCACTAATTTCAACAATAGAATATTTAAAGTCACATTAGCAACGGTTAGTACTTTTGTAATCAATACTGGTCCAACTGTACCATTTTCAGGTACTTACACAGGAACCGGTTTGATTACCACTCTTCCTAGGCCTGATATCATCACTAAAGAATTTAATCCTTTCTATCAGCAAGGGGATAGTGTAAAGCTAAATTATATCGATATTTTAGCAGATAGAACTCAAGATGGTGAATTTACTATTAATGTCTATGTTAATAGCAATACATCGGTGATCACTGACTCACAAGTCGTGTTAACTAGCACTGAATCGACAACAGCCATTTATGGTGGTCAAAGTAGGATTTGGCATCGTTTTTACACGAACACTATTGGCTCATTCTTTCAGTTAGGCATCACACTTAGCGATGATCAAATGCAGGTCTTAGAAACTGCGACTGCTAATATCCGTATTCATGCTCTAATCATGTACGTTTCACCAGCAGGAAGACTCTCATATGACTTTTGATCCTGCTAATTCCTTGGGTCCTTTTTTACAGACTAGCATTTATTTTCCTGATGAATTTGACGAGTTCAGAGTCACTTTTTTGCAGCTCTATAGAAACATCGCTAATGTCACCAATACTCGAGAAGTTGGTATATATGATCAGGTTGAGTTTCAAACCGGAGAACAATGGTTCAATCCTGCAAATACTCAATTCAAAAGAATGACTTTTAGACAGGTTTTCCCAATTGGAGCAATAGCGGCTGGTGCGACTTCTACAACTGCTCACGGGATAACAGGAATTACTGCTTTTACCCATATTTATGGAACAGCAATCACAGCAACTCCAGATTTCAGGCCGATTCCATATTCTTCAGTGACCGCAGTAAATCAACAGATCGAATTAAGAGTTACAGCGGCAAACATTATTATTTCCAATGGAGCAGCAGCTCCGAATATTACGAGTGCAATTGTGGTACTTGAGTATTTGAAGAACTAAGCTCTCTTTTCATGTTCCAATATTCTTTCCACAACTTAATAAATCTTTCTCTTTGCTTCATTAATTTTGGAGAAAAGTGAGGGGACTTCAGTTCATCGATAAAATCCTTTTGGGCGCCTTTCAATTCGTTTAGAACAGACAATAGCTCGTATTCTGCTTCTATTGAGATTTTAGTCATTTTGGACAACTTTCTTAAATTATCAAACCATATGAAAGCACACGTTTAATTCCTATACAAAAAATCCCTTGACAATGATAACCTAAACAAAAACAGGTGATCATATGTCTCAATTCCTTCAAGCCTTAGGTCCTATAGCTTCTCCTCTTTACGGCGCAGGACAAGGAGTAAGTAGTCTTTTGGGTAACAATAAATCCGCAAGCGTTCCAAAGATTCGCGATCCATATGCAGCTCCAAAAGGATTTAGAGAATTCTCCACTTTAAATCGTGGACAAGGAAATCTTCTAGATCAAATCTTTGCAGCTTTAAGTGGACAAGGCAATGGGATGCCTACAGGGTTAGAATTCCTTCAAGAACTCTCTCAAGGAGGTCCTGAAGCCTTCTCTAAGTTCGAAGAACCACTCATGAGACAATTCAACGAACAAACGATTCCTCAGCTTGCAGAGCAATTTGCAGGACTTGGTGCTGGTTCATCTTCTGGATTTCAGCAAGCACTTGGGCAAGCAGGTGCAGGACTTTCTGAGAATTTAGCGTCGTTAAGATCAGGTCTTCAATTACAATCTAGTAATCAACTTTTCCAAAACTTGATGCAATTGTTAGGACTAAATACTCGAGGATTTGTCCCCAAAGAAAAATCTTTCCTAAAACAACTTGGAATCTCAGCAGGACAAGGAATTGGTCAAGGAATAGGACAAGCAGGATCAGCAGCATTATTTGCATAAGAGGAAACTATGCCACAAGTACAAATACTAGAAGGGAATCCTGGATTCGGAAGTCAATTAGGACAGGCATTAGGAACTGGACTTGGTGCTGGTATTTCTCAAGGATTGGCAGATCAAGTCAATAAATTTCATCAACAAAAGGACCGTCTAGAAAAAGGACGTCCCCAAGTGGATAAATTCTTAACTTCTTTATTGAAAACTCAAGGGCAAGCTTATGATTCTGCTGCACATGATAAAGCTCGTAAATTCGCTTTAGATCTATTTGAATCAGATCCTAATATGGATCCTTTTTCTGCTGCTCTTTTATCTTATCAAAGACTAACCTCTCCAGAATTTCAGCCTCAAAAACCTACTACGAAAACTCAAGGACTTCTTAAAGACTTAGGAGAAAATGTTAAAGGTGCAACAGCAAAATTGGCCAGACCTGCTGTCGGGTTAGCTTCTGCATTAGGTAAAGCAGGTGATTTTCTTGGAGGATTAGGTACAAAAGGAATTCAAGCTCTAAGGGGAATGACTCCAGAGCAAGTGGCAGCTCAAAATGAACGTGCCCAAGCTCTTCCAAGATCTACTTTAGATACATCTAATGCTCTTCAGAACTTTGACGAATTAACAGGTGGAAGAGGGATAATTGGCGAAAATGTTGAAGGCGATATTTTAGGGAATGTTAATAAGGCTATTCAGCGAGTAACAGGCGCTTCAACATTGGGTGGTATTCCAATGGTTGCAGCCCAATCAGCTGAAGAAATATTCAAGTCTGCAGGTTTTGGAGAAATTGGACAATTCATTGGTGGCCTGGGAGGATTAGCAGCTGCTGAAAAATTAGGGTTAAGTCTTGCTCCTCTTTTTCAACGATTAGAAAAAGTTGTTACGCGTGTTCCTTCGGCATTTAAAGCTTTAAATGAAGCTTCTAAGGTCGCAGAGATTCCAAAAGAAAAAATTATACAAGAAGCTGCACAAAATCTAGAAAAGCGTGGTGTCAATGTTTTAAAAGCAGGAGAAGGTGATCCTGCAGCGATTAACGAACTTCAAAAAGAAGTTAATAAAGTTTCAGACACATTTAAAACTGCTGAAAGACAAAATGTTAAACAATTGCAAAAAGTTCGTGAAGATGTTGCAAAAAAACTGCCAAAAAGTCCTTTAGAGAAATATTATGCTCCAAAAAAAGAAGTCAAATCTAGGCCTGAAACCATAGCTAAAGAAGCTGAAAGAATTAGACCTCTTGAATCTCAAATTAAACAGAATGAACGCCGTCTTCAAAATCTCCAATACCAGATCCTCTCTTCTGAGAGTGCTATTCGTGCAGGTGATTTAGTGCCAGAGCAAATTAGACAAATTGAATCTAAATTAGCTCATGATCGTTTAACTCATGAGAAAACTCTAAACGAACTTAAAAACTTGAATTTTGAGATTAAATACGGTCGTCGTCCAATGACCACTGAAGATATTCAGAAGCAAATTGGTGAGACATTTGAGAAGCTGCGAGAAGGAATTAAAAATCCTACTGCTGAAAAAGTGGAAGCATTTAGAAAAGGAATAGAAAGAGACCGTGAGGCAATATCAACTGCTGAGAAATTAGCAGCTCGAGGAGAAATTCCTAGTAAACCTGTTTTTGATGAGTTTATTAAAATCCATCAAGAATATAACAAAGCCTATGGAGAGCTTTCAAAAGAACTTGGTGATTTCATTAAGGAAAAAACAGGAAATAAACGTCTTGCAAAACAAGTTACTAATGCTACTGAATTGCGTCATATAGTTGATGAAGCTAAAAAGATAGGCGAAGCTAAAGTTTTAAATCAGATTGATAAGCGTAGAGCAATGCGGGAGATTGATAAGCCTGCTAGTGGGGCTTTCTATCGCCAGATGCTCAAAGATTTGAGAAAGGATGTAGATGCTTTCCAAAAAGATTTCTTCAAATGGAAACAGATTGCAAATGCTGAAGAAGCCAAGGTTGCTCAAAAGGGAACAGAAGCTATTAAATCTGCTGGCGAAGTAAAGGAAGGTAAAGCCTTAGGCTCACCTCAGAAAGTCGCACAAGAAGCCAAAGAAGCAATAATCAAGCCCACAGAAGAAAAGATCAATGCCATTGCTAAAGAAGGTAATGCTAGCCCTCAAGAAGTAAAGAGCTTTTTAAGTGAAATCAAAGGTGGATGGAAAAATTTAGAGGCAAAAGCTAAAAAGGGATCGGTAACTGATAAGGATATTTCAGGGTTTACAAAAAGAACCGCGGGATTTTTTCCAAAGGCAAAAAGCGCGGTGAAATGGTCTTTGATTATTGGAACATTGCAAGGTTTAACAGAGGAATTTTTCGGTTATCATCCTTCGCAAGCTGTTCTTTCAGGAATTATTGGGGCTGCTACTGGAAAAACAGCTGGTGGAAGAGTGGGCACTCTAGGTTTAACTCCTCTAGTGGCCCATTCCATAAGAACATTATTTGAAAACTATGAAGCTGATAAACTTAAAAAACTAAGAAACAGTCCAGAATTTAATAAACATGTACAAGAATTAAAAGAAAAACATTCTACATCAAAAGTAAATAGGATTATTAAAAAAGCAACGAAGTAGCTGCATAATACAAGAGCCAACACGCTCCAATAAAAACAAGCATATATCCAAAATCTTTTCCTTGCCTTTCTTCAAACTCTACGTAAAGTTTTTCTTTTTCTTCTTCAGTCATAAAAATACTCCATTAAAATTCTATATTCTTTCAAGTTTTCATCGAGCGTAGGTTCACGACCGTACTTCTCGATGAATTTTTTTTTTGCAATTTGCATATGATCATCGAATAAATCTGAATAGCGGAAAATTGAGTCATTCCGTTTTTCTTTCATTTGGGCACAATTTTTTAATATCCGTTATTAAGACCAGAATCCCATTCCCATTTCTTTTCGAAAGGATTGTATTCCAATTGAGTGCCCTCAGGTTGATAAGACCAGTTGTGTTGAAATACGTTATATTTCAACTCTGAATTTTGAGGCACTGTTTCCCATCTGTGTGTCATGGGATTAAATTTATGTGCTGCGCATACTGATCCGGAAATTGCAAGACACGCGATTAAAATTGCTTTCTTCATTTTATTTCTCCTTTATTTTTTGATAAATTTATATAAATAATCTGGAAGGTCTAAAAAAAATATAAATAATGAAATCATTAAATTAGAAACTAGCGCTAATACTAATAAAACTCCTAGTATCGTTAATATTAATGAAATCATTTCTCCTCTCTAAATCTAATCTCACATTCACTTACAATTTCCAAAGCTTTCACTCTTTCTCCTAGATCGTATTTAACTTCGAGTTTGGCGATTCTTTCCTTTATGTCAGAAATATACACCATAAATGTTATGACTGATGTAATTGCAGCGATATAAACTGCAAACTTTTCCCAATTTCTCGGTTTACCTTCCATGTAAAAAACTCCAGTAAATTCCCATTCCTAAAATAATAGTTGCTAAAATCATTGGCCAAATCATCATAATCCACCTACTTTCCAAGGTTTATGCAAGTCTTGCTTATCCAAAACAGAGTCGTACATTTCAATGATCTTCCACCATTCTTTCTCAACTTTTCTAAGAGGCAAATCCTTCAGAGTAATATAGACCCCTTCCTTCAATTTCTCAGTGTCTTCTACCCAAATTGTCATGTGACAAATCTTATCACCTAAGTTCTGTTCTACTTTAATTTGCCTTACTTGCATATGTAAAACCCTTCTCTAATCCCCATTGAGAGATTAATGTATCATTGTATTGAATTATAAACAACCATCAATCATTTCTTGATTTAAACATTTTATTGCTTCATTCTGAAAACACAGTTTCTATTTTAATCTTAACATGGCGTGAGGTCATAATGGCACAAAAACAAGGACCACAGGCTGAGACACTTTCAGGGTCGCCACAGCCTAACTTTACAGGATTTGCAACAAAACCAATTACAGCTAAACGAGCACCGTCTTCCGGTGATACTGGATTTCCCATAGGGCAAATCTGGGTAAATAAATCATCTGGTGATGTTTATGCATTGGGGAAGGTTGCAGCAGGCGTTGCAACTTGGGGCTTACTCGGTGCGGGCGCAGGCGGTCCTCTTAATACTCTCTCTGATGATTCCTCAACTCTTGTTAACCCATCAGCTGGTAACATTCAAATCGCAGGTACTGGCTCTGAAATTGCCACTACTGCCGGTGTAGGTGTCATTACCTTAAGCATTCCTTCTGCTTTTGTAGCTCCTGGCAGCATTGCTTCTACTACTGGCATGACAGCTGGTACTACTTTCCACTCTGTTGGCGCAACCACTCTTGCAACAACGGGAGCTTCGATCAACACGTTTGGTAACGCAACAGGTGCTACATCCATTACAATCACATCTGGTTCTGGAGGTACATCGATTGTATCTACTAACTCTGCAATGACGCTTGCCTCTGGAACAGGAACGATGAGTATCAGTGCCGATGCAACTGCTAACACGGTTAATATCGGAACTGGCGCTGGTGCTAAAGCTGTTACTATCGGCTCTACTAACACAACTTCAGCTCTTACTCTTCAAGCTGGTAGTGGTGGTATTACATATAACACTGGGAATGGTGCCATCACCATCAACTCAGGAACTGGAGCAATTGGAATAAGCACGGATGCTGCAGCTACAACTGTTAACTTGGCAACCGGCGCTGGAGTTAAAACACTCACTGTTGGCTCTACAAATACTACATCTGCAACTGCTATCCAATCCGGATTAGGCGCTCTTACTCTCACCTCTACTAACGGCGCAATGACGCTTGCTAGTGGTACTGGAACTATCGGTATTTCTGCAGATGCGGCAGCAACTACAATAAATATTGGTACTGGAGCTGGTGTTAAAACTCTTACTTTAGGAAGCACTAACACAACATCTCCAACAACTCTTCAATCTGGATCTGGTGCTCTTAACATCACTGCAACAGGTGGTGCTCTTACTATTAACTCAGGTGTAGGCGCTCTTTCAATTAGCTCTGATGCAGCGGCAACCACTGTTAATATTGCAACTGGAGCAGCTGTTAAGACGGCAACATTTGGTTCTACCAACAGTACTTCTTCAACAACCGTACGCTCTGGTTCTGGTGCTTTAAATATCACCGCAACCAACGGCGCGTTAACGATGATATCTGGTACAGGAGCTCTTGCTATCAGTAATGATGCAGCAGCTACTACTATCTCAATCGGTACAGGTGCTGCAGCAAAAGCTGTGACTCTTGGATCTAGCAACACAACATCTGGAACCACCATTAACTACGGTACTGGAAACTTAAGTATCGATGGTGCTGCAACAGGTACTGTATCTATTGCTCCAAGTATTACATCTGCTACCTTTAACTTAGGCGGGACGGGAGCGAATACTGGTACTGCAACTGTGTTTGGTGGAACTGGCGCTCAAACTATTAATATCGCTAACTCTACTGGAGGAAAAACTCTAGCAATTGCATCAGGTGCTGGAGCTAATGCGGTTACATTAGGAAGTACTAACACCACCTCTGCAACTACTATTAACGCAGGTTCTGGCAACTTGACCTTAGTTGGAAGTGTTATTCAATCAACTAACCCTTGCTTCTTAGAATACTTGGCAGCAACTGCTGTTAATAAAACTGGAGATGGAACTTCTTATACTCTGGGAACTGACGCTCTAACTGAAGTGTTTGATAGGGGTTCTAACGCAACTACAGGTGGTCTCTTTACTGCTCCTGTTACTGGTATTTATGACCTAAGGGCTCAAGTAGCCTTTACAGGTTGTACAATTGCAACAACATTTGTGCTTAACATCGTGACATCGGCTGCTACCTATACCAAAACATTTATTAAAGCTGCTGGTGCTCAAGATGAAACTATCGATATCAGCGTGCTTGCTAATATGGCAGCTGCAGACACTGCTACTGTTACTATGACAGTATCAGGTGAAGCTGCTGCAACCGTTGATATCTTAGGCGGTGCAACTAGAACTACTTACTTCTGTGGAAGATTAGTAGGATAATTAACATAAAGGAAAATGAATGCTAAAAAACAAAACATTGCTTGAAGTAAAGATCGGTGAAAGAGCTCATATCTATGAATGTTTGCCAGATGCTCCACTTGGTGAAGTGCATGATGCTCTTTGCCAAATGAAAGCTTTTGTGATAAACAAAATTCTAGAGAATCAAAAAGCAGATGAGCAAGCAATAGACAAAAAAGAACCTGAAGTTGCGGCAGTATAGGGAGATTTTATGGCATTTGGTACTAGAGTAAGATTTGAAGCGGTACGAGAGGCTGCATTTGGTGCTATTACAGGATCATTTACAGCAGTGGGCACTGGGCTCACAGATCATTCTCGTATTGTCACTTTTAACAATGGTACCAATACTGAGCTATATGTCTCTTTCGATGGAACTACTAATAACCTTCGCATCGCTGCCAATAGCTTTAAGCTTTTTGACTTTTGCTCTGATAAAGTTTCAGATGATGGTTTCTTTGTCGATCTAGGGACAATCTTCTATGTAAAAGCTGTAGGAGCTCTTCCTGCTTCAGGTAGTTTTTGGATCGAAGTATGTTATGCAGCCGGTGGAGTCTAACCAAGGTTAAGTAAATGTCTCAAGAAGGTATCTTACAGGGCGGTGGGGGATCGGGTGCCGCTCCTATTGAGACTTTGACTGCTAATACCGGCGGTCCAGTCGGTCCAGATGCAGCGTTCAATATCAATTTATTGGGTTCTACAATGACAGGAATTACCACCTCTGGTAATCCTGGAACCAATACAATCACTGTTTCTGCATTACAATCTTCTACTGGACAGTTTGGAACAATTAAACTTGCAACCGATGCTCAGGCAATCGCCGGAACAGACACAAATAATGCGCTCACCTCTTCCAATTTAGCTGCAAAACTCGGCACTCAGACTGCTAATGGAGTTGCGATTGGCAATACGACCTCTGGTGCGCTAAATTGGACATCATCTGGAAACATTGGAGAGATCTTAACATCCAATGGACCAGGATTTGATCCTACATTCCAACCAGCGGGTGCTTCAAGCGCTATTCTTACGATAACTGGAAATAGTGGCGGTCCAGAAGTTCCTCTAGGCGGTAATTTTAATATTCTAGGAACTGGAAGTATTACCATTGCTGGGTCTGCTAATACAGAAACAGTTCAACTAACAGGTCTTACAAACCACGCTGTTTTAATAGGAGCTGGAACTGCAACTATAACTAAAGTTGGACCTGTTGCTTCTACGGGTGCAGTTCTTATGTCCAATGGATTAGTTTCTGATCCTGGATTTAGCACTGCAACTTATCCGGCAACAACTACTGTTAATCAGATTCTATATTCTTCAGCAACAAATGTGGTCAGCGGTATTACAGCAGTTGTAGATGGAGTTTTAATATCTGACAATGCGGCTGGTGTTCCGTCTTGGCTTCCTAATTCAGGAACTCCAGGATTTGTTTTAACTGCAAATGCTGGTGCGCCCCCATCTTGGCAGGCAGCAGCATCAAGTGGAATTTCAACAATCACCGGGAATAGTGGTGGGGCAGAATCTCCTTTAGCTGGAAATTTTAACATCTTAGGGACTGGCAGCATTACAGTAGCAGGTTCGGCAAACACTGAAACCGTACAGTTAACAGGATTAACCAATCATGCAGTTCTTGTTGGTGCTGGGACTGCAACCATTACAAATATTGCAGCAACTGCTAATACTGGTGCTGTTCTTCAAAATAACTCTGGTGCTGATCCTTCATATTCTACAGCTACATATCCTTCTACTACTACTGTAAGCCAAATTTTGTATTCATCTGCTACTAACGTCGTGAGTGGTCTAGCAACAGCTAATAGAGCAGTAGTGACTACAAACTCGACCGGTGTTCCTGTAGTTACAGCTCTAGCGAGTGATGGACAGCTTATTATTGGATCAACTGCGGGCGCTCCCGCAGCTGCATCTCTAACTGCAGGAGCTGGAATCACTATTACTCCTGGTAGTAATTCAATCACAATAGCATCTACAGCTACATCTTTTTCTATCACTACTGTTAATAATGCCGCTTCTCCTTACACAGTACTTGCCGCCGATCAATTTTTAGCAGTCAATACCTCAGGAGGGGCAGTAACTTTAAGATTGCCTAATGCTCCAACTACCGGACGTGTAATTTATGTCAAAGACTCTAACGGAACAGCAGTAGCTAGCAATATTAGTGTTACAACGGTAGGGGGAACTGTGACATTCGACGGACAAACTACTTATTCGATGAAGACTGCTTTTCAATCTATAGGCGTTGTGTTTGATGGCGCAAATTATCAGGTGTTCTAATGGCTTATAATGGTCCATTACCTCAAGTAGTAAATGCCGGTGGTTCAGGAGCGAATACTCTGACAGGGGTGCTCACTGGGAATGGAACCAGTGCATTTACAGCTTCTACAATTACTCAACATGCTATTTTATTAGGCGGTGCATCTAATGCTGTTGGATCTCTTGCAGACGTTGCTGTTAATCAGGTTGTTATTAGTGGTGGAGTAGCTGCCGATCCCTCATTTAGCGCCTTCCCTCAAATTTCAGGGCTCGGTGTAGGTGCTTCAGCAGGTTCTACAGCTGGAATAACATTCGACGGAACAAACTTCTTAAATAATTACGCTGTAGGGACTTGGACTCCTACTCTCGATGGAGCTGTTTCTGGAACTACTACCTATACTACGCAAGCAGGCTATTACACAAGAATCGGCAATTTAGTTACTGTATTTTTTAATATCAATATAACTGCTGCAACAGGCACTGGAAATGCACAAATTGGCGGATTACCATTTACAATTAAAAATCAGACCAATGGAACTGTCACAGGAACTTTGAGATTCGCAGCAGTGGGATGGGCTTGGCCTGTAGGAACAACTTCTCTAGCAATTCAAGGCGCTCCCAATGCCACTATTTTAACTATTTTTGTTTCTGGAACTTTAAGCGCTGGTGCTTTAATGCAAATGAGTAATGCTGGGGTTATAGCTGTAGGTACAATATCTTATCAAATTTAGAGGAATTTAATGCCTGGTTATAATGGTCCATTACCACAGGTTGTGAATGCGGGAGGGTCTGGCGCATCAACACTAACAGGTGTTTTGACTGGAAATGGCACGTCTGCTTTTACAGCAAGTGCTGTCACACAACATGCTGTTCTAGTTGGTGGGGCTTCGAATGCAATTACATCAATTGCGCCAGTTGCAACTGGCCAAATATTAGTTAGTGGTGGAGTAGCTGCTGATCCGGCTTTTACTGCATTTCCTAGAATATCTGGAATTGGCATTGGAGCATCTCCTGGAGCGACTACTGGGGTAACATTCGACGGGACAAATTTCATAAACAATTATTCTACTGGAACGTGGACTCCAACAGTGGTCGGAACAACCACTGCTGGTACAACTACATATACAACTCAACAAGGTTATTATACTAAAATTGGGAATCTTGTTTGGTGTTCTTTGGTCATTGTAATTACTGGTGCAACAGGAACAGGAGCTGCTAGATTCGGATCATTGCCATTTACCTCTAATAATACTACTGGGAATGCTGAGATCGGAGCAATGACTATTAGTGCTACTGGATGGGCCTGGGGGGCTGCCCTAACAAGTTCTTCATTTCAAATAATACAAAACTCCACTAATGCAAATTATATCCAAAGTGGAAGTAGTGTTGGACAAGCGAATATACAAATGAGTAATGCCGCTGCTACATTCCAGGGAACAGTAATTTATTTTGTGTAAAAAAAGAAAAAATATGTTCACACTAAAAATTAATAGAAAGGGATTAGAGAATGATACTTCTTCTACTTGTTTTATTTAACTTCACCGATGTGATCGTGATAGAAAGTCCCCCTACACCTCCAATTGTTAAATATCCTAACGGATAAGAAAATTATGCCATTTTTAAATAAAAGCACTCTCACCTACCCATCAACCAATGTCTTTCCAAATGGCATTTGGGAAGATACTCGTGATCCTACAACTGCAGACTTTCGTAACTTTTTTATCGGTACAATCTGGATTAACTTTGTAGCACAACGAGCTTGGTTCATGGTTGATAGGACCGCTACATCTGGAACCTGGGTAATGGCTGCTTCTAGTGGTACGGGAATTTTAACAATTACAGGAGATGTTGGAGGTGCCGTTGGTCCGGATGGTGCTAATAATATTAATCTTCTATCTGGTGGAAATCTCACTGTCACTGGTAATCCTGGGACAAATACTCTCACAATAACTTTAGATGGATCTGTAGCTGATCAATATACAACCGATGCTGGGGTTGCTATCCCTGCAGCTGGGAATTTAAACGTTTTAGGTGCTGGCGGTATTACTACATCAGGGGCAGGAAGTACGGTAACTATCACTGCCGGAGCGACAATTCCTACTTCTTTTGTCACTGATGCTGGTGCGGCTACGCCTGCTGCAAATATCTTGAATGTCTTAGGCGGCACTCTTTGCTCTACAACTGGAGCTGGTAATACTGTCACTATCAATGTTGATGCGACTGTTGCTTCCCAATATACCACTGATTCTGGTGTCGCGGTGCCAGCAGCCAATAACTTGAATGTTTTTGGCGGTGGTGGTACTTCTACATCAGGGGCCGGATCTACAATCACTATCAATTCTACAGGTGGGGGACTTTCTTGGACCGAAGTTACAGTAGTTGGCCCTACACAAATGGTTAATAATAATGGCTACGTCGCCAATAATGCTGCGCCAGTTTTACTTCTTTTACCTCTTACATCTGCTTTTGGAACCATTATTCGTATTGTAGGAAAAGGTGCTGGTGGATGGCAAATCACCCAAAATGCCGGACAGTCGATTATATTAGATACATTTGCGACTACAGTAGGAGTTGCCGGAACTTTAACTTCGACTGCTAAAAATGATTCTGTAGAGTTACTTTGTACAACAGCCAACACTGTATATACTATAATAGATGGTAGTGGTAATTATATATTTGCATAAAAAAGGGAAAAAATGACTCAAAACGTAATTAATCAACCATATCAGTCAACTAAAGGCGATATCATGGGGGGAACAGGAACAAGACCTGCTATTCTTCCAGTGGGAGCTAATGGCACTATTTTGACTGCGGATAGTACGCAAACTACGGGATTGAAATGGACAACTACTCCGGCACCTGGTGGGCTAGTCCAGCAAGCCTATAACTCGACAAACTCATTTGTGGCAGTTGCTACTTCTATTCCTTATGACGATACTATCCCACAAATTACCGAAGGTACTCAAATATTAACCTGTTCTATTACACCTACAAGCGCTACTAATTTATTAATGATAGAATTTAGTGGTTTTATATTTAATCAAGGTCAATTACCAGGATGTGTGGCTCTTTTTCAAGATGCTACTGCAAATGCCTTAAATGCTGTATCGGTGGCTATACAAGATACAGGAGCTGCGAGCGAAATATGGAATACTACTTTTCTAAGATTTAGAAAGGTTTCTGGAACTACATCTGCCATTACTTTTAGAATTAGAATTGGAGTTGGAAGTTTAGGAAATCAAATATCATTAAATGGAAACAGTAGTAGAAAATATGGTGGTGCAGCAACTGCCTCTTTAACAGTTTGGGAAATCGCAGTATAAAAGGAGTTTTAATGCATTATTTGCTTTGTTCTTTTGTTCTAATCGCAATGGCTTCTTGTTCTTGGTTTAAAGATAGTGAAGAGATTAGTTTCGATGTTAAAAATCCTAAAAGTGATTTAGACATTAAGATTGATGTTCCTGATGAAAAACCAAAATAGAGGACTAAATGGATTGTTTTTTAGGTATTTCCATTTTTGCAGTCGTATCTGGCCTGGGCATCTATGTCTACTTTCATATGAAAGACAAAGCCTAGTCTCGGTCTCGATCGCGATTGGTCAAACTTCCTCTATTTTCAGGCTCTTTACCCCTTCCATCATCTTCATAAATCCAATCAAAAGCATGCTCTAGTTCTCTTTGCTCACGCCTAAATTCTTCAATGGCTATCTGGATCCCTATTTCGATATCAATCGGATGGCCTAAACAATCAGCTTTCATAGCCTTCAGAAACAACAAAAAAATGGCCACTGTAATGGCGGCTATTCGGAATGCTCTCCAGATATGGTTAAATAATTCAATCCCGTGATATTTCATCTAGCGTCCTTTCGTGTGCTTTTAAAAATCGTCTTAGGCTTCTTTTAAGGTACCATTTAGCGAGTCTAACTCCTAGCCAGGTCTTCATACTCCTAAACATTTATAATCTATCCTAGAGCCTTTTAAAGGCCTACAAATTCAAATTTGTCGCGCTTTCCAAATATTAAATCAGTCTTTTCTTGCCATTCATTATCTGAAACATCATATTTTACAAATATAGACTTTACACCAAACACAAGTTCAACGCTATCTTCGCCAGCAACGATGGTATTTTTCTCTCCAAAGTTATCTCTAGATCTGGCTTCATCTTTATGTCTTTTTGTTCTTTCTTCCACTTCCATTATTTCAAACATTTCTATCGATATACGAATACAAACTTTTCTTAACCATCCAATAAGATGTTTCACAGATCCAGGAGGTTGCTTTTTATATTCTTCCCAAGCTGCATCGAAAATTTCACGATGTTCTGAATCTAAAAAAAACCCCCTCCATATTTCTTCTTTGGTTCGATACTTCAGAGGCGGCTTTTTTTGAGGAGGTAAGGAGGAGGTATATTCTTCAGATGGGTTCTTCTTAAAGGGTTCTTCTTTGGGTGTACCAGGTACACTACCCTCGTGTATGTCAGACACTATCCCTGGTGTACCTGTGACACTACCCTTAGAAATATTTTTAAAAAATTCAGCGTTTTCTGCCCATAGATCATTTATTACGACACTATCCGTTTCTCTGTTTCCATCATCTTTAAATCTTATTTTGATAGTTATGAGAGATTTACCCCCTAATTCTTTTCGAGGTTGGGCAAGCTTTTTTTTGGTTCTTATTAATTGACTTTTGCTCATCCCACATTCTGCTGCCAAATGATTATTAGATTTAAAACAAGCCCCACTGTCTCCCGCAATTCGTTTATATTTGATATATAATCTCATTTCAAAAGGATCTTTTAGGATTTCATCTATGATGTTGAGGATAAGAGAGAAGTACTTGTGATCTACTTGGGAAACGGACATAAAAACTCCTTAGATTGAAATAAATCTCAGAAGCTTCAGTCTTCTCTTGACAGCTATAACCTTTTATTTTACTTTAGGTTTATTGCTGTTTTTTATAAGCTTTCGCGAGTTATAAAATGCGAAAGTTATAAATTGAGAAGGCTGAAACTTCGTCAATTTAAAATTTAGCTGATGGTAAAAGATCAGTTACAAAAATTGCAAATGTAAAAGTTTGAGAGTTTTGAAACCCCAGGGAAACTTGGGGTTTTTTTATTGGAGTGATTAGAAAAATAAAAAACCCTCAAGTGGTTGCTTGAGGGTAATCGATTATACCGACTAAGGACACGCAAATGGAGATTTGCAATTATTCTTATATCTTCTAGGCTGAATTTTTAGAAGTCATTTCTTTTTCAAGGAGCCATTTATCAAAAAAATCTCTGAATTTGTCTAGATTTTCATTGGCCCTTTTCATCAAATCGAAAGGATCACATTTGTGCTTATCGCAGCAAAAGTCTAGATATTCGGCAATTTTATCTTTCATCGGGAACACATCGACGTTTACCCAGAACTTTTCTTCAATGTCTTTGTTCATTTCTTCTAGAGTTTCAGAAGCTTGGATGTCGATTTCTGTTCCAATCTCTGCTCTTTCTTCTGGTTTTATGTTTTTAATGTCATGAGCTTCATCTTCTGAATAAGCCGATCCTAAAATGTCACTATATAGCACTCTTGCAAGTGTAGACATTGCACGATTATAGAGCATATTCTTTGGAAATTTCTTCCACGTAGGTGACTCCGATAGACCAGCTAATCTTGCATCGTCCATGGTGTACTCTACCTTCACCGAGTCGCCATTGTCCTTTCTGATTCCAATGATGGTGCACTTATCGGTACTCCATTCCACGATTTTAATGCTGTGACCGGCTTTTCTGATGCGATCGGACATTAAAGCTGTAGACATGATCACTTTGCCTTTAACGATGTAAAAACCACCGTTAATCGCTTTTAAGGGGTCTACGCCGAGTGACTTGGCTGACATCATTAAGTTGAGCATTTCTGCTTCTTTCATGCCTGCGTAGTTACCGCTGGAAAGTGCAACTTTGGCCAGTGACTTGAAATAATCAAGATCGAACTGTTGTTTGTTTTGTGATAATGCTAAATCATTCATATTGTTCCTCATATTGTTTATTTAATAATTCATAATATTCATCTTCTATTAGACCTTTTTCGTCTAAGTACTCTAAGAAATTTCCTCTCCAGCAATCTGGCTCAGGAGGACATGAAAATCCCATGTGATTGAAAGACATATTTATTCCTTGTTAAATTTAAACTTTATTATTGGTGTATATCAAGGAATATTTCTAATCGTCTCACCAGTGAATCTGTTTCTGACTGTTTTATCTTCAATTCTGAAACAATTTTTGAGATTTGGCTTGATTGCTCGTTATATATTTCTTTGAGTAAAGAATCTGTAGCTTGAAATTCTTGGTTTTGATTATTTTGTTTATGAAACATGTTCCTCTCCAGGGTTATGTTTTAGTTCCTTTGATACCCCCTGCTCTAACAGGGGGCATCTTCTATGACAATAGTCTAATCTTCATAGACAATATCTGTCAACTCTTATTGAAATATCTATAAAGTGTTACTGCTGATTTACACACATTCCAAAGCTCTTCTGTGAAGGTAAAATCGCAAATATGAGCGCAAGCTCCTGTGTTTTTTAGGTGTACAAAGAAGTAAGAATCGCCCACGTCTAGCTTATTACGTCTTGCTAAGTAGAAATAAAAAGCTCCTTGTAATGCCCAGATCTTTTCACTTTTCACAGCGCTAGTTTTGAAGTCAAAGAGAGCCGATTTGTTGTTTACACTAGCGATCATATCTACTTGTCCGGTGATCATTAGGTCCGTATCGTAGAGCCTGATTTCTTTGTGTGTTGGGACTATCCCGCTCTTTTCTTGCCATTTCAGAAAGCTTTGAAAATAATTTTCTTCTTTTTCCGTGAGGGGATAGAAAACATTGTTGAAATAACACTCGATGGCTTTGTGGACATTAGTGCCGACTAAAGCTTTTGCTTCTAAGACACCTGCGTCTATTCCAGCAAATGAAGTGAAGAATCTTAAGACTTCTGAGATACGTAAATAGCCTTCTTTTATCAATGTTTCACTTGACATTTATTACCTATATTTATAGTGTTTATATTCTTATCATGTAATGTAAGTGCATTAATGATTAATGTCAAACGGTTATAGAGGAAATGTATGAAACTACAAGACTACTTAGATGCTAACGGATTGAACGGAATGGACTTTGCAAGGCTCTTAAAAGTAACACCACAAACGGTTTATCGCCTTTTGAAGAAGAAGGGAAGGCCTTCGATTCGGCTTGCTAGCAAGATTTATCAGAAGACAGGTGGAAAAGTTACTATTGATGAATTGTTTGACTACACTGTAATCTAAATTTTATGTATGTATTTACTTTAGAAGGTATACCGGTGGCTCAGAAAAGAGTGAGATTTACTAGAAATGTATACAAACCAAATGCATTAGAAAAAGAGTTGGCTCAATGGTGTTTCAAGGAACAGTTCAAAGACAGCATTTTAAAGGGAGAACCTTTGTCAGTTGATATCACTTATTATTTACCTTTTCCAAAAACTATGTCTAAGAAAGAAAAAGAAAAAAGGTTGAATAATTGCTTGCGCCATTTTATTCGCCCGGACATTGACAATTTGCTTAAGTTTACTCTCGATGCTATGCAAGGAATTATCTTTGAAAATGACTCTCAGATTACTGAGATTTATGCTTCTAAATATTACAGTGAAACTCCAAGAACGGTCATAACCATAAGGGAAATTTATGCCTCTGAAAAAATCTAGTTCTAAAAAAGCATTTTCTGAAAACATAAAAGCAGAAATGCATGCAGGAAAGCCCCAAAAACAGGCTGTTGCCATTGCTTACTCAGTTGCTAGGAAGGCTAAGAAAAAAAAGGCTAAATGACTAGACGTTATGAAGTGTCTGCTAAAAGCTTAAACAAGATTTTAAATTATCTTCATAGTGAAGAAAAAGAAAGAGCCATGGTAACTTTTTTGATCGATTTGGCTTGGGATTTGGACGCTTCTCTGAAATCCGATCTTCAAATCAACGATAACCAACAAGATTTTCAAGATACTATTGCTCGTATTGCTGTTGCTAGTGATGAGCTTTGTGAGTTTTTTGGAGATATTGCTAACTTAAGTGATGCACAAGTACACGAGGATGATGAATGAAAACTAACCATGAACATGCAATCTATGCCGAGACGCTTGCTTTTACTTTTATCAAGGCTATGAATGAAAAGGATATTCCTCCTGGAGTTCAGATGGCCGCAGGTGCTTTAGCTTTTATTAAAACCTGTAGAGCTGCTGGATTTTCAGAAAAAGAATTTAGGAAAATTATGGTGCAAATGTGTGAAGATTATAGACAATCTATGTTAGATGATTAAAAAGGATTTTTATGGACAAATTGATAAAGAAAGTACGCAAAGACGTTGAGAAAAACGACAAGCCTAAAGCTAAAAAAGACATCAAGGTTTTATTAAAAGCGGACAAGAAATTCGACAAGAAGATCGAAGCGGCCAAAAAGATGAAAGGCAAGTGCTGAATGTATGATTTGGATTCTTTGATAGAGATATTCCAGTTACATCACGCGAGATCGGAAAAATTGAATAAAAAGCTGATTAGGGAATTTCAGGAAAAGAATCCTGGAGAACCAGTTCCTGATCCATTCAATGATGATTTCAGCCTACCGCTTGCCCTTGAAGCTATATGTCGTGAAATAGTAGAACTGAAGAAAGACAAATGTTGAGTTATCCGGAAATTCCGGCCAACTGAAGTTATACCTAAAAATAGCTAAAGTGCGATATAACCCTGTATAAGTAGGTATAACTAAGGGATAATCCCTTACATTAACCCTTTATAATAAGGGGTTGGAGGTTCGTATGATCCCTCCCATTTCAGTTAAAGTTGGCGAGCACGCTAAAACAGAATGTTGCTCTGAATGTAGCTGTAACATTTCCTGTTGGCCTTGGAGAAGAAAGCGTCAAAAAGGCGACATTTCTCCCATTACTCCTCAGACACTTCATGAAATCGAAAAGGCTGTTGAAGTTTATGAAAAGCGCAGAAATTCGATATCTAACGATCCTACTCTAAAATGAAAAATCCCCAATCACGGGGGTAAATTTTAACGTAGGATGTCTAATTTTCATAGACGGGATTAGTCTAATGTATGTGAGGATTTCGAGCAATACATTTTAAGGCACTCAACAGGATCTTTCAGGCAAAATTCATAATCCCATTTAAGTAAATTATCAAAAGCCGTGTTTATTCTTATGTCCCTCTTATCAGTTACACCTTGAGCTTTCATAAAAAGATTGATATTTTTGGGATATTTTCTACAGGAATCAAAGAAATCTTCAAAAAGCGCCCATGCGTTTTCTTCTAGCACTATGTTTTCGTGTGTGCTCATTTTGTGTCCCCTCTAGAAAATTCAAGAAACTCGGGATCATTTGTGAGAAATTCAATTCTTTTCCAAATTTTATCACTTCTTTCATTCATTCTTGATACTTCCCTAAAAAGAAACTCTCTTTCCAAGGATAACTCGTATACTTCTTGGCTTATTTCATCGAACAAAATTCGATCCATATTACCTTTATTTTTGTTGTTTATGATGTTTATCTAATCTATATAGAGCAACTTACTCTAATGCCAGTGAATTTATCACATGAGATTGAATTATGCAATGTATAAAAATTCTTTTTTTGTGTATGTATAGAGGAAATAACTAAAGAAATGAGTTTATGGCCGGCGCTCCTAAAGGGAATAAAAATCGCGTAGCATTAAAAGACCCAGAAATCCGTCAAATTGCCTATCATCAATACTGCGACCACATTGCTTCCGGCTTTAGTAAAATGTCTTGGCGATTTCGTCACGCAGACTATCCAGACTATAATTGTACGTGGGAAACAATGGATAAATACATGGCAGATAACCCCATTGAGTTCCCGCCCATACACTTTCAGAAAGCAATGACAGATAGTTTTCAGCATTGGGAAAAAGTTATAGCGGAAGGAGCAACAGGCGAGAATCCTGATGTTAATCCAGCATGTCTACAAATGATCATGCGTAATCGCTTTAAATGGGACAAAATCGACCATGAGCACATTGCCACTTGCGCTGCCGATAAGATCTTAGAGCGGATCAATAACAAAGGCTCTTGATGTCTTTAAGTGATTTCTTTTCACTCAAGCAAATCGATTCGATTCGTAATTCAAATGCAAAAATCAACATCTGGGAAGGCTCAATTAGAAGTGGGAAGACCCATGCTTCTTTGTGGCGCTATGTAGATGAGGCCAATAAAGGACCAGAGGGCGATTTTGCTTTAATTACACGCACCTATGACTCATTTGAGCGTAACATTCTGCCAGAATTTGACAAGATCTTAGGACTTGCAGCTAAGTTCTATAGAGGGAAACGTCAGCTATTCATCAAAAACAGAAAGTGCCACGTTATTTCAGCTGATGATTCCAGCGCAGAGGCTAAGATCAGAGGACCTACTTTTGCTTCGGCATACTGCGATGAGATCACTATTTTACCTGAGTCTGTTTTCAAGATGCTAGTTGGCCGTCTTTCAATTGAAGGGGCAAAGCTCTTTGGCACTACCAACCCCGATTCTCCCTATCACTGGTTTAAATTATTCATGGAAGGAAATCCTGATGTTAAGACTTTCAAGTTTACCATGGAAGATAATCCATCACTCCCTAAGGAGTACAAAGAGTTTATCAAGCGACAATACAAGGGACTGTGGTACCAGAGATTTATTGAGGGGCTGTGGGTACAGGCAGAGGGAGCCGTCTATTCACACTTTGATGAGTCTCGTCATGTGCTTGATTTTCCTTTATCTCAAGCGAACTCTTATATTGTTGGCGTGGATTATGGCACCACTAATCCTTGCGCTTTTTTACTTGTGGGTTATAATCCGGATTATAACCCACAAGTAAAAAAGCGCAAGGATTAGTGGTG
>Ga0157379_10000304_pt1 | contig 38893 bp, 40 predicted proteins | sample S25metaG_FD_121802 | JGI IMG/M metagenome (GOLD analysis project Ga0157379, IMG submission 121802) | Switchgrass rhizosphere microbial communities from Kellogg Biological Station, Michigan, USA - S2-5 metaG | ecosystem: Host-associated > Plants > Roots > Rhizosphere > Soil | place: USA... | reverse complement strand
TCAGCCAGGTCGGCCGCCGCGTCGACGAATCCTCGCCGATCTGCGATGCGCGCCTGCTGGATGGCTCGCGCGTCAATGTGATTGCACCGCCGCTCTCGCTTGACGGGCCGACGCTCACCATTCGTAAGTTCAAGAAGGACAAGCTGACGCTCGACGATCTGGTCAAGTTCGCCTCGATCAGCCCGGCCGGCGCGCGGGTGCTTGGCGTCATCGGCCGCTCGCGCTGCAACATCCTGATTTCCGGCGGTACCGGCTCGGGCAAGACGACGCTGCTCAACTGTTTGACTGCCTATATCGATGCCGAGGAACGCGTCATCACCTGCGAGGACGCGGCCGAACTGCAATTGCAGCAGCCCCATGTCGTGCGTCTGGAAACCCGCCCGCCCAACCTCGAAGGCCAGGGTCAGATCACCATGCGCGACCTGGTGCGCAACTGCCTGCGTATGCGCCCGGAACGCATCATCGTCGGCGAGGTGCGCGGACCCGAGGCGTTCGACCTGCTGCAAGCCATGAACACCGGTCATGACGGCTCGATGGGCACCTTGCACGCCAACTCACCGCGCGAAGCCATGTCGCGTCTTGAATCGATGATCACCATGGGCGGCTTCCAGCTCCCCACCAAGACTATTCGCGAGATGATCGTCGGTTCGATCGACGTCATTCTGCAGGCCGAGCGCTTGCGCGATGGTTCGCGGCGCATCACCAAAATCACCGAGGTGGTGGGCACCGAAGGCGACGTCGTGATCACCCAGGATCTGCTCAACTACGAAATCAGCGGCGAGGACGAAACCGGCCGGCTGAAGGGCAAGCATGTCGGCACGGGCATCGTGCGGCCAAACTTCTGGGAGCGCGCCCGCTACTACAATCTCGAGCGCGAGTTGGCCGAGGCGCTCGACGCCGTGCAGGTGTGAGGCGCAAATGGTCCTGGTAATCGTCGTCATGTTCACCGTGCTGGCGCTGGGCGGCGCGGTATTCGCCTTTGCCGGCAGTGGCGGGATTTCCGCCAAGCGCGTCAACGCGATCGCCAAGCCGCAGGTCACCGCGCGCAACATCAAGACGCCGGTCGATGCCGCCTTCAAGCGCAAGAATGTCCAGGCGCAGCTGAAGGAAATCGAAAACCGGCAGGCCGAGAAAAAGCAGAAGCTGACGATGCGCCAGCGCCTCGAACAGGCTGGTTTGCCCAACGCGACACCGCGCGCGTTCTGGATCGCCTCGGGCGGCCTCGGACTGCTGACGGCGTTCTTCTGCCTGGTGTTTGGCCAGACCATCATCGTCACGGCGCTGGCGGCGTTCACGGTCGGTCTCGGTCTGCCGCGCTGGGTGCTGAGCTTTCTCAAATCGCGCCGGGAGAAACGGTTCACCGCCGAATTCGCCAACGCCATCGACGTCATCGTGCGCAGCGTGCGGTCGGGCCTGCCGACGAACGAGGCGCTGCGCATCGTGGCGCGCGAATTGCCCGATCCCGTCGGCAACGAGTTCAACAAGCTGTGCGAAGGGCTCAAGGTCGGCGTGACGCTCGAGCAGGGCGTGCGAAAAATGTTCGAAAGCATGCCGACGGTGGAAGTGAATTTCTTCGGCATCGTAATGACGATCCAGCAGAAATCGGGCGGTAACCTCTCCGAAGCACTCGCCAACCTCGCGGGCGTCTTGCGCGATCGCAAACGTCTGCGCGGCAAGATCAAGGCGATGTCATCGGAAGCCAAGGCCTCGGCGATGATCATCGGATCGTTGCCGCCGGGTGTGATGGGCATCGTCTATCTGACGACGCCGGCCTACATCTCGCTGCTGTTCACCGAACATTTGGGCAATCTGATGCTTGCGGGCTGCATCATCTGGATGGGCCTTGGCATCGCGGTGATGCGCAAAATGATCAACTTCAAGATCTGAGGCGGCAATGCTCACCACCGGCTTCTTCGAGATTCTGTTCGACCGCACCTTCCTGGCCACCCTGGCCGCCGCGATCTTCGCCTTTGCCACCATCGTCACGCTCGGCTTGCCGTTGGTCGAGCGCGACAATCTCGGCCAACGCCTGAAAGCCGTCTCCGAGCGCCGCGAGGAATTGCGCGCGCGGCATCACGAAGCATTGAACGCCAAGCGCGGCGCGCTGCGCAGCGAACCGGTCGGCTATATGAAAAAGACGCTGGACCGCCTAAAGCTCGGCAATATTCTGGAATCGGAAGACACGCGCGACAAGCTGGCGCGTGCCGGCTATCGCGGCCAGGGGCCGGTGGTCACTTTCATGTTCTTCCGCTTCGTCATGCCGTTCGTGGTCCTGGTCGTGGCGCTGCTCTATCTCTTTGTGCTCAGCCATTTTGCCTGGTCGACGCTGACGAAGGTCAACGTCGCCATTGGCGCAGCGTTGCTCGGTTTCTATCTGCCTGACGTGTTCCTGAACAACACGATTGCGCGGCGCCAGCAATCGATCATGCGCGGCTTTCCTGACGCGCTGGATTTGCTACTGATCTGCGTCGAATCGGGCATGTCGGTCGAATCGGCGTTTCAGCGCGTCGCCACGGAGATCGGCGTGCAGTCGGCGGAGCTTGCCGAGGAGTTCGGCCTGACGACCGCGGAATTGTCCTATCTGCCCGATCGCCGCATGGCGTTCGAGAACCTCGCCAAGCGTTGCGGCCATGCCGGCGTCAAGGCGGTGGCGACGGCGCTGAACCAGGCCGAGCGCTACGGCACACCGATGGGCCAGGCATTGCGCGTCGCCTCGCAGGAAAATCGCGAGATGCGCATGTCAGAAGCCGAGAAGCGCGCAGCGTCGCTGCCGGCCAAGCTTACCGTGCCCATGATCGTCTTCTTCCTGCCTTGCCTCTTCGTCGTGATCCTGGGTCCGGCGATCATGAAGATCATGCATCTGACGCACCACTAATCGCGTTTGCGACCGCGATTGGCGCACGCGAACCAAGGGTCCGCGTGGCTTGCGCGCAAGCTTGCGTGAAGTCTTATCTAGCCAAGCAATAGATTAGGGCTTGCTCGCGTCCGCCGTCATGCGCAGCGCCGGAATGTGATCGGCAGCCGTCGCCTTCGCTGTCTTGGCTGGCTTGGCTGGCGCGGCGGCAACCTGCGGCGGTGTGTGCCGCACCTTGGCGATTTTGGCAGGCTTTGGCGCATGCGGCACGCGGGTCGGCCCGGCCAGGACATCGACCGGAACTTCCTGCATCACGACCTGGTTGCCGTTATGCGTGATGGGGGCTGGCGCATGATGCGCCGCGACCATGACGGGCGCGATCGGCTGGCTCGCCACCGCGGTCGGCAGTACGGACGGGGTGATCATGACGGGGACCGGCGCGCTCAAGGCAGCTTGGGTCTGCGCTGTCGCCGGCTTGGCCGGTGCCATGCTGTCGAGCAGGGCCAGATTGCGCGCAATCTTCGGATCGGTGGAGCCGCTGGCCTTGGCCTGCAGCATCAGCGCGCGCGCGGCAACGGTGTCGCCGGCGAGCATGCGCGACATGGCGAAATTGTTCAGGATGGCCGGCTCACCCGGCTTCAGGATCAGTGCGCGCTCATAGGCGATCTTGGCCTGTGGCTGGTTGCCTTGCTGGTCATAGGCGACACCCATCGCCGAATAGAGCGACCAGTCGTTGGGCTGCAGCTGGATGGCGCGGCGCAGGAACTGGACGGCATCGTCCGAACGGGTTTCCTGCACCAAAAGCTTGCCATATTCGCCGACCACGCCGGCATCATCTGGCGCGGTCAGCATCAACTGGCTGAGGATGCGGGTGGCGCCGTCCAGATCACCCTTGGCGCGCAACAGCTGCGCCTGGCGCACGGCGGCGCTCACATCGGTTGGCACTGCTACATTCTGACCGCCGCCTGGCATCACCGCAACATTGTCGTCCGCGCCAAACATGCCGCACGCCGAAACCGGGCCCGCGCAGAGCGAAACCAGCGCAAACCGAACCAGCAATCGTTGCATGTGCGATTTCCTTTTTTTTTCGGACCTGAGGGGCCGCGACAAGGATGCGCGTGCGCGGGTCAACAAACCCTTAAGTATATCCAGGCATAAAGAGATAAAGGCGCAAAAACACGCGCTTGGCATGGTTGGGAACAAGACGCCGGCGCGCACACATGCCGTGCACGCGTGTCCTATTCCTGACGCAATGATGGGATGGATTGCGCGCCATGAATGTGCGCCGCGCCGCCGTGTATGTTTTGGCCGGTCTGGCCGTACCGGTCCTGGCCACGCTGCTGCTCGTCGTCAGTTTTGGTTCGGCGCAAACGACGCCTGCTCGCATTTCTTTTCAAATCGTTACCGGCTCGACGGGCGGAACCTATTTTCCCGTCGGCCGGCTGATCGCGGGCCTCGTCAGTCACGCACCCGGCGTCGATCGCTGCGAAAGCGCCGATGTCTGCGGTCCCGCCGGTCTGATCATCACGGCGCGCACATCCGATGGCGCGGTCTCCAATGTGCTCGCGGTGAACCGCGGAAGCGCCAATTCCGGCTTTGCCCAAGGCGATGTTGTCGCTGAGGCGGTGGCAGGCGCGGGCGCATTTCGCAAGACCGGAAAACAAGATCACATTCGCGTCATTGCCGATCTATTTCCCGAAGACGTCCATCTGATCGTCGCGCGGAATTCCCGCATCACCAAGCTCACCGATCTGCGTGGCAAACGCGTCTCGCTCGGTTCGGAAAGTTCCGGAACGGCGGTGACCGTGCGTGCGATCCTGGCTGCCTATGACCTGCCGCTGCGCCGCATGAAAGTGCGCCATGACAGCGCCGATGCGAGCGCCCAACTGATGCAGCGCGGCCAGATCGATGCGTTCTTCTTCGTCGGCGGTCGGCCGGTGAGTTTGATCGATGATCTGATCGCGCGGCGCGTGGCGCGCCTGGTGCCGATCGACGGTGCCGGTCGCGACAAGTTGCTGCGCGCGGTGCCAAGCCTGGCGGCCGACACTATTCCGTCCGACACCTATCGCCGCACACCCGCCATCGCCACAGTTAGCGTTCGCGCCTTGTGGATCGTGGGCGACCGTGAGCCCGAATCGCTGGTCTATGGCATTACCCGAGCGCTGTTTAATCCGCACAATCGCTACGCGCTCGATGAAGACAGCGGCTCGGCGGCCCAGATCCGGCTGGAGTCGGCAACCGCCGATCTGCCGGCACCGCTGCACATGGGCGCGGCGCGCTATTTTCGCGACGTCGGCCACTTGCCGAGATTGAATACGCGGGCCGGCAAGATCTAGGCGACGCCGGCGTCGACTTCGCGCTGCGCCGCCACCGCCCACTCCTGCATGGCGGGAAGTGCCATCATCTGCGCCATGTAGGTCCTGATGATATCGGGTACCTCAACGCCATAGGTCGTGAAGCGCGAGACCACCGGCGCATACATGCAGTCCGCGACGGAAAATCCGCCGAACAAAAAGCCGCCATCCTTGGCGAAGCGCGCCAAGGCCGACGACCAGGCATCGATGATGCGCGCGAGCTGCGCCTTGGTCGCATCGCGCAACGGCGGCAGCGGCAAGCGGCGCACGAAATCCATCGCGAGCTGATCGCGCACATCGGCAAAGCCAGAATGCATCTCGCAAGCGTATGAGCGGGCTTCGGCGCGCACGAACGCGTCGCTCGGCCACAGCTTGGCTTCGGGGTGACGCTCGGCGAGCGTCTCGCAGATCGCGAGGCTATCCCACACGGTGAGGCTACGACCGGCATCCTCGATCTTCAGGATCGGTACCCGACCGGCCTTGGAATATTTGCGAATCTCGTTGCCGGTCAGCAGTTCCTGGCGCAGCGGCACGAACACTTCCGTGAAGTCCGCGCCTGTGGCGCGCAGCGCCACATAGGCCCGCAAACTCCAGCTCGACCAGTTCTTGGTGCCGAGGATCAAGGTGTAATGCGTGCCCATGCCGCCTCCTGTTGCGAGTTAGGTGACTGTCGCGCGATTCGCATCGCGCTGGCAGGCGCGGAAACGCACGTCCGTTCTGAGCGGCGCGCAGTTCACGTTCCTGTCACTGCCTGGCGCACATCGTGCGCGTTTGCGAAATGTTGCGTCACCGCCACGCTCGGCCTATCCATGGCGAAGCGAAAACAGGACCATGCCAAACCATGCATGCCAGCTTTGCCAAGTCCGGCCGCAATGCGATTGCGCTGCATGCCGTCACCGCCGCCGAATTGAAACGCTTTTACACGCGCCGCTCAAAGCGGGAGACGGCGTATTTGCGCCACAGCGGATTTTCAGCCCGCGACGGCGAATTGCGGCTGATTCCGGACACGGCCGGTGCCATTGCCAGCGCGGTCCTCGGGTTGGGAAAGGGCGGCGACAGCCTGGCGCTGGCCAATTTCTCCGAACAGCTTCCGGCCGGCACCTATCGCTTCGCCGATGTTCCGGCCGACATCAGCGGAGCCAATGGCGCGCTGGCCTGGCTGCTCGGGACCTATCAATACCGTCGCTATCGCCGGGGCAAGAGTACGGGCGCCAAGTTGGTGGCGCCCGGCGGCACTGATATCGCGGAAGTCACCCGCATCGCGGAGAGCGTTTTTCTCGGTCGTGACCTGATCAACACGCCGCCCAACGACATGGGTCCCGAAGAACTCGCCGGTGCGGTGCGCGATCTCGCCCAGAAGCACCGTGCGAAATACTCCGTAATTGTGGGCGAAGCGCTGCTGAAGCAGAACTATCCGCTCATCCATGCCGTCGGCAAAGGTTCGGAGCGGGCGCCGCGTCTTGCCGGCTTCGTCTGGGGCCGTGCCGCCGCGCCAAAAGTCACGTTGGTCGGCAAGGGTGTCGTCTTCGACACCGGCGGTTACGATCTCAAGCCTGCCGCCGGCATGGCGTCGATGAAGAAAGACATGGGTGGCGCGGCCACGGTGCTCGCCATCGCCGGCATGGTCATGGGCGCCGGACTCGATGTTCGCCTGCGCGTGCTGGTGCCGGCGGTGGAGAACTCCGTTTCCGGCGCCGCCTATCGCCCGAGCGACGTGTTTGCGTCGCGCAAAGGTCTAACGGTGGAGATCGGCAATACCGATGCCGAGGGCAGGCTGGTGCTGGCCGATGCGCTCAGCGAAGCCGACAGCGAGACGCCGGAACTGCTCATCGATATCGCGACACTGACCGGCGCAGCCCGCACGGCCACGGGTTTCGAATTACCGCCCTTTTTCACCGATGACGAAGCGCTAGCCGTCGAATTGATGAAGCACGCCAGCGAGACCAACGATCCGATGTGGCGCCTGCCCTTGTGGCGCGGCTATGAGTCCGCGCTGAACTCCTCGGTCGCCGACCTCACCAACAATCCCAATTACGGCTATGCCGGAGCGATCACGGCCGCGCTGTTTCTCAACCGCTTCGTCAGCCGCGCCAAGAGCTGGGTGCATCTCGATATCGCCGCCTGGGTTGATCGGCCCAAGCCGGGCCGGCGCGCCGGAGCGGAAGTCACCACCGCGCGCGCGATCTACGCACTGCTCAAGGCGCGCTACACCAAGTGAACGATCCGCGCACTACGCCGCTACGAGACGGTGTCGCGGTGGTGAACGGCACGCCGCACACGATGGCACGCGGCCGTGCGCCACTGCGCCACGCGCCCTCGCACGATGCGGTCCAGGACAATGAGCTTTTGTTCGGCGAGCGCGTCACCGTCTTTGAAAACGCCAATGGCTGGGCATGGTGCCAATCCGCGGTCGACCGCTATGTCGGCTACATCCACACCATTGCGCTTGGCGAACCGGTCACGCCGGATCATCGCGTCACGGCGCTGTCGACGCCGCTGCTCGCCGGGCCCGATATCAAGCGTGCCACTCTCGATCTGCTGCCCCTGAACGCACAAGTGAGGGTCGTTGAGCGTGTGAACAACTACGCTCGCATCGCGCCTGACGGTTATATCTTCGAAGGTCATCTCGCGGCGCTCGACTGGAAGGCGGCGGACTGGGTGGCGACCGCCGAACGGTTTGTCGGCACGCCCTATGTGTGGGGTGGCAAGACACATTCCGGGATGGACTGTTCCGGTTTGCTGCAAACGGCGCTGGCGGGTTCGGGCATCGCGGCGCCGCGCGATGCCGACATGCAAGAGACAGAATTGGGCAAGGATTGCGCCCAACTGCCGCGCCGGCGCGGCGACATCGTCTTCTGGGACGGTCATGTCGGCATCATGCTGGATGAGACCCGCCTGCTGCACGCCAACTCGTTTCACATGCAGGTCGAGAGCGAACCACTGGCGCAAGCCATTGCGCGCATCACAGGTCCGATGACGGCGATAAAGCGGATCTAGCCTCATATCTCTTGATTGCTGCGTGGGCCCTCGCCCTTCGACAACCTCAGGGTAAGGGCCGTAGCTGTGTCCTCATCCTGAGCTTGTCGTGCTTCGACAGGCTCAGCATGAGGAACAACAAACACCCCTCATCCTGAGCTTGTCGAAGGATGAGCTTGTCGAAGGATGGAAGGCGCGCCCTAATACCCGCGCTCGAAATCGACCACATTTCTCAACGGCTCGCCGCGCTCCATCGCCGCGATGCCATCAATCACATATTTGGCGGCCACGTGGGGCGAGGTGATGGCCGCGACATGAGGCGTGGCGATGATTTTTGGATGCTTCCAGATCGCGCTGGTCTCGGGCAACGGCTCGGTCTCGAACACGTCCAGCGTCGCACCGGCCAGATGGCCGCTATCCAGCGCCGCGATCAGATCGGCTTCGACGAGATGGCCGCCGCGCGCCACATTGATGACATAGGCGCCCTTGGGGAGCTTGGCAAAAAGAGGCGCGCTCAGTATGTGGCGGGTGTCGGGCGTCAGCGGCAGCAAGCAAATCAGAAAGTCGCTTTGCGCCAGAAAGGCGTCGAGTTCGTCGGCGCCGGCAAAGCTCTTTATTCCGGCAAGCGATTTGCGCGTTCGGCTCCAGCCGGAAACCGGAAAGCCCAGATCGCGCAGCCGTTCTGCCGCCATCGTGCCGATCTCGCCGATGCCGAGCATGCCGATGCGCGCGGCTTCGGTCGGCCGCGGCAACATCGCCTGACGCCACTTGGCCTCGCGCTGCGCGGCCGCGAAGGTGCGTTCGCCGCGATGCTGGATCAGCACATGGAGCACGACATACTGCGCCATCTCGCGTGACAGCGTGTCGTCGACGAAGCGCACCAGCGCGACGTGTTTGGGGAAGTCGGGATCGGAGAGAAAGCCGTCGATGCCCGCTCCCAGCGAGAACACCGCTTTCAACTTCGGCAGTGTCTTGAGAAATCCCGGTTGCGGACGAAAGCCGAGCGCATAGTCGATGGCGTCGGGCGCGTAGGTGTCCTGACCATGGATGTAGAGCTTGATGTCGCCGGCCGTGAGCGGTTGCTCCCAAAAGCGGCCCCAGCCGGGCGGCACGATCATCAACAGGGACGGACGCGTTGTCATGCGACCACGCTCGGGTAAATCCCTTGCGCGCGCAAGCGGCGCTACTTCGGCGCCGGCTGGGCGGTGGCCTTCGCAGGTGCCGGCGGCGGGAGCGGCGCGGGGCTATCGGCCTGTGTGCGCAGGAACGCCAGCAGATTGATGCGATCACTCGCGCTGCGCAGGCCCGCGAAACTCATCTTGGTGCCGGGCACGGTGGTCGGCGGCGATTTGAGAAACTTGAACAGGCTCTCAAAACTCCATGCGGCATGCTCACTCGCCATGGCGCTGGAATAGGAGAATCCGGCTTCGGTGGCTCGCGGCCGGCCGATCACATTCCACAATTCCGGCCCGATCTTGTTGGGGCCACCCTTGGAGATGTCATGACATTGTTCGCAGCGCGCGGCGATGGCCTTGCCGGCGGTAAGGTCCGCGGCGGGCAGCACGGTCGCGAAATCGGGCATGGTTTCTTCTGCGGCGGGGACGTTCGTGCCGCTGCCTGACGCCGTCTTGAGCACGCCTTCGACGTGATAGGCCTCCTTGGCGGGCGGCTCGACCTCGAAGAGCGCTTCAACGCCGAAGCGAATAACCAGGACCAGGATCAGCGAACCCAGGATCGCGCCCGCGATCTTGTTCCATTTGAGGGAATCCATAAGGTCACGCTCCGCTTGGCATTTGCCCGAAGGCCGGGCGACATTACCCATGGTCGAAGGGCCGTCATTGTGGCGAAGCGTCGCAGAAATCAAGGAATTCAAGGGTTTCGATGAAACCGATCGTGCTCATTCCCGCCCGCATGGCGTCCACGCGCCTGCCCGGCAAACCGCTGGCCGACATCGCCGGCGTGCCGATGATCGTGCGGGTGTGGCAACAGGCAGTTGCGGCTGGAATCGGGCCGGTCGTGGTGGCGGCGGCGGAGCGCGAAATCGCAGCCGCGATCGAAGCGGCGGGCGGCGTCGCGGTGTTGACGCCGGCGAATTTGCCGTCCGGTTCCGATCGCATATTCGCAGCGCTCGAACGCGTCGATCCCAATGGCGCGCATGATGCCGTGGTCAATTTGCAAGGCGACCTGCCCGCGCTCGATCCGGCCTATGTGCGCGTGGTGGCAGAAACTTTGACCGCGAGTGCGGCGGACATGGCGACACTCGTCAGCGACATTCGCGATCCCGTTGACAGCGACAATCCCAACGTCCCGAAAGCCGTAGTGACGTGGTCCGGCAGTCTCGGCCGGGCGCTCTATTTTACCCGTGCGCGCGCACCTTATGGCAATGGACCGTTGCTCGTGCATGTCGGCATCTATGCCTATACGCGCGCGGCGCTGACGCGTTTTGTCGCGCTGCCACCATCGCCGCTCGAGCAGCGCGAGAAGTTGGAGCAGCTGCGCGCACTCGAAGCGGGGATGCGCATTGCCGTGGCGCGCGTGGACAGCGAGCCGCTTGCCGTCGATACTCCGGCCGATCTCGAGAAAGCGCGTCAGTTGCTGGGGAAGAAGACGTCATCATGAGCGGTTCGGCCATCAAGAATGCCAAGCGCGTCGCGTTCCAAGGCGAGCCCGGCGCCTACGCCCATCTCGCAGCACAGGAAACCTTACCGCATGCGCAGGCCGTACCATGCCCGACCTTCGAGGATGCGGCCGAAGCGGTGCGCGCCGGCGAAACCGACCTGTGCATCATCCCGGTTGAGAATTCCCTGATGGGCCGCATCGCGGACATCCATCACCTGCTGCCCGAAGCGGGCCTGCATATCGTCGGTGAGCACTTCCTGCGCATCCGCCATCAGCTTCTAGGACTTCCTGGCGCCAAGCTTGCCGGTCTCAAGCGTGTGTTCAGCCAGGGTCCGGCCCTGGCGCAATGCTTGCGCGTCATCCGCGAACTCAAATTGAAGGCGGAGAACTGGCATGACACGGCGGGCGCGGCGCACCATGTCGCGGAGTTGCAGGATCCGACGGTTGCGGCGATTGCATCGGCAATCGCCGGGCGGATCTACGGGCTCGACGTCCTGAAGGCCAATGTCGAAGACGAATCCCACAACATGACGCGCTTCCTGATCATGTCGCACGAGCCGGATGATGCGCCAAACGAGGGCAAGGTGGTCACCACCTTTGTGTTCCGCGTGCGCAATGTGCCGGCTGCGCTCTACAAGGCGATGGGGGGCTTTGCCACCAACGGCGTCAACATGACCAAGCTCGAATCCTACCAGCTCGGCGGCTCATTCAGCGCGACGCAGTTCTATGCCGACATCGAAGGCCATCCCGATGACCGCGCCGTCAAGCTCGCCTTGGAGGAACTGGCCTTCTTCACGTCGAAGCTGAGCGTGCTCGGCGTCTATCCGGCGAGTCCGCTGCGCGAGGAGTTGCCGTAAGACCGTTTGTCATCCCCGGCGAGCTTCGCGCTTGCGCGAAGCGAGGGAAGGGGACCCAGGTGGATAAACGGATCGTGATCTCTCTACCTGGGTTCCCTTTCCTCGCACCAACTGCGTTGGCGCTCGCCGGGAATGACAGGTGGGTTTACCCTTCGGCAAACGCCTTGATCAGGTGGTGCGCGATAGCGACGGCCGGCGGTACCGAAATGTCGGGCAGGCGTTCGCCGGCAACGAGTCGCCTGGCGGTTTCGCGATCGAGCCAGCGCGCATCGGAAATTTCCTCACCATCGGGCTTGATGTCGCGGCTTTCTGCTTCAGCGAGGCAGCCGATCATCAGTGAGGAGGGAAACGGCCAGGGTTGCGTCGCGTGATAGTGCACCTTGCCGACCTTCAGGTTCACTTCTTCCATCAACTCGCGGCGCACGGCTTCCTCGATGCTTTCGCCCGGTTCCATGAAGCCGGCGAGCGCGGAATAAAAGTTTCCCGGAAATCGCTTGTTGCGGCCCACGAGACAGGCATCGCCGTGCACGGCCAGCATGATCACTACCGGATCGGTGCGCGGGAAGTGCTCGGCCTTGCACTCGGCGCAGAGCCGGCGCCAGCCGCCATCGGCCAACTGGGTCGGTGCGCCGCAATTGGCGCAGAAGCCATGCCGGTTGTGCCAATCGATCATCGCCTTCGCCTGGCCCATGATCGCCGCGTCTTTCATCGGCAGCGTTGCCCCAGCCGCGCGCGCGTCGCGAAAATGGCCAAGACCTGCGATCGGTCCCTCGCCGACGGGATCGCGCGCCGCAGAGATGTCGAGTGCGAACATTGCATTGTTACCCTCCAGTCCCAGGAACACGCAGGGTGCATCGGGTGCCGCGAGCGTGTCGCACAGACCCGGCCGCAACAGACCGAGCTCGACTGGCGCTGGTGCCTTCTCGTTACCGAGGATGAACGGCTGCAAGCGCCACAGCGGCAGGATCAGCGACGACGCATCGCGCCTTTTGGCCGCGATCCATTCCGCGTCGGTGCGCTTTTCGCTCGCCCGGTCGAGCGGATTGCCGGAAAAAGGAATCATCAATCACCCGCATTTGAATAGGTAACCTTGAAGCTAGCGCGTGGGCGGGCGAAGGCAAACAGCAGGCCGCGCCCGGCTTCTTAGGACGCAATTCCAGCGATTAGCCGCGCGTTAACCGCCCGGCCGCTACTGTCGCGCGCGGCACCGTACACAGTGCAGTTGTCCATGTTTCGCGTACTTGGTTGCGTATTTGAGCAGCACGATTTGCGTCTGGTGTTGCTCGCCGGCGTGCTGTGTCTTTTTGCCTGTATCACGGCGATGAGCATGATCTGGCGCGCCCGCGCCGCGCAGGCCTTCGAGAAACGCATCTGGATTGTGGCGGCGGGCGTCGTGGCCGGCTGCGGCATCTGGGGCACGCACTTTGTCGCGATGCTGGCCTACGATGCGGGCTTTCCCGTCGCCTACGATCTTGGCATCACGATTCTCTCCGCCCTCATCGCCATGACGATGTGCGGTGTCGGGTTTGCGATCTCCTTACTCGGCGGTCGTCCCATTCTGGGCGGCGCGGTCACCGGAGCGGCGATCGGCGCGATGCACTATGCCGGCATGGCGGCGGTGCGCGTTCCCGCCGACGCGGCGTGGGACCTGAAGTACATTTCCGCCTCGGTGGTGATTGGCGTCGTCATGATGGCCTATGGCATGCAGTTCACCTTGAAGCGCGACACGCTGCGCTCCTGGCTGATCGGCGCGGTCATCTTCACGCTCGCGATCTGCAGCATGCATTTTACCGGCATGACGGCGGTGCTCTACACATTCAATCCGACGATCGCCGTGCCCGATGCCGTGGTTGAGCCGGCCACGGTGGCAGTGGCGATCGCCTCGGTCGCCGCGCTCATTTTGGCGTTGGGCTTGATCGGCGCCGTGATCGACAGTCACCTGGCCGAACGCAGCAAGGGCGAAGCCGACCGGTTGCGCGCGCACATCGCTGAACTGGAAGCAACCAAAACCGCTCTGGAACACACTTCGCACGAATTGTCCCTGGCGCTCGACGTGGCCGCTGCGGCTGGCCGGGCCAAGGCTTCGTTCCTGGCCGCCATGAGTCATGAGCTGCGCACGCCGCTCAATGCCATCATCGGGTTTTCGGAAATGCTGGGTCGCGAGCTGTTCGGTCCGCTTGGCAGCGCGCGTTATCGCGACTATGTGCAAAATATCCACCATAGCGGCGCGCATCTGCTGTCGCTCATCAACGACATTCTCGACATTTCACGCGTCGATGCCGGCGAGTGCCGGCTCGACGAGGAAGCGCTGGATTTGGGCGAACTGATTTCGCACGCGCTGAGCATGATCGCGCCGCAGGCACAGGCCGTGGGCTTGGCGCTGACGACGGAAATCGAGCCGGGCCTGCCGGACGTCATGGGCGACAAGCGGCGGTTGACGCAGGTGTTGGTCAACCTGCTCGCCAATGCGGCGAAGTTCACGCCGGTACCGGGCCAAGTGAAAGTGAGCGCGATCCTGCTCGACACCGGCATTGCCATTACCGTGTCGGACACCGGCATCGGCATCGCCGAGCAGGATATGGCGCGCGCGCTGGAGCGGTTCGGACAAGTCGATTCCCGGTTGTCGCGAAAATATGAGGGCGTCGGGCTCGGCCTGCCGCTTGCCAAGGAGCTGGTCGAACTGCATGGCGGCACGCTCACGCTTACCAGCGCGGTCAATGTCGGTACGGCCGTGACGATCACACTGCCGGCGTGGCGCACCCAGGCACCAGCCAAATTGCGCGCCACCGCCGCATCGGCATAGGCGCCCGACTCGCAAATCGATCGACTGTGTCCTATATCGGCCGCGGGAGGTTGGTGCGGACGTAGTGCTCGCCAACCCGGTCAGGTCCGGAAGGAAGCAGCCGTAACGAATCCGCTGCGGGTCGTGCCAGCCTCTCACTTTGCCGCGCGCCACAAATCTTGCGCCGGCATCCTGCCCGCTTGCTATAGTGCGGGGGTATCCCACTTTACGGTCCGATGAGCGACGAACCATCCCTGGGCTTTGATGCCGTGCCGCAAAATCGCACCGGACAAGAGGCTGCGTACCGCGTGCTGGCGCGCAAGTACCGGCCGGCGGATTTCACCGGCCTGATCGGCCAGGAAGCGCTCGTCAGGACGCTGTCCAACGCATTTGCGACCGGGCGGATTGCGCATGCCTTCATGCTGACGGGCGTGCGCGGCGTCGGCAAGACGACGACGGCGCGCATCATCGCGCGCGCGCTTAATTGCATCGGTCCCGACGGGAAGCGCAAGGAACCCACCATCCGGCCCTGCGGCGTCTGCGAGCCCTGCATCGCGATTGCCGAGTCGCGCCATATCGACGTGCAGGAGATGGACGCTGCCTCCAATAACGGCATCGAGGAGGTTCGCCAGATCATCGATTCGGTGCGCTATGCGCCGGCGTCGGCCCGCTACAAGGTTTATATCCTTGACGAAGTGCACATGCTGTCGAAGCCCGCCTTCAATGCCATCCTGAAAACGCTGGAAGAGCCGCCGCCGCATGTGAAGTTCATCTTCGCCACCACCGAAATCCGCAAAGTGCCGGTCACCATTCTGTCGCGCTGCCAGCGCTTCGATTTGCGCCGCATCGAATCGGTCGAGCTGGTCGGGTTGCTGGCGGACATCGCCGGCAAGGAAAACGTTGCCATATCGCGCGACGCGCTGTCGCTCATTGCGCGGGCGGCCGAAGGCTCGGCGCGCGATGGCTTGTCACTGCTCGACCAGGCGATTGCCCATGGCGAGTCCGCTGCCATCGATGCCGGCATGGTGCGCGACATGCTGGGCTTGGCCGATCGCGGCCGGGTGCTCGACCTGTTCGAGAAAGTCATGGGCGGCAAGATCGCCGAGGCGCTGGGCGATCTTGGAAAACTCTATGATCATGGCGCCGATCCCCTGGCAGTGATGCAGGACCTGCTCGAGATCGTTCACTTCCTGACGCGCGTGAAGGTCGCGCCCGGCGCGGAAGGCTTTTTCGACGGCAGTTCGGACGAGGCGAAGCGCGCGGCGGTAATGGCCGGCAAGCTCTCCGTACCCGCGCTCACCCGCGCCTGGCAAATGTTGCTCAAGGGCCTGCTCGAAGTGCGCGACGCCACGCATCCGATCGCGGCCTGCGAGATGGCGCTGATACGTCTGGCGTATGCCGCCGATCTGCCGCCGACCGACAAGCTCGTGCGCGACTTGCTCGACAATCGGGCCCCACCAGCGCCGGGCGCCGCGAGGCCTGCAAGCCCCGCGCACTCCGTATCGGGGGGGAAGGGGGCTGGATCGCTTTCCGAAGCGGCGCCGCGGACACAGCGCGCGGGTGAGTTGGCGACTGCCTCAGCGCAAGCCGAGCCAACCCTGTCGGCTGCACCGCTAACCCAGATCCGATCGCTCGAAGATATCGCCGCGCTGGCGCAAGCCAATGGCGCACCGGTGCTGAAGGTGCATATCGAGAACGACATTCACCTTGTCCATCTCGAGCCCGGTACGATCGAATTTCGCCCCAGCGCGCGGGCGCCGCGCACGCTCGCCGGCGATCTGGCGCAGAAATTGAAGGAGTGGTCGGGCGTGCGCTGGTCGGTTGCCATCGCGCGCGAGGGTGGTGCGCCGACGCTTTCCGAACAGAAAAAATCCGCCAAGGCCGCCAAGTTCGAAAGCGCCACCCAGGAGCCGATGGTGCGTGAAATCCTCGATCGCTTTCCCGGCGCCGAGATCATTGCGGTGCGGACCATCGCCGACGAACAGCGTGACGACGTCGCTGAAGCGAGCGACGAGAGCTGATGGCGACATTGTCCGCCGGCCCTGAGATCGAGCGTCTGATCCAGCTGCTTGCCAAGTTGCCGGGACTGGGGCCGCGCTCGGCCCGGCGCGCCGCGCTTGCATTGCTGAAAAAGCGCGACATGCTGCTCGAGCCGCTGTCGGCCGCCATGCGCGACGCCGCTGCCGCGATCAAGGCCTGCGAGATTTGCGGCAATCTCGACACGGTCTCGCCCTGCTCGCTGTGCCGCGATGAGCGCCGCGACGCGCACCTGCTGTGCGTCGTGGAAGACGTCGCCGATCTGTGGGCGTTGGAACGTGCCGGCGTATTCCGCGGCAAGTATCATGTGCTGGGCGGTGCGTTGTCGGCACTCGACGGCGTGACGCCGGAGCGACTGAATGTGACGAGCCTGCTGGAGCGGGTGCGCCACGGCGTGGACGAAGTGATCCTCGCCATGAACGCCACGGTGGAAGGTCAGACCACGGCGCATTACTTGATCGACACGCTGGCCGCATCGGGCGTGAAGGTTACGCGTCTCGCCCATGGCGTGCCGGTCGGCGGCGAACTCGACTATCTCGATGAAGGCACGCTCTCGGCCGCGTTCAAGGCGCGCAGAACATCGTAAATCTGGTGCCACCCCGAGTTGGCCATGCTAATATGCGCCATGAACAAAATGGACGACGCTTGGGCTGTCATGAAGAAGCTGCCGCCGCGTGAGCGGAAGCGCGCGGCCAGTGCGATTCTCGACTTTGCCGCCAGCCTTGACGGTCCAAATCTCACGCCGGGCCAGACGAACCAGATCAAGCAGCGGATGAGTAAACCCGCTGCGAAAGTCGAGACCGTAGCCAAAGTTCGCGCCCGCCTCAGGAAGCTGGAGGCTTGAAGGCTGTCATTCGGCACGAGGCAAGCGACGACCTGGAGCGGATATATCGATGGATTTCCAAAGACAGTCCGGCCAATGCGGCCTCGGTGATCGAACGACTTCTGGACGCCATCGAAAGCAAGATTTGCGCATTTCCGTTCCTGGGACGTGCTGGAACCGTTGACGCGACGCGCGAGTGGGTTGTGCGCGGCTTGCCGTACATAATTGTTTATCAAGTGGATGTTGATCGCGAGCTGATTACCGTATTGGCAATCTTCCACGCCGCACAGAGTCGTTGAGCGAAGGCGATATCCAAAGAGTACCGACGAACTTGTCCAGCACTTATTCCGAATTTTTCGATCGTTGCTGCGTTCTTGTTGTGCGCCATTGTTGGATAAGTCGGCGCGCGCAAATTTTTTTGAAAATTTGTTTTGTAAAAATCCAGCTTGCTCTTGAACCGTTACGGTCAAATCACCAATTGCGCCATATCCCTACAATTGCGCGCGGAGTTCAGGAGCCTGGCAGCAGGGGCGTGACTGCCGGGATGGCGAGTTCGACTTTCTCGATCTTTTCCGCCCGCGAGGTGATGCGGCTGGCGCGTGTGGCGATGTCCTTCATGTCCACTTCGGCTTGATCGAAGTGGCGTTGCAGTTTGTCGGTGGCATCGGCGAGGAGCTTGACGTCCTTGAGCAGCGCTCCGACCTCCTTCTGGATGAGATCGGCCTGTTCGCGCATGCGGGCGTCCTTCATCACGGACTGCATGGTGTTGATGGCGAGCATGAGGATGTTCGGCGAGACCACGATGACTTGGCTGCGATGCGCCTTTTGGATCACGTCGGAAAAACTGTCATGGAGATCGGCATAAATCGATTCCGACGGCACGAACATGATGGCGGGGGTCTGCACCTCGCCCGGCACCAGGTATTTGTCGGCGATGTCGGCGACATGCTTTGAGACGTCGGATCGCACGCGCGCCAGGGCGATTTTGCGTTCGTCGTCCGACACGGCGCATTTCAAGAGCGTAAAGCATTCAAGGGGAAATTTGGAATCGATGACGATGCAGCTCTTGGCGCCGGGCAGAATGATCTTGCAGTCGGGCCGATTGTTGTTCGAGAGCCTGCCTTGGAATTCGTACAGGTTCGCCGGCAGGCCATCGCGCACGATTTCTTCCATCTGCGCCTGGCCATAGGCGCCGCGTGCCTGCTTGTTGGAGAGAACCTGCTGCAGTCCGACGACGTGGCCGGAAAGGGCCGAGATGTTTCGCTGCGCTTCATCGATGACGGTGAGGCGTTCGCCGATTCCCGAAATCGTTGCAGCCGTCTTGGTTGCACTGTCGCTCAGCGAATCGCTCATGCGTTTGTCGAAAGCTTCGATGCGTTCGGCCAGCATTTTCTGGAGTTGGGCATGGGCGGCCAGGGTTTGTTGGAATTGGCCGGCGATGTTGCCCTGGCCACGGATGACATCGTCCAGCCGCGAATCGGGCCGCGCCTCTTCGGGCGTGCGACCGCGCAGCGCGAACGCCACGATCAGCGCGGCCACCACGACGCCAAGCGCCAGTACCAGCAAGGCTATTTCCATGCGCGCGCCTGCGTTGCCTTGACCCCAAAGGCTGCCAAGACTATCTCCCGGTCATGACCATTCGCCCCATCCTTACCGCGCCCGATCCCCGCCTCAAAGCGCTGTCGCAGACCGTCGATGCAGTCGATGCCGCGACCCGCCGGCTGATCGACGACATGCTCGAAAGCATGTATGCGGCCGACGGAATCGGTCTCGCTGCGGTGCAGATTGGGGTCGCTGAGCGCATCATCGTGATGGACCTGGACCAGAAGGACGGCAAGAACAATCCACGCGCCTTTATAAACCCGACGATCACCTGGCGCTCGGAAGAACTGGCGACGTTCGAGGAGGGCTGCCTGTCGGTGCCCGAGATCTGGGAAGAGGTGGAACGAGCGGCCAAGATCACTTGCGAATTCCTCGATCGCGACGGGCACAAGCAGATCCTGGAGGCCGAGGGCCTGCTCGCCACCTGCCTGCAGCATGAGATGGATCATCTGGAGGGCGTGCTTTTCATTGATCACCTTTCCCGGCTCAAACGCTCGATCGCGTTGCGCAAGTTGCAAAAAGCCAAGCGCCTGAAAGAGACCGGGTGAGCCGGCGCCTCACCGAGCTCATGGTTCGACAGGCTCACCATAAGGAGTTTGACTTGATCCTCATCCTGAGCCCGTCGAAGGATGAGAGGCGAGGATGACTCTCCGTCTCAAGCTTCGCCGCTCATGGCCCTACGCTGTCGCTGGTGCATGTTGGCGATTCGAGTGCTTGAAATGACGTTGCGCCTCGCTTTCATGGGCACGCCGCCATTCGCCGTGCCGACATTGGTCGAGCTGATCGGGCAGGGCCACGACATTGTTTGCGTCTATGCCCAGCCGCCACGGCCGAAGGGGCGCGGATTGGCGAGCGAGCCTTCGGCCGTGCACGCGCTGGCGCTGACGCAAAAACTCGAAGTGCGAACGCCGACCTCGCTGAAGGAGCCTTCGCAACAGGAATTGTTCGCGGCACTCAAACTCGACGCTGCTATTGTCGTCGCCTATGGCCTGCTCTTGCCGAAAGCCATCCTGGATGCGCCGCGGCTCGGCTGTTTCAACCTGCACGGCTCGCTCTTGCCGCGCTGGCGCGGTGCGGCGCCGATCCAGCGCGCGATCATGGCCGACGATGCAGAAACCGGCGTGATGACGATGCGCATGGCCGAGGGCCTCGATACCGGTCCGGTGCTGCTGGCCGAGCGCACGAAGATCGGGCGCAAGACCTATGGTCAGCTGCATGACGAGCTGGCGCGTCTAGGCGCGGATCTGATGGTGCGCACGCTGGCGGCGCTGGAACGCGGCTCGCTTGCCGAGCACGCACAGCCGGACGAAGGCGCGAGCTATGCCAGGAAGATCGAGAAGGACGAAACCCGCATCGGCTGGACGCGGTCCGCGCGCGAAGTGGATTGCCATATCCGTGCATTGTCGCCGGCACCGGGCGCGTGGAGCGAGGTCAAGGGCGAGCGGGTGAAGATTCTCAATTGCGAACCGGCGCCAGGCAGCGGGGCGCCCGGCAGGGTGCTGGACGATGCGCTCACCGTTGCCTGCGGTACGGGGGCGCTGCGCCTTACGGAGTTGCAGCGCCCGGGCAAGGCGGCCATGACAGCGGAGAACGTGCTGCGTGGATTCGCCTTGCCGAAGGGAGAACTGTTCACGTGAGCAGGCACCTTGCATGGCCGGGCTTGAGCGGTTGACATGCCGCGCTATCGCCTGACGTTGGAATATGACGGCGGCGCACTGGTCGGCTGGCAGCGCCAGGACAACGGTCCCTCGGTGCAAAGCGCGCTCGAGGATGCGATCGAGAAATTTTCGGCTGAACGCGTGACGGTCAACGGTGCCGGCCGCACTGACGCCGGCGTGCATGCGCTGGGCCAGGTCGCCCACTTCGATCTGGAAAAGGAGTTCGCACCGGACACCGTGCGCGACGCGCTGAATCATTTTCTGCGGCCCGCGGCGATCACCGTGCTGACGGCTGCACTTGTGCCAGCGGATTTTCACGCTCGGTTCTCGGCCACCAGCCGGCACTATCTCTATCGTATCCTGGTGCGCCGCCCTCCGCCGGCGCTGGAGCGCGGTCGCGTCTGGCATGTCGTGCACGAGCTCGATGCGGAAGCCATGCACCATGCGGCGCAGACGCTGACCGGTCAGCATGACTTCACGACCTTCCGCGCGGCGGAATGTCAGGCCAAGTCGCCGGTCAAGACTCTGGACCGGCTGACCGTGCGCCGCGCCGCGGACGAGATTCATATCGAAGCGTCGGCGCGCTCGTTCCTGCACCACCAGGTGCGTTCAATGGTCGGCTCGCTGAAGCTGGTGGGCGAAGGCAAGTGGCGAGCGCGTGATCTCGCAGACGCGTTGCACGCGAAGGAGCGTTCACGCTGCGGACCGGTCGCGCCGCCGGACGGGCTTTATCTCGTGCGGGTGGATTATGCGCCCCTACTGCACCATGGCCGGGCTTGACCCGGCCACCCAGCGCGGCGTGTCTACGGCGCATGTGAAGTGTCATTTTGCGCGCGGACGCGCGCCAGCTGGGTGGCCGCCTCAGCGGCCATGGTGAGTGGATGTATGCCGCAGCTTCCGCGATGCGTCACGCTAGGCTTGCAGATCGATGAGTTCGACTAGTCCGGGATCAATGGGCTGGCCCAAGAACACCTCGCCGACGCGGGCGAAGCGGTCGGGCGCATCGGTTGCCAGGAACTTGAGCGTGTGCGTGCCGTCCCGGTTCGCCATGTCGCGTTCCTTGAGCAAGGCAGCAACCGCGTCGGCCGTCGTAAGCGCGCTGTCGACCAGTGTGATGTCCGGACCCGCGATGCGCGCGATGACCGCTTTCAGCGCGGGATAATGTGTGCAGCCGAGGAGAAGACATTTGGGTCTCGGCACGGTCGCGAGCAGCGGATCAAGGTAGCGGTGCACGATCGCCTCGACGATCGGCCCGTCGATCAGGCCTTCTTCGCTTAGCGGCACAAGCAGCGGACAGGCTTGTTGCACGATCGGTACGCTCGAGCCCTGGGCGCGGATGGCGCTGCGATAGGCGCCGCCCCTGACGGTACCTTCGGTGGCGATGATGGCGATCGGACCGGTCGGAGCGGCCGCGAGGGCAGCGTGCGCACCGGGCTCGATCACGCCAATCACGGGTAGCGGCTCGAGCGCATGCTTCAGCGCCGGCAGCGAGACCGAGGCGGTGTTGCACGCGACGACAACCAGCTTGACACCGCGGGCGACCAGCGCCGTGGAAGCCTGGATCGCATAGCGGCGCACCGTATCGACGCTCTTGGTGCCGTAAGGCAACCGTGCGGTGTCGCCGAGATAGAGAAAAGACTCCTGCGGCAGCCGGGCCATCAGAGCGCGCATCACGGTGAGCCCGCCCATGCCGGAATCGAACACCCCGATCGGAGCGCTCATCGCGGCGGGTTGGCGAAATAGGCGGCGATGACTTCGCTGTAGATGTCAGTCAGCACGTGAATGTCCGCGACAGTCGCGCACTCATTTGCCTTGTGCATTGTGGCGTTTGAAAGACCGAGCTCGGCCACAGGACAATGATCCTTGATGAAGCGCGCGTCGGAGGTGCCGCCCGTGGTCGAATAGGTCGGTCGCGTGCCGGTCACCTTGTGTGCCGCGTCCGAAAGCAACTGCGTGAACGCACCGGGCTTGGTGAGAAACGCGACGCCGCTGACTTGATAGACGGTCTCGATCTCGCAGGCGAAGTCGCGCCTGACGGCCTCGACGATGTTCGCGACGCGGGCCTTGAGACTGTCGGGTGTGTGGAGATCGCTGAAACGGATGTTGAAACCGGCCGTGGCTTGCGCCGGAATCACATTGGTCGCCTGATTGCCGGTGTCGATGGTGGTGAAGGCGAGCGTCGAAGGATCGAAGTGAGCGCTCCCCGCATCGAGCACGTCGCCCGAAAGGCGCGCGACCAGGGCCGCTATGGCCGGAAGCGGATTTGCGGCGTTGCCTGGATAGGCGACATGACCCTGGATGCCGCGCACGGTGAGACGCACATTGAGCGAACCGCGACGGCCGATCTTGATCGTATCGCCGGCGCGCGAGGTGGCCGTGGGCTCGCCGACCAGGCAATGATCGAGCCGCTCGCCCTGTTGACCGAGCCAGTCGAGTAGCTTCGGCGTGCCGTTGATCGCGATGCCCTCTTCGTCGCCGGTGATGAGAAGGCTGAGCGAACCAAAGGGCTTGCCGGTGGCCAGATAGCGCGCCGCGGCCGCCACGAAGGCAGCGATGGCGGACTTCATGTCGGCGGCGCCGCGGCCGAACAGCGTGCCGTTTTTGATCACTCCGGCGAACGGATCGTGGCGCCACAATTTCGCGTTCCCCGGCGGCACGACATCGGTGTGACCGGCGAAACAGAAATTCGGACCTTGCGTGCCGATCCGGGCATAGAGATTTTCCACCGCTGCCGTGCCGGGTTCCGCGAAGCGCAAGCGATGGCAGGCAAAGCCGAGCGGCCGCAAGGTGTCCGCCAATACATCCAGCGCGCCAGCATCGGCGGGCGTGACGGATGGACAGCGGATCAGGGCCTGTGCCAGCGCGACGGGATCGGCAATGGTCATCGGTTGCGATGTACGCGTACGCCTCGCTATGGTCAATCAACGAGCAGGTGGAGGACAAGATGACGGGTCGTCTCGAAGGCAAAGTCGCCGTGATCACGGGTGCGGCCAGCGGCATCGGCCGAGCTACGGTCGATTTGTTCGTGGCGGAAGGCGCGCGGGTGGTTGCCGCCGACATCCAGGACGACAAGGGCGCCCGGATCGAAGAGGATCACAAGGGCATGGTCCATTATGTGCGCTGCGACGTGCTGCAGGAAAAGGACATCGAGACCGCCGTCACCGCTGCGAAGAAATTCTTTGGCCGCTTGGATGTCCTGTTCAACAATGCCGGCACCGGCGGCGCCAACGATCCGGCCGACGGTGTGACCGCCGAAGGTTTTGACTCCGTCATGCATTTGCATGTCCGCGCGGCGCTGTTCGGCATGAAATACGCGGTGCCTCTGATGCGCGCGGGCGGTGGCGGCTCGATCATTTCCACCGCCTCGGTCGCCGGCATCCGCACCGGCTACGGCCCGGTGCTCTATTCCATCGCCAAGGCCGCCATCGTCCACATGACGCATGCCACGGCTGCGCAGTTGGGACCGGAGAATATCCGCGTCAACTGCATCTGCCCGGGCCTCATCGCGACGAACATCTTTGCCCAGGCCTTCGGCCTGCCAAGCCAACTCGCCGAAACCCGCATCGAGGCCATCGCCGAAGCCACCAAGCTGTCACAACCCATTCCGCGCGGCGGGCGCGGCCGCGACATCGCCGAGGCGGCACTCTATCTCGCGAGCGACGGCTCGGGCTTCGTCAACGGCCATGCGCTGGTGGTCGACGGCGGTCTCACGCTCGGTGCCACCGGCATGGCACAGATGGCGGTCTTCGCGCCCATCGTGCAAGCACTTGGAGTGGATGCCGAAGCACTCGCCGCGCTGCTGCAGGGACGCTCCTAACGCCGCCCTGCCAGCGGATCGGCACCGTAGCGGTTGTCGCCGTTGGTGCCGGGTAGAATTCCCAACTCGACAAAACCCCAAAGCGATAGAGCCAAAGAAAAAAGGAGCAGACCGAGCCGGGCGCTGAGCGCAAGAGTTAGATTGGGTTTCAGTTCGTCGTTCGTGATCATTTGGCCAAGTTGCGGAATCAGGAAGAAAGGTATCAGCCACCATGCGCTTTTGTTGCGGTCATGGAGGCGCTTGACCGTCACCGCCATCGCAAAAACCAGATAGGCAACGATCAGCACCCCAAGAGTTGCGAATGTTGCAATTGCCAGTGCGCCGAACGCTTGATCGGGCTCCGGCAGTTCCGGATGCTCGATGACGAGATAAGGCATGACGATTGCCGCCCCGGTCAGGACGAAAGCCAGCGCCACCGGAATGGCCAGCCAATAGGGTCGCCGGTTGAGCCGGCCACGAAAACTGAAGAGATACTGGGCCCATCTCATATGTTGCCCCGGTCACCGCCGTCCGGCCAGCGGATCGGGACCATAGCGATTGTCGCCGTTGGTGCCGCTGAGACAATAGATCTCGACAAAGGCCCACAGCGAGATCAGCGCGGCGATGCCGCCCGCGGCGGTCGCGATGGGGTTGCCGGCATAGGTCATCTGGCCGCGGTGCATCGCGTCCAAAACGGTGGAAAAACGATAGCCGTTCAGGATGAACGGAATGAGATAGAAGACGACGAGCCACCACGCGCTCTTGTTGCGGTCGTGCAGCCGTTTGACCACGACGGCGAACGCGCTGAACACGAGAACCAGAAACGCCACTCCGACAATCATGCACATGATCAACGCGACGACATTGCCGGTCAGGGCAGTCGGCGGTTCCTTGTTCTGAATGACGCCGGCTATGTGGCCAAGGCCGAATGCCGAGGCGATGAGTGCGATCGCAATGATCTCAAACCCGATCGCGACCAGAATGAACAACCACGCCTTGGCGCGATTGATGCGACCGGAAAAACTGAAAAGATAGTGCCCCCAGTTCATAGCTGCCCCACTGCTATATGAGCCCGCATTATCGCGCAGAGCGCAGCCTTGCGAAAGTGCCCAAAAAAGCCTGGACTGCCGATGCCATTTGCGTTGCACGATCGGTGCAACCATAGTCAATGCGGTCCGTCAAAGAGGTGTCCCGTGAGCGCCAGTCCCGTTGCCAAGCCTTTGCCCGCTGCACTGCATCGTGGCGAGAAGGAACTGCCCTTCGTTCCCTACCAGGAGGGCGTGCTTTTCCAACTCCTGCAGGCCGACATCGAAGGCGGCTTGTGGGTCGTGCGCGTGCGGGCACAGCCCGGTGTGACCATCCAGCGCCACAAGCACACGGGCGAAGTCTTCGCCTACACCATCGCGGGCGCGTGGAAGTATCTCGAATATCCCGAAGTCAACACCACGGGCTCCTACCTCTACGGGCCCGCCGGATCGGTCCACACCTTGCACGTGCTGAAGAGCAATCCCGGCATCACCGACATGTGGTTCGCCATCCGCGGTGCCAACCTCAATCTCGACGAGAAGGGCAATGTCGAATCCGTGGTCGATGCCGGCGCGGCGCTCGAAATCTATCTCGCCGGCTGCCGCGCCGCCGGTCATCCGACGCCCAACGTGATCGGGATTTAGACGCGCCACGATAGTTCGGCGTCGGCCCTCGTCCTTCGACCAAGCTCAGGATGAGGGCCCTGGCTCATCCCTCATCCTGAGCTTGTCGAAGGATGGATGGCAAAGCCCCAAGGCTGGCGCGCGCCTACTCGCGTAACAATTCGTTGATCGAAGTCTTGGCGCGGGTGCGTTCGTCGACCCGCTTGATGATGACGGCGCAATAGAGCGCGGGCTTGCCCGGTCCGCCGCCAAGCGAGCCCGGCACGATGACGGAATAGGGCGGCACCTTGCCCTGGAAGATTTCGCCACTGTGCCGGTCGACGATCTTGGTCGACTGGCCGATAAACACGCCCATCGAAATCACCGAGCCCTCGCCAACGATCACGCCTTCGGCCACTTCGGAACGCACGCCGATGAAGCAATTGTCCTCGACGATGGTCGGCGCGGCCTGCAGCGGTTCGAGGACACCGCCGATACCGGTACCGCCCGAGATGTGGCAGTGCTTGCCGATCTGGGCGCAAGAACCAACCGTCGCCCAGCCATCGATCATCGTGCCTTCATCCACATAGGCGCCGACATTGACGAAGCTCGGCATCAGCACGACGTTTTTGGCAATGAAAGCCGACTTGCGCACGATCGCGCCCGGCACCGCCCGGAATCCCGCCGCCTTGAACTCCGTCTCGCCCCAGCCGGCAAATTTGGAATCGACCTTGTCCCACCATGACGCGTCGCCGGGCGCGCCCGTGATCAGCTTCATCGCGTTCAGCCGGAAGGAGAGCAGCACCGCCTTCTTGAGCCATTGATGCACCAGCCACTCGCCGCCTACTTTTTCCGCGACGCGCAGCGTGCCGGCATCGAGTTGGGCAAGCGCGCTCTCGACCGCCTCGCGCACCGCGCCCGTGGTCGCGGGGCCCAGGCTGTCGCGCATGTCCCAGACGTCGTCGATGATGCGGGCGAGACTCATAACGTCAAATCCTGATCGTTTGCAGGAAGGAGGCAAGGTCACTTGTCTCATGGTCGATGTGGCGCGCGCTGTCGGGAATAGCCCAATGCGATTGGCCTTGCCCATTGTTGAACCAGATCGTCGTCATGCCGAGCGCGCGGGCCGGGACTAGGTTGCGCGCGCTGTCGTCGAACAGCGCGGTACGTTCGGCCACGATGGCACAGCGCGCAACCAGGCTTTGATAGGCACCGGCCAGCGGCTTGGGCACGAAGTTCATGGCTCGGGCATCGACGATGTCGGCAAACAGGTCGCGAACGCCCAACCGGTCGAGCACGTTGGCGGCGAAGCGACCGCAATTATTGGTGAAGACGATGCGTCGGCCGGGCAGCCGCGCCAGCCCGGTGCGCAATTGCGGGGCGTGCGACAGGTCAAGTCCGTCAAGGTCATTGACGAAGTCGTGGTAGGCGTCGGCATCGATGCCGTGGTGGGCCACAAGACCGCCCAGCGTGCTGCCATGCTCGCGCAGATAGCGCTTCTGCAGCGCCCAGGCCGGCTCGCGCGCCATGACGAAGTGGCGCTGCACGAAGAGGCAAATGCGCTCCTCCATCGCGGCTTGTTGTACGGCATCGAGTGTGTAGAGCGTATGGTCGAGATCAAAGACCCACCATGCGACATGGCGAAAATCGGGGCCGGATTGCACCGGTATGTGTCCTGCCGTGCCGTGCATGCAGGCGAAGATGGTCGAACCACGGCGGTCGCGCAAGCTTCGTTAAGATCGATCAACCAACTCCCTTAAAGCTCGCTTAAAGCGCGCACGTCCACACTGGCCGCCAAGCTGGGGAGCGCCATGCCAAGCCGTGCGCCGAAATCCAAGTTGCCTGTCAGGCAGGGCGCCTTGTCGCGCGAGGAAATCCTCGCCCTGCTCGAAGCGCGTGCGCAAGCCGCGCAGGACGAGCTGGCCGGCCAGACCGATGCCGGCGAAGATGTGCTGCATTACCTGGCGCAGAACGGTGCCGTGGCCACACGGCGCGCCGTGGCAGCCAATCCCGGCGCCGCGCCGCGCACCAATCGCCACCTCGCCGACGATGTCGACGAGGAGGTCCGCGTCGAACTGGCGCGCAAGATCGCCCGGTTGATGCCCGACCTCGGCGGCGATGAGGCGCAGCATCTGGAAGCCCTGACCATCGAGACGATCGAACGCCTGGCTCGCGATCAGCTGCCGCGCGTGCGCGCCGTGCTGGCGGAAAGCATCAAGGCGCTTGACTGCATTCCCAAATACATCGTGCTGACGCTGGCGCGCGATGCCGAAACGCTGGTCGCCGCACCCATCGTGGAATATTCGCCGCTGCTTTCCGACACAGATCTGATCGAGATCATCGCAACCGCCAAGGCCGAGGAGATCATTGCCGCCGTGGCGCGGCGCAAGCCCGTGAACGGCGACGTCGCCGATGCCATCGTCGCCTCGCTCGATATCCCGGCGATTTCGGCCCTGCTCACCAACCCGGACGCCATGGTGCGCGAGCAGACAATGGACAGCATCATCACCCACGCCGAAAAACTCGAAGCGCTGCAGCAGCCCTTGACCATGCGCTCGGACCTGTCGAAACGCGCGATCTGGCGCATAGCGTCCTTCGTCGGCGCCAGCCTGATCGACCAGCTGATGCGGCGCTACGGACTCGATGAGGAGATCAAGCATCACCTGAACAAGGAATTGCGCGCCCGCCTGCAGGAAGGCGAAGGACCGGAAGCAACCGCCCTCGACAGCTCCAGGCAGCAGGTGGAGGCGGCGATGGCCGCCGGCGAGCTTGATGAGTCCTTTGTCGATGCTGCCGCCAATGCCAGTCAGCGCGACGTCGTGATCTTGGCGCTCGCTGCGCTCGCCAAGGTTCCCGAAGCGATCGCGCGCAAGATCATCCAGTCAGGGTCGGCCAAGCCAGTCATCGCGCTTGTATGGCATGCCGGGCTTTCGATGCGCGTGGCGTTCAAGATTCAAAGCTTCGTGATGAAGCTGACCACCGGCGAACTGCTACCGGCGCGCGCCGGCGTGCACTTTCCGCTGACCGAAGACGAAATGCGCTGGCACCTGGGCTATTTCGACGTCGTGGTATGATGCGGATCGACGAGGCCGCCCTCGCCGACATGGACGGCGTAGCCGGCCACGCCCTGCACGCGGGTCTCGGCAAATCCAGTTTCGCTCAGGCCGCGATCCTTGCAACGTGAGCGGCCCTCGATGTCGAACTCGATGTCGGCGACGCAGAACTTGGCGTCGCCGGTAACAAGCGGCGCCCCGCCGATTTTCTGCACGAAAAGATAGATGTTCGCGGCCGTGAGCGGTGCGGTGATCGCCTTGGCGCAACTGCCCGAGGCGATGGTCCACCAGCCATGCGAGATCCAGCTGCGCGCGGTCTTCTCGCCGATCGCGGCGGCGACGGGCTTGGCGGTGTCATTGCAGATGGCATAGCCCGTTGGCGCGGTAACCTTGAGCGCGTCGGTTTCCAGGGCGTCGAACATGTCGGCGTCGCTCGCCTTGGGCGACAGGTGCAGGCGCTTGCGAAAGGCGAGCAAGGCGCGGTCTGCCTGGTTGTCCGAACCGCTTTCCATCGAAACGATGCGGTACCCGATATCGCGCAGCAGCCGTTTCAATCCCACGGCACGGGCCTGATCCAGCGTCGCAATGGCCGCCGATTCGCTGAGCGTCATGGTCCATGACTTCATATGGTGCGTGTCGACGGCGGCAAAGGGCAGCGGGAAGAAACTGTTCGAGGTACAGTCGCGTGTCGCGACGGGATCGCGTGTCGCAAAGTTGACGTCCTTGACGCAGATGGGCTTGTCGCCGCCCCAGGCCCGTGCCGGCCCGGAATGCGCCAGCGACGAGCGGGCATAGACATAGTAGGCCGAAGCGGTGAGATCGCCGGCGAGAACTGCCTGACAGGCACCCGGCGCAACCCGCGTCCAGCCTTGGGCAGTGATTGTGGACTGCGCCGCTACAGCCGTTGCGGTGTAGAGGACGTAAGAAGTGCGATTGCAGATTTTGAGCGCGGCGGCGGCAGGACTTGCTGCGCCGAAGAGATATAGCAGCGCGACAAGAATGAAGCCGGTGCGCCTGACGCTGCTCATTCGTTTGTGATCAGGGTGCCCGCGCCATGCTCGGTGAAAAGCTCGAGCAGCAGAACATGCGGGATGCGTCCGTCAAGGATGACGGCCGCGTTGACGCCGCCTTCCACCGCCGCGATGGCGGTTTCGATCTTGGGGATCATGCCGCCGCGGATCGTGCCGTCTGCGATCAGGGCGCGCGCTTCGCCCACCGTGAGTTTCTGGATCAGTTTCTTGTCACGATCGAGCACGCCCTCGACGTCGGTCAACAAGATCAGGCGTTCGGCTTTCATGGCGCCGGCGATGGCGCCAGCCACTGTGTCGGCATTGATGTTGAAGGTCTCGCCGGTGGCGCCCACGCCAATCGGGGCGATCACCGGAATGATCTCCGAGCGCATGACAGTGTGCAGCACGGCAGGATTGACCTTGTCCGGCACACCGACAAAGCCGAGGTCGATTCCGTTTTTCATAAGTTTGCGCGCCAGGATCAAAGTGCTGTCCTTGCCCGAAAGGCCCACCGCGCGGCCGCCGGCGGCATTGATACCGCTCACGATCTGCTTGTTGATCGAGCCGGTGAGCACCATTTCGACGACGTCGATCGCTGCCTGGTCGGTCACGCGCAGCCCATCGACGAACGTTGAGCGAATGTCGAGCTTGTCCAGCATCGCGCCGATCTGCGGGCCGCCGCCATGCACGACGACGGGGTCGATGCCGGTCTGCTTCATCAGGACGATGTCTTGCGCGAAGTCCGCCGCTGTGCCGCCACCGGCGAGCGCGTTGCCGCCGAACTTCACCACGATCGTCTTCTGATCGTATTTGAGAATGTAGGGCAGCGCCTCGACCAGAACGCGTGCCGTTGAGCGCCAACGCGCCATGACGCGCAGATTGCGTTCCTGCCCGAACTCGTCCTGGAGCGCCATTCCGTAACCTTGGTGAAAGCGCGGCCTTATAACCCAATCATCAGTGGTCGGCCAGCGCGGCGAGCTGCACTTGCAACGGCTCCAGTCCGAGGCCGCGAAACGCCGATGTGGCGCAGATTTGCGGGAATGCGGCGGTGTGCTGGCGCGCCTGGGTGTCGGCCGCGGCGACCGCTTGCGTGATTTGGTCAGGCGCGAGCTTGTCGATCTTGGTTAGCACGATGGCGAACGAGACGGCCGCCTCATCGAGCAGGTGCATTGCTTCGCGATCCAGCTCCAGCACGCCGCGCCGCGCATCGATGAGCAATACGACACGGCGCAGGCTCGGGCGCCCGCGCAGATAGGCGAAGATGAGCTTTTGCCACTCCGCCGTCAGCGTCTTGGAAGCCCGGGCGTAGCCGTAACCCGGTAGATCCGCCAGCATGAGCTGGTCAGCGAGACGGAAGAAATTGATTTCGCGCGTGCGGCCTGGAGTGTGGGACACGCGTGCCAGGGTCTTGCGGTTGGTCAGTGCGTTGATCAGGCTCGACTTGCCGGCATTCGAGCGGCCGACGAAGGCGATTTCCGGCAGACTTTGCGGCGGCAGGGCATTGATGTCGGCCGTGCCCCAGACGAATTCGCAGGCGCCGGCGAACAGCTTGCGGGCGGAAGTCGCCGCGGCGGCGGTTTCTGCCGAGCTCACTCGCCCGCAGCCGGTTTGACGCGGCCGGTGATGCGCTGCCAGACGCCTTCGATGCGCAGATTCTTGAACAGATGAACTTCGACGCCCTGCCGGCTCATGATGTACCATTGCTGCGCGATGCCGAGCAGGTTGTTCCAGGTGTAGTAGATCACCAGACCGGCCGGGAACGTTGCGAACATGAAGGTGAACATGATCGGCATCAGGCCGAACATGCGCGCCTGTATGGGATCGGCCGGCGCCGGGTTCAGCTTGGTTTGCACCCACTGCGTCATGCCCATCAGGATCGGCCAGATGCCGATCGACAGGAACGCCGGAATGAAGGACGGCACGCTGTAGGGCAATAGCCCGAACAGGTTGACGATCGAGGTTGGATCTGGCGCGGCCAGATCGTGGATCCAGCCATAGAAAGGCGCCTGGCGCATCTCGATGGTGACGAAAAAGACCTTATAGAGTGAGAAGAACACCGGAATGACCAGCAGCTGCGGCACGCAGCCGGTGACGGGGTTCACCTTCTCGCGTTTATACAGCTCCATGATCGCTTGCTGCTGCTTGGCGGGATCATCGGCAAAGCGCTCCTTGATCTTCTCCTGCTCGGGCTGGACCTTTTTCATCTTCGCCATGGTCTTGGCCGACGCATTCGCGATAGGGAATGTGACGAGCTTCACCGCCACGGTGAGGAGCAGGATCGCGAGGCCGAAATTACCGAGCAGTTTGTAGAACTGGTCGAGCACCCAGAAGAGTGGCTGCGTGATGATCAGAAACCAGCCCCAATCGATCGCCAGATCGAAACGCGTGATGCCGAGTGTGTGCTCGTAGTGGCGCAGCGTATCGACCACCTTGGCGCCGGCGAAAAGGTGATGGACGACGCGCACCGTACCGCCACCGGCGGCAGCCGTGCGCGCACCCAGCCGGTAATCGGCCTGATACGCCTTCGTGCTGCCGAAAGGGGAGGCGCGATACGCCCCGTCGAAGTTCTCGCCCTGGGGTGGCGCAACGGCCGCCATCCAATATTTGTCGGTGATCCCAACCCAGCCGCCCGTGGAAGAGAACGTCTTGGGTGGCGTGCCGTCATCCTTGAAATCATCATAGCTCGCATCCTTGAGCGAGCTGTTCGCGACGCCGACAAAACCCTCATGCAGCACCCAGTAATGGTCGGTCTTGGGCACGCCGTCGCGTACCACCAGGGCGTAAGGATAGAGTGTGGCCGCGGCTGCGCCCTTGTTCTCGACGCTGTCAGTGATGGTGAACATGAACTGGTCATCGACCGCGATCTGGCGCGTGAAGACGAGGCCGTGGCCATTGTCCCATGACAATGTCACCGGCCTGCCGACGGAAAGCCGGTCGCCGCTCGTGAGTTTCCACACCGTGTTGTCGTTGGGCAGCGGCGTCTTGATTCCTTCGGCGTTGCTCCAGCCGAAATCGACGAAATAGGGATAGTTCGTGCCCTTGGGCGCAAGCAGCACGATCTCGCCGCTCCTTGGATCGGCGGTCACGTGATAATGCTTGAGGCGCAGATCATCGAAGCGCGCGCCCTTCAAGGTCAGCGTACCGTCGACGGATGGCGTATCGATTTTGATGCGTGGCCCCGCGAGTGCGAGCGCCTTGTCGCGTGGCAGCTGGGCCGGAGCGCCGCCAGGGACGGGCGTCATGACGATCGCGGGATGCTTGGCTTCCTTCGCCAGCAACGCTTGCTTGGCCTGATCGGCCTTCATCGCCGGCATTGCGACGAAGTACTGCCAGCCGAACAGCACCGCCGCCGATAGCGCGATGGCAAGCATGAAGTTGCGGTTGTTGCCGGTGTCGTTCATCGAAAAAAACCTATCGGGGCGGTACGGGATCGACGCCCGACGAACCGCCGAGCCAGGTGATGGGATGGCAGCGCGCCAGCCTGCGGATCGCCAGGCCCATGCCCTTGAGCGGTCCGTGGATCGTGATCGCTTCGATCGCATATTGCGAACAGCTGGGCTGAAAGCGACAGGCGGGCGGAAACAGCGGCGACAGCACCAGCCGATAGACGCGGATCGGCGCGATCAACGCCGCCGCAGACGCACGGCGCAGTCTGCTCAGGCTCTGCGTCACCGGGTTTCTCCTGCTCGGCCAAGCTTCACATGGGCCGCGCGCAACCCTTCCGCAAGGTCCGAAAGCAGGCTGTCGAACGGTCGGGTAACCGTGTCGCGGCGCGCCACCAATACATAGTCGGTACCGGCAAGGCCGCAAAGGGGAAGCACCGCCGCGGCCGCGGCCCGCAACCGGCGCTTGGCGCGATTGCGCTCGACCGCGCCGCCGATCTTTTTGCTTGCCGTGAATCCCACGCGCAACGTGCCGTCCAAGCAGTGGTTCGGCGGCGTCGGACAGGCTTCGAGGGTGATGCCGGGCGTGGTGCGCCGGATGCCGCGGGCGGCACGCAGAAAATCGGCGCGAACTCTTAAGCGTTGCAAACAAAGCCTTTTTGGCGAACCGCTCAGGCGGAGAGCTTCTTGCGGCCATGGGCTCGGCGGCGCGCCAGAATCTTGCGCCCGCCCTTGGTCGCCATGCGCGAACGAAAGCCATGGCGCCGCTTGCGGACGATCTTGCTCGGCTGAAAAGGGCGCTTCATGGGGGTTCTCAGATAGCCGTGGGACGTCGAAAAGAGCGCGGTTTCTAGGGACTGGCTAGTGGGCTGTCAACCGCGGCGGGCGGAGCCGGCACGAGCGCGGCGCACTGTCATTTCGGGTCTGCTTGAGGCTTTATGGCGGCCATGCTTGGCCGTTTGCGTGCCCGACTTGCCGACGCCTATGGGCTTGTCGCTCATAGTCTTTCGGGCCGTTTGCTGCTGTTGACCATCATCTATGTGATGGTCGGCGAAGTGTTGATCTTTGTGCCCTCGATCGGGCGCTATCACCGCGAACTGCTGCAGAACCACATCCAGTCGGCGGAGCTGGCAATCCTGCCCTTTACCGAGCCGGGCGGGGAACAGCTTTCCGGCGCATTGCGCCAACAATTGCTGAAGCGCGCCGGGGCCGCGGCGGTACTGCTCAAGCGTGCCGAGCAGCGCGAACTGTTCCTGGTCGAGGGCCAGCCTCATTCCATCGACAAGACCATCGATCTCACCCACATGATGATGGCCGGGCGACTGACAGATGGCCTGGATTGCCTGTTGAACGGCGGCGGCCGCACGCTGCACGTCATCGCGCCGACACGCATCAAGGGCGCGGAGTCGATCGGCATCGTCCTGGGTGAGACGCCGATCCGTATTGCCCTCATCGATTATGCCTGGCGCGTGATCATTACGGCCTTCGTCGTCTCGCTGTTGAGCGGCATCCTGGTATTCGCCAGTCTTTATTTCGTGATGGTGCGACCGCTGCGGCGCATCACCCACGCCATGGTGGCGTTCCACGACAATCCGGAAGACCCCGCGCGCATCATCAGCGCCAGCGCGCGGCGTGACGAAATCGGCGTCGCTGAACGCGAGCTGGCCGCGATGCAACGCGATCTCTACGGTTTCCTGCAGCAGAAGACGCGGCTCGCAGCGCTGGGGTCCGCCGTGGCGCGCATCCATCACGACCTGCGCAACATCCTGGCCAACGCGCAGCTGGCCTCCGACCGGCTGGCCGCGGTGGACGATCCGGTGGTGAAGCGCCTCGCCCCGCGGCTCGTGGCCTCGATCGATCGGGCGATCTCGCTCGCCACCAACACGTTGCGCTATGGCCGCGCCGACGAGCGGCCGCCCAAGCGCAAGTATTTGCGCGTGGCGCCGCTGGTCGGTGAAGCGGGAGAGGCTGCGATTGAAGCGCGCATCGCGCCGGTTGAGATCACCTTCGAGAATCTGGTGGAGCAGGACCTCGAGGTCGATGCCGACCCTGAGCTCATCTACCGCATTGTTCTCAACTTGATCCGCAACTCGGTCGAGGCGCTCGTCGAACGCGGTTCGCAAGGCTGCATAAGGGTGAGCGCGACGCGGCAAGGCCAGCGCGTGCGGATCGAGATCACCGACAATGGCCCCGGCATCGCGCCAAGCGTGCAGGCCAAGCTCTTCACGCCCTTCGCTGCTGCGGCGCGCAGCGGCGGATCCGGACTCGGTCTTGCCATTGCGCGCGAGTTGGCACGCGCCCATGGCGGCGACATCGTCCTGGTTACAACCGGCGCCGGCGGCACGGTGCTGCGCATCGAAATTCCCGACAGCGAGTTGACCTGATGGCCTGGGATCCAAGCGTCTATATGCGTTACGCGGATGAACGTACCCGCCCGGCGGTGGAATTGCTCGCGCGGGTGCGCTGCGATAGCCCGCAACGCGTCATCGACCTTGGCTGCGGGCCGGGCAATTCGACCGCCGTGCTCGCCGCCCGCTGGCCGCAGGCAAAACTTGATGGCCTGGACTCGTCGGGTGAAATGCTCGAGCAGGCCGAGAAGTCTGGCGTGCCGGCACGTTGGATCAAGGCTGATGTTGCGAGTTGGGTACCGCCGGAAACCTACGATGTGATTTTTTCCAATGCGACGCTGCAGTGGTTGGATGATCACCCTGTGCTCATTGCGCGCTTGCTGCGGTTCGTGGCGCGCGGCGGCACATTTGCGTTCCAGGTACCGCATAATATGGATGCACCCTCCCATGTCTTGATGCGCGAAGCGGCGGCGGCTGGACCATGGGCGGCTAAGTTGCGCCAGGTGCGCGAAGTCGCGGTGCTGCAGCCGGCCGACTATTTTTCGATTTTGTCGAACGCGGAGACCGACATCTGGGAAACCGAATATTTGCACGTGTTGAAGGGCGAAGACGCCGTCTACAAATGGGTGAGCGCCACAGGCTTGCGCCCCTTCGTGCAGGCGCTCGATGGCGCGGAGCGGGACGGTTTCATCTCGGCCTACCAGCAGAAACTGCGCGCCGCTTATCCCATGCGAGGTGATGGCACGACGCTGTTTCCGTTCAAGCGCTTGTTCGTGGTCGCCCGTCCACTGACTTGATGACAACCAGGAGTGCTACATCTCAATCGCCCAGCGCCACACCGTCGCGGCGGGGGTCGGCGCCGCCGGCATAGCCGCCACGCACGCGTTGGACGATGTGCAGACCGCTCTCCAGGCCGGCATAGCTGACCTTATGTCCCATCGCGCCGAGCGGCCCCGCCAGCGCTTCAAGCGCGGTGCCCTTTTCCAATATGGTCGGACCGTTGGGGTTCAGCGGATGCGGCAAGGCTGCAGCATCGGCCGCATTCAAGCCGCCATCTATCATCGCGAGCAGCGACTGGGCGACAAAGTCGATGATCGCGGGACCGCCTGGCGAACCGGTGGCGATGGCGAATTTTCCGTCGGGCGCGAAAACGATGGTCGGCGACATGGCACTCATCGGTCGCTTGCCCGGTCCTGGCGCGTTGGCGACGGGCTTGCCGTCGCGCACCGGCTCGAACGAAAAGTCGGTCAACTCATTGTTGAGAAAGAAACCGTTGGCCATGACTTCCGAGCCGAACACGAACTCGACGGTCATCGTCATCGAAACCACCTGGCCACGATAATCGACCACCGACAGGTGGCTGGTGCCGGGCAGTTGCGGCGTGCGCTGGGGGGCAAATTGCGCATGCTTCTGCGGCGGCGTTCCGGCCAACGCCGTGCCCATGTCCTTGGCCGGGTCGATGAGCGCGGAACGCTGCTGCAGATAGGTCTTGTCGAGCAGGCCCGCAACCGGCACGCGGATGATGTCGGGATCGCCGAGATACATGGCGCGGTCGGCGAAGGCGAGGCGACTGGCCTGGGTGAACAGATGCACTTCGCTCAGCGTGTTCGGCTGCAATTGGTCCGGCGGAAACCGTTCGAGCATCTGCAGGATTTGCAGCACGGCCACACCACCCGAACTGGGTGGCCCCATCGAGCACAGCCGATAGCGGCGATAGAGACCGCAAACCGCCGGACGCTGCACAGCGTGATAGGAGGAAAGGTCTGCCAGCGTCATGCCGCCGGGATTGATCGGCGCACGTTGTACCGCAGCGACGATGTGCTGCGCGATGGCGCCGGTGTAGAACGCCTTTGCGCCGCGCCGCGCGACCAGGCGCAGCGTCTTGGCCAGTTCCGGATTTTTCAGAATATCGCCCTCTGCCACAGCGGTCCCATCGGGCTTGTAGAAGTAGCGCTTGATGTCGGGCATGCCGGCGAGCTGCGGGAATGCGCGCAGCGTCGCCGCCAGCTTGCGCCCAACCGGAAAGCCATTCTGGGCGAGGCGGATCGCCGGCGCGAACAGTTTCGCCCAGGTCAGGCGGCCATATTTTTTGTGCACCATCTCGAACATGGCGATGACGCCCGGGACACCGGTCGAAAGGCCGCCCGGAATGGCGTCAAAATGTCCGCGCGGCTTGCCGCTCGCGTCCAGGAACATGTCGGGCGTGGCGGACGCGGGCGCGGTCTCGCGCCCGTCGAAGCTGGTGACTTTTTTGGACTTGGGATCGTAGAGCATCATGAAGGCGCCGCCGCCGATGCCCGACGATTCCGGTTCCACCAAAGTCAGGACAAGTTGAGCCGCGATCGCCGCATCGACCGCGGAACCGCCGGCGCGCAGCATTTGCCTGCCAGCCTCTGCGGCGTAAGGGTTGGCTGCGGCAATCATATGATGCCTGGCAATGGGTGCCGCCGCGCTCGCCGGCAGTGCCAACACCAGCGCAACGGTAACAAGATAAAGCACACGGCGCGCGATGTTCATGAGACCTGCTCTTTCCGGCTGCGGAGGCAAACGCTAGCGTGGCACATATGGTACGGCCAGGCGCGCGAAATCTCATAACCGACGTAGCAGGTCTGCGCGTCGGTCATGCCGAAAATCACAAAGTTCGCACCGGCACCACGGTGCTGCTTGCCGACGAAGCGTTTGTCACCGTCGCCGATGTGCGGGGCGGCGCGCCGGGCGCGCGCGAACTCGACGTACTGGATCCGATCAATCTCGTCGGGCGCGCCGATGCCATCGTCCTGTCCGGTGGCTCGGTGCACGGTCTCGATGCCGCGTCCGGCGTGGTGGCGGCGCTGCGTGGCCAAGGCCGCGGGTATCGCTCGTCGGCTGCGGCTCTTGCAGTGCCGATCGTGCCGGCCGCGATATTGTTTGATCTCGCAAATGGCGGTGACAAGGAATGGGGCGACGAGGCGCCCTATCGCGCACTTGGACGGAGCGCTCTCGAAGCTGCCGGACAAAACTTTGCGCTTGGCAATGCCGGCGCCGGTCTTGGTGCGCGCGCGGGCGCGTTGAAGGGCGGGATCGGCAGCACTTCGGCGGTGAGCGATGATGGCTACACGGTCGGGGCCCTGGCC
>Ga0157379_10000303_pt1 | contig 38953 bp, 50 predicted proteins | sample S25metaG_FD_121802 | JGI IMG/M metagenome (GOLD analysis project Ga0157379, IMG submission 121802) | Switchgrass rhizosphere microbial communities from Kellogg Biological Station, Michigan, USA - S2-5 metaG | ecosystem: Host-associated > Plants > Roots > Rhizosphere > Soil | place: USA... | reverse complement strand
TGGGCCAACGGGGCGACGCCCAGCCATGAATACTGCTCGAAGCAAACCCCGCTGGGCAGCAGTTGGTGCGCCGAATGTCGCGCGGTCGTCTGGCACACGTATCGACAGGCGAGGGCGGCATGAGCGCCGCACGCACTCCCAACGTCCAGCGCGAATGGCAGCTTCAACGCGCTATAGCTACGTACTTAAGTAAAGCCCTGCCGCCCGATGCCTACTGGACGGCGATTGACATCGGCTCCGCTGGCTCAGCGCAGGCGGGGCAATTACGCAAAGCCCGAGGCGTGAAGCCGGGAATTGCTGATGTTTTGATAGCGTATCTAGGTGCGACGCTCTGGCTCGAAATCAAGGCCGGCACGCAACTGTCCGAACATCAGAAGCTGTTCCGCGATCAGGTCATGGCGAACGGTCATTGCTGGGCGCTCGCCAGATGCCCCGAGGACGTCGAACAGGCGTGCCGCGACGTGGGCATTCCGCTGCGGGCGAGTTTCACCCAGATCCACCAACGCATCGCGGAGCAGGACGCGCGGCTGCCCGCGAAGCGCAAGCGCACCGTGTTCCGCAAGCCAAAGAGCGATGGCGTCTCCGTGGCCGCCGCCCATCGTCTCGGATTGTGGCGGCCGTGAGTGTGTCTCTGGAATTGTTCGGGAGAGTGGGTAGAAGGGAGATACCAGCCCAGATTGGCTGGGCTGGCTCTCAGAGGGAGCGATCAGATGATGAAGCATCTGAAACTCCTGCCACGGATAGTTGTGTGGATCACGGTCTCAGTCAAGATCGCGATCAGCATAGTCCGCAGGTAGGCCAAGGGCCAGTCCAGACGATCGGGCTGGCCCAGGCCCTCGGGAACCCACCCCCAGATACTCTCTACCGGGACCCGGCGGTGACGGGCTCGCGGGACTGCTGCTTCGCGGGACGCCGAACCGAGACCTCACGGGTCAACAGATACGTGATCAGAGAGGTCAGCGTGCGGCTTTCCTCCTTAGCCAGACGCTCCGATTCGATCCGCAAATCCTCGGGCAACCGCAAAGAAAACGTCTTTTTGTCTTGCCTTGCTGCTCTCTTACGGACTTCCCGTGGGGGCAATGGAATCGACAGTATGGCCTGTTCAACAATCAGCCTGTTGATTGTGGAAATAGCTATATCAGTAGATACCCGGAATATTTCGTTCCCGATCGCATATTGGGAAAGTGCCTTATGAGCCAGACGTTCAAGTCTCATGGCATCGTATCGAGGCATACCCCATCCGCATGCTACGCGATGAATGGATTTCCATTTGAGCGCCACGCTTCTCAGGCGTTCGTATGGATCTTCCGCGAAACCGACCTTCAGAATGTCAGCATCCGACGCCATTACGTAAACGTAGCGAGGGCCTACCGCTCCTCGCGGAATATCTGTTCCATCTTCTCGCGGATCGCCTTCGATTGGTTCGGTAGGTCCGGCTTCTTCGACCGCCACTCGTTCAGGCGCTTCAGAAAACCCTCGGACACGACCAGTTGCAGCCGCTTTTCCAGGGGTTCCCACGGGATCTCCGGTGCCGATTCGGTTCGTGTCTCTCTCATTTTTCGCCTCATTCATGGGATTCTGGCCATTTCCGTGTTGACATTCAAGATGGTTAATATACACATGTTGAAGTTACACAGTCAACAAGGACAACCCGCATGAACCGCCGCCAACAACCCCGCGCGATCGACGCGCCGGAGCCGTGCTTCACGCGGCTTCGCACCACGCCCCACGGCCCGTGGCTACCCGCCCGCATCTACCAGCGGCTCGGCCAACTGGCGGGCGAAATCGAGGGCGTGCCGACCGACGTGGAACGCGTCTGGACATCCGGGGAGATCATCACCGAGGCCGAGTGGCGCGATCTGATGCGCGACCGCGCCCGCGCCGCACCGTTTTGAAGGGAGAAATCGAACATGGATGACATGACACGATCTAACGTGCCGATGATCGATCTGACGGCGGCGCTCGATCCCTCATCGTTGGCGTGGTGGATTGAGTGGAATTACTCGGATAACGCCACCGCCATCGACTTGTTACTAAAGCGGTTCGTCACGTTCACCGACGTAACCGTGAATGGAATACACGACGATTTTACCTGCGGCCACGCCGCCGATTTCGCGCACGCACTGAAACAGGCCGCCAACGCGCTCGATGAAACGCGGACACGCATTAAAAAGCCGGTGCTTCATGCCCAGAGGATGATCGACGGCGAAGCGAAGAAGCTGGCCGATCGCGTCGCCTCGGCGGTGCGTGAGGTCGAGACGCGCGTGACCGCATATCTACGGACGAAGGAAGCGGAGGCACGGGCGGCGGCGGAAGCGGAGGCAGCGCGGCTACAGGCGGAAGCCGAACGTCTCGCCGCCGAGGCGCTGCGAGTTGATGGCGTGATCACAGCGGAAACCGCCGTCGATGCCCTGGAAGCAGCTCAACGCGCCGACGAACTGGCGAACGCGAAGGCCCTCGAACTGACCCGCACGCGCGGCGTCGGTGGGGCACTGACGGCGCTCAAGGATAACTGGGTGGCCGAACTGGTGGACATCACCAAAGTCCCCGCCGCCTACCTGCAACTCAACGACAGCGTGGTCAAAGCCGCGATCAAATCCGGCGTCCGCGACATACCCGGAATCAGAATATGGAACGATGCGAAGGCATTCGTTCGATAGAGCACGCGGCCCGCTCCGAGTGGCCGCTTAACGACTGACGACCTACCGAAAAGGAACTTCAACGTGGCATTCATGCAACCCCCCGCCTCCAACTCCGGCGAGTTCGTGCCTATCATTTCTTATAACGCCGTCTCCGGGCGGCTGTCGCTCCGCGACCGCACTCAAAACGTCTCGGGCGAATGGGAAGCGAAAGAAACCGACGTGACGATGGCGCAACCACCGTTCGCCGTGGATTTCGGCAAACTGGATGTGGGATGGGTTTTCTTCGTCAAGGGCGCGGCCCCGCTCTGGGCACTCGCGCCTTACGGCAAGCCGATTCCGGAACGCCCGCCGTCCCCCGGCAACGATATCGCCGGCAAACCGCTGAACTACCGCCAGGGCTTCCGTGTGCCCGTGGCCGGTAACGCCATCGGCGGCGTGCGCGAACTGGCCGGACAATCCGCCGCCCTGATCAACGGATTGAATGAACTGCACTCGGCTTACGAGGCGGCGCCGGAGGCGGCGATGGGCAAGATCCCGGTCGTGAAGATGATCCGGACGGACGCGATCAAATCCGGACAGGCGACGAACTATCAGCCGGTGTTCGAGATCATCGCCTGGGTCGAGCGGCCTGACGTGCTGGGGCCGCGCACCGTTCCCGCGCCGCGCGCATCGGCTCCCATCTCGCGGATGACGCCACAGGCGACGGCGCAGATGGCGCAGGCGAGCGTGGCGCCCGAGCCGAAAGTCCGGGTGCTCGAAGACGCGATGCCGTTTTAGGGGAGCCGATGGCGGCGGCCACCAGTATGCTAACCCAGGCCGCCGCTCCCCTGCTGGCGGTGCTGCCGCCTGTCGCGTGGCTGCCGCATCGCCTTGTCCGCAAGCCGGACGGGAACCTCGATAAGCCGCCGTGCCAGGGCGCGCGAACCAACGCGCCCGAAACATGGTTCACCTTCGAGGCGGCCTCGGCACTGCTGACGAGCAAAAACGACGTGGCCGGTATCGGCTTCGCCATCGTGGGCGGCATCATCGCGCTCGACTTCGACCACTGCCGCGACCCGCTGACAGGGCTGCTCGACGACGAAGTGCAACGCGAGGTCGAACGCCTCGAATCCTATGCCTACGTGACGCCCTCCCACACTGGCATCCGTATCGTCGGGCTGAATGACCACGAGTTGCCCCTGCCCGGCGGCAAACACGTCCGCTGGCTCCCCGGCGGCCACAAGATCGAAATCTTCGTCGGTCCCGTTAGCTTTTATAACACATTCACCGCCGAGACGATCGCCGGTTACGACACGCTCCGGACTATCGCGGAAGACACGTCGGACTACCTGACGGGTCTGGACGCCGGGAAGGCGGGCGCGGTGAACGGCGCGGCCACGCACACCACGCACGCACCCAACCCAGATCCGCAACGCTCAGCCGCCGCCATCGCCGCCGCCCTGGCCTGTATCCCCAACACGGTTAAGGACTGGGATGAATGGTGCCGCATCGGCATGGCCGCGTGGCGCGCCTCCGGAGGCCGGGGAGCGGGGCTGGATGCCTGGATGGCGTGGTCGGCCCGCAATGCCTGTCACGACCCGGCGGCCTGCGAGGAACGCTGGCAACACTGGTTCAGCAGCCCGCCAACCAAGATCGGCTTCGGCACGCTCTACTACGAAGCACGCCGCCATAAGCCGCTGTTCGTCGCGCCGTTCGACCCGCCCCAGCAGGGGCCAGCGGGCGAGCCGGGCGACGAGGGGAGGGCAACGGACGGCGATCTCCCTTTTAAGAAGCGCGTCAGGCCGCCGCCCGCTATCCTCACGATCGCCGAACTACTGGCGCTCCCGCCGCCGCAATGGCTCGTGGCCGGACTGATCCCGGAGCAATCCCTGGTCGTGCCCTACGGCCCGCCGAAGTCAGGCAAGTCGTTCCTGATGATGAGCGCGGCGTTGCACATCGCCGCCGGACGGGACTGGTTCGGCCACGCCGTCCAGCAAGGCGCCGTGGTCTACGTGATGGGCGAGGGCATTGGCGGCATGGGAACACGCATTCGCGCCATGCTGACCCGCTACGACATGGCGCCAGACGTGCCGTTCTTCATTGTCCGACGCGCCGTCAACTTCCGCGATCCCGCCGAAGTCAACGCGCTCGAAGAGGTCATCCGCGCTCGCATCGGCGACATGCCGTTGCGGCTGCTGGTGATCGACACGTTGGCGCGCGCCATGCCCGGAGCCGACGAAAACAGCGCGCAGGAAACCGGCGCCGTGATCGCCGCCGCCGACTACCTGAAGGAAGAACTCTACTGCACCGTCGCCCTCGTTCACCACGAGGGGAAAGACGGCTCACGCGGCGCCCGGGGCACGTCGGCGCTGCGAGGCGCCTGGGACGCGGCCTATCAGATCGTGTCGTCTGGCCGGCGCATGACGCTGACCGTCATCGACCAGAAAGAGGGCGAGGCCGGGCAGGTGTTGCGTTTCGACATGGAAGAGGTCGCGGTCGGAATCGGGCGGACTTCCTTGGTTCCCGTGCTCGATGATACGGCGGATGATACGGGTGATACGGGCAAGCGCCCGCGCGAGTTCGGAGGGCAAACCGGGTTAGCTCTCCAAGTACTGCGTAATCTTATCGCCAGCCCCGAGTCAGCCATCCTCCCGCCATTCTCGGGTATGCCGGACGGAGACGTGCGCGGCATCAACCACGAAATCTGGCGACGGGCTTTTTACGAAAAAATGCCGGGAGAACCGCAGCCAAAAAGAAAGCTGGCGTTCTATCGGGCGTCTCAAAAATTGCAACAACTCGGCGCGGTAGGAGTGCGCGACCCATGGGTATGGTTAACATGACAAAACGAAACGTATCACGTATCATTGGCGTATCATGCCGTATCATTGGATACGCCTCCAAACGTATCATTCACCGTATCAAAAATGCCCCCTTTAGGGGGCATTTGATACGGGTGATACGGGGCGCGGTCCTGGGATGGGGGGCGTATCATGCCAATGATACGGGGCGGCGGGTATGAGCGCCGCACGCAAGCTACGAACAGCCGACGATAACGACCGCTTCCGGGCGGCGCTGATTCCCGTGGACGAGGCCATGTGGGCCTCCGAGCAGAAATACGGCGTCGGCCGCCTCGAACGCCTCGTCAGCCCGACCACGCTGGCCGCGTATCAGCGCGGCTGGTCGGCGTATCGTCAGGCCATCGAGGAAGGCGACGCGGCGGCGGTCGAAGCCATCGGCCCGAAGATGATCCAGGCCCTCGCCGTGATGAACAGCGAGGCGACAGCAGCGGGCCACAAGCCACTCGCGCCGGACACCTGGGAGGCCGACATGGGCAACGGCGTGACGTTGGTGGTGGTCAGGACCAACGCCGAGGCATCAGCCGTCCTGCGTGCCTCCAGGGCGGCGGACGGGCTATCCTACGAGACAACGCTGCCGCCAGACCTCGCCGTCACCGTTCGCGACCAGCACGAGGGGCGCGCCCTGGTCGTCATCACCATGACGGAAATCGTCCGCCTGTTGCGCGCCCAGGAAACCGGATTGTGGGGAACGAAGTGGGAGGGCACGCCAGTGCACAGCGGGCGGCAGGGTGACGAAATGGCGGCGCACGACATGGCCCGCTCGGGCTATCCAATGTCAGAACCGCTAACTGTCGCCCAACCGTCCGCCGTCGTCCTGCCGTTCTAGGAGGCCGCATGAGCACGGGAAAATGGCGAGAGCCCGGCGTGCCGCACAAGGGATGGACCTGCGTCGAGGTCGAAGATCTCGAAACGCCCTCGATGACCTGTGAAATGTGCGAGACCACGGAAATCCGCTACGCCCACCACATGACGCACCCGGAATACGCGGGGACGCTCCGGTGCGGTTGCATCTGCGCCGGCCACCTGGAAGAGGATCTGACCGGCGCGCGAAGCCGGGAAAGCAAGGCACGGCAAAAGTTCAAACGGAAAGCCGCGTGGGCGTATCGGTGGTGGAAAGTATCCATGCTCCAAAACCCTTGGACACGGCTGGGGAAGCATATCGTTACCGTGATGCGGCCCGCGCGGAGTGAGGGATGGAAAATTCGCGTGTTCAACACGAAGACCCGCGTCGAGCGCATGGGACGGGTGGCGTGGCCGAGCGAGGAAGCAGCCAAGGCCGCCGCGTTCGATGCGCTGGAATGGCTGAAGGCACGCGGCGAATGAGCGAGGTTCGCTACCACAGCGGGCCGTCCGAGGAGCGGCGCCGCACCGAGGATGCCCGCCGCGCCAAACTCCTGGACGACGTGCGAGAAATCGAGGCGATGACCGACACCGACCTCGACCTGGAAATCGTGGTGCTCAGCAAGACCATCGACGACATCATCATCGATGTGATGGCCAACAATGAAGGCGCGACCAATCGCGGCAGCACATGGAAGATCGCCGCCGAGAAGCGCATCAGCGCATTCCGCTGGCGACGCAAATTGTGCGTTGGCGAACAGACGAGGCGAACCGCCGCCGCCAAGGCCCAGCGCGCGTTGGAGGAGCGGGAACGCCGCCCCACCGACGAAACCAAAGCCGAACGACAAAGGGCGCACCTCGAAATGGTCGAGGCGGCCAGAGCGGCGAAAGCCGAGCGGATAGCGCGCCACGCGGAAGAAGATAAAACCGCCCACGCCTGCTTCGTCCGGCACGCGAAGGCGATGCTCCCACCCGAGACCGTCCGCGCACTCTGGGCGGCGGTTCACGCGGAACTGCGCCAACCCAAGGAACCCAACCCATGAGCCCCGTCACGCTGCTGCTGATCGTCCTGGTCGTCCTCGTCATCGCGGGACTGCCGTCGTGGCCCTACGCGCGGGCCTGGAACTACGGCTACGCGCCGTCCGGCGTGCTTGGCCTCGTGCTGGTGGTAATCCTCATCCTGATGCTCCTGGGACGCCTGTGAGGCTTGGACGCGCTCCAGCCGCGGTGATATCGTCCGCTCAGCTTCGTCCCATGGGTGCCCGCCCATGTTCGAGGCAAGGGCCGGTGCGGTGCTCTAACACCCCCGGCCCGACCGGGATCACGGTCGCCAGCCACTCGGGCCTTGGCCCTACGAGGGCGATGAGGCCGACAGGGAATTGTGGAAAAACCTGTCGGCACTCGCCCGTGATCCGCTCATACAAACCCGCAGGTCATCCGCAAACGACCGTATGATCAGGTGGCCGATAGCGGTTTCACACGCCCGCTAGCGGTTTTCGTGCGACCGCTAGCGGTTTTGCCCGGCAAAACGCCGACTTCGCGCGTTTAATGGCCCCAAATTACCCTAACGGCGATTTAGCGTAACACCGCGCGCATTGGGGCCGATCCACTCCGTGGAGCAGCGCGTGGAGCGGTAGGACTGGCGTGGAGCATTGCGTGGAGCGGTAGAGCGTGGTAGCGGGGAATGAGGAATGCACTGTATCAGGAATGAGATGACCTCATGGCCGCGCGACTGATGAAGCGAAACGACGACCTGTCGCGGGCCGCGATCCAAACCACCCAGCTTGTAAAACGATTGAATTTCTTCGCGTTAGGCCAGGTCGATCCGAGTTGCCCTCACAAGACGGTGGAAATGACCGACGGACAGATCCGCGCCGCCCTCGGATTACTTCGTAAAACCATCCCGGATCTCGCCGTTACAGCGCACACCGGCCCTGATGGCGGCCCCGTCATGATCATTACCGGCGTCGATCGTGGCGACCGTGAGACTCGCTAAGGTCAACCTCGGATACAACGCACGGCCACACTTCAGGCCGTTTCACGCACGCAAGCAACGCTGGGCCTGCATCGTCGCGCACCGCCGCGCCGGCAAGACCGTCTCGTGCATCATGGACCTCATCGACGCCGCGTTGCGCTCGACCAATCCAGACGCACGCTTCGCTTACATCAGCCCGACATACGCGCAGTCGAAAGACAGCGTGTGGCTGTATCTGAAACGTTTCACCGCCGCCATTCCGGGCGTGGAACAGCGCGAGTCCGACCTGATGGTGGTGTTCGCCAACGGGGCGCGGGTGCGGCTCTACGGCTCGGACAACTACAACCGAATGCGCGGCATCTTCCTCGATGGCTGCGTGCTCGACGAATACGCGGACATGGCGCCACGGGCGTGGCCCGAGGTCATCCGTCCCGCGCTCGCCGATCGGCACGGTTGGGCCGTGTTCATTGGCACGCCACGCGGACGCAACGACTTCTGGCGCGTCCACAGCCATGCCGAGAACGACCCCGACTGGTTCTCGTTGGTTCTGCGCGCGAGCGAGACCGAGATCCTGCCTCAATCAGAACTCGACGACATGGCGGCGATGCTCACGCCCGAGCAATACGCGCAAGAGTTTCAATGTTCATTTGATGCCGCGATCCTCGGCTCCTACTTCGGCAAGGAACTGGCCGACGCGGAAACGGCCGGGCGCATCACCAGCGTGCCCTACGACCCGGCGATCCCCGTGCATACCGCGTGGGATATCGGCATTGGCGACAGCACGGCCATTTGGTTTTTCCAGATCGTCCGCTCCGAGTTGCACGTCATCGATCATTACGAGGCGTCCGGCTTCGCGCTCGGTCATTACGTGGAAGTGCTCAAGTCGAAGCCGTATCAATACGGGCGTGACTATCTGCCGCACGACGCGATGGCGCGCGAGCTTGGCACCGGGCGTTCGATCTTCGAGACGATGAAAGCACTGAGCGGTCGCCACCCGTGGATCGTTCGCAAGCTGTCGATCATGGACGGCATCAACGCGGCGCGCGTGACGTTGGCGAAGACGTGGTTCGACGCTGGCAACTGTCACGAAGGGCTTGAGGCGTTGCGCGCGTATCACGCCGAGTTCGATGAGCGCGCCAAGGTGTTTAGTGATCGACCCAAGCATGATTGGTCAAGTCATTCCGCCGACGCGATGAGGTATATGTCCCTGGCATGGCGTGAGATCGCGCCGGACAAGCCGAAGCCGCCGCCCCGCGACAGTTGGGACGCGGCGTTCAACCGGGACGCGGAAGAACTGCGCGACTGGAGGGTGACGTGAAAACGAAGCGGCCTCCTGAGAGAGTGGCGGATAAGGTGCTGCTCGATGTGTTCGCGTTGGAGGAGCGAATGGCTCAGTTGAGGCAGCAACAGGCCGAAGCCGAGTGGAGGGCCAAACGGGCACGAGAAGAGGCGGAACGGAAGGAAAAGGCCAGATTAAGCCGCATCGCCCGCTATGCCGGGCAATATCTCGCGGCAATCATGCCCGACGATCCTCGTGACTTCGACCGCTGGGGGTGGCGCCGTTGCTACAGGCCGGGTGCCTTCACGTTTCGTGTCGTATCCGTGATGGATGATGATGTGATCGCGGGCACCTTACAAACATTGAAGCGCGAACTGCCCACCGGCGCATATGTCCCGAGGGACGCGGACGGTAGTGTCCCGGTGCGCGTCGGGCGCTGCGACGGCGGCATCGCGCTGCTGGTAGGCTATGACCTAGAGGAGCCCGCCGAATGACCGACTACCGCACACTCAGCGGCGCGGCGTTCCAACGCGAGGTCGGCGCCGATCCCGACAAATGGGCCGACGCGGCGATGATCGCGGCCGAGGACCTCGGCTACAAAGTCGATCGTGACTGGCTGAGGGATTTGCTGGCCGACGCGATGGATGCCGCGCGCAAGGGGTCGATCCGCGAAGTGATCGAGGGAGGAAACACCGCATGACCACGATCCGCCGCCTCTTAATCCTGGCTGCCCTGCTGTTGCCTTCGGTAGCGCACGCGCAGGCCCTCACCTACGCCGACCGATCCGGCGCCATCACGACAGGCGGCACCGCCCAGGTCGTCCTGCCCGCGTTCCCTGGCCGCCACGGCTGCATGATCCAGAACCAGAGCGCCGGCAGCCTGTGGGTGTCGGAGACGGCGGCGGCGGTTCAGGGACCGCCAGCGATCCTGATCCCCGTTAATCAGCAGTTCTTGTGCATGTCGCCCGCGTCCGGTCAGGCATACAACATCATCGGCGCCACCACGGGACAGGCGTTCGCGGCACGGGAATGGTGATCAGCCGACGCTCATTGCTGTTGGCCGGGGCCGCCATTCCAACGGCGGCGTATGGTCAGTGCGTGACCGACGTGCTGACCGTGGACGCATGTCGCGGCGGCGTGCGTGGGTCATCTGGTCCACCCGGCCGAACGCTCGATCTCAACTTCATGTTTCCGGGCAGTATGCCACCCGGCATCACGTTCACACGCGCGTCATCCGCTACGTATACCGACGCGAGCGGTGTCGTGCAGACAGCCGCGACCAACGCACCGCGCTGGGATTACGCTGGCGGTGTGTTGCGCGGGGTGCTGATTGAGGAGCAGCGGACCAATCTCATGTTGCGTAGCGGTGATTTGTCGGCCGCGCCCTGGAGCGAGTTCCACAACACGGGATCACCTCCCGTTATAACCGGAAACAACGCGGTCGCCCCTGATGGGACAACGACAGCCGCGCGGGTTGTTTTTCCGGCTGTTTCGGCGGCGAGTAATTACGCGATAGTATCGCAGGCGTTCACGGGAGCCGTCGCCGCGTTTACTTTCAGCGTTTGGTTGAAAGGCAGCGTCGGTGGTGAGCAAATCTATCTGCTGACAACGCCCAATGGCACGTTGTTCTTTAGATCGCGTGTGACATTGACCACGGCATGGCAGCGGTTTTCCGTTACCGCGTCGGCACTGGATGGTAATCAGTGGTTCTTCCAGATTGGCACTGATTTGCGGGACACATCGCAGACCGCGACGACGGGCGGGACTGTCTACATGTGGGGCGCTGACGTTCAGCAAGGCGCGTTCCCGACCAGCTACATTCCAACGACGAGTGTCAGTGTGACACGCGCGGCTGACAGTATGAGTATGTCCCCGGCCGCTTTGTTTTCGGGTGTGACGGCTGGCACGTTCAACGTGGAAGCCATTATGTCCGCCGCCAACAACGCGAACTATTGCGCGCTGTTCTCGGCGAACGACGGAACGACGAATAACCGGATGCAGATGTACCAGGTAGGGAATACCAACAACATTTCCTGTCTGACGGTAGCGGCGAGTGTGGGGAGCGGTGCGCCAGTGTTTGGCGCGATGACACCTGGGACAGCATTCAAAGCCGCGATGACGCATCGGTCGGCGGGATTTACCACTGCGTTCAATGGCGTGACCGGGCCAACTGATGCGACGCCTTCTCCCAATCCAGCGATCCTGACCGCGTTTACTCTGGGTAATGGTCTGGGGTTGGCTCCGATGACGGGATACTGGCGGCGGTTAACTTATTGGAACCGCGCGCTGTCCGACACCGAGATGCAGCAGGTGACGACATGACCGACTTCCGACTCAGCTTCCCCGTCACATCGCTCGGCACTGGCATCAGTGGACTAAAAGCATTGCGTGCGGAACTTCAAAGCGAAAACGCCAACGCGCAGAACGCACTCGGTGATCCACGCGATGCGAGCGGTAACATCGTGTATCCCGATCCGAACGCACCGATTGGCACGCCGCCGCCTGACGTGTGGTATGGCCGACCCGGCAGCGCGGCGACCAGTTACACCGATCTCAATGGCAACGTCGTGCAGGTGCCCGCGAAGGGCGATCCGACGCTCTACTACTGCCACATCAGATCGGAGAAAGCGGCGCGCACGTTCCGCCCCGGCGCGCATGGCATGAAAGACGCCGATCCAAAGGCCAGCGCCGCCGTCCTGGGTATTTGGTTGGGTGATACGCCGCCATGAGCCAGTCTCTCTACCCAGACCCGCCGACTGACCCCGAGGCCGCCGAGGCATCGCGGCCGAAAGGCGGTCCCGGCATCGCGAACGATCGTTACCCGCGCGATCTGGACGATCTGCACGCGCGCATGGTCCAGTGGTTCGAGGATAGTGAGCGCGCGACCGACGACGGGCGCAAATGGTCGCAGAGAGACAGGGATTACAAAGACGGATACCAGTGGTCATCCGCCGAGAAGGAGGCGCTGAAACTTCGCGGCCAGCCTGAGGTCACGATTAATTACGTGAGCCGCAAAGTCGAGCTGATGTGCGGTCTTGAGAGGAAATCGAGGACCGACCCGAAAGCGTTCGCGCGCAATCCGGTTGACGAGGACAAGGCGGACGCGGCGACGCAGGCGCTGCGCTACATGAGCGACGACAATAACCTGCCGTTGATCCGCTCCGACGTTTACGAAAACCTCATGGTCGAGGGCGTCGGCGGCGCTGAGATCGTGCTGGTGGATGACGGCCGCGGCGGCGCGGATATCACGTTCGAGCAGGTGCCGTTCGACAGATTGTGGTGGGATCCGCATTCGCGCCGGCTGGACTTTAGCGACGCCCGTCATCGCGGCATCGTGATTTGGATGGATCGCGAACAGGCCGTCGAAACATGGCCTGATGTCGAGGATCTGATATCCGACACGTTCCAGACGCAGACCGGCAGCTACGGCGACCGACCGAACGAGATCGTCTGGTGCGACAGCAAGCGCGAGCGCATCCGCGTCGTGCAGTGCCACTGGCAAGAGCGAAACGAGTGGTGGGTGGCGACCTATACCCGCGTCGGTTTCCTGGCAGAGCCCACGAAGTCGCCGTTTCTCGACGCCCGCGGTAAATCAGCCTGCGGCCTTCGCATGACCAGCGCGCACATTGACCGGGAGAACAATCGTTACGGCATGGTGCGCGACCTGATCAGTATGCAAGATGAGGTCAACAAACGTCGCAGTAAGGCGCTGCATCTGTTGTCCGTGGCTCAGGTGGTGACGGAAGACGGAGCGGTCGCTGACATAGACAAGGCGCGGCGTGAAGTGGCGCGGCCCGACGGCGTAATCGTTGTCAATCCAGGCATGAAATTCGAGATCGACAGAGGCAACGATCTGGCTGTCGGCCAGTTTCAGTTACTCCAGCACGCGACGGCGGAAATGCAGGCCAGCGGGCCGAACGCCTCGATGAGCGGCACCGATCCGCGCGAACTGTCGGGGCGTGCGATCTTGGCACAGCAGGCGGGCGGCGCCGCGGCGCACGAGCCGATCGCGGATACGTTGCGGATGTGGAACCGCGATTTGCTGTCGATCGCATGGATGGCCGCGCGGCAATACTGGACGGCGGGCCGGTGGGTGCGGGTCACGGACGACCTGAACTCGACGCGATGGGTTGGCATCAATCAGCCGGTGCGGTTGATGGACGAACTGGCGGCGCTGCCGGACGACCAACGCGCCCAGGCGATGCAGATGATGCGGCTCGTGCCGGGTGATCCACGGCTTCAGCAAGTGATCCGGGTTGAGAACGACATCACCGATATGGATGTTGATATCACGATTGAAGAGGGCATCGACGTTCCGAGCATTCAGGCGGAACAGTTCCAGAATTTGCTGCAACTGGCCGGCACGCAGCCGGGCCTGATACCGCCGGAGATGCTGATTGCCGCTTCGAATTTCAGAAACAAGGAAGACTTGCTCAAGATGCTGAAGGACCGCCAGGAGGCGCAGGCGCAGACGCAGCAGAAAGCCCAGAATATGGCCGAGGACAAGGCGCAGGCCGACACCACGGCGACGCGGGCCAAGGCGGCGGCGGACTTCGCTCTGGCGGAGGAACGCAAGCACGCGAGCATCCATCACATCGCGGACGTGCATGGTGGGTTCGCCGAGATGAACGCGCCGCCCGACCCGCCGAGCGATCCAGGAACGGTCGTGCCGCCAGAGATCCAGGCCGCGCTCGGTGTCGCCGATGTCAGAGGCAGGCACGCGAAGGCGGCGGCGGACGAGGCACGCGCGGACGATCTGCGGCAGAGCGCGGTGCAAAGGGTCGGGGACATGTTGATAGCCAGACACAACGCGCTCGCACCGCCAGAACAGCCGGGGACAGCATGAGCAGACCAAAGGTGGATGCCGTGATCGCGGCGATGGAGACGCTACTGACGGATCATCAAATTGGAGCCGTTAATAGTTGGACGCCAAGCGGGGCGAGTAAGTTGGAGGCTATCCGTTACTTCATAAATCTTGGCATCGCGGCTCATCACGCGAAAGGGCGCCGGTTCGTTTCTGAGTGGGACGCCCAATTTGTAGGCGCTGCCGTAAGGAAGGCGTTGGAGGCGTATGATGTCTGAAACACCATCCCAACTCGACGCCTTCTTATCCAGCGGCGCCCAGGCCGAGGCCGCCGACACGCCCGCGCCGGAGCCGTCGAAGGCAGCGCCAGAGGCCGCGCCGGAGAAGTCGGCACCAGCCGCCAAGGAGCCAGCCAAGGCCGCGCCGGAGCCGGACGACGATGGCGAACCAGGAGACCCCAGTCCGAACGAAGCGATCGTCCCGCGCAGTGCATACGAAAAGGAGCGCCAGCGCAGGCAGGACTGGAAATCACGCGCGTCCGCCGCCGAGGCCGAGAAGGCCATGCTCCTCAAGCAGCTGGAGGAGGCACGCAAGCCGCCGCCAGCCGCTACACCGCCCGCGATGCTTGAGCCGATCGACCCGGCGCGCGATCCCGAGGGCTACACGAGACGGGTTCGTGGAGTTGTTTTGAACGAGCGGTTGAATACCAGCGAAATGATGGCGCTCGACAAGCACGGTAAAGAGGTCATCGATGCCGAAACCGAGTATTTCCAGCGGCGCACACAGGCCGACCCTCGGTTGTGGAACGAACTCTACTCCAAACCGCACCCCTACCAGTGGATGATCGACAACAACGCCACGGCCAGATTGCATGAGGAAATCGGCACCGATCCGTCAGCCTACGAAGCGAAGCTGCGCGCGAAATGGGAGGCCGAGCAGAACGCCGCCGCGCCGCGTGTGTCGCCCGCCGCCGGTCTGCCGCCGTCGCTGGCGTCCGCGCGATCAGCGGCACCACGAGGCACCAACGGCTTCGCGGGTCCGCCGTCATTGAGCGACATCCTGGCGCGGCCGGCGCGGGGACGATGAGCAACCCTTACCCGGAAATAGCTGATGCTCTGACGGATGAGTTGGAGGACTGCCCGTTCTGTGGGCGGGAGCCTGACCGCTTATGGAATGCGAACGCGGATGACCCGGAAGATGAAGCATCCTGGGTGGTGACCTGTGGTTATTGCGGCGCTGATGGACCGCCCGCCGATACTCACGCGGGCGCTGTCAAAGCCTGGAATGAGCGCGCGTGACCACGCTTTCCGTTGGACCCGGCCAGACCTACGCGACGATCGACGCCGCCGTGGATGCCTCGGTCTCTGGCGACACCATCGAGGTCCAGGCGGGCACCTATACCAACGACTGGCTGAACATCGATCACGACCTCACGCTGACCGCCATCGGCGGCTGGGTTCGCATGGTCACGGACAACGCCCAACCGCCCGATGGCAAGGCGATGATCACCGAGAGCGGCACGGTCTCGATCTCCGGGTTCGACATCAGCCGCGTCACCGTGCCTGACCAGAACGGCGCGGCCATCCGCTACGAGGGCGGCGCGCTGACGCTCGACAACGTGTTCATCCACGACAACCAGGAGGGCATCCTCGGTGCCTCCGATCCGAACGGGTCCATCACTATCAATCGTTCCGAGTTCGCCTTTAACGGCGACGGCAGCGGCCACACGCACGGGATCTACGTCGGAGCCATCGCGAACTTCACACTGGCCAACAGCTACATCCACGACACCGCCGTGGGACACGAGGTCAAAAGCCGCGCCGCCACCAATGTCATCACCGGAAACCGCATCTTCGACAACAACGGATCGGCCAGCTATTCCATCGACCTCCCGAACGGTGGCGCCGCCACCATCACCGGCAACGTCATCCAGCAAGGCCCAAACAGCCAGAACCCCGCGATCCTGGCGTATGGTGAAGAGGGCATTCTGGCGGGCTACGGCACCGGGGCCACGGCTACCGGCAACACAATCATTAATGATCAAAACTCAGGTTATTTGCTACTTAACCCTGGCAATCATCCTGTCAGCCTTAGCGGTAACACGGTATTCGGGCTGACCCAGATTCCATCGGGTAGCACGGTTCTGGCGGCACGCCCCGTCTTGGACCTGGCTCCGATAGGATTCCTTGGAGTGTCACCACCACCGTCGCCACCGCCACCGCCATCAGAAACCACACCGTCACCAGAGATATCGCCGCCATCACCAACTCCCATCCTCACGCCGCTTGAACAATATCACGCCGACGTTCTCGCCGACTTCAAAGTGTGGGCACCGCTGCACGTCAAACTGGCGACGATGTCGAGGACCTTGGCGGTGCTGAACACCGAACTGAACAGCACGACCGTGCTGGGCATCATTCGTGGCGACAAGTGGAGCCAATGAGATGGCGCTACAACCCAGCCCGCTGTTGAGAGGCTTCGAGCAGGGCGCTGACGGTGAGGACGTGTGGAATCGCATGATGCCCGGCGAAGAGCGCGGGCCTCTCACGCTCGACCCCCAGGGCGTGGCGCTGGGCCAGCAATTCCAGGCCATCAAGGCCGGGATCGAGGCGCGGCAGGCGCGCCCGATCTGGGATCAGAACAACCCTGTCGGCACCGAGACGACGCTGCCTCAACAGTCGATGGGGATGCCCGATCCGTCGTTTCGCCCTGGCGTGTTCGTCGGAGGCGGCACCGTGCCGATGTCCCAGGAACAGATCGAGGGGATGCGACAGGGGCAGGAGGAGTTTTACGATCAGGCCACCTTGCTGGCTGGTTCGCGCGGTCTCTTTACCCCCGGCGGCGCCTCTGGCGGCCCAGTCGCCCTCGCCTCTCGCCGTCCGTTGGCCAATCCGCCGCCGTCGCGTGCGCCGGGAGAGTTGGACCGTATCTCGACCCGAATACCTTGGGCCAAGCCCCCAAAGGGGGGAGAGCCGCCGCCGGACCCGCATGCCTCGTCGGATCTGGTTGTCGGCATCGACAGTTCGCGCGCCTCGGGTGATGCTTTCGGGAAGAACGCGGAGCATATCGCCAGTTATTCTGACATCCCAACGCCGATGACTGATCCCGAGGGCCGCACGCGGGCGCTCATCGCTCACGCCCGAGACAATCTCCTCTACCTGCACGACAGCATTCCGCCGGAAATCAGGGAGCGATCGAAACTGTGGTATGACGGGGCCAACGTCATCGCGAACCGGTTTGGCGGTGAATATGGCGTCTCGCCGTCTCAGGCTGGCGGCTCGCTGGCCGCACTCAGTCCACAGAAGGACTGGTTTCAAAACGTGGATCTGGCGAAACGTCTGCTGGACATCCGGCGCGATCAAGGTGGAACAGTCGCCACGCCGGAGATGATGGCCCAGTTCGACCGGTTCATCGCGGGGCAAAAGAAGCCGGAAGTGGCCGATCTTCTTAGGCAGCGGGTGGGGGAGTTCGCGGGGACGCCACTGTCGGAGATCCAAAGTCCACAGGCGCGGGCTTTGTGGATGCGGGCGTTCGATGAGGCGCACAACCCACGCGGCTACCGGCTGGTGACCCCAGAGGGGCAGTTCGGTGGCCCGGTCGTCAATCTCGACGGGAGCCTACGCAAGGTTGGGTGGGGGTCGCTCGATGAGATAGCCAAGGCGGTCGGCGTGGCGGAAGCCCCCGATCTGCCCACGATCAGCCGTTTGATGGGCAGCAACCACAAGGTCCGCAATTTCTACAACAACATCGTCTCACCCAACGCCCAGCACGGCGACGTGACGATCGACACGCACGCCATCGCGGCGGCGCATATGCGTCCGCTGGCTGGCTCTGATCGTGAGGTGGCTATCGGTCTGGGGTTGAGTCCCGGCGCGGAACATGCCGGAACCGGCTCGAAAGGGCTTTATGGCGGGTATGCTGAGGCATACCGGCAGGCCGCCGCGCAACTAGGGATATTGCCACGGGAATTGCAGTCGATTACCTGGGAAGGTGTTCGCGGGCTTTACTCCGATGTGTTAAAGAGAAACAAGGATTTTACAGGCGGCATAAATGACATCTGGAACGAATACGGAAAGGGACGGATCACCGGGGCAGACGCCAGGGCACGATCAGTCAACGCTGCGGGAGGAATTGACCCGCCTGAGTGGTGGCAGCCCGGTGCTCGATGACATGCTCAAGAATAACATCCCGTTGACCCGTGAGCATTACCTCGCACTCGCTTACGGTGGCGAGTTGCCGGACCCATGGACGGCGGAACATGAGCTTGAGGTTCCTGGGCCGTTTCAGGTTCGTGTGCCTGGATAGGTGACCGACCTCGCGACCCTCACCGCCATCCTCTACGCCGCGCGCCTGCAACGCCGCGTGCCGGAGACGAGCGGGGAAAAGCAACGGGCTATCGCGGAATCGGTCGTGGATGCTAGGCTGATCGTGGAAGCCACGACCGAGGATGAGGACGGAGCCGATTTTCGTCTGACCATGTCTCGATTACTGGAAGCCGAGCCAGAGCAACCGCCGCCGTCGCCGGGCACAATCGGGCGTATCGCGGAAGCGAAGGCAACCCGTCGCCGGGGTTGATTCGGGCGCCGGCCTGCCGCCAGGGCCTTAAACTGGTGTGACCCGTCGCCGGGGGACTGACCGGGCGTTCCTCCACGCCCCCTCAATCCCGAATTGCGACAGGAGTCTTGCCAAATGGCGGACATGAACGTTACTCCGGCGAGAGCCGGACTTACTCCAACTATATGGGACTCTGACTTCTTTTCCGAGTATATCCGGAAGAATCAGTTCGCCAGATACATGGGAACCACGATGGGTTCCATGATCCAGGTGCGCGAAGACCTGACCCGAAAACAGGGCGATACCGTGGTTTTCCCGACCGTCCGCCGCCTGATCGGCGCGGGTGTCACCGGAAACACCGTCCTTGAGGGCAATGAGGAAATCCTTAACGCGCGCTCGTTGGGCCTTACCGTCTCCGCGTTTCGTCATGCCGTTGCCGTAACGGACTGGGATGAGCAAAAATCCGTCATCGATCTCCGGGAAGCGGCGCGCGAGGCGCTGATGAACTGGGAACTGGAGAAAATGCGCTCCGACATCATCACGTCGCTCGAAGCCGTCACGGCTGACGGCAGCGTGCAGATTTCCTACGCCGCCGCCACCGCCGCCCAGCGCAACTACTGGATGGTCAACAACGCCGATCGCATCCTGTTCGGCAACTCCAAGGCCAACGCGGTCAGTGGCGTCATGGCGACAGCACTTACGACCATCAACAACACCACGGGCAAGATGACCGCCGCGACCGTCACGCTCGCCAAACGCATCGCCCGCACCGCCTCGCCGCGCATCCGGCCCATCAGCGTCAACGACGACGAAGAGTGGTTCGTCATGTTCATGCCGAGCCTGCCGTTCCGCGACCTGATGCAAGACCCGGTGATCATCAACGCGATGCAATACGCCTGGGATCGTGGCCGCGATAATCCGCTGTTCACCGCCGGAGACATCCTCTGGAACGGGGTCATCATTCGCGAAGTGCCAGAAATGCCGGTCCTCGCCGACGTGGGCGCGGGCGGCACCGTGGACGTGGCGATGTCCGCTCTGTGCGGCGCGCAGGCGATAGGTGTCGCGTGGGCGCAACGCATGAAAAGCACAACGAACACAAGGGATTATTCATTCGTCCACGGGGTAGGGCTCCAAGAAATGAGAGGAATCGGGAAACTGAGATTCGGCGTCGATCCGACCGTGGACACCACGAAACCCGTCGATGCGGGCGTGGTTAGTGTCTTCACGGCGGCTGAGCCGGACGCATAGGAGTAACCATCATGGCAACGAAACACGACGACGACGACAAGGACGACGCCCGCAAGAAAGCCGCCGCCGAGCCAAAGCCGACCCCAGTGGCTGGCGCGGATCACGAGACCGCGACAACGCGCGTTGGCGCTACCGCCGCGCCTCCCGGCTCCGACATGTTCGGGCACACCAAGGAGCAGCGCGAGTTAATGGCGTCCAACTCAATCGGCGCTCAGATAATCTTGGATTATAACGGTGATGGCAGCCTCGGTGCGCGCGGTGGCGCGGGTGCGACGATCGAAGAAAATACGGCGATCCGGGACGCGCACCTGATCGCCGTGGGCCTCGATCCCGCCGCACCGTCAGGGCCGCCAACCGGCGAGCCGTGGGTTCCGCCCGAGCCTCCGGTAAGCACTCGTCACTCGGTCTCGGGCCACGCCACGCGCATGTCCAGCCTCGCGGCGGGCATCATCGCCGAGCCTGACGACGTGCCGCCACCACCGGCGGGCAGCGTGGCCGGGGCGGCGTCTCGGTAACGGCAAGCGGGGAGGTCGTCTGATGACCGAAGCGGACGACCTCGCCGCGTTGCTTCGTGAACAGGGGTTGCTGATTTTGAGCCTGCGTGGACGCATCGCCGAACTTGAAACGAAATGCGATGACGTGATCGCGAAGAACCTGCGTCTGGAGGCTCGTATCCTCGAACTGTCATCGGCCAATCACACCTTGCGTGGCCAACTGGAACGCTACGACGCGACCGACGATGAGGCGCCGCCGTGACAGTCCCTGTCTCAGTCATCGCGGAACGCGCGCTTCGGCGGCTGGGCATCTCCATCGTCCCGGTCGCCGAGCGCCCGGCGCTCAATACCCGCGTCGCACCCGGTGACATCGCGACCGCCGCGTTGATCGACCTCGGCGTCATAGCCACGGACGAAGTGCCGCCATCGCAGGCGGCAGTCGTTCCGGTGGACACCATCGCCACGCTGGGATTGGTCAAACTCGGCGTCATCGCCTCGGATGAAACACCGTCCGCCACCGACCTCACTCTGGCGCGCGATGCCGTCACCGCCGTTCACAACGCTCTCGTCGGCCAGGGTAGCGTCGATTGGACAACCGCCGCGATCACGACCGCCGTGTCAGAGGAATACGCCGGCCTGACGGCGGCTCATCTCGCGCCCTCGTTCGGCCGCGCATCCGATCCCGCTCTGGTGCCGCTGCTGGAAGGGCGCATACGCACCGTCTCCAAGGTGAAACGGGCCTACAATCAGGCGCTCGCGGCGGTCACTCAGGTGCAGGCGTCGCTCGTTTCGCAGGCGAACGTGGGATGGGACAACAACGGCATCCCGACCGCCGTGGCGACGGAATATACGACGCTGGTGGCGGCGACACTGGCCGCCAGCTTCGGCCAAAAGACCGACCCGGCGCAAACCGAAATCATGGAAAAGCGGGTTCGGCGCATGGCGCAAATCCTCGCCGCGCCCGAGTCAGCGGAGGCCGCCGTTCAATCGGTGCATGACGTGCTGGTGGCGCGCGGACTGGCGCGTTGGAGCGTTTTCGACATACCCGTGGCCTGCGAGATTTCGTATGAAATGCTGGCCGCGAACCGCCTCGCGCCGCTGTTCGACATGAAAGCAAACCCGAACGACGAGGTGCTGGCGACGCGAACGCTGATGCAAATCATCGCGCTGCCGACCTCCGGCGAGATCATGCGGGCGGTGTATTTTTGATGGCCGACGATCTCAGCTTCGGCGCCCCGACCTTCGAGGAGCCTGACGACGGGTTGGACTTTGGCGGCTCCCCACAGCCGCCCTCGGTGCCGCCCGATCCCACGGGAGAGAACTGGCGCGGGCCACCCGGGCCTCCGGGACCGCAAGGACCGCCGGGAACTGGCGCGCCGGGGGCTCCGGGGGCCGACAGCACCGTCCCCGGCCCGCCAGGGGCCGCTGGCGCACCGGGACCGCCAGGAGTTGACGGAACTGGTGCTGTCGTCGCCGCCGCGCCGCCGACATTCGCGCAAGGCAAGACCTGGTTCGACAGTATCGGCGGTCAGCTTTACGTCGGCTATGACGACGGCAATTCGCAACAATACGTCGTCGCCAACTCCAGTCCGCTGCCGGCGATCACCTACGCGCTCCTGCCGCCCGCGGTTCAGCAGGTGCCGATCACCTTCGCGTTCGCTTCAAAACCCGGGGCATCGGCTCTCGCTAATGCACCCATGGGAATGTCTTTGGTCGTTCCGGCTTCGCTGGCGGGGAGTGTTGTTTTTGATAGCACGAAGGCTACCGCCAACGCCGCGTTCGCGCTGAACCGTATCGTCAACGGGTCTACAATTACACAAATCGGGACTCTGACCGTGACTTCCGCATCGAATACGTCGGTTTCGTTGGCGGGCAGTGGTGCCACGTTAGCAGTGGGAGATACTTTGCAGATCGTGGCACCAGCAAGCCCAGATGCCACATTGGCAGACGTGTCTTTTACGATCATGACTAGCAGGGTTTAGGGGATATGTTTCCAACTCTTTCCCCTGACAACATTGTGGGCGTGTCCAATCGATATGCCATAGCGTTCGCTAATGTCCCTCAAAATCAGGCCGCTGGAACGGATTGCCACAACGTCCGCGTTGGAGAGTTTCGACTTCCAGTGGCGCGTTCCCTTTGGGCGGCTGCCGTGTCGCGTTTTATCCGTTTCATTTTCTTCATGCGTGGCCCAGCGAAGATTAGCGGCCCGGTTGTCGTAGATGTCGCGGTTCCAGTGGGCAACCTGATGAACAGGAGACGGCTTTTCGCCGTGGAACGTCCGGCAAACGATAACACTAACTCGGCGGCATTTGGCGGGGCCGAGATTGAGAACATGGTATCGTCCACCCTGCGGCACGGGTTTGATTATGGTTCCCTTGTAGGGATACCGCCTTCCCAGACGGGTGATGACGATACGATCGACCGACCTTACGCGCCCGAAACTCGAAGCTTCATAGCCCGGATGCTTGGGGATTGGACGCCATTCTTCGGTTTCTCCCGGAACGCATTTCGGCGCATCGTTCACGTCGTGGGTTCCAGACACGTGCTTCCATACAAGGTGGTCTCGAATGGCCGGAACGGCACTGCGCGAGATGCCGAAGCGTTTTGCTATAGCCGTTATGTGACCTCGATAAGGTTCCTCCGCGCACAGTCTTCGGATTTCTCTAACGTCGGTTTCGGTGAGTTTGGCCCCGTTCGCCCGCTCACCGCGAAGCCTCGTGCCATGCCTGATTTGGTCAAATCTGTTGGCGGTTATCGTGGTCCATCGCAGGTTATTGGATCGGTTATTGCGGCGGTTTCCGTCATTATGGGCAACTTCGTATCCGGCCGCCGGTCTAGGTCCGTGGAACGCTGTGCAAACCAGAGCATGAACGAGTTGACGGAAAAACGTCGCGCGTTCGTCAATTTGAACCGGCAAGATGATGAGGGGAAGTGCGGCGTCACACCACGGCGGCGGCTGGAATGCCTTAACCTGCTTCTTGGGAACGCTGACCGTCAAATATGGAGTGCTTCCATCCATTCTAAGAATGGTGCCCCGGTGAGCGATGAGCCTGCCTTGCTTCGTAAAAATAAGACGGTCCAACGTTCGGACCCTTCCAAGGCTCGATGCCTCGTAACCAAGGTGTCCTGGCACTGGACGCCATTCCTCGATTTCGGATACGGATTGTTCAGCCATTTCGCTTTACTCCAGCGAGAGGTCAGGGGCTGGCGACGGGGTGAACGCCTGTCGTCAGTTCCGCATAGTATATATCTCGCCTTTTCGCCGCAAGGCATCACCATCCTGGCGGCGAGGACGTAGCGGTGGCCTACATCTTTGGCGACGGATTCGATTGCTACGCCGCCGCCGCCGATGCGGTCGCCGGATATTGGGATGGCGGCGCGGCGTCCAGCCTGACACTGGTGGCGGGGCGTTTCGCGGGAGGTCAGGCGTTTCAGCAACCCACCGCCATAAACACGTTCCTGGTGAAGAATGGGGCCAATGATGCGCTTCATCATATCACCATCGCGTTCCGCCAGACGACGGGACTTATCGGGACGAACCTCTGCACCAATCTTTTATTCTCGGATGGGGCCACCGCCCAATGTTCCGTCCTGTTTCGCTCCGATGGGACCATGCTGCTTTATTCGGGGAACGCGGGAACAATACAGGCGACATATACCGGGGCGGTTTCCGCTCAAAATACGTGGTTCGCGTTCGAGATCGAAATCCTCATTTCATCCACTGGCGGCTATATGAACGTCAGGAAGAACGGCAACACCAGCAACGATTTCACATCCGCGACGAACTTGAATACACGCGCGGGCACCGCCAACAACTACGCGAACCGGCTCTCTGTTGGCCACAACGCTACTTTCGCCAGCGGTCAGCAATTCGACGACCTCCTCTGGCGCTCCGACGCGTCGAGCGTGCCGTGGGTTGGAGATATCCGCTGCTATACCAGAATGCCCGCGTCCGACGCGGCGGTGCAGTTCGCGCGGTCGCCGGGTTCGATAACGCAGACGGTGCCGACATCCGCGCCATCTACGTTCGGTGGTACTGGTAAGGCAATGTTCACTTCGTTTACTGCTGCTTACAGCGGAACCGTTACAGGTGTTGCCGTGTCTGTCGGTAGCACCGGCACCGCTGTCAATATGAAATGTGCCATTCATGCCGACAATGGCGGCAATGGTCCCGGTGTGGTTCTGGCCTCTGCCACCGCACCTGTCACGCCGGTTGTCATGGGAACCAACGCTTTTACATTCTCGCCAGGCGTGTCAGTTGTAAAAGGCACACAATATTGGGTTGCCGCGTGTCACGACGGCAATAATAACTACTCAGCGCCCATTAGTGGTTCATCCGTGGGCGCCAACACTAATATGGCCTACGCATCATTTCCTCAGGCTAATCCTGTAGTAACATCCAATACGCAGCCGGCGCAGTTCTCATGGACCTACGCCTCCACCGCGAACTGGCCGATGGTCGCTGAAACCCTCCAGGACGGCACCACGTCCTACGTCTACGACGCCACCGTCAACGACGCCGATTTCTACACCATCGCCGCCATCGCCAGCACACCCGCGACCGTCGTCGCCGTCACCACGCGCGGGTTCGTGCAGAAGTCCGACGCCGGAACACGCGGCGCGGCGGTGCAACTGAAATCAGGCGCGACCACGGTGACCAGCACGCCGACGCTGCTGAGTTCATCGTTTGGCTGGCTGTGGCGCACTGACGTTACGGACCCGGCGACAGGCGCGGCGTGGACGGCGGCGGCGGTCAATAACGTGCAAATAGGTCCGAAGGTGACGTCATGACGGACGTTCGCCTCACACAGCACCTCGTGGAAGAATGGGCGAGCACGAACCCCGATGTTCGGGCCACACAGGTCAGTCTGGAAATGTGGGCCTCGGTGCAGACCGTCAGCGGGCAGGTCGTTGTCAGTCAGATGCTCGTCGAGGAATGGGCCTCGATCGAGGCGCCTGTGTCGTCAGGCGATATCAGAGTGATGGTGCTGGCATGAGCGCACTCGATTTCCCCAACTCCCCAACCGGCGGCCAGACCTACACTGGCCCCGGTGGCGTGGTGTGGTCCTGGGATACCGCCAAATGGGTCAACGGTTCGACCGGTGTGGCCGTCGCCGGTGTCTCGTCATTCGTAAACTACTGCGACAACAGCGGATTTTCCGTCAATCAACGTGGCTACGCCTCCGGCGCCGCCCTCGCCGCCGGGATTTATGGCTTCGATCGTTGGAAAGCGGGCGCGGGCGGGGCCACGCTCACGTTCACCGCCTCGCCCCCCTCCACCACGATCACCATTACGGCGGGGACGTTGCAGCAGGTCGTGGAAGGCGCCTCGGTGGCTGGCGGCAATTACATGCTGTCATGGACCGGCACCGCGCAGGGGAGGATTGGGTCGGGAAGTTACACCGTCAGTCCCGTCGCCATTGGCGGTTGGCCGGCGGGCGTGAACCTCCCGATCGAGTTCAGTGCCGGAACATTGTCGCGCGTGAAGTTCGAGAGTGGCACCGTGGCCACATCGTGGCTCGCCAAACCGGCGCGCGATGAACTGAGCAACTGCCACCGCTTCTATAACGCCATCGCGGGCTGTCAGGTCAGCGCCTATGCGCCAGGCGCGTTTCCCGTGACAACGACGATGATCACGTTCCCTCCCATGCGCGGAATACCCGGGGTCTCCGCCGCCAACGTCAGTTACAGTAATGGTAGTGCTCTCGGCTTTACCGTGACGGGCAACCAGGCGACCGCGACCCAGGTCACGGCGGCCGCGGCGGGGACGGCGATCGCCAGTTTCACTCTCGTTCTGACCGCCGACCTATGAACGAGAGCGGACGCGCGCCCGGTCTTACCGCGTTGCTCAAGCAGCTTGTCGGCGCGCTGCCGCCTGGAATGCTGATGCTGGCGGTTTTCAACGTGATATTTTTGGGCGCCACGCTGTGGATTCTGCAAAGCAACATGGAAGCCCGCAACGCGATGTTGGCTCGCATCCTCGATAAATGCCTGGGAGCGCCGCGATGACTCAACATGCCATCACGCTGCCCTATCTCCGCACATCGCCGAACCACATTCCCCGGCGCGACCTCGTGCTGTCAGCCTCCGACAGCCTGTCGCTGGTCGTCACCGTCGTTGAGAGCGATCACCCGAACGCCCAGGCGATCATCCTAAGCACCGACGCCAATGGTCCCGCGATGCAACTGGTGATCTGGCAGGATCACGACATGTGGGACACCTGCCACGACTACCAGCGCCCCGGCACGCTTTACGGAACGGTGCTGCAATCCGTCATCGGCTATCCGGCCAGCGCCGCCGGTTCGTGGGAGTTCCATCTGCCGACCGGATCATTCACCAACGGCACGTGGCGCGATTTCCCCATCCGTTGCGGCTGGTCCATCCTGTTGCTGTGGAATAACGGCGCGAAGTCGTCGGTGCTGGCGCAAGGCATCATGAATATCATGCGGCCGCGTGTCTGGGGCGTGCCGCTCATCGCCGTGCCACCGATCGAGCCGCCGATCATCATTATTCCGCCATCGGTCTCGCTGTTGGACCTCGTGACATCCGACACGGCACGGCCAATCCTCGCCTCCGATTCCCTGCTGCAACTGGAGACATCCTGATATGTCCGGCACGATCCGCGTCATCGATTTGCCTGACCTGGGCGCCGTCACCGATGCGTCATCCTTTGTCGTGGACAAGACCGGCACCGGGCGCTTTTCGGCGTTGGCGCTGAAAAGCTATTGCGCCACGACCACCCTGCCCGAGGCCCCCTCGAACAACACGCCTTATGGCCGGATGAACGGGGCGTGGACGCCCGTTCTGGGTGACGCGCCATCGAACGGAACGACTTACGCGCGCCTCAATGCCACATGGACCACGGTGCCGCCCGAGGCACCGCTTAGTGGCGCCATCTACGGGCGCGGCAACGCCGGGTGGACGCCCGTGCTGCCAATCAGCGGCGGCGGCATCCAGGGCGGCCTCGGCGTCAACGGCACCCTGAACGTGGCGGGCGGAACCTACACCGACACGATGAACATCGGCTCGGCGGTTGGGTTCGAGTGGGCGTTCGGCGTGCAGGGCGGCTCGCAGAACCACGTCATGGTGCATCGCGGTAACTATTACGACGTGTGGCTTCCGGCCACCGGAGCGCGCGAATGGATCTCGCCCGCCGGGGTGCAGATGACGCTCGACAGCAGCGGCTCTCTGGCGGTGCTCGGCGGCCTGACGGGCGCGACGGGCGTTTGGCAGCACGCCAACTCGTTCGGCTTCGCACCCGGCGGGCAGGGGACGAAGTTCTTCCACGGCGCGTCCTACTACTGGGAATGGAACTCAACGACCGGGCAGATGACCTGGCTCAGCAACAACACGCCGCTGTGGAACATGCGCGCCTCGGACGCGGTATGCTTCAATTCCGTGGCGGCCGTGGGCGGCGTCGGCGCTTACATCAACAGTTCGGACCGGCGCGGCAAAACCGGGATCACGCCGACGCCCAAGGGTCTCGCCGAGGTGCTACAGCTTCAGCCGGTCGCGTTCAGCCGCGCCGATCCCATGACCGGTTCGCATGAAGAAATCGGCTTCGTCGCCCAGGACGTGCTGCCGATCCTGCCCGAGGCCGTGTGGACGGCGGGCATTCCGCTGCGGGACGGTAGCGGCGGCCTGGACTCATCGGAGCCGACGCTGGCCATATCAGAGGCCACCATTTCCGCGATCAGCGTCAACGCGATCCAGGAACTCCATGCGCTGATCGTGACGTTGACCGATCGCATCGCGGCGCTCGAAGCCGCCTGATGAGCGACACACTCGAAGCACTATCGACGGCGCTCGCCCCGAAGAAGGGGATGCAGCGGATTCCGTTTCCGACCGAGATTTACGAGCATCCCTCGCTGCCGTTGTCCGCCAAGAAGTTGCTGAACCTCATGGTCGAGCAGGCGCCGAAAGACGCGCGCACGGAGACGCCGCTGGTCTCCACGCCGGGGCTGGTGCCGTTCGTCAGTGTGGGAACCGGACCCATCCTGGCGATGAATGACGAGATGCCCGGCGTGATTTACGTCGTGAGCGGCACGAAGTTTTACCGTATTACTTTCAGCGCGGGCACGTTGCGGACGGAGGCCACGCCGTTCGCGACGCCGATCGTGACCTTGCTCGGCGACGTCGGCACGGCCGATGCGGGCACATCCCCGTGGAACAGCTTCGTGACCATCGCGGCGGGACCAACGGCGGTCGTCGTTGTCGTCGCCCCGCGCGCCTATACCTGCACCCACACGGGAATGCCGAACGAGATCACCGACCCGGACTGGCCCGGCGCCACGTCGGTCTGTTATGTGGATGGATACTTCGCGTTCTCATCGCTCGGCGACACGGCGCGGTGGTTTATCTCGCGGTTGCTCGATCCATTGAGTTTCGATGCGCTGGACTTCGTGTTTTCCGATGCCATGCCCAACGTCATTCGGCGTGTGATCTCTCATCGCGGCAACGTATGGACGGTCGGAGAAAGTGGCTTTGAGATTTTCTATAACGCCGGATCGAGCGGACTGGAAACAACACCAGGCGTCAGCTTCTTTCCATTTCGCCGCGCCTCCGGTGGCGTGATTTCGCAAGGCACCGGCTCGCCGCTCGCGGTCTGCCGCGCTGATCAATCGGTCTGGTGGGTCGGCCTCGACGGCATCGTCTATCGCTCGGACGGGTTCAAGGCAAAGCGGGTTTCGACGCACGCGATCGAGGCCATCATCGCCGGAAACGCGGTCGGCCTCGACGCGGTGACGCACGCTTACCGTGGGCATTGGTTTTACTGTTTGACGACGCTGGATGACCGGACGCTGGTCTACGACGTGGCGACCGACAAATGGCACGAGCGATCGACCAGCACGGACGGGCACGCGCCATGGGCGGCATGGATGGAGGCGGCCGACAATAATTCGTTGCATCTGTTCGGCGATCGCGTCTCTGGGCAACTCTACACGATCGCGATGCAGGCCGCCGACGCGGGCGTGACGGTCATCCGGCAGGCCGTGCTCCCGCCGTTGTGGGCGAAGACGCGCCGGGCGTTCTGCTCTCGTATTGAGATCGAGATGGAGGTCGGTGGGACGAGCGTCGCGGGGCCGGTCAGTCTGGACTGGTCGGACGATGGCTCGCGGACATGGAAACCGGCGCGCACCTTGCAGACCGGGGCGACCGGCGAGACGCGCAAGCGTGTATTCACGACGCGGTTGGGTTCGTTCCGGCAACGGACGTTCAGGATGACGACGCACGGATTGACGCGCCTCTACGCGGCCGATGCGGATATCGCGCCGGGAGAATCCTGATGGCTGTCATTTTCACGGACGAAGCGTTCGACGCGATTCGTAGTTACTGCGAGGGAAAGTTGCGCGATGAGGTGGCGAGGATGCACGTCGCCAAAAGGGACTTGGGTGCTCAGATCGGGCTTCTGGTCGAATTGCCGGATGGCTGGCGGGTTGGCGCCGTGGCGGTCGCGAACGGCGACGACTACAACGCGGGTCCTGGCCTCGTGGCGGAAATCCGGCGACAGGCGGCGTTGCGACGCGGAGCGATGCACTGATGGCGTTCGCACCGCGCATTGTCGAGCCGCCGTTTCACGATGCGCCGATTGTTGATTCTGATTCGGGTCAGCAGCACTCGCGCGCCTGGACGAACTATCACCAGACCGTCGCCGATCAGATCGCGCTATTGAGCGCGAACCGCGGGGCGAGCGGCGGCGGCGAGGCGGCGGCGGGACAGGTTGGCGAGTATAAGACGGTCTCACTGTTGGCGGGCTCGGCGGTTGGCCTGGGCAACCTCGCGGCGGCGAGCGTCACGCACCTGGATCTGACGCCGGGTGACTGGGAGATCTGGGGCAACGTGGTGTTCCAACCGGCGGGCACGACCACGGTCAACGTCCTCGCGGCCTGGATCAACTCGGTCTCTGGGGCGGTGCCGGGGACTTTGGAGAGCGAGGGCTATGTGAGCCTGCGCGCGACGTTCACGGCGGGGCAGCATCAGGCGCTCGCGGTCGGGCGGGTGCGGCTGCTCAACAGCGCGGCCCAGACAATGCACCTGAACGTGCTGGCAGGGTTCGGCGTGTCGTCGATGGCGGCTTACGGCGTGCTGAACGCACGGAGGACGCGCTAGTGCGTAACTTCCTCAAGATCGCGTCCGGCATTGAAACGCTCGGCGTCCTGATGGAACTGAACCGGCAACCGGAATTATGGGACCAACACGGCGATCGGACGCGCGGCGCCAGTCCACATCGCGAAGTTTCGGACATCTGGATTAGGTTCCGCGCATACGCCGACCTGACGACGCCCGAGTCGTTCGCTGAACCGTTCGTTCCCGCGTTCTATCCCGCCTGGACCGCACTGCCGCATCTGCGCCCCATCGTGTTCGGGCTGATGGCGCGGTGCGAGGCGGTGCAGTTGGGCGGCGTATTGATTACGCGAGTGGGTCCGGGATGTCAGGTGATGCCACACGACGATCGCGGGCGTTGGCACCCCGAATTCTTCTCGACCAAAATTTATGTCCCGCTTATGACGAACGCGGATTGTTTCAATACGTGCGAGGACGAGAAGGTCATCATGGCCCAAGGTGAAGCGTGGATTTTCGACAATCTGAAGGTCCATTCGACCGTCAATAACGGCGACACCGACAGGATCACGCTCATCGTCTCATTGCGGTGCGAATGATGGAAACAGGTGAAATCACGTTATACGCCGGGATCTTCTGTAAACTTTGGGTTATGCCGAAGCGTGGCGCGCTCCTGCCGCAGCATGTTCACCAGCATTCTCACATATCCCTCATTGTGCAAGGTGAGGTCCGGGTGTGGCGAGATGACGAATGCCTCGGCGACTTCAAGGCACCCGCCATGATAAAGATACATGCTCACGCGCCGCACGGTTTTCTTGCTCTGACCGACGACGTGACGATCGCCTGTATCCACAACGCCGATCACGCCGACCCCGATGGCGCCCCGGTGATTATCGCCGAACGCCAGCCGGCAATGGAGGACTGATCAATGCCGTTCGTCACCGCTCCTGTTATCGCCGCCGGAGTAACAGCCGCCGCCGGGATTGGCACATCTCTGCTTCAGAGCAACGCCACGTCGAAGGCCGCCGACAAGGCCAACGCGGTGCAGCGGGAGATGCTGGCGCAGTCGCGCGCTGACCTTGAACCCTGGCGCACGGCTGGCCAGGGGGCGCTTCCGCAGGTCCAGAACGCCGCCGGAATGAACGGCCAGGAGGGTTACGACGCCGCGATGCAGGCGTTTCACACGTCGCCCGGATACAAGTTCCAGCTCGACCAGGGTTTACGCGCGGTTGACGCGGGCGCGGCGGCGAACTCGTTCGGACGCAGCGGCGCCGTTTTGAAAGCGGAACAGGCGTTCGGCAGCGGTCTCGCCGATCAGAGCTTCAAAGATTACTACAACCGCCTTTTTGATCTGAGCAAACTCGGCGAAACGGCTGCATCAGGACAGGCGACGGCAAGCCAGAACACCGGGACCGGCATCGCGCAGACCGATCTGTCCGAAGGCAGCGCGCAGACCTCGATCTACGGCAATCTGGGCAAAGGGATCAACGACTCGGTTGGCACATACATGAACAACTCGCTGTATCAGGACCGGACGAATGCGCTGATGAACTACGGAAACCCAGGCGCGCGCGCCGCTGGGGTGCCGAGCACGTCATCCATTTACCAGCCGCAGGTTAATATGACGCTTCCCCCGAATATGGTCTGAGCCATGCCCCAGTTTACCCAATGGAACGTTCCGTCGCCGTTTCCAAACGTGCTGTTCAATCCGGCGGCGGTGGACGCGGCGATCGCGAAGACGCAATCGGAACTCGGCAACCTCGATATCGAGCGCCAGAAGTTCGGGCTTGAGAAGGCGAAGTTCGACCGTGGGGTGACGGAGGGGGAAGGCTACATCGGCAGCTCGTTGTCCGGCACGACGGGAACGCCCGGCACTGGCGCATCGGTTGGCCCGCTGCCCGACGCGGGACCGGACCAATCGCGCGACGCGGCGGGGCAGGCGTCCTATGCGTTCTGGCTCGGCAAGGGCCTCGCTCCGCATCAGGCGGCCGGAATGGCGGCGCAGGAAGTCGCGGAGTCTGGTGGGCGGCCTCATGTCAAAGGTGATGGCGGCGACGCCTTCGGCCTCTACCAGCACCATCCGGACCGGCGGGCGCTGATCCTGGCGAGAGCCGGCATCGACATGAACAAGCCCGATGCCAATACCCAGCGCGAGGGCGCTTACTGGGAGTTGATGAACGTCGAGCATGGGGCGCGGAAGATGCTCTTCGCCTCGAAAGACCCGGACGAGGCGGGCCGGGCGGCAACCGAGTTCGAGCGTCCCGATTCCAAACGCCGCGCCATCATTGACGCCGAACGCGGGCGGGACGCGCGGCGGATTTTCCAGTTGGCCAATCCGAACGGCGCGGCGGGGGTGGCCACGGCTTCGGTCGATCCCCGCGCGGGGCCGCGTGTGGGCCTTACCCCGCCGCCCGCCGTGGCAACCGCGCCAACCGTCGCGCCCGCGACAGCGCCGGGCGTCAATCCGAACGCGGCGGTGCAAATCCCGCCCGCGACGGTTACCGGACAGGCGGACGACCCCAACACGGCGGCGGTGAAGCAGGCCGCGACCGCGCTGCTGAACATGCCGGAGCCCGACGCGGCGGCGGCTTATCCGACAGTCGTCCGAGAGCTTCAGGCGCGCGGCTTCGCGATGAACGCGCCGCCCACATATCCCGGCCACGAGGCGTTACAGGCGCTCGTCGGTGGCGGGGATCCGTCGGCGGCGGCCGTCGAGCCGTCCCGTCAGGCGATGCGGTTGGGCGGGGTTGCCGCTGCTGGAGACGCCGCTGGGCCAGGGCTGCCCGACGTGCAGCCGAACCGGATGGCGTATGGGACCAGCCTGCCAGGCGTGACGATCGGGATGCCGACCAACGGCATGGCGCCGTCTCCCGTTCAGACCGCCGCCGCACCGGCCCAGGCTCAACCAGGGGCGGCCACCCGCCCGCCGCCGGAAGCGCCACCCGCCGCGCCATCTCGGGCCATCCAGAGGGAGCCGCTTCTTTCCAACAACCTCACCGCCAGCCAGCAGGATGCCGCGCGGAGGGCTATTCGTGCCGGCACACCGCTCGCGACCGTCCAGGCGCACGTCGAGCAATGGAAGCAGGAAAACGTCGCCGCCCGCCATCAGGACGCGGTGGACGCGGCGGCCCAGCAGCAGCAGGACTACGATCGGCGGCGCCAATTTCAGCAGGATACGCGGCAACGCGAGAACGACCAGGCGGCGGCACAGAAGGCCGCCGAGGATCGGGTGCAACGCGAAATCGAGAACAAGCGCGCGGACACGTCAGCGCAGTTGTCGGCGGCGGCAAACGCCAGGGAAGCCGCGAAGGCTCACGAGGAGAATCTAAACAACCTTACGCCGAAGATCGAGGACGGCACCGCCACACCAGCGGAAAAGCGTCTCTACGCGGGTTCGTATTATGCTTTGCAGCAGCAGGGCGCGACGGCGACGACGATGGACGACCCGAACAACCCGGGACAGAAAATCCCGGCGATGATCACGCGACGGTTGCCGAAGAACTTCCCGGAACCCGAAGGCGGCGCGCTGCCGTTGGTGATGTCATCACCGGGGGCTCCGACAAAGGCGCCGATGACGGACACGCAAGCGGGAGCCGCGAGTTACGCTGACCGGATGAGCGCGGCGGAACCGATCATGCGTAACCTCGAATCATCAGCCGTCACTCTAATGCAAAAAGGGTTGGAACGGGTCGGGGACTTCACCGGCTACAATGTAAACTCCAAAGAATACGAAAAACTCAGGACAGCCCAGGAAGCATTCCTGGTTGGCATACTTCGCAAAGAGAGTGGCGCGGCGGTTAGTGCTTCCGAGTGGGAACGCTATGGAAAGATGTATTTCCCGCAGCCGGGGAACGATGCTGAGACAATAGAACTCAAGCGGCAATTCCGGCAGGCGGCGATCGACGGAATGATCCGTGAGGCCGGGCCGGCTTACAAACCGAAAGAGGCAGCGGCCACGCCCCAGACCGCGCCGAAGGTGATCAAGTATGACGCCACTGGCAAGCGGGTGTCGGAATGATCCAGGCACAGATGGCGGACGGCACGGTCCTCCAGTTCCCCGAAGGGACACCGGATGCCGTGGTCGACAAGGCGGCCTCGGATTATATCGGATCGAGCAAGACCCCCGGCCCGTTGATGTCGGATTACCACGAAGCGGGAACGGACAACACAGACATCGAACCCCGTGATGGTATCGCCACCCGCATCGTCAACGCGACGACCGAGGGGTTCAGGACCGGGGCCGCTGGCCGCACCGACCCGGAAGCCGTGGCGGGCCGGGAGCAATTCAATCGTGGGAATCCGATCAATACCTGGGTCGTTTCGCCGGGACTGAATCTGGCTGGCGGCGTCCTTGGCGCCGCGGGAGGCGCCATCGGTCAGGGTGCCTATGAACTCGGTAATCTGTATTCCCCAGAGTTGGGCCGAGACGCTTACATGGGCGCTCAGGTGCTCGGCGCGCTATGGCCGTTGCGAGCCAAGATCCCATCGCCCGCCGAAATGACGGCGGCGCCACGCATCAATCCGAACATGAAAGGATTCGAGCAGCAAACAGCGACGCCTCGGTTCGTGCCGGAACGGTTCGCGCCCGACGTATCGGAACTCGATCCGCGCAACGCAATCCAAACGCTCATTCAGCACGACATAACGGAGAACCCGCCGCCCGCGCCGAATCGTGGAGCGCCAAATCAGGGTGCCGCGTCACAACCCCCGCCCATTCCCGAGGTGGCGCCGCGTGCCGCTCCGCTGATGGAGGGGTTCAACAAAGCGGAGCCGCCGCCCGTTCCGCCCGTTGAGCCGCCTGTTCCTGGCAGTGTCGGCGCCGCTGCGTCGCGAGAGGGGACAGACCCGTCAGTCCTCACCGCGAAAACCCCGGCGCAAGAACGGACCGACTTCACGACATCGGTCCAACAAACCGTTCGGGATCGCGCACGCCCAGGCGTGAAGCCAGACACGATCGAGGACCACAACACATACGTTCCCGGCGTGAAGCGGCTTGAGTCAGCCCGCGTGTTCGATCCGGAAGTCGCCGGCAATCACGACGCGCTGATGGACATCGATCCGGCTTACAAAGCCGCCGTGGACAAGTATGAGCAGGAAAACATCCACGACGTGCTGAAAAGCAAATACCAACAAATGGAGGGCACCCAAAACACGACAGAGGCGATAAAAGAACAGCGCAAGGCGGTTTCACCGGATGCGCTTGGCGTGTTTGAGAACGAACGCCCGGTTAACGGGCAGCCAATTATCGACCTCATCAATGAAATCCGCGACGGCCCGACCGGCAAAAGCGAGGCGGTGACCAACACGCTCAACCGGATTGAAAAAAGCCTCTACGACAAGAGTGGCAACCTCGAAGTGTTGCCATCGCAGTATTATGGCGCGCGGCGAAATCTGATGGAGATCCGCGACAGCGGGCCGATGACAAAGGAAGGCGCCGAAGCGAGGACCGCGCGGCGCGAACTCGGGCGGGTGGGAGAGGTGCTGGATCGGGTGATCGGCGAGGGTTCAACCGGCTACAAGGATGTCTACCTGCCGCAGTGGGCACACTTCTCGCGGTTGATCGATCAGCAAGAGTATCTGCAAAGCAAGACGCTCGGCGCCGGCAAGATCACCGGACAGAACGGCAACATAACGTGGAGCGGGATGCAGAAGCTGCTCGAACAGATCGCGATCGACAAAAAGAAGCCGGGCAACAGCCGGGCAAAGACGCTGACCGAGGATCAACTGAATGATATGGTCGCCATTCGGAATGAACTCGCCGCGTTGAAACACCGCGACGACCTCGCGAAATCAAATGGCAGTCCCACGGTTAAGAAGGCCGCCGCCGCCGCGCGACTCGGCGCTCCCGTCATGGGGTTGTCTCCCGAGGCCATCGACGCCGTTATCCATTCCGTGCTGGCGAAGACGACTTTCGGGTCTGGAAACATGGTCTATCAGTTTGTCGGCAAGCCATTCCTCGAAAAGCGGCGGCAACGGAAAGCGGACGCCATCATGGAGACCACAAGGAACAAGCTGCTGAACACCGATATCCCACTGGAGTAGCCGCGCTACCTTAGAAAATCGATCGACCCTAACGCGGCGCCGAACAGCAGGAACCAACAGACCGCCACGCCGACGTTGTAGCTGATGGGCTTCGACGGCTGCCTTACGTCGATGAACTCCCATTGCGTCACGGGAGGCGCTGATGGTGGCGGGGCAGCCGGGGGAGGCGTCCATGCCGGTCGCGGTGGTTCAGGCGGCGTCCACATCGGCTCCACCACGACCTCGATCGGCGGCGCCGCCAGCATCTCCTCCCACGTCATCGCGTGCCGCTTCCTGAACGCCTCGGCCTGTAGCGCCGCCGACGCCCGCTCGCCCGCGTGATCGCTCCCCAGCATCCCCAGGATGCGCGCCAGTTTCGCGCGGTCAGCGGGGGTCACGACTTCCGCCTGTCGTTCTCGAGCCTGTCCGTTGCTTCCCATTTATCAGCGATCCTCCGCAGCATCGCCGGCACCAGCGGCATCCCGACCGACCGCGACAGATCGCGTATTTCCGATGAACAGGTTCCCGTGGCGATCACCTCGCCATCTAATCGCACTTCCATAACGAGAGGCCGCCGGCTCACTGTCCGCTTCCATCGCAGCAGGCATTGTCACACAGCCACTCGTCTGTTCCGCTCGCGTTGTACATCGCTTCGCGGATGCCGAGGTTGCATTGGCAAATCGGGCATTGCGGTGTCGCCTGGTCGGGGTCGTCTCGGCAATCCCGTAGCCACTGCCTCACGGTCGGAAAGTCGCTCATCGTCTGCCCCTCGTCCGATACCGCGCCAGATGCTCCACCGCGACGCTCTCGGCCATCCGCGCTGAGAGGCGGCTATCCTCGACCAGTTCGTCCAGGCACCGCTCCTGCGCCCGCACACGCGCGGCAAGGGCACGCAGGTGGACAGCGATCGCGGGGTTGGTCTCGGAGATGGCGTCGGCGATAACGATCAGTTCGGCGTGGTTGCTCATGTCAGAACCTCGAACATCCAGAGGATGACCGACGCGGTGGTCAACGCGACCAGCGCCGTATCGGGGAGCGCGGCCAGGAATGCCTCCAGCCGCATGGTGCGGCGGCGGCGATGATGGCGGTGCCATGCGAGGCTGTTGCTGGGCATCACGCCGCTAACCTTAGTTCGCCCTGCTCGATCACGGCAGGCAGCGGCGCATCGCACGCCACCGTGATCGTGACCGGAACGATGCGCCAACCCTCCGCACGCTCGCCGATCGTCAGTTGAGGCAGCCGGATCATCGCGGAGTGCCACTCGCATCCGGTGTCCGGATGCCAGAATGCGTAGCCGTGGAGCGCGCGGGTCTCAGACATCGGCGCTATCCAGCAGCGCGTCCGCCCGCTGCTCGGCGGCACACAGTTCGCAGAGCAACAGCCCGTCGAACCGCTCCGTCGCGTCCTCCCGGCAGCACGCGCAGCCCGCGATGACCTCGCCCGTCCCGTCGCACATGCTACAGGTCCAGGCCTTGGCCCATGGATCATTGGGGTGGTCGTGCGTGATCTGACCGGCGCCGGAACAGTCGTCGCACTCGATGAGCAGCGGCGGGGCACTGATAACAGACACCGACGCCTCGCTGATTTTCCCCGCCGATGAATGGCCGGGGGATTCGTTTCGCGTGCAACCAAAACCCGGAAGTTCGCTTCCCAGGTGTAAGGAAATATTATTCTCTTGCGCCGGTTGCGTCGCCAGGTATGTTCGAGACCGAACGTAAGGTTTTTCGGAACTCCCGACAGTATTGTCGGGTAAAGCGCCGCCGCTTGTCTTGCCGCGACTATCATTCGACTTCAGAACGGTTCGTTTATCTGCCGAGTTTAGCTCGGAGAGGGGAGTATCACTATGCGAGACGGACATGACGCGCTCCGGGTGTGTGGGAGCACTATTTCACTAACCGTGAATGGGCGCAATCAGAAAGATCCGGTTTTTTTCCAAAATGGTGAAAAAAGATTCCGGGCGCTGGGGCAAGATCCCCCCGCCAAACAACCCCGATTCCCTCGCAAGCCGGGCGCGAACGATCCGCCGCGCCGGCCGTCGATGCACAAACGGACGAAGACGCTACCGGAGCCGGTCAGCGTAGTTCTGGATGCCTCAGTCGTTCTGCTATTGCTGGATCACGCGTCCCGAATATGACACCCTCATAGAACCACACCGGGGAAAACCCGAACTCACGGCAGGCGTTTCTGATCGCCTCGTG
>Ga0157379_10000302_pt1 | contig 39090 bp, 34 predicted proteins | sample S25metaG_FD_121802 | JGI IMG/M metagenome (GOLD analysis project Ga0157379, IMG submission 121802) | Switchgrass rhizosphere microbial communities from Kellogg Biological Station, Michigan, USA - S2-5 metaG | ecosystem: Host-associated > Plants > Roots > Rhizosphere > Soil | place: USA... | reverse complement strand
GCCATCGGGGTGGACTGGGTCGCGCTCAGCTTTGTGCAGCGGCCTGAAGACATGGCCGAGCTGCGCGAGATCGTCAAAGGCAGGGCCGGCTGCCTGGCCAAGATCGAAAAGCCCAAGGCGATCCAGAGCCTGGAAGGCATTCTGGAACTGGCCGATGCGCTGATGGTGGCGCGCGGCGACTTGGGTGTGGAAATGCCGCTGGAGCGGGTGCCCGGCCTGCAGAAACAGATCACCCGCGCCGCCCGCAAGGCCGGCAAGCCGGTGGTGGTGGCGACCCAGATGCTGGAATCCATGATCAACTCGCCCATGCCGACGCGCGCCGAAGTGTCGGACGTAGCCACCGCCGTGTTCGATGGCGCCGATGCGGTGATGCTGTCGGCGGAATCGGCCAGCGGCTCCTATCCGGTCGAGGCAGTGGAAACCATGGACCGGATCGCCTGTGCGGTGGAGGATGACGAACTCTATCATTCCATCATCGAGGCCCAGCGCGGCACACCGGAAAAGACCACACCCGATGCCATCATGGCGGCGGTGCATGAAGTCACCCAGACTATCGACGCCCGCGCCATCGTCTGTTGGACCAAGTCCGGCATCACCGCCATGCGTGCGGCGCGCGAACGCAGCCAGGCGCCCATCATTGCGCCCACTCCCAGCCTGGAGACGGCGCGGCGGCTGACATTGGTGTGGGGAACCCACAGCGTCACCACCGAGGACATCCGCGATTTCGACGACATGGTGAAGCGCGCCAGCCAGATCGCCCGCCAGGAAGGCTTTGCCCAGGCCGGCGAACGCATCGTCATCACCGCCGGCGTGCCGCTTGGCACCAGCGGCGCCACCAACATGGTGCGCGTGGCCTTTGTGACCGACGATGAAGAGACGCCGGTGCGCAAGCGCAGGGCTGACGATTAGCTGACCAATTCGCAGGGCGGCATCTTGAAGTTCGCGTCCACCCGGCTGGACTTGAAGACAAAGCCTGACGGCATGCTGTAGGTCTGATGATTGCCGTCATGGGCAATGATCTTGTACGGCGTCTCGTCGAACACGACCATGCCGTTTGCCAGGGTGATCTGGACATACTCGATCCCATCCTGGAACCACCATTTGCCCTGCTGGAAAAGATCGGGGGCCTGCTTGCCCTTCTGGCCCCGGCGGCAGGCGCGGAATTGCACGGCGAAATCGCCATTGGCGCCGGCATGTGCCAGCCACATTTCGGTTTTATCGTTGGGCTCGCCCTGGCCGAACCAATATCCCGTCAGGAACGAGGGATGGTCCGCGGCAAAGGCCGGCGTCGCCAGCAGCAGCAAAGCCAAGGCCATGCCGCTTTTCGCCATCAGCTGGTCAGGTCACAGGGTGGCATCTTGAAACTGTCCGCCACCCGGTTGGGGGTATAGGGAAAATTCCGCTCCTGGCTGAGATATTTCTGCGAGCGCGCGTCATGCGCCAGCATCTTGTACGTGTCGATGCGCGGCGCGAAGAATCCGTTCACGGTCTCAACCCCCAGGGTGAGGATGTCGCCCTTCAAGGACCAGCGGCCTTCCTGGACCTGCTCGTCGATGGGCTTGCCCTTGGCGCAGGTCCGGTACTCGCCGCGCCAGGAACCATCCGGGCGCATGCGGTCTATGTACATGGAGTTCTTGCTTCCGGGCTGGCCGTAGCCGAACCAGGTGCCCACCATATAGCTTTGCGCACGCGCGGAGGTGGTGAGAAGGATGAGGCACGCCGCCAGGATATTTCTGGTGAAAGGCATGGGGATCAGATGTCCCGTCCCTCGACGCTCTGGGTCAGTTCGCGCACCTTGCGGCTGGCCGCTTCCAGTTGGGGATCCAGCTCCAGCGCCCGGCGATACATCTTCAGGGCGCCTGCCTTGTCGCCATAATCCTCCAGCATGTCCGCCAGTTCGGCCATGGCGGCGAAGTGGCGGGGATTGAGCAGGACCACCTTCTGCAAGGACACCAGCGCATTGGTGTCGTCCCCGTCCGCCTGTTCCATGGCGGCACGCAGGTGCCAGCCCTCGGCATATTTGGGCGCGATATTGGTGACGGCTTCGAACAGTTTTTTCGCCGTCTTGTTGTCGGTGGCGGCCTGCGCCGCCTGGGCGCGCGTGATCAGCAGGTCGACGCTGGGGCTGCCGGAGGCGCGGAACATGGCCAGAATTTTCTGCTCGATGGGATGCGCGTCTTCCGCGCTGCCCGCCTGCTTGAGCTGGGCAAACAGCTTCTCTTCGCTGACCACCTCTTTGGGAGCAGGCGCAGACGGCTTGGCCGGTGGCGGCGCGGCGTGAGCCAGACCGGGCAACAGGAGCAAGGAAAGGGCAAGCGCAAAGCGCATGAGTTGAGCTTAATGCGGCTTTGCGGCCAATGCCAGATTGCCAAGAGCGACCGGGCGCGGACCGCCCTCGGCCCAATCCAGCAGTTCCGCGATATGCAGGATGGGCTGGCTGAGACCTTCGCCGGACGCCAGATGTTGCAGACAGCCGATATTGCCGCTGACCAGCACATCCGGTTCGGCCGCCGCGATATTGCCCAGTTTGCGGGCACGCAACTGTGACGACAGATCGGGCTGCAGGATGGAATAGGTGCCGGCCGAACCACAGCATAGATGCGATTCCAGGAAGGGCGTGACGATGAAGCCGGCGGCTTCCAGAAGCGCCTCGCCCACACCGTTCAGCTTCAGGCTGTTCTGCAGGCTGCAGGCGGGGTGATAGGCGACGCGCAAAACTCCAGGCGGTGTAACCTTGAGCGGCGTGCAGAGTTCGGCGAAATCGCGCGCGGCGGCGGCGAATTTCCTGGCGCGCGGCTCCCATACGGGATCGCCGGCGAATTGATGGGCATAATCCTTGAGCTGGGACGAACAGCCGGTGGCGGTGATCAGCACACCGTCATACTGACCCTGTTCATAAGCCTCGATCGCCTTTTTGGCCCAGGCACGAGAATCCTCCTCGCGGCCCATGTGATGAGGCAGCGCACCGCAGCAGCCCGCACCTTCCAGCGCCACCAATTCGATGCCGCGCCGCGCCAGCACCCGGCCCACCGCGCCGTCGATCTGCGGGCTGAGCGCGCCCTGCACACAGCCGGGCATGATGGCGATACGCTGCTTGACCTGGGCCGGTTTGGGAAACTGCGTCGGCTCCGGCCCTTGCGGATGCGCCATCAGTCCCATGCGGGCCATGGCGCCCAGCCGTCCCGGCAACAGCCGGGCGACCGGCGCGCCGATGCGGGCCAGCAACAGGCCGATGCGCACCAGGCCGGGGCGTGTCATCACTTTGGCAATCGTCCAGCGCAGCAGACGCTCGCTCAACGGACGCTGATAATGTTCCTGGATATGGGCGCGCGCCTGGTCCACCAGCCGCTGATAATTGACGCTGGAAGGACAGGCCGTTTTGCAGTTGAGACAGGAGAGGCAGCGGTCGATGTGATAGACCTGCTCCTTGGTGGGTGTGCCGCCCTTCTCCAGCATGTCCTTCATCAGCACGATGCGGCCGCGCGGGCTGTCGCGCTCGTCACCCAACAGCACATAGGTGGGACAGGTGGCGGTGCAGATGCCGCAATGGACGCAAGAGCGTACCGCGGCGGCGGCAGGCCCCAGCTGCGGATCGGCCAACTGTTCGGGCGTGAACGAATATCTCATCTTAAAGCCGGCCCGGATTGAACAGCGATAGCGGATCGAAGGCAGCCTTGACGGCGCGGTTGAGCGCGGCCAGGGACGGGGGCTGCGGCGCATAAAGGCCATGAAGCGCGCGGCTTTCCGCACTGGCGCGCAGCAGCATGGCCTGGCCTTTGGCATCGGCGGCGATCTTGCGGATGCGCGCGGCTTCGGACGGCGCCGCCGCCAGCCAGATCAGGCCGCCCGCCCAGTCGCCCAGCCAATGGGAGACGTTCAGGTCCTTCGCCACGCGCGGCGCGTCGGACGGCGCAATCATCACCCGCCACACATCGCCGGTGAGGTCGGCAAATTTCTCGCCATTGCCGATGGTGGGGAAAATATCTTCTTCGATGCGGTGCATCGCCTGCCCCAGAAGACCGTGGGCCAGGGCGATCTTCTGTTCCAGCGGTTCGCGTGCACCTTCCAGCTTGATCAGCGCCGCCCCCTGTCCAACGTCAGCCATCATCCGCGCCGGAAGATAGGCAAGCCCCGCCGGCTCCAGCGCGCTGCGGGCTATTCTGCGCAAGGCGGCAAAACCGTCTTCCACCGTCACATCGGCCAGGCAGAGGATCGCGGCATATTGCGGTTTGGGATAGACGCGGAAGGTCATCTCGGTCAACACCGACAAAGTGCCATAGGCGCCGCACATCAGCTTGGGCAGATCGAAACCGGTGACATTCTTGACCACCTTGGAACCGCCGCGGAAGCTTTCGCCCAATCCGTTGACCGCCTCAAATCCCAGCAACGAATCCCGCGGCCCGCCATGACGCAGCCGGCCGGAACCGGATGCGTCACACGATGCCGCGCCAGCCAGTGTCGCCACGCCATTGGACTTCAACAGCTTCGACCAGTCCGCCGGATCAAAGCCCAGGCGCTGGTTCTTTTCCGCCAGCACCGCTGCGATTTCCGCCAGCGGTGTGGCCGGCTGCGCGGTGACGATCAATTCCTCCGGTTCATATTTGAGGATGCCGGACAGGCCGGAGACATCCAGCAGCGGCAGGTCCCCTAGCGGCGCGCCGACATTGCGGCGGGTACCGCCGGCCACGATCTCGAACGGCGCCTTGCCGGCGCGGGCCGCGCGGACAAACTCCACCACCTGTGCCGGACTGTCCGCCTTGCTCATCAGAAACGGGGCAGATGAGGATGCGGCAACTGCGCGCCATGGACATGAATATGGCCCTGCTCCACGCAGGCCGACAGGGTGGGGAACACCTTGCCGGGATTGAACAGGCCCTGGCCATCGAAGGCGCATTTCACGCGATGCTGCTGCTCCAGATCGGATTCCGTGAACTGCTCGGTCATCAGGTCGCGTTTTTCGATCCCCACGCCATGCTCACCTGACAAGACGCCACCCACCTTGACGCACAGGCGCAGGATGTCGGCGCCAAAGGCTTCCGCCCGCTCGAACTCTCCCGGCTTCATGGTGTCGAAGATGATCAGGGGATGCAGATTGCCGTCCCCCGCGTGGAAGACGTTGCAGAAACCCAGCCCGTGCTTTTGCGACAGCTTGGCCATCTCCTCCAGCACCGAGGGCAAGGCATGGCGCGGAATGGAGCCGTCCATGCAGATCATGTCGGGGGCGAGCTTGCCCATGGCGGCGAAGGCGGCCTTGCGCCCCGACCAGATACGGGCGCGCTGTTTTTCGTCGGTGGCTTCCACCGTTTGGCCGCCGCATTTGGCGACGATGTCGATCACCCGCGACACGGCATGGGAAACATCGGCCTCCACGCCATCGGCATCGATGATCAGGATGGCTTCGGCGCCGGGCGGATAGCCGGGCTGGTTGTAGCTTTCGATGGCTTCGGCGGCCGGCCGGTCCATGAATTCCATCGCGGCCGGCACCACGCCGTCGGCAATGATGGCGGCGACACAGGCCCCTGCGGCCGGCACGGAGTCGAAAGAGGCAAGCAAGGTGCGCGTCACCGGCGCCTTGCGCAGGATCTTCACCACCACTTCCACCACCACGCCCAACAGGCCTTCGGACCCGGTGACCAGGCCCAGCAGATCCAGCCCGCCTTGCGCACCCGACTTGCCGCCCAGGGTGACGATCTCGCCCCCGGGTAGCACCATGGTCACGCCCAGCAGATTGTTGGTGGTGAGGCCGTATTTCAGGCAGTGCAGCCCGCCGGAATTTTCCGCCACATTGCCGCCGATGGTGCAGGCGACCTGGCTGGAGGGGTCGGGCGCGTAATAGAAACCATTGGCCTCAACCGCCTTGGTGATGTTGAGATTGGTGACGCCGGGCTCGACCACCACGCAGCCATTCTCGTAATCGATCTCGAGAATCCGCTTCATGCGGCCCATGCCGATCAGGATGCCGTCCTCGCGCGGCAGCGCGCCGCCAGACAGCGAAGTTCCGGCGCCGCGCGGCACGATCGGCACGCCTTCCGCCCCGGCATATTTGAGGATGGCGCTGACCTGCTCGCGGTTGCTGGGCAGCACGCAGACCAGGGGCATCTGATGATAGGCGCTCAGCGCATCGGTATCGAAGGTGGCCAGGCCCGACGGATCGGCCACCACGCCGTCAGGCACGATCTCTTTCAGCGCGGCGACGATCTCGGCGCGGCGGGCAACAATCTTGGAATCGGTGGGAGGAAGAAGCATGCGCCTGTCTTTCGGGGGCGCAGTATCGCTTAACCCTGACGGGCTTTGAACCGCGGATTCTTCTTGTTGATCACGTAGACGCGGCCCTTGCGGCGGATGACGCGGCAGTCCTTGTCCCGCTTCTTGAGCGACCGGAGGGAATTGCGAACCTTCATGACACTGCCTTGGGCCGGAATTGAACGAATTCGGCCGAAAAGGCCGCCAATTGAGGCGCGGAAACTATGGAAGGGCTCCCGCCAAGTCAACCCGCGAATTGGACCGCAATCCGGTGGGGCCTGCACCCTGGAAAAGAAGTAAAAATCCAGCTTTTCGGCCAAAATTTACCGAACCGGTGTACCAAGGGGGCATGGCGAATCGTCTGTCCTCCCGCCTTGCCCTTCTATTCACCGGCCTGGCACTGGCAGGGTGCGCCCATGCGCCTCCCAAGTCCGCGCCAAAGCCGGCCCCCCCCGTGGTTGCACCCCTGCCGCCTGCCCCGCCTCCGCCCAGTCCCGGCGACACAAGGTTCGCCGACTTCCTGGCCCAGGCCCGCAGCGAAGCCCTGGCCCAGGGCATCACCGCCGCCACTTTCGACAGCGCCACGGCGGGAATCGCACCCATTCCCACCATCGCCGCCATGAATGCCAACCAGCCGGAATTCACCAAGCCGGTCTGGAGCTATCTGGACTCAGCCGTGTCGGCCCGGCGCATCAAGGACGCGCAGTTCATGCTGGCGCGCTATGGCGAGGTGCTGGACCGGATCGCGGCGCAAAGCGGGGTGCCGAAAGAAATCCTGGTCGCCGTCTGGGGGATGGAAAGCGATTACGGCGCCGATGGCGGCGGCTTCAATCTGTTCGCGGCGCTGGCGACCTTGGCCTATGACGGCCCGCGCGCCGCTTACGCCAAGCCGGAATTTCTGGCCGCGCTGCAAATTTATCAGCAACAGCGCTATCCGGTGAGCGAGATGGTGGGAAGCTGGGCAGGCGCTTTCGGCCAGACCCAGTTCACGCCCACCACCTTCCTCAAATATGCCGCCGATGGCGACGGCGATGGCGTGATCGATCTCTGGCATTCCGCGCCGGATGCGCTGGCTTCGGCGGCGCGGCTGCTCAGCGAACAGGGTTGGGTGCGCGGACAGTCCTGGGGATACGAAATCAATCTGCCTGGTGACTTTGCCTATGAAAATGCCGACCTGGATATCACCAAACCGGTGGCCGACTGGACCGCGCGTGGGGTGAGGACCGCGGCCGGCGATCTGCTGCCGCCGTCCGATGCCAATGCGGCCGTTTATTTGCCTGCGGGCGCGCGCGGTCCGGCCTTTCTGGTCTTTGCCAATTTCAGCATGATCCTGAAATACAACAATGCCGCCAGTTATGCCCTGGCGGTGTCCTTGCTGGCCGATCGCATGACAGGCGCCCCGCCCGTGCGCCATGCCTGGCCGCGGGACGAACGCGCCTTGTCGCGCAGCGAGCGGATCGCGTTTCAGACCGACTTGCTGAAACTGGGCTTTGATCCCGGCACGGCCGACGGCGTGCTGGGGCGCCGGACACGCGGGGCGCTGCGCCAATATCAGAAATCAAAGTCGGTGCCGGCCGATGGCTTTCCCACGGCCGCTCTGCTGGCCACGTTGGAGGCGGATACGGCGGCCAAAAACCCGCAAGTTACGCCGGACAGTCCAGCCGCCCCGGTTGCGCCCCAGACGGCGCCGCAATAAAGCGGCAGGTACGCGATTTGGTGCCGGTGGAATCATAAAGGTCGATGGTCCAGCCGTCGCCGGCGCGGGTCATCAGCAGAAAACCGAAGCCGCCCACCGACAGGCCGTCCGTCACCGTGACATCGGAGTGACCCTGGAATTGCGCGCCCTTTAGATTGCGCGGCGTGATTTCGAGATTGGTGCCGCCATTGCCCGCCACGAGTTGGGGCGGAATGGCCTTGGTGTAATTGATTGCCTCGAAAGTATGAATATGGCCCGACAGCATCAGTTCGACGGTGGCTGGGATCATGGCATCGCCATCCTTGGCGGCAATCCGGGCGGCATCGATCAGGTTCAGGTTGCCGCCAATGGGAATGCCCAGGGGACCGGTGACCGCCCCCCAGATAGGCCGATGGTGCACGAACCAGACTGGCGCCGGCAATTTCGCCATTCCCATCAGCTCCGCGGCATAAATGGGGGACTCATCGCGGTTGAGATTGGTCTCATCCGCCGTGGCGTCATCCATGATGGCCAACCGCAAGGCACCCAAATCGACGCCATACAAGGGCAGATGCTTGATGCAAGGCGCAGCCGCATCGAAAGCGGCTGGACCTTGCAGCCGCAGCCAGCCCGGTCCCGCACGGTCACAATCCTCGTGATTGCCGCGCGCCAGCACGATTGGGGCCGCCGCCAGCAAAGGCGCGGCGGGCTCGAAGAAATCCGCTTGCCAGGTGATCCAATTGTCGCCCCAGGGCGAGCCGCTGCAGCCCTGGTTGCCGGGCGGACAGGCGCTTTCGCGATAGAGATAGTCGCCGACATGCACCACCAAGTCCGGCTTCAGCTTGGCCGCCGCCGCCGCAAGATGCGGGAAAGGCCATTTCACCGGATCGTTGCAGGCCTGCAGCGCCGATCCTTTGATGCGGCAGCCGGTGTCACCCAACACTAAAATGCGGCTTGGGTTGGCTGCCGGAATTGGAAGTGGGATCAGGCGAGGTACTGAAACACAAATCCCCTCAAGAATGGGACACCCCGGAGTTGCTGCCGAGGGATATGCGTAATGCAAAGAACCAATGATCTTGGGCAACGGGGTGGAGCAGATACGGGGGAAATTGGCATCCCGCTCCGCGCGCACGTTCATGGCGATCTGGCCCTTGTCTGCAAACACGACAGGGCAATCTTCATTTTCGGCAATCGCGCGCACCTCGTAGCCGGAGGCGGTCGCCTGCACCCAGACAACGCCCTCGGCCTGCGCCCCGACCGAAAGAAACAAAAACAACAAAAACAGCACATGTCTCATAGGCGCGAGCCTATCCCGCACGCACGCTCTAGAACAACCGCTTCACGGTGACCTTCCAGATCCGCCCGATGCCCGGCAGGGCGCTGAGGTTGGCATAGGTGTCGGCACCCGGCGTGAAATAGCGTTCATCGCCCAAGTTGTTCACATTCACATCGGCTTCCCACACGTCCCATTGCGCGAAGGCCGAGGCGTTCAAGGTAACGTATGACGGATATATGATGGGGTTGGGCACGGTCTGCTCGGTCTTGCCCACATACGTGCCGCCGAAGGTCGCTCCCCAAGTACCCCAAGAGAGCGCATCGCTGGTCCAGGTGAGATAAGGGCTGATCACCGCATGCGGCAACAGCGAGTTCTCGTAATCGCCGCCGCGGCCCGGCAAGGTGGAGAAGTCGAATGTTATATAGCTGCCGCCAAAACCGTTCTGCGGCGTCACCCCGAAGCTGCGCGCCGGGACATAGGCGAAACTGTGATCGGGGCCTTTTATGGTGGTGTGCTGCAGGGAGGCGGCAAGCGTCAGGCTGATATTAGGCGTCGCCACATAACGCAATTCCAGTTCGGCACCCTTGGCGCGCGTGCCGATCACACTGGTTATGCCGCCGGCGCCGTGATTCAACTGCGTCCGGTTCTGCACATACCAGTCCAGGCTGCCCAGCAGATGATCATCCAGGGCGCTGAATTTGACGCCCGCCTCATTGAGGAAGGAATCGGACAGCCAATCGCGTCCCGCCAGCAGGCTGGTCAAAACCTCACTGGCCTGGCCGATCTCGATGGCCGATGATTTGGCGGTTGTCACATAAGGCACCAGGCCCCATGGAGTCTTGTAAGAAAGGCTGGCGGAATAGGTGAAGCGTCCGGCATTGCCGCGGCCCGAAGCCGGTTCGAAGGCCAGCACCCCCGCATCGATCGAGCGCACATTGTAGTCGTCGTAGCGGCCACCCAGGGTGAGATCCAGGCTGTCGTCCCACGTCAGGTCGGTGGTGATGAAGGCGCCGGCATCCGCCGTATTGGTGCGCACATCATTTTCCCAGCCCATGCCGATCGTTCCCGGCGGATCGACATTGAAGGGAGAATCGATGATGTCGTTGGGAGCGGCGCCAAAGCTGATGTCGCGGCGATCCAGCGCGATCGCCCCGCTGTTGAAGCTCTCTTTACCGATGGCATGAACATAGCGATAGGACAGGCCGGTCGCGGTCTGGGTTTTCAGCAGTCCGAAATCGCGCTTGAGGTCGTAGCGCAGCCGCACCTCTCCGATCTGAGTGCGATAGGAGCCGGGAAAGCCGTAGGAAACGAAACGGTCATTCTCCAGCGTGTCGCCGAACAATTGCAGCCGCAAGCCGCCCGCCTCCCCCAGGTCGTCGGCGGCTTCCAAAAACAGGGTGTGGGTGACGGTGTTGGAGAAATCCACCCCCCGCGCAATATAGACCGTGCGGCTGTCCAGATGGGTGGTGCCGAAGCCCGTATCCAGCCGATGCGCCGCGTCTTGGCATCCCATGCAGGCCAAGGCGTGGAAATTGGGATCGAAGGCATAGGGATTGCCGCCCAGATCGTTGAAGGTGAGATATTTGCCGTTGGATGCCTGCAGCGAACTATTGCGGCCGGTGATGTAAGTGCCGCTGTCGATCAAGGCCTGGGTCAGCCGGTTCCAGCCCGGCGTCTGAACCTCGCCGTTGGAATGGTAGTACATGTAATCGGCGCCGAACGACCACGCTCCTAGCGCCAGATTGCCGGACAGTTCGGCCAATTGGTGGCTGGGATGCAGGCCGCGATAGAAGCTGAAGCTGTCGTCGATCTCGCCATAGGCGCGCAGGCCGCCGGCGGCCTGGCCGAGAACGACCGGCATGCCGATCTGGGCGGTGGCGTTGCGCTTGGAATAGCTGCCATAGGTGAGCGAGACTTCTCCGCCCAGAGAGTCGTTGGCGTTCGCCGTCTTGGGCAGGAAATTGACCAGCCCCCCCACCTTGCCCGCGCCATAGATGGGCGATGGCGGTCCGCGCAGGATCTCAATTCCCGCCGCATCCGCCAGGGGCGTGGAATAGGTGCCCCGATTTTCCGCCCGCTTGAAGCCGCGGAAATAATTTTCCGCCAGGGTACCGCGCAGCGATACCGAGCCTTCGACGCCATAATAGCTGGCGGTGTAGGCGGAAGGCGTGATGGCGGTAAGGTCGTTGACGCCGACGATGCCGTAACGCGCGATGGTGGCGTCGCTGACCAGGGTGACGGCGCGGGGCGTTTCCAGCAGCGGCTTGTCCAGGCCAAAGGCGGCGGAATTGCCGTTGGTCTGCAGCAGGTGCACGGGATCGCCTTCAACCGTGATGGATTCCACGCTCTGCGCCCAAGCCGCGCTTGCGCAGAAAACCGCCCCACAGGCGGCTGCCAAAATGGACCAGCCCCGTCTCATGGCGGCGTACATAGGCATTCCTATTGGAAATGCCATGTAACATTTTACGTCACTATCTCAGCAAAGCGATATGACAAATTGTCATAACTACCATAGGGCATTGATCAGACGTTATTTTTCCCACGCGGTGGCAAATTCGTCACTGTCCGCCACGACCGCACCGCTCAGCCTCAATGCCTTCAAGGCATGGCGATGCAGCCCTTCGTCATAGGCGGCGCAGGCGTCCTGGGCGATGAAGATATGAAGGTCCTGTTCAAAGCCGGACCAGGCCGAGGACGCCACACAGCATTCCGTGGTCAAGCCGCATAGGACCAGCGTGTCCACCCTTTGGGCATGAAGCTGGTCCGCCAAACCGGTGTGGGCAAAGGCATCGTACCGGATCTTGGAAATGACGGCCTCGGCGGGTTTGGGCTGCGGCCCGATAAAATCCGCGCCGCGCGTGCCTTCGACACACAGATCGGGTTCGTCATCGCCCCGTCGCTGTTTGGCTTCACGGGCGGTACGGCTTTCGCCGCCGGCATGGGTGAGAAGGCGCACGAATATGACGGGCACGCCCGCCCCGCGCGCCGCGTCCACCAGACTTTCCGCCTTCGCCACCGCCGCCTGCGGCGCCGTCATGTCGGCACCGCGCCGGGCCATCTCGCCATCGGGCGCGCCGAAATCCACCTGGCAGTCGATCACCAGCAGCGCGGTGCGGTTTGGCGCGATCCAATCGGGCTCGATCATGGGAAGGCCTTACGAAGCTTGGGCAGGATTTCGCGGCCGGTTACGCGCAGGCCCTGCAGATAGTCATCATAGACAAACATCAGCCCATCGATATCGCAGTCACGCAGGAAGCTTTCGATCTTGGCGGCGCAGGTGGCGGGCGAGCCCACCGCCGTCTGGGTCATGAAGGCGCCCTGGGCGCGCGCGGTCATGGCATTCCCTGCAACACCGTAGCTTTCCAGCATGCCCAGTACCGCGCCCTCGTCCAGCCCCTCGCGATATTTCCAGGCCCGGTTTTCCGCCTCGGCGTCGGTGTCGGCCGTGATCACGGTCATCATGCAATAAGTGCGGATGGGCTTGCCCAGTTCCGCCGCCAGCGCGCGGGCGCGGTGCGAGGCGTCGCGGGTCTCGGCCTCGTTGCGGCCGCCGATGAAACAGCCATCGGCTTCGCGCACCGAGAATTCAAAGCCTCTCTTGGACATGCCGGCGCAGATCAGGAAAGGCGGCTTCAGCGGTTTAGGGTCGCTGACGCAGTCATGGAAATCGAAATATTTGCCCTTGAAGGTGACGCTGGGCTCGCGCCATAGCCGTTTGACGATCTGGGTCCATTCCTCGGTCAGGTCGTAGCGCGCATCATGATCGAGCATCGCATCCCAGGCATCCATCTGCTCGAATTCACCGCGATAGGCGCCCGCGACGATGTTCAGCCCTGCGCGCCCGTTGCTGATCTGGTCCAGGGTGGCGATCATCTTGGCCGCCACTGCCGGATTGTGCAGGATGGCATGCAAGGTCGCCCATATCTTGACCCGCTTGGTCAATGCGGCGATCCCCGCCATCATGGTGACGGCTTCCAGGCTGGTGCCCCAGTGGGAGGTAGCGCCGCCAAAGCCGCGCCACTTGCCCATCGCCATCACGAAATCGAAGCCCTCTTCCTCGGCGGCCAAGGCGGCATCGCGATTCTGGATCCAGCCACCGTCCAGCAAGGGCGTGGTCTGGGAAACGATCCAACCGCCGTTCGCGACAGGCAGAAACACGCCATATTCTTTGAGGCCGCTCATGCCCGCCTCGCCTGCGGCGGGCGCATCATGGCCACCATCAGCAACACCAGACCGACCAGCACCGCCAGGGCAATGAAAAATGGCGAAAAGCTTCCGCTGTGGTCGCGGGTGAAACCCGCCAGGGTCGGCGCCACCGCGCCCGCTGTTGAAATCAGGTTTACGGTGGAGAAAAGCTCCAGATAGGGCCTGCGCCCGAAATAATCCAACAGCAGGATGGTGGCGGCGAAAAGCGTGAGGCCGTAGCCGATCCCGGTACCGGCGGCATAGATCAGCATCGTCGGCACATCGTGCGCAACGCTCAGCGCCAGCATTCCCACCACCAGGCAGACCAGGGAGACGCAAAGCAATGTCTTGGCGCGGACGAAGCGGGTCAGGATGCCGCCGGCGAACCGGGCGCTGGAATTCACCAGCGCCTCAGCACTCATGATACCGGCCGCGATCTTCACGGCGACGCCATGCTGGGTCAGGTGCGCCACCGATACCGAACTGGCCGTGATGCCGCAAAACTGGAAGGCCACGAAGGCCGCCGCGATAGTCCAGAATTGCGGCGTTTGAAGCGCGTCGCGAAAGGTCCAGCTCTCGGTGGAAATCTCCGGATCGCCGCCGGCCGTGCCGCCGACATCGGTTTTATCGTCCACCGCGAGCGCGGCGATCACACCGGTAAGAACGATCAGGACCCCGATCACCAGCCAATAGCTGCGCCAGTTGGCGGTGGCCTCGATCACACTGGAATAAAGCAGCGGACCAGCCACGCCACCCAATCCTCCAACCGTGAAGAACAGTCCGATGGCAAAAGAGGGGCGCGCAAACAACCGCGACAGAAGATAGGTGGCCGGTACGGAATCCAGCAGGGTAAAGCCCAGTCCCGCAAGTGAGGCACCCGCGAAATATCCCAGCAGGCCACCGGTGCGCGCCAGGCACAGGAACGCCAGAGCCATCACGGCACATCCGGCAAACAAGGCGGCGCGCACGCCGAAGCGGCGGATCAGAGCGGCGGGCACCGCGCTGGTGATGCCGCAAAAGAAGCCCAGCAGGGTGAAACCGAAGCCCGCGCCGGTCCAGTTCCAGCCCAGATCCTTCACCATTGCCGGCAGCACCATGCCCAGGCTGCCGAAGGTCGCCGCCGTGATGATGAAATACAGAGCGCTCATCAGGGCCAGGGTCAGCCAGGCACGCCCGCCACGCTCGGTCATAACGCTTATCGGCTTTCCAGCGAGCGCTTTATCTCGGTGGGAAAATCGCCCAGCACCTTGAGCATCTCGGCACGGGCGCGCTCGGGATCGCGGGCGGCAATGGTGTCGGCCAGGGCACGGTGTTCGTTGAGGGCGGCGATCCCATCGGCGGGCGCGGGCCCACGCATGGCATAGAGCCAATAGCGCGCCGTCTGGTGATGCAGCGACACCACCATTTTCGCCAAAGTGCGGTTGCCGCTGGCGGCCGCCACCGTGACATGGAAAGCCTCGTCCATCGCCGCCAGCGCGGCCTTGTCGTCGTCCTTCACCGCGGCTTCGCCATCGTCGAGGGTGGCGCGAATCTGGGCGATCTCCTCGTCGCTGGCGCGCTGGGCGGCAAGGCCGGCGCAATGTACTTCGATCAGGCGTCGCGCCTCGAACGCCTCGCGCGCGCCCACCAGGTCCAGGGGGGCAACCGAGGTGCCGACCCGGGCCCGGCGCACCACCAGGCCCTCGAGCGCCAACCGCGCCAGTGCTTCGCGAATGCCGGCCAGACCGCCGCCATAGCGTTTGGCCAGGGCGTTCTCGTCCAGCTGCTCGCCAGGCGCCAGGGCCCCAATGATGATGTCGACCAGGATGCGCTGGTACAGGCGCGACTTCAGCAGCCGCGGCGACCATTCGTCCAGCCTCGTTCCGGCGTCCTTTTCGCTGGGACTTGCCATGGTGCCACCTTCCGGACGGGACAATGGGTACGGAGGGGCCCATTGGCAAGAGTGCACCCGCCCAAAAAGGCGTGCGGGACGCGCTGTATTGGCACAATTGGCCGCAGCCCGTCTCAAGCTTTGAGACAGGAAAAAAGGGAACTTCAGACGAAATTTATCTCGAAAATATAGCCGGCGCTCGGGCTTCCGGTGCCCTCGAACCCAGGCGGACCCACGCCGGCATCGCAGGAGATCAACTTGCCATCGTGCATGGCCAAACCATGGGCGTCGGCGGTTCCATCCAGGAATTCCGCGGTTTCCAGCAACTGCCCGGTGCTGGCGTCATACTTCATCAAGCCGCAGGTGGTGGTGTGGTGCAGCTTGCCGTTCTGCATCACATAGCGGTTGATGTCCGAGGAACCGGTCACCATCCAAATGGCGCCTCCGGGATGGCTGTCGTCCCATGCAATGCCATGCCAGCGCGCAGTGGTGATGGGGATCATGAATTCCGGCGCCCAGGTCTTGGGGTCGACCCTGAGGATGCCCTTGATCCGGTTGGCCACGATCCAGAGCTTTCCTTCATGCCACAGCAGGCCATGGCAGCCGCCGCCATTGTCGGGGGGACCTAGGGGGATCTGGCGATGGCTAACCAGGCGAGAATTCATGTCGACTTCATAGACACCTTCCGGTCCGCCGTTGGCGCCCATCCAGACATGGCCGTTGCCATAGGCAAATCCGGAGGTGTTGCTGGAAGGTGTGTGGACGGTCTTGAGCAGCTTGCCGTTCCAGTCGAACAGCCAGGCATCTTCGGTGATGTGGCCGCCCGTCTTGCCGTAGCCCTGGGCCTTCTGTTCCGCCACCCAGACACCTTCGGGCACGACCGCCACGCCATTGGGATAACCATGCGGTACCTTGAACAGATTGCGCGTGGTGACCTTGCGATGGGGTACGTCCTTTTTCTTTTCCGGCGGTGCCGCACCCAGGTCCTTGCCCTTGGGATAATTCTGCGCCGCGGTGGCAGCCAGGCCGGCACCGGCGGCAAAACCCAGACCGGCAAGAAATTCACGTTTGTGCAGTTTCATGTTCCGCTCCCCAAAAATCCTAGACCAAAACAAAGGGCGCCCAACGGTGTGAGCGCCCTTTCCAGTTTTTCTTCAAGCAGGCATCAGTTCGGAAGCGCGAAGGCCACCAGCTGATCCGACAGGCGCGGCGTCAGGATGCCGTTGCCGCCGGCCGTGAACACCACATACTGCTTGCCCTTGTAGGTATAGACCGCCGGCTGGGCCACGGCAGGCGCGTCCACGATGTGCTTCCACAACACATTGCCGGTCTTGAGATCGACCGCACGAACCCGGCTATCCATCGAAGCGCCGATGAAGATCAGCCCCGACTTGGTGATCACCGGAGCGCCGATGGTCACCGATCCCCAGCTTTCGGGCATGTAAAAGCCCCATTTCTGGACCTGGCCGAACGGCTTCTTCCAGTTCAGCTTGCCCGTGTTCATGTCATAGCTGAGCAAGGTGCCGTAAGGCGGCGCCCAGCAGGGCATGCCCCACATGTTGAGGAAATTCTGCAGCCGGAAGCCGTAAGCCGAACCCTGTTGCGCGGCATAACCATCCCTGTTGCGCAACGCCTTGCCATATTTCTTGTCGGCTTCGTCACGCGGGATCAAGGTATAGATCTGCGGCACCACATCGCTGTTCACCACATAGGTGTTGGTGGTGGGATCCAGCGCGCCGCCACCCCATTCCACCCCGCCCACCGTAGCGGGCCAGGAGATCGAGCCGCGCAAGGACGGCGGCGTGTAACGGCCTTCGTCACGGATGCGCGCCTTCCAGCGGTTGCATTCACCGAAGCTCGCAAGATCGGCCAGGGTGGAAACCGGCGGCATGTTGTCGGCGATGGTGGGTTCCGGCAGCGGCACATAAGGCTGTGTCTTGGCTGCCACTTCGCCCTTCACGTCAGAGGCCGGATAGGGCCGCTCTTCGATGGGGTAAACCGGCTCGCCGGTGTTGCGGTTCAGCACGAACAGGAAACCCATCTTGGTCGCCTGGATCAGGGCGGGAATGGTCTGCCCGTCCTTCTTGATGTCGGCCAGGGTGGGCGCCGAATTGATGTCCACGTCCCAGATGTCGTGGTGGACAAGCTGGCGCGCCCACTTCACTTCGCCCGTCTCGGCATTCACCGCCACGGTGGCGGTGGCATAAGGCATCTCCTTCAGCCGGTCGCCGCCATAATAGTTGGGACTGGGCGAAGAGGTCGGCAGGAAGGCAAGACCGGTTTCCGGATCGACCGAAATGCCGGCCCAGACATTGGCGGTGCCGGTCTGGTTCAGCATGTCGGGCGGGATGATGTTGAAGGTCCATTTCAGCGTGCCGGTGCGGGCATCGATGCCATAGACGGTGCCGGGATTCTCGGTCTTGTAGACCCAGTCATTGCCCGCCCAACCCAGGATCAGCGTGTCCTTGTAAACCGCGGGCGGCTGGATCAGGCCGATCTTCCACTTGCTGTTGGTGGTGAGCCAGGCATTTACATCAACCACACCATTCTTGCCGAAGCCGGCGCAAGGCTTGCCGGTGTCGGCATCGACGCCATGCAGCTCGCCCTGCATGTTGCCGATATAGACCATCTTCTGGCAGGGCTGGCCTGCAACCGGAGCAGAGGCCGCCCAGTAGGCGACGCCACGGTTCTTCAGGCCCTGATTCTCATCACCGTTGGAACCATTGGCCGAATATTTCCACTTCACCTTTCCGGTGTCGGGTTCCAGCGCGAAGATGTTGTACTTGGGCGTGCCGGTATAGACCGTGTCGTTGACGAACAGGGGCGTGGCGCCCCAGGTCGTGGAATGCGCCCCGCTGCTGACATCGCCGGTATGGAAATCCCACGCCTTTTTGAGATTTTTGACATTGTCGGGCGTGATCTGGGTGGCAGTGGAATATTTCTGCGCCTGCTGGTTGCCGCCGAACGCATCCCACACCTGCGGCGGATCGTTGTTGGGGCCTTGGGCCGTGGCGCGGTCCGACGGCATCAGGGTGACCACGGTGGCGGCGATAGCCAGCCCCAGTGCGCCGAGAAGAAGAGTTTTTTTGGTCGTATTAGTCTTCGACATCGTCAATCTCCACGCTGCGGTCGGCGGCGTCGCCGATCACGTTCATCAGCCAGCCGATCAGCGCCAAGGCCTCCGCGGCCATGATGACGGGGCTTTCCAGGAAATAGCCGGCGACCGAGGAGCCGATGATGTCCAGGAGGATGGACACCACCAGGAAACCCTGCAGCAGTCCGGAGCGGTTGGGGACCATGGCCAGAACCAGTGACGCCAACAGCATCAGCCCGGCGGCGGCCGCGACCAGGATCACGCCACCGGTGCCGATCAGCCCGGTCTCGGGCGTGTAATAATCATAGACGCAGATGACCATCGCGATCAGCGATGCCACGATGATCAGCCACGCGCCGCGCGTGGAATGTTTTTGAGTCAACGTCCCCTCCCCAACTATTGGTCGTGGTTTGGTTTGATCCTAGCGGGCTTTGCGCCAGACGCAAATCACGAGCATTTCGCACTAGCAGCAAATGTCAGTCGGTTCGCCAAGGTTTCGTCAAGAGCGCACTCACGCGCACCAAGGGTGATCAGCGGCAGCGTGCAAACGCGCAGCCCACCTGAGCGGTGACAGACGCGTAACAAACTAATGCAGGTCTACTTTTGTCACCCGCCAGTTGCCGGCTTCCGCCACATAAAGCGCACTGGGATTGCGGCAGTCGATGGCATTGACGCTGCCGAAATCCTTGGGCCCCTTGCCGGCCTGGCCGAACTTGCCCACCACCGTGCCATTCAGCTCCAGCTTGTAGATTTCGCCCCCGCGATCCAGGTCGTTGACGGGGTTGGAATTGGAGCTGAACAGATACTGATGCGCACCGGGACTGATACAGATGGCTTCCGGATCGCCGCCGGTGGTGATGCTGCTTTTGTAAGTGCCGTTATTGTCGAACACCTGGATACGGTTGTTGCCGCGGTCCCCGACATAGACATTGCCATTGGCATCCACGGCGACCCCATGTGCGCTCTTGAACTCGCTTTGGCCGGTGCCGCGCGCGCCCCAGCTTTTCACGAATACGCCGTCGCGGGTGAATTTGGCGATACGGGCATTGCCGATACCGTCGGCGACAAAAATATTGCCGTCCGCATCCCAGGCCACGTCGGTGGGCGACTGAAAAAGGTCGCTTTGCTGGCCCGAGCCCGGCGGTGTGCCGCGCCCGGTATCCGGCGAGGACGGAACATCCACCGATTCCGGCTTACGGCCCAACAGCATCGCCACGCGACCTTGCGGATCGAATTTCATCACCATGGAGGAATAGCGGTCCACCACCCAGATATTGTCGGATTTGTCGACGCGCACCTGTTGAGCGGCCAGGAAGCCGTAAACCTGCTTGCCGATCTGGCGGATGAATTTTCCATCCGGGCCGAACTCATACAGGCTGGAACCGCCATGCGCGAAAGCGCGGCTGCCGGCCAGGGTAATGGTGGGATCGCCGTTGCGGGTATAGACGAAGACATGCCCCTTGGAGTCCGTCGCCACCCCGGCCGCCATGCCGAAGAAGGTGTCGTGCGGCAGGGTCAGCGGCTGGGAGGTGGAATAGCCGATATCCTGGGCCAGCGCGGGCAGGGTCAAGGCGGCCGTGGCGGCCAGCAGAAGGGTGGTGACGCGCTTCATGTTACTTGCTCTCCTTCAGCACGAATTTCTGCATGCGCCAGGATTCGATTTCACCCACGATGATCTGGTTGGGATTGCGGCAGTCCATCATGTGGACTACCTGCCAGCCCGGCGCCAGCTTGCCGGCATGGCCGAACTTGCCAACCACCGTGCCGTCCAGCTCGGCCTTGTAGATCTGCCCCGTGCGCGCCCAGGTGCCGGGACCGTTGCCGTTGGGATTGGAGTTGGACATGAAGAGATATTGGTGCGGGCCTTCCGAGATGCAGTCCGACCAGGCACTGCCATACTGGGTATAGGCCGTCTTCCATTTCAGGTTGTTGTCCAGCACCACGTAGCGGGCGTTGCCGCGGTCGGCGACATAGACATTGCCCTGGTGATCCACCTGCAGGCCGTGGGGCAGATTGTATTCGTTCTCGCCCTTGCCGACTTTCTCGCTGCCATTCTGGGCGAGGAAGCGGCCGTTCCTGTCATACTTGACCACGCGGTTGTTGCAGTAGCCGTCGCTGATGAAGATGTTGTCCTGTTGGTCCCAGGCCACATCGGTAGGACGGCACAGCGTGTATTTCTCGTCCGGCGGGTTCGGTCCCTTGGGCGTGGCATAGGGACCCTCGGCCTGGCTGGGACGATGGCCGACCACCATCAGCACTTTGGTCCCGGTGGGATCGAACTTGGTCACCACATTGGTGCCCTCGTCCACCGTCCAGATATTGTCGTGGCGGTCCACCCGCACCGAATGGGCGAACTGGAAACCGTAAAAGCCCTTGCCGATTTCCTTGATGAACTTGCCGTCGGGGCCGAACTCCCATAGCCGGGTCTGGGGCCCACGGAAATAGGCGAAGACATGGCCCTTGGAGTTGGTGGCAACGCCCTGCAGCTCGCCCATGTAATCGCCGGGCGGCGCCTGGAAGAAGTTGGGCACGGCTTCATAGGCCAGATCGGGCGCCGACCCGGCCGCCGTGGCGCTGACCTGGGGCAATGCGGAGTTTGTGCTGAACAGCAGGGCAACCGTAGCGGCCGCCACCAGATATCGTTTCACTGGAAACCTCCCCAAGAGACCCGCGCTCTGAAGGCGCTGTGGGTTGCTGGCCGGGAGTTTATACGGCAGAGCCCGAAGGGCAATATGGCGGCGGCGCTTTCTCTACGCTGCAATGCACTAATTGGGGCGGTGCATCGGCCGCGGCGGCATAACCTTGGCCTTCTTCAGCGCCTTCTCGCTCGGCTGGAATGAAGATTTGTCATTTGCCGGGAGCACTTCTCGGCGGGCGGCGGGACGGCATTCGTTGGCCAACAAGACCGCGCCTAATTCTGCAACATCGGCGTGCCTTCATGCGCGATCAACAGATCGTGCATATCGTCGGCATGCTCTTCCTCGGTGCGCAGGATGCCTTGCAGCATGGTCTTGGTGCCGGGATCGTCGTCGCCGAAATAGCGGATCAGTTCGCGATAATGGTCTACCGCGATCCGTTCGGCGATCAGGTTCTCCTTGATCATGTCGACCAGGTTTTCGCCTTCGACATATTGCGAAGCGGAACGGGTGAGCAGACCTTCCGGATTGAAATTGGGCTTGCCGCCAAGCTGGTTGATGCGTTCGGCCACCTGCAAGGCGTGCTCATGTTCTTCCTTGGCATGGGTGGCGAATTCTTCCTTGACGCTTTCGCTGGAGATGCCGGACGCCGTCACCGAATGCATGGTGTAGCGCAAGACGCAGACCAGTTCGGTGGCCAGCACCGCTTGCAGGATCTCGATGGTTTTCTTGACATCGCCGACATAATTGCTGCCGATGGCGCCGTCATTGAGGTTCTTGCGCGCGCGTTCGCGCAAAGTCTTCACATCGGTGAGGAAAGGTTGTTCTGCACCCTGGCCCATGACGTCCTCCTTGGCGAGAACGCAATAACGGATGCCCTGCCGGGAAGTTCCTTCACCGATACCAAAGTCGTATCAGATGGAGATCATCGTCTCCGGGACGCTGCAATTGCTTTCCACTGCCGCCAGGATCGGCTCCAGATCATCGCTGGCTGGGTCGGTCACCATGCCGTCGATGCAGATCGACGGATCGGACACCCGGATCAGCGGCGCTGCATGCGCCACAGTAAGCGGCAGGACCATCGCCAACGCCATTAACAGACGAGAGAAAGTTTGTTTCATCGCACAGCCCTTTTGCCATGCTCTCCGCGTTCGCCCCCGAACGCATCGACGGAAAACATGTAGGGCCATTGTGACAGATTTTTTGCGCTGCAACATACCTTTTCGAGGTTCCCAAGCGCGGCAAAAATGCCTGTGGGAACCTGCCATTGGGCGACGAGAAGTTCCCGATCTGCTAGGAAAACTGGTCTCAACGACCTTGCGGGAAATAAACGCCATGAAGGCTGCCCTTCTGTCCGCCGCTTTTCTGCTGGCTACTGTTGCTAGCGCTACCGCTGCCCCGGGGAGCTCTGCTTTCACCACGCGGCTGGACGACCCTCGGGCCATTGCCCTGACCGGGGCGGCGGGCGACGGCAAAGCCGACGACAGCGCCGCCATCCAGGCCGCCATCGACAAGGCGGCAGCGGACCGCGAGGAAGGCATCGTCTTCATCCCGGAAGGCCGCTACCGGCTGACCCGCACCATCTATGTCTGGCCGGCGGTACGGGTGATCGGCTGGGGCGCCAAGCGTCCGGTCTTTGTGCTGGGGGACAACACCCCGGGTTTTTCCCAGGGCGTGGCCGACATGGTGATCTTTGCCGGTTTCCGCTTGGGGGCCGGCGCAAATTCGCGGCCCGAACGTCCCGGCGCACGCGTGCCCTTCCCGCCGCCGGGCAGCGTGCCGCCCAATCCCAATATCGCCGACGCCAACCCGGGCACCTTCTATTCGGCGATGAGCAACATCGATTTCGAGATCGGCAAGGGCAATGCAGGCGCGGTCGCCATCCGTTTCCATGGCGCGCAGCACGACTATCTCAGCCACATGGATTTCCACATCGGCTCCGGCCTGGCAGGGCTGAACCAGGTCGCCAATGAAGCGGAGGACCTGCGCTTCTTCGGGGGCCGTTACGGCATATTGGCCGAAAAGCCCTCGCCCGCCTGGCAGTTCACCCTGATCGACAGCCAGTTCGAAGGCCAGCGCGAGGCCGCCATCCGCGAGCATGAAGCTTCGCTGACCCTGGTGAATGTGTCTTTCCGCAATGTGCCGGTGGGGATCGATATCGATCCCGATTATTCCGACTGGCTGTGGGCCAAGAACACGCGCTTCGAGAATGTGTCAAAAGCCGCGGTGATCGTCAGCAACGAGAAGAGCGTCTACACCCAGATTGGTTTCGAGAATGCCGTTGCCTCTGCCACGCCCGTGTTCGCGCGCTTCCGCGAAAGCGGCAAAGTGCTGGGCGCGAAAGGCGTCTATGAGGTCAAGGCGTTCAACCAGGGCCTGATCCTGAAGGCGCCCGGCACTTTGGGGGAGACCGGCACACGCTGGGACGCAGCGCCTCTGTCTGCCATGCCCGAGCCGCTGCAGCCCGCTATCCGCCCGCTGCCGCCCACCTCGCAATGGGTGAATGTGCGCGCGCTGGGTGTGAAGGGCGACAACAAGACCGATGACACCGCTGCACTTCAGCACGCCATCGACACGAATAAGGTGCTCTATATGCCCAGCGGCCGCTACATCGTGCATGACACCATCCGGCTCAGGCCCGACACAGTGCTGGTGGGCCTGCATCCTTCCATCACCCAGATCGACCTGCCCGACAACACACCGGGCTTTGCCGGCCTTGGCGCGCCCAAGGCGCTGCTGGAGACGCCCAAGGGCGGCGACAATATCGTGTCGGGCATCGGGCTTTTCACCGGCGGCATCAATCCGCGCGCGGTGGCGGCCTTGTGGCAATCGGGAGCCAATTCGCTGATGAATGATGTCCGCTTCCTGGGCGGGCATGGCACCAACAATCCCGACGGCTCGCGCTGGAATCCTTACAACGACACGCATAGCGCCGATCCCGATATGAAGAAGCGCTGGGACGGGCAATATCCTTCCTTGTGGGTGACCAATGGCGGCGGCGGCACCTTTGCCAATCTGTGGACGGTCGACACCTATGCCCAGTCCGGCATGACCGTCTCGGACACCAAGACGCCGGGCCATATCTACGAGATTTCCAGCGAACATCACGTGCGCAGCGAATTCCAGTTCCAGCGCGCCGAGAATTGGGATGTCTATGCGCCGCAGACCGAGGAGGAAGCCGGCGAAAGCCAGGAGGCGGTCTCGCTGGAGATCATGAACTCCCGGAATATCACCATTGCCAACTGGCATGCCTATCGCGTCACCCGCAATCCGCGTCCCGTGGATGCGGCGGCGCGGATATTCAATTCCAGCGACATACGTTTCCGCAATGTGCATGTGAATGCCGAAAGCGGGCTTGGCACCTGTGATGCCAATGGCTGCGGCACCTATTTACGCGCCAGCAAGTTTCCCGCCGAGAACAGCATCCGCGACCTGACCAATCATATCGACACCCGCGAACGGGAATTCGCGATGCTGAATTATCCCGCCCAGCCGAAAGCGCCCGCGCCGGCGGCAATGGGAAACAAGGTCGAGAAGTTGGAAGACGGCTTCTATTCCATCTCAGGCGCGGCAGTGGACGGGCACGGCAAGCTCTACTTCGTCGACAAGCACCAGCAGCGCATCTATGGCTGGTCGCGGGAAGAAGGCCTGTCCATCGAACGCGACAACCCCACCGATGCGGTGAATCTGGCGATCGACAAAGCCGGCAACCTGCTGGTGCTGTCGTCGCTGGGCGCGGAAGGCACGCTGTACAGCTTCAGGCCGGGCTCGCCCGCCACCGAACTGACTGTGATCGCGCCCACGCCCGTCACCGCACATCCCGGCGCCACGATGCTTCTGCCCGCCAATTATTGGAACAATGGCGAGTTCAAGGACCAGCTTGATCCCAAGACGTATCGCTACACCACCCTCAGCGAAATGTTCGCGCGCGACATGGCCGCGCCCAAGACACGCGAATATGTCTCGCCCGACGGCAACCTGGTCCTGCCCGCGGCCCGCACCTTCCAGCAGGGCCCGCCGGACGGCACCGGCTGGCGCTTCTCCGACAATCTGGACGCTTATGGATTCGTCACTGCGAAGCCGGGTACGCGAACCTATATCAGCAACGAGTCCGAAGGGCGCGTCTATAGCGGCCTGGTCAACGCCAATGGTTCGGTGACGGACTTGAAGCTGTTCGCCGACCGTGGCGGCGAAAGCGTAGCAGTCGCTGCCAACGGGAATGTCTATATCGCCAACGGCCAGGTGCTGGTCTATGCCCCGGACGGCAAACAACTGGGCCAGATCGACGTACCGGAGCGGCCCATCCAGATCCTGTTCGGCGGCGCGGATGGACGGACCTTGTTCATCCTGACCCACCACGCGCTCTATTCGCTGAGAACATAACCCACCTCGCCTGCGCCAGCGCGCCTGCATGGGGGTGAGGCCGGCGAACGCCGTAGCAGCGCGAGGTATGAGGTTGGCGGATCCCAACCTCATACCGAGCAAAGCTGCGAAGGCCAGAGGGGTTAAACCTTCCCGTGGAGATAGTCGAAGCTCTGCTTCACCATCTCCAGCGCGGAGGGATCATAGGGCTCCTCAATCTCCAGGAAGGCGCGTTCCACCTTGGCCTTGTGGGCGGCGGCCAAAACCGCTTTCCAGTCGATGATGCCGGTGCCGATGATGGCGCTGATCATCTTCATGTTGAAGTTGGGGATGCCCTGACTCTTGAGGTCCTTGATGTGCAGCGAATGATAGCGGTTGGGATATTTGGTCAGATAGGCCACCGGGTCGGCGCCGGCCGCTTTCACCCAGCCGATATCCATCTCCATCTGCACCAGTGACGGATCGGTTTCCTTCAGCAGCAGGTCGTATGGCAAGACATCCCCGATCTTGCGGAATTCCAGATTGTGGTTGTGGTAGCCGAAGCTCATGCCCGCGGCCTTGCAGGCGGCGCCCGCCTTGTTGAAAGCGTCGGCATTCTTCTTCCAGTCGTCGACCGTGGGGCCGGCCATGATTTGGGCGCGGTCCACCGGATAAAGCGGGAAGGAACAAGTGATGTTCTTGATCCCGACCTTTTTGGCCTCATCGATGGTGGCCTGCAGGCTGCCGCGCAGTCCGTCGCCGCCGGCATGGATGCTTTCCCAGACAAAACCCATGGAGTCGTACAGCTTGCGCTGATCGGCCGATGACTTGCCCGCCATAGTGAGATTGGCCTGGACATGGCGGATGCCGATGTCCTTCAGCTTCTTCATGGTGCCTTCGTAGTCCTTGGCCAGGTCGGCGCGCACCGTATAGAGCTGCAGGCCCAGCGGCACTGTGCGCTGGGCAAAGGCGGGCCAGGACGCGGAAGCGCTGACCGTCACGGCGGCGGCTCCCAGAAGAAAATTGCGGCGGTTTGTCATGAGGGGCTCCCTGGTCATTGCCATTTCAGTCGATGGGCTTCGATAAAGTCTATCTGCTTTTCATTCAGCGTTTCGACCCTGGTGCCACTGTCGCCGAACACCAAGCGCTGTTCGTGGCGGGGATCATAGCGGGGGATTTTCACTTCCGCCGTGCTGGGATCGCCGGTCCTGGCAAAAGACACAAGCACATCCTCCATCTGGTTGGACAGCTTGTAGTCATACGGCGTCCAGTCGCGGGTGTGGCGGAACAGGTTCAGCGAATCCAGGGTGCCGTACCAGAAAGGCAGGTCGGAATTGTGATAGGCGCCGGCCGCCTTCACGTCCATGTCGGTGATTACCACGCCGGATGGATAGGGATGAGGGTGGTTGTACTGCACCAGCCAGATCGGCGACTTGGCGTGCGCCGACGCTGCCCTGGCCCAGTCACGCCCCATGATGCCGAACCCCGAAATGCGCGCTATCGCCTGGGCCTGGGCGGAGGCTTCCGCGTCGTCCTTGGCGGGAAACAATTTCAGGAAGCTGGCGGCCTCGGGACCGAAAACGGTCTCGGCCGCCTTTTTATAATCAGCCAGGGTGCGCGCATCGGTGACGGCAGTCTTGCTCTGAATATCGTTGCCCACCGAGGCCAGAAGCAGCGGCACATCGGTCTCGCTGCCCGCGGCATAAATCTGTTCCGGATGGCCCGGCACGACATAACCGTCGATGGTCGGCCCGATAAAAGTGATCTTGTTTGCGGCGGCGATGCTGGTGATCTGGTCGGCCGGGATGGTGCGCATTTGCGCCACATCCTTGGCTTTCATCGCCTGTTGGAGCCTGACGCCGGTGGCCTCGGGTTCCGCCAATTTCTGCAGGGGCGGCGACGCGACGCCGTGGTAACCGCCCGACAACGCCACCATCTTGGCGTAAAGCCCATGCGCCAGGGGGCTGGATTGCAGAAGATCCAGCGCCATTGCCCCAGCCGACTGACCGACGACCGTGACATTGCCGGGATCGCCGCCGAAGGCCGCGATATTGCGCTGAATCCATTTCAGCCCGGCGATCTGATCCTGCAGCCCGTAATTGCCGGAAGCATGATGCTCCGACGCCGCGGTCAATTCCGGATGCGCCATGTTGCCGAAAATGTTCACCCGGTAGGAGATGCCGATGAAGATCACGCCCTTCTTCGCCAGCGGCTCGCCGCTATAGACATCGAAGTTGATGGAGCCTTCCTGGAAACCGCCGCCATGAATCCACACCACCACCGGCAGCTTGTCGCCGGTCTTGGCCGCCGGCGGCGCCCAGATGTTCATGTACAAACAGTCTTCGCTGGATTTGATCTCGCCGAAATAATGATTCAGCGTGGTGGCGCGCAGCGCGATATAGCAATTGGTGATCTTGCTGTCGGCATTGTAGATGCCCTTCCAGGGCTTTGCCGGCATCGGCTCATGCCAGCGCAGCTCGCGCACCGGCGGTGCCGCGAAGGGCACGCCGAAATAAGCTTTGATGCCGGAGTCCAGCAAAGTGCCAGAGAGTTTGCCGGTTTCAATGGTGATGGGATCGCCGGGAATCGGATTCATTACGCCGGCCCGTGCGCCGGTCAGAGCCAACAGCGCGAGTGCAGTGCAGCAAATCAAAGCCCGGAAATATCCCATCATCATCCTCCCGATCGGCCTGACTTTTAAGCCAATTCGGCAATCCTTGCACGGCTCGTTTCGCCGCCCTAGGCTTTGGCATACCGAATAGAAAAACCGGGGGCGACATGCGCAGGGCTTTGCTGGCGACGATTCTTCTCTGTGGCGCGGCTTTTCCGGCCGTGAGTGCGGACACGCCGCCGTCCGCTTCCAAGCAAGCGGAAAAATCCTTTACCGGAGCCACCGCCAACCTCGCGCCCAACGATCCGGCTGGACAATGGACGCGCCAGGCGCGCGACTATGCCAACACTCGTTATAGTCCGCTGACCCAGATCAACAAGTCCAATGTCGGGCGGCTGCGCGTCGCCTGGAGCTTCAGCGACGGGCAGATGTATGGCCATGAGGGCGCACCGCTGGTGGTGGGCGACACCATGTATCTGGTGACGCCTTTCCCCAACATCGCCTATGCGCTGGACCTGTCCAAGACCGGCGCGCCCATCAAATGGGTGTTCCAACCCAATCCCGATCCGCGCGCCATCGGTGAGGCCTGTTGCGACAAGGTGCTGCGCGGCTGGGCCTATGCCGACGGCAAGCTGATCTACAATCTGCTGGACGACCACACCGTGGCGGTCGACGCCAAGACCGGCAAGGAAGTCTGGCGCGTGCTGCTGGACGACGTCACCAAGGGCCCCACCCTCACCCAGGCGGCCTTTGTGGTGGGCGACAAGGTCTATATCGGCTCCTCGGGCGGCGAACTCGGTACCAATGGCTGGTTCCAGGCCCTGGATGTGAAAGACGGCCATACCATCTGGAAAGCCTTCACCAACGGTCCCGATGACGGGGCGCTGATCGGATCGGAATTCAAACCCTTCTATCCCTGGATGAAGGGCAAGGATCTGGGCGTATCGAGTTGGCCCGGTGAGATGTGGAAGCAAGGCGCCAGCGCGCCCTGGGGCTGGGTGTCCTACGATCCCGACCTGAACGAAGTCTATTACGGCACCTCCAATCCCGGACCGCGCACGCCGTCACAGCGGCCCGGCTTGAATCTGTGGAGCTCAGCGGTGTTCGCCCGCGATGCCAATACGGGTCAGGCGAAATGGGCCTATCAGTTCACACCGCATGACGAATGGGACTATGACGGCGTCAACGAGAATGTGCTGATCGAGATTCCCTGGAAGGGCGGCCGCCGCAAGGTGATGGTGCATTTCAACCGCAACGGCTTTGCCTATACCATCGACCGTGCCACCGGCGAGGTGCTGGTGGCCGAGCCCTTCGGGTTGCAGAACTGGGCCAGCAAGATCGACCTCGCCACCGGCATGCCGGTCGTGAACGACGCTGCTCACCCGGTGGTGGAAAAGAAGGTGGAGAATATCTGCCCGCCCGACATCGGGGTGAAGAACTGGAATCCGTCAGCCTTCAGTCCGCGTACCGGGCTTCTCTATGCCGGCGTGTTCAACAGCTGCATGGATCTGACCAACCACATCGTCCAGTACATTCCCGGCGCGCCTTATGACGGCATGGAAATGGTGCGCAAGGCCGGTCCCGGCGGCAATTGGGGCGAGTTCATCGCCTGGGACCCGGTGAAGGGCAAACGGATCTGGAGCATCAAGGAAAATCTCTATGTGTGGAGCGGCGCGGTCGTCACCGGCTCGGACCTGGTGTTCTATGGCACCATGGATGGCTGGTTTCGCGCCGTCGATGCGCGCACCGGCAAAGTCTTGTGGTCGCAGAAGCTGGGCTCGGGCATCACCGCGGCGCCGATGACCTTCACCGGTCCCGACAAGCGCCAATATGTGGCGGTCTATACCGGCGTGGGCGGCGGCGCGGGCGTTCTTAGGCGCGAGAAAGGCTATATGCCGGGCGGCAACACGCTTTATGTGTTTTCTGTGGACGGCGCCGGCGTCGGTTTGGGCACCAGCCAGCTGGTCTCGCACGCGGAAGCGGCAGCGCCGGTTTCCGTTCCTCCGGCCGCGGCACATAACTGATGAAGTATCTCGCGTTTGTATTCGCATTGATGGCGACACCCACGTCCGCGCAGGTCACGGCGGACACGCCCAACCCGTTCGAAAGCAAACCCGATGCCGCAGAAGCGGGCCATGCTTTGTTCGGCAAGATGAACTGCGCCGGCTGTCACGCCTATGACCTGACCGGCGGCATGGGACCGGACCTGACCGACAATAGCTGGCAATATGGCGGAAAGCCGGGCGAGATCTTCCATACCATCGCGGAAGGAACGCCGCGCGGCATGCCGGCATGGAAGGACAAGATGACACCGGACGAGATCTGGCAGGTCGTGACGTACATCCAAAGTAAACACCAATGAACAAACTGGCGCTCGCACTTCTGCTGATCACCACCATCGGTGCGCATGCGGCACCAATTTCGACCACCGAAGGACAGGTCGACGGCGTTGCCCGCAACGATGTCGTTCAGTTCCTGGGCATTCCCTACGCCAAGCCGCCGGTCGGAGCCTTGCGCTGGATGCCGCCGCAACCTGCGGCGAAGTGGACGGGCGTGCGGCAGGCGGTGAAATTCGGCCCCACCTGCGCGCAAGTGACTACCTTGGGCCCCTTCGCCGGTCCGCCCAACAGCAATGAGGATTGTCTCTACCTCAATGTCTTCACGCCTTATGTGAAGGCCAAGCTGCCGGTGCTGGTATGGATTCACGGCGGCGGTTATTTCGACGGCGCCTCCAACGACTATGACCCCACCAAACTGGTCAACCAAGGCAAGCTGGTGGTCGTCACCCTCAACTATCGCCTCAACCTGTTCGGCTTCCTGGCGCATCCGGCACTGGATGCAGAAGGCCATGCTTTCGGCAACTATGGCCTGATGGACATGCAGGCGGCGCTGAAATGGGTGCAGCGGAACATCGCGGCCTTTGGTGGCGATCCCAACAATGTCACCTTGGGCGGCCAATCGGCCGGCGCGGGCGCCTCTGCCGCCAATGTCCTGTCGCCGGGTGCGAAGGGACTGTTCCACCGCGCCATCTTCCAGAGCGGCGGCTATACGCCTTTCGTGCCGAAGTCGATTGCCGAAGACAAGGGCAAGAAATTTGCCGCCGCGGCGGGTTGTACGACAGGGGATATCGCCAAATGCCTGCGCGCCCTTCCCGCCGCCAAGATCGAATCCCTGGCCGGCACTGCCAGCGAGATCGGCCCCTTCATCACCAATCCCATGGTGGACGGCACCGTGATCCCTGAGCAGGAGATCGACCTAGTCCGCTCCGGAAAATTCAACAAGATGCCGATCATGATGGGCACCACCCATGATGAAGGCAATTTCAACGCCGGTATCCTTCAGTATTTCAAAAAGGATCGCGCGGCGCTGAACGAAACCGACTATCGCGGTTATCTGCAGCGGACCTATGGCGGCAATGCCGGTGCCGGCGGCAGCCCGCCCGCTTATCCCAAGGACACTATCGATAAGGTAGCGGCGCGTTATCCGGTGTCGAAGGCGGGCGCGCAGATGGCCTGGGACACTGCCCACAGCGACGCGCTGGCCTGCCGCGGGCAATATACCGCCGAGGCGCTTTCCGCCCGTGTGCCGGTCTATATGTATCTGTTCGACGACCGCACCGCGCAGACCTATTTTCCCAAGATGCCCGGCTTTCAGCCGCTGGCCTATCACACCGCCGACATCGCCTATGTCTTCACCGGTTATCATGGGGGGCCCAAGGGGGTGCCTTTTACCCTCGCTCCCGTGCAGGCCCAATTGTCCGACCGGATGGTCGCGGCCTGGGCGAACTTTTCCCGCACCGGCAATCCCAATGGCAGCGGCGACGCACCTTGGCCGCGCTGGAAGAAGGGCGGCGATACACCCGCCTATTTCCTGCAGAAGGACGGCTGGAAGGCGGTCCAGACCAATGCGGAATTCGCCGCCGCACATCAGTGCGATTTCTGGAAGTCGGTCCTTCTCTACAAATAGGATTTCAGATGCGTTTGTTTCTTTCCGTGGCCCTGTTTGCGCTTACCGCCACGAGTGCCCAGGCGGCGGATATCCGGGTTTTCGCGCCAGGCTTTGTTTACAATTCCGCATTGAAGGAGCTGGCCGCCGATTTCACCAAGCAGACCGGCGTGAACGTCATCGTCACCGAAGTGGGGATGAACGTCATCATCAACCAGGTCAAGACCGCGACGCCAGCCGCCGATGTCGTGGCGCTGCCCTCGGACCTGATGAACACCTTGGCCCTGGACGGCGGCATCGTCACCGCCAGTTACACACCGCTGGGCCGCGACGAGCTGGGCCTGGCGGTGAAGAAAGGCGCGCCCAAGCCGGACATCTCCACCGTGGACAAGCTGGCCGCGGTGCTGAAATCGGCCCAGGCGGTTGAGGTCAATGATCCCAAGGGTGGAACCATGCAAGCCGTGATCATCGACGGCATCCTCAAGCGCCCGGAGTTTGCCGGTGTTCATGTCGTGCCGGTGGCCAAAGGCGAAGGCGCCGGCGCGCTGGCCCGCGGCGAAGGCGACATGGCGATCCAGCTGGTGCCGGAGATCCTCAACAAGCCGCCCATCGAGCTGGTGGCGCCGCTGCCCGCCGAGCTGGGCGGGCATATGGATGCGATGCTGGCGGTATCGTCGCGTTCCGCCGATCAGAAGGATGCACTGGCCTTCATCAAATTCCTCACCCGGCCAGAGGCGAAAGCGGCCTGGACGGCGAAGGGCATGAAACCCTTCTGATTGTCATCCACCGGTTTCGACCGCCGGCCAGTGCCCGCCGGCCGCGGCAGCCAGCCTGTTTGCCGTATCCTCCGAAATGGTGAGATTTCCGCTCTGGCCGAACTGCAGCCTGATGAGCTGCATGAACAGCGCACGCTTGCGGGCGGCGGAGATTTTGTCCCAAGGGACCAGAAAATCGCGCGCGAACGGCGCCAAGAAACGAGAAATGCCCACCCGCAGGCCTGAGGGGCACACGCTTAATATCAGAACGCCACGCATGTTCACACCCATTCCCATCGCGCCGGACTGACCGGACAAGCGCAGCAACGCCGGTTCGTCACGATCGGGAAATGTCTTCATCAAGGCGGGCCAGCCGGACAGGACCGAAAGCAAGGTCGTGATCGCCAGCCAAAAGCCTGCGAAAAACACCAGGAAGGCGGGAAACAGGATCAATGCGAGCCAGGAATGCGACAGCGCGGCCTCCCGGTTCTATCTGGCGGGTGTCTCGATCACGCCGCCGGCCTTCCAGACCTCCGCGGCCTGGGCGCGCGTGACATAGTGCAAAAAAGCCTCCGCCTCCTTGGGCGCGGTGGAGACTTTCAGCACCGCCGCCGACATATCGACATGCAGGCCAAGCGCGTCGGGGAATGGCCCCACCACTTCGGCGCCCTGGGCCATCAATTCCTCGGTGATGGCACCGCCGCCATATTCTGCATCGCCGCGCACGATGGCGTCGCCGATCATGCCCTTGATGGGGCGCCGCTCGACGCCGGCGAATTCCGGCCGCTTGAGCATTTCTTCCACCATGCCGCCGGTGAGGCTGCCGACGGCCGGGTTGGCATAGGCCAGCACGCCCGCCTTTTTCACAAAGGCGACGAATTTCTCATGGGTGGAGATGTCGGGATGGGCGCCGCCGGCCTTGACCACGATGCCGAAGATGATGCGGCCCAGCGGCCGTTCGCTGCCGGACGCCAGCTTGGGTGAGAAATCCTTGAAGTCACCGGTCGGCGCCACCACCACATCGCCGGGCGCGTCCGTGCTGACGGCGGTGCGGATGCGTCCCACATTGTTGCCGGCGAAGGTGACCTTGTTGCCGGTCTCGGCCGTCCAGGCTTCCGCCAGCTTGCGCAACGGCCCGTTGATGATGCCGGGCGAATAGACGGTGATGTCGGCAGCCAATGCGCAATTCTGTGCACCCAGTTGTGCAACGATGAAAAGAGCGCTCGCAAGGGCCAAAACGCGCACGACAACTCCCTTTTTCCGGTATGCCTTTTTTCTTGGCCGTTTCAGTCAACCGCGAATTGCTGGCCTTGGGTGGAAGTGCCGCGCATCCGCCTGCATGAAGTGGTGGCGATGGATTTGGTTTGACTACTTTTTGGTCCAGGTTCCGCGCTTACTTTTTCGTCCAAGCTCCGCCGAGAGGCTTGAAATACTGCCCACCGGGGACCTTGGCGATCAACTGCGCGCCGGTGGCCTGGCCAGCCGCATCGGGTGTCACGCCCGATTTGCTTGCAGTCTGGGCGTAGACTTGGCGGCGGCCATTGTTGATCTCATTCACTGCCGCGGTCACGGTGCCATCGGCGCCGCTGACGATACCCAGATAACCGTCGGCCTGCTCGCCCACGGTGCCTGCCGCCTTGGCGGCGTCCACCGTGGCCTTGTCGGCGGCGAGATCGGCGAAAGCGGGTGTGGACAGCAGCACCAGGGCTGCGGCGGAAAGAATATGTTTGAAGTTGCGCATGAGGAGGCTTCCTTCAGACTAGAAGAGATCGGGGTTTTGCTGGATGGCGGTCTGGACTTCCTTGTCCAGCCTGACCCGCACATCGGCGTCCAGCTTGGCGTAGATGTTGATCGGCGCCACCTCGACCCGGATGGTCGGCGTGCAGGCGCCCAGCGCCAGCAATGCGCAGGCTGCAAACAGCATTTTCTTCATTGCTTGGCTCCAGATGGTGTGTCCGGTTGCCCCTCCGGACTGAGACTCTTTGACCATGCTTCGGCATAGGACTTCAAGAGTTCGTCAAAATTAAGGGAGGTATCCAGGGTTAAGTCGATGGGCGTGCCGCTGGGCAAGGGGATCGGCTTGTAAAGCGCGGTACCGTTAATCACATCGGTAATGGCCACTTCCGCGATCTGGCGCTTGGGCGGGTCGCTTTTGCCCTTGATATGGAAGACGACCTGCAGCCGGCCATTGGCGACGGAATTCAGGTCTGCCGACATTTGTTCAAATGCCAGATTTTCCAGCGCTTGATAGGCGAAGTCTTGCACGGCGTTGCTGTTGATCGCCGCTTCGCCTTGGGTCCACAGCGAGCGGTCCACCGACAGCCGGCCCGGGCCGTCGGCGGCGACATGGCCGTTGACGATGCGAAAGCCATCCGGACCCATCTCAAAGGGAATGCGGCCTGAGACCTTGCCTTCCAGCTTCACCTTGTTGCCCAGGTTCGACGCCGCCACCAGGGAATTGAGCGCGATGCCGTTCAGCTGCGCCGAACCCGCGACATGACCGGGATCGGCGACATCGACGGTGATGGCGCCCAGGCTGGCATGACCCTGGGCGATATCGGTGTCGGCCTTGGCGACTTGGATGGTGGTGGGGCTGAAACCAAAGCGCACATCCACGGCGCTGAAAGGCAAAGTCCAATCGATCCGCGAGATGGTGAGGCTCTGGCCGGGCGCGGTGATAGGCGGCAACAGCGAGGTGAATGTCATGTCGCTTTTCACCGCATGCGCCTTGCCCATCGGCGTCATGAAATCGAGGTGGGCGATCGACAATTTGCCCCGGCTGGTGATGACATCGCGCGTCCAGTCGATATCGCCGGTCAGGGCGGCGCTGCCCTCGGCACGGCGGAATGCCACCAGCAGCGGCGAAAGATCGCCGGGCTGCAGATGATCCAGCGCGAAGATGATATGGGGCGCATTGATGTGGGCCGTGCCCGTGCCGGTCGCCATGGTGTGCGTGAAAGTCGTTTCGCCCAGCGCCACCTGTTTCGGATCGGTCATCGCGAAGCGGCCGGTCCAGATGCCCTTGTCCAGCGAAGCGGTGCCGGTGGCCGCCAGCGGCTTGAACCGCATGCTTGGGGCGCGGTCGGAAATCTGCGCCGCGGTAACAGTGGCGGTGCCCTTGAGCGGCGCGCCTTCGCCATCGAACGCAAGCCGTGCGGCCACGTTTTCCACATGCGCGGCGGCCAGCGGCAGGTCCGCGGACGCCTCGCGCGCCAGTCCGGTTAAGGTCCATCCGATCCCCTCGCCCGTCAACAACGGTTGATTGGGCGGCGCACAGATGTCGCCGCGCACATTCTTCGCCAGATCGCTCACGCCGGGACGGAAGGCCGCCAGAGCCGCGCGCACACAGCCTGAAGGCGTAAAGGCATATTGCCCATTCTGCCAGGAGAAGCTGCCCTGCCCTGCCAGATCGGCGCTGCGCAACATGGCGAAATGGAAATGGCTGGAAAAAGCGGCATTGGCGGTGAAACCACCGCCGCTCCACATCAGGTTTTTTACCGCCAGTTTCACCGCCGGCAGGCCGGGGCCGCCGAAATTCACCTGTAGCGCCGCGTTGACGCTGTTTTGCCCGCCGGAAAGGCTAAGTGCCGGGACATCAAGCACGGCACCTTGCGTGCCCTTCACCTGCAATGGCTGGGCCAGGGCAAAACGCGTCATGCCGCCGTGACGCTCGACATGACCGCCGAAATTCACGGAGAACCGGGCCAGGTTTTTGCGCAGAGCAGCCGCCAGACCCGGGTCGGCCGATCGCAAGGCATCGAATCCGGCATTGAATCCCGCCCCGCCGTTCACGATTAGGTCGGCCGCGCCTTCCATGCCGGTATTTCCCGATGTTATGGCCAGATTGCGCGCGATGACATCCAGCTCGGGCGCCGAAACACTCTGGCCGGCCTGTACCGATGCTGCCGATGCTTTGAGCGTAACCTCCGGCGTGCTGACAGAGATTTTTCCGTTTGCCGAAGCCCATTGGAAATTATTGGCATGGATACTCGCCTTCAGGTCGTGTGCCTGGACGGTGGAATGAGAAACGGTACCGGAAAACTGAGCTCTTACAGCGCGCGCCTTCTGGTCATACGCCAGGCTTGCTGCCCGCATCGCGATATTCGTCTCGCGATACGCGATCGTAGCAGGGTGCGCCTTCAGAGACAGGCTGACGGGAAGGTTCTTGACCAGCCTGACGTCGCCATCTACTTCCAGCGGACCGCCCGGCGTCGACAACAGCAGCCGCAATCCCGTCAGCGACACGACAAGGTCGTCACTGACATACTGCGATTTTCCCTGCTGTTTGCTGAGCGAGTCGATCCAGGCCTGCAGTGAACCGAAGCTGGGGCGGCCGGATTCATCGACCCCGGCCCGCACCACCGGATGGATCAGCCGCACTTCCATCACATATGGCAGCCAGCGCAAAGGATCAAAGCGCAATTCGATACGGTCGGCGGAAATCTCCGGCGCGCCTTCCGGCCCCAATGCAAAACGGCCCGACAGGCCGGCAAAACCCAGGTCACCGATCTCGACAGAGGATTTGATCCCGTGGCTGTTGAAATAGGAGCGGGCGAACTGAACAGCGATGGTAGCGCGCGCCAGCCACAACCCCAGCAGCAGTATCGCCACCGCGGCCAGAAAGATCGCAGCAAACCATCGTCGTTTCACGCTCAGCGCTCCAGTTTCCGCGAAGGTAACGCGCTTCGGGCCGGTTGGCGACCAAGCCAGTTTGCGACCAAATCAGGCGTGGTTGTGGCGAGAAGGACGGTAAATCCGCACAGCGTTGTCCCCCATCACGGCGCGGACCGCGCTGGAATCCTTGGCGGCGACAGCCTCGCGCGCCAGTTCGAACCAGTCCTGGTAACCTCCCGCAAGCGTCAACACCGGCCAGTCGCTGCCCCATAGCAGGCGCTGCGGCCCAAACAGGTCGAACAGCATGCCGATGCAGCGGGCCACGTCGTCCTTGCCGCCACCCGGCCGCACTTCGGTCAAAAGGCCGCTGACCTTGCAGGTGACATTGGGCAGGGCAGCGAGTTTTTCGATTGTCCGCGCCCATGCGGCCATGCCGTCGGCATCGCCCAGAGGCGGCTTGGCGGCATGGTCCAAAACAATGGAGATCTGGGAATGCCGCCCTGCCAGTTCGGTGATGACGGCAAGCTGGTGCGGCAGGATCAGGGCGTCGAACACCAACCCTTCTGCCGCTATGGTATTCAGCGCTGGCGCCAAAGCGGCATTCAGAATCCAGTTGGGATCACTTAAGTCCTGCAGCATCGGCCGCACACCCAGGAACAAGGGATCACCGGCGCGGCGGCGAACCTCATCCGGGGCGTCGGACGCTTCCAGGTCGATCCAGCCGACTACGCCCAGCACCCAAGGTGTGTTGCGGGCGATGTCCAGCATATAATCCGTTTCCGCTGGTGTGGGCGCAGCCTGCACCAGGATCGTGGCATCCACCCCGGTCTGGACCAGCAACGGCCTCAGGTCGGCGGTGGAAATCACGCGATGGATCGGATTGTCCGGCTTGAGCCAGCCATAATCGCCCCGCGCCGGATCCCAGAAATGCTGATGGGCATCTACGATCATGGGACCGGCGCATCCTCGCGGATCAGTTTTTCCTGTTTCAGATCCTGCCAGAGTGCGGCGGGGATTTTGTGGCCGTATAAAGCAATGGTTTGTGAGACCCGATCCGGCGAATCCAGCCCGGGGATCACACTGGCCACCAGCCGGTACGCCAGCGGAAACTGCAGCGCCGCCGCCGGCAAGGGCACGCCATGGCTTCCGCACACGGCCTCGATCCGACGAACCTTCGCGATCACGTCCTGGGGTGCTGGTTCGTAATTGTAATAGAGCGGTGCGCCGGTCTTGGTGCCGACCGCCAGAATGCCGGAATTGTAGGGCCCGCCGATCACAATGGCGGTTCCCGCCGCTTCGCAACGCGGGAACAAATCATCCAGCGGTGTCTGCTCCAGCAAGGTGTAACGTCCAGCCAGAAGGATCACGTCCAGCCGGGCATGGTTCATCACCTCCAGGCAGGCGGCCACTTCATTCACGCCCATACCGAAGCCGGAAATCGCCTTGGCGGCGCGCAATTCTTCCAGCGCCTTCAGCCCGCCACCCTTGGTCAGCTCCGCCATGCGCGCCGCATTGGCGTCGCCGTGAGTCAGCCGGCCGATATCGTGGATATAAAGAATGTCGATGCGCGACAGGCCCAGACGTTGCAGGCTTTCTTCGTAGGAACGCATCACCGCATCATAGGAATAGTCATAGACCGGCTCGAAAGGCATGGGCGTGGCATAGCCGTGGCGCACCTGCGTTTCGTCCACCGGTCCCGGTACCGGCTTCAGCAACCGCCCTACCTTGGTCGAAAGCACGATGTCCTTACGATGGCGGATCGCGTCGCCCAGCCGCCGCTCCGACAGGCCGAAACCATAAAAAGGTGCGGTGTCATAATAGCCCAAGCCGGCATCTTCCGCCGTT
>Ga0157379_10000301_pt1 | contig 39095 bp, 39 predicted proteins | sample S25metaG_FD_121802 | JGI IMG/M metagenome (GOLD analysis project Ga0157379, IMG submission 121802) | Switchgrass rhizosphere microbial communities from Kellogg Biological Station, Michigan, USA - S2-5 metaG | ecosystem: Host-associated > Plants > Roots > Rhizosphere > Soil | place: USA... | reverse complement strand
GACGACCTGCTGTGCTTCTTCGAGCAGGACGACAACACGCAGGTGATCGCGCAGCACTGCGAAGACCTGAAAGACGGCCGCGCCTTCGCCGAGGTGGCCAAGCGCGTCTCGAAGAAGAAGCCCGTGATCATGCTGAAGGCCGGCCGCACGTCGGCCGGCGCGGCGGCGGCCAGCTCGCACACCGGTGCGCTGGCCGGCAACGACAAGATCTATGACGACGTCCTCCGCCAGTCGGGCGTGATCCGCGCCAAGAGCCTGCGCGACCTGCTCGACTTCGCGCGCGGCGTGCCGATCCTGCCCACGCCCAAGGGCGAGAACGTGGTCATCATCACCGGCGCCGGTGGCTCCGGCGTGCTGCTGTCGGACGCCTGCGTCGACAACGGCCTGAAGCTGCTCAAGCCCATGCCCGCGGACCTGGACGCTGCGTTCCGCAAGTTCATCCCGCCCTTCGGCGCGGCCGGCAACCCGGTGGACATCACCGGCGGAGAGCCGCCGATCACGTACATGAACACGGTTCGCCTGGGCCTGGAAGACGAGCGCATCCACGCGCTCATCCTCGGCTATTGGCACACGATCGTGACGCCGCCCATGGTGTTCGCGAGGAACATGGTGCAGGTGGTCGAAGAGATGCGCGCCAAGGGCATCGTCAAGCCGATCGTGGCGTCGCTCGCCGGCGACGTGGAGGTCGAGGAAGCGGCGCAATACCTCTACGAGCACGGCATTCCGGCGTACGCCTATTCGACCGAGATTCCGGTCGCGGTGCTCGGCGCGAAGTACCAATGGGCGCGTGGAGCGGGGCTGCTCTGAGCCTTTCCCACCCCGTCATTCCGATCGCGCCGGAGGCGTCGACGCGGCAGCGTAAGCGCGCGGCGCCGAAAGGGCGCCGCGTCGAACCCGAGGCGCAGGCGCAGGTCCAGGCGCTCCTCGGCGGCGAGTCGCGCCAGCGTGACCTGCTGATCGAGCACCTGCACAAGATCCAGGACCGCTTCGGCCACCTCTCCTCGGCGCATCTCGCCGCCCTCGCGCAGGAGATGCGCCTGCCGCAGGCCGAGGTCTACGAGGTCGCGAGCTTCTATCACCACTTCGACATCGTCAAGGAAGGCGAAACGGCGCCCGCGCCGCTGACCGTTCGCGTCTGCGACAGCCTGTCCTGCGAGATCGCCGGCGCCGGCGATCTGCTGGCCCGGCTGCCGAAGCTCCTCGGGCCCGGGGTGCGCGTCGTCGCCGCACCCTGCATCGGTCGCTGCGAGCAGGCGCCGGCCGCGGTCGTTGGCCAGAACCCGATGCCGCATGCCAGTTGCGAAAGCATCGTCGCGGCGGTCGACGCCAAGGCCACGCGCGATCCCGGCCAGGCCTTCATCGACTATGCGAGCTATCGCCGCGAGGGTGGCTACGCACTGCTGAAGGCCTGCCTCGCCGGCGAGCACGATGTCGAGTCGGTGATCGCGACGCTCGAAGACTCGGGCCTGCGCGGCCTCGGCGGGGCGGGCTTTCCCACCGGCCGGAAGTGGCGCATCGTCCGCGCCGAGCCCGGGCCGCGGCTGATGGCCATCAATATCGACGAAGGCGAGCCGGGAACGTTCAAGGATCGTGTTCTCCTCGAGACCGATCCGCACCGCTTCCTCGAGGGCATGCTGATCGCGGCCTGGGCGGTCGGCATCGAGCGCATCTACGTCTACCTGCGCGACGAGTACCACGGCTGCCGCGAAACCCTCGCCGCGGAGATTGCCGCGCTGCAGGCCGACCCGCCGGCGGCTTCGCTGCCCGAGATCTTTCTGCGCCGCGGCGCGGGGGCCTACATCTGCGGCGAAGAGTCGGCGATGATCGAATCGATCGAGGGCAAGCGCGGCCTGCCGCGCCTGCGTCCGCCGTACGTCGCCCAGGTCGGGCTGTTCGGACGGCCGACGCTGGAACACAATTTCGAGACCCTGTACTGGGTGCGCCAGCTGCTCGAGCGCGGTGGCGCCTGGTTCGCCTCGCACGGCCGCCACGGCCGGAAGGGCCTGCGCTCCTTCTCGGTATCGGGGCGGGTCAGGCTGCCGGGCGTCAAGCTGGCGCCGGCAGGCATCACCATCCAGGAGCTGATCGACGAATACTGCGGCGGCATGAAGGAGGGGCATCGCTTCTACGCCTATCTTCCGGGCGGCGCGTCGGGCGGCATCCTGCCGGCGACGATGAACGACATCCCTCTCGACTTCGACACGCTGCAGCCCTACGGCTGCTTCATCGGCTCGGCCGCGGTCATCGTCCTCTCGGACCACGACACCGCTGCCGGCGCGGCGCGCAACCTGATGCGCTTCTTCGAGTACGAGTCCTGCGGGCAATGCACGCCGTGCCGCAGCGGAACGGCCAAGGCGTCGGTCCTGCTCGCCGAGCCGACGTGGGACCTGGAGCTGCTTCAGGACCTCTCGGTCGTGATGCGCGACGCGTCGATCTGCGGCCTCGGCCAGGCGGCTCCCAATCCGGTCGACAGCGTGATCCGCTATTTTCCGCACGAGCTCGCCGCGGGGAGCCCGGCGGCTGCCGAACAGGACTCGCCATGAACGCCATCACCCGCGCCGAGGCGGCGCTTGTCCAGGGGCCGACGATCGCCTTCGAGCTGAACGGCCGCACGGTCGAGGCGCGTGCCGGCGAGACCCTGCTCCAGGTGGCCGACCGGGAGGGCGTCGCCATCCCGCGCCTTTGCTACAAGGAAGGGTTCGAGCTGGCCGGCAACTGCCGCTCGTGCATGGTCGAGATCGCCGGCGAGCGCGTTCTCGCGCCGTCCTGCTGCCGCGCGCCCGCCGCCGGCATGAAGGTCTCGACCGACAGCGAGCGGGTGCTGAAGTCGCAGAAGCTGGTCCTCGAGTTGCTGCTTTCCGACGTCGGCGAGAGCACGTACACCCGGCACAGCGAGCTTGCCACGTGGGCGTCGCAGATGCGGGTGGGCAAGCCGCGGTTCCCGGCCCGCGCCCCGGTTGCCGAAGACCTGTCGCATCCGGCAATGGCGGTTCATCTCGATGCCTGCATCCAGTGCACGCGCTGCGTTCGCGCCTGCCGCGACGAGCAGGTCAACGACGTCATTGGCCTGGCCTTCCGCGGCCAGGGCTCGAAGATCGTCTTCGACATGGACGATCCGATGGGCGCGTCGACCTGCGTCGCCTGCGGCGAATGCGTGCAGGCCTGCCCGACCGGCGCCCTCATGCCGGCACGCGACGTCGCGCTGACGGTGCCCGACAAGCAGGTCGCGTCGCTCTGTCCGTTCTGCGGCGTCGGCTGCCAGGTCACCTACAACGTCAAGGACGACCGCATCCTCTTCGTCGAAGGCCGCGACGGCCCCGCCAACCATGCCCGGCTGTGCGTGAAGGGGCGCTACGGCTTCGACTACGCCCACCATCCGCATCGCCTGACCAAGCCGCTGATCCGCCGCGCCGACGCGCCGCCCAAGCGCGGCGACTTCGAGATGGATCCCGAGCGGGTGATGGACGTGTTCCGCGAAGCCACCTGGGACGAAGCTCTCGCCTTCGCCGGCGGCACGCTGAAGAAGATCCGCGACCGCGACGGTCCCGCCGCCCTGGCCGGCTTCGGCTCGGCGAAGGGGAGCAACGAAGAGGCCTACCTGTTCCAGAAGCTCGTCCGCACGGGTTTTCGCAACAACAACGTCGACCATTGCACCCGCCTGTGCCACGCCTCGTCGGTGGTGGCGCTGCTCGAAGGCATCGGCTCGGGGGCGGTGTCGAATCCGGTGATGGACGTGACCCTGGCCGAGGTCGTGATCCTGATCGGCGCCAACCCGACGGTAAACCACCCGGTGGCCGCGACCTGGATGAAGAACGCGGCGAAGAGCGGCACCAAGCTGATCGTCTGCGACCCGCGGCGCTACGAGCTCGGTCGCATCGCCCACCGCTACCTCCAGTTCAAGCCCGACACCGACGTGGCCCTGCTGAACGCGATGATGCATGTCATCGTCAGCGAAGGCCTGGTCGACGAGGCCTTCATCGCCAGCCGGACGATCGGCTACGAGGAGCTGCGCAAGAACGTCGAAGGCTACCCGCCGGAGCTGATGGCGCCGATCTGCGGCATCGACGCGGAAGTCATCCGCGAGGTCGCCCGCCTCTACGCCACCTCGAAGGCGTCGATGATCCTCTGGGGGATGGGCATCTCGCAGCACGTGCACGGCACCGACAACGCGCGCTGCCTGATCGCCCTGGCGCTCATGACCGGGCAGATCGGCCGGCCCGGCACCGGCCTGCATCCGCTGCGCGGCCAGAACAACGTCCAGGGCGCGTCCGACGCGGGGCTCATTCCGATGATGTACCCGGACTACCAGCACGTCTCCAGCCAGGAGGCGCGCAGCCGCTTCGAGCGGGCCTGGCAGCTGCCGGCGGGAAGCCTCGACGAGCGCCCGGGGCTGACGGTCGTCGAGGTGATGCACGCGATCAAGCAGGGCAGGGTCCGCGGCATGTACGTGATGGGCGAGAACCCGGCGATGTCGGACCCCGACGCGAACCATGCGCGCGAGTCGCTCGCCGCGCTCGAGCATCTGGTCGTGCAGGACATCTTCCTTACGGAAACGGCCTACCTCGCCGACGTCATCCTGCCGGCGAGCGCGTTTCCGGAGAAGACCGGCACCTTCACCAACACCGACCGGCTCGTCCAGCTCGGTCGCCAAGCCGTCAACCCGCCCGGCGACGCGCGCCAGGACCTATGGATCATCCAGCAGATGGCGCGTCAGCTCGGCCTCGGCTGGGCCGACGATCCCGTCTCCGAGGTCTTCGACGAGATGCGGCACACGATGCCGAACATCGCCGGCATCACCTGGGAGCGGCTCGAGCGCGAGCACGCCGTCACCTACCCCTGCCGGGCCGAAGGCGATCCGGGCGATCCGGTCGTGTTCGTGGACAGTTTCCCGCGCGAAACCGGCCGCGGCCGGTTCGTTCCGGCCGACATCATCCCCGCCGACGAACGGCCCGACGCCGAGTACCCGATGGTGCTGATCACGGGACGCCAGCTCGAGCACTGGCACACCGGAAGCATGACCCGGCGCGCGACCACGCTCGATGCGCTGGAGCCCGATCCGGTCGCCCTGATCCATCCCCTGGATCTGGCGGCCATGGGTGCGGCGCCCGGCGATGTCGTGACCATCGCCTCACGCCGGGGAAGCGTCGCGCTCTACGCCCGCGCCGACGACAGCTCGCCACGCGGTGCAGTCTTCGTTCCCTTCTGCTACTACGAGGCGGCGATCAACCGGCTCACCAACGCGGCGCTCGACCCGTTCGCGAAGATCCCGGAGTTCAAGTACTGCGCCGTTCGCCTCTCCCTGGGCGGGCCGACGCCGGTGCAAGGCAGCTTCGGCGGCGGCCAGGCCCTGGCCGAGCTGCAGGCCGCGTCGGCGAGCTGATGATCCATAAGTCATCAGCAATGATGATGATTTGAAAGTTTCACTATCGCTTATCGATCCCCCTGTCTACATTCCCCTTGCAGCAAGTGGCCGAAGCGGCCGATTTCAAGGGGAACTTCATGGGTCATTGCGACAGCATCGAGAACGAGACAGGCGGAGTCGAGCTCGAGCGCAACGCCTACAACGCCGCGTTCTACGAGCTCGGGTTCAGATGGCACTGGGACAGCGCCACCTATGACGAGCTGGCACGGCGAAGCGCGGACGAGGCGGACCGGATCCGGCACTATCTGTCGGCACAGCAACCGCATCTGCTCAAGGCCTACGACGCCGAATTCCTGGTCGAGCTCATCCGGCAGAAGCAGGTCCAGCACCGCAGCCGCAACGTCGGCATGCAGCCGAGGAATTTCGACTGGTCGCAAGCGATTTCCGGCGAACTGGGCGCCTGAATCCCGCTACGGAAAGAGCGCCTCGGGCCTCGCCGGGGCCTTGATCAAGAGGCGTGAACGTACGCCGGGCGCGCGCGGGATTGCCCGGTGAAGAACGCGACGCTGCGCCAGCTGAAGGTCTTCGAAGCGGTCGCGCGCCTGCTCAGCTATTCGCGCGCCGCCGAAGAGCTGTTCCTGAGCCAGCCTGCCGTCTCGATACAGATCAGGAAGCTCGAAGAGCACGCCGGCAACGCCCTGTTCGAGCAGTTCGGCAAGAAGATCTATCTCACGCCGGCGGGCACCGAGCTGCTGCGCATCAGCCGCGCGATCATCCAGCAGTTCGAGGCGGCCGAGAACGCCATGACCCAGTTCCGGGGCGTCTCGGGCGGCAGGCTCAACGTCGGCGTGATCAGTGCCGGCGACTACTTCTTTCCGCGCCTGCTGGTGGAGTTCGCCGGTCGGCACAGCGGCGTGGTCCTGAACTTCACCGTTCACAACCGCGAGGAGCTGCTCGCCCGGATCGCCGACAACCTCACCGATCTGGCGATCATGGTGCGGCCGCCGACGGACTCCGATGCCGAGAGCCAGCCGTTCGCGCCGCATCCCTATGTCATCGTCGCCGCGCCGAATCATCCCCTGGTCGGCCGCAAGCGGATCGGCATGGCCACGCTGATGCGCGAGCAGTTCGTCGTTCGCGAGAAGGGCTCGGACACCTGGAAGTCGATGGACGAGGGCTTCGGCGAGCACATGCGCGACATCCGGGTCGCGATGGAGATTCCGAGCACCGAGACGATCAAGCAGGCGGTCATCGCCGGCATGGGCATCAGCTTCCTCTCGGCGCACACCATCAGCAAGGAGCTGAAGGCGAAGAGCCTGCGCCTGCTCCACGTGCAGGGCTTTCCCTTGATGCTGAACTGGTACGTCGTCCATCGGCGCCACAAGCGGCTGCCTCCGGTGGCGCAGGCCTTCAAGGACTTCCTGCTCAGCGACGGCGCAGCGCTGATCTCCCAGATCGTGCCGTTCGATCCCTCGCTCTAGCCGCCGGCCGGCTGTCGCGCGGGCCCTGCGGCGTGAGCGACCGCGGCGAGCACCGCCAGGCACCACACCACCATCGCACCGGTCGGCAGGTCGAGGGCCGCGGAGAGCAATAGGCCGGCCGCGTAGCCGGCGACGCCGACGCCGTAGGCGATGGCCAGGCGCCTTCTCCCTGAGTGGCTGCGGGCGCCCAGCGCCGGGACGATCAGTGTGGCGAAGACGAGGTAGACGCCGACCAGCTGCACCGAGGCGGTCACGACCAGCGCGAACAGGAGATAGAAGCCGACCCGCGCGAGGCGGTCGCGGCGCGCCCACAGCACGGCGAGGGCGGCAATCGTGATGAGTGCCGGAAAGGCGAGCTGGCCGTAGCTGACCCACAGGATCTGCCCGGCGAGCAGGTCGCGCAGGTGCTCGCCGCCGTGCGGGTTCTTGGCCAGCAGGAGGATGCCGGCCGTGGCCGCGAGCACGAACAGCACGCCGATCTGCGCCTCCTGCACTTCGGGCCACTTCTTCTCGGTCCAGGTGAGCAGCAGCGCGCCCAGGCAGGCCGCGCTCGCGGCCGCGAGCTGCACCTGCCAGCCGCCCGGCGCGAGCTCGAGCATTCCCGCCAGGATGACGCCCAGGCCGGCGATCTGCGCGATCGCCAGGTCGATGAAGACGATGCCCTTGCGCAGCACCTGCGCTCCCAGCGGCACGTGGGTCGCGAGCACCAGCACGCCGGCGGCGAACGCCGGCAGCAGGATCGAGAGGTCGATGGCGGACCAGGTCACTTCGCCGCCGCCAGGAGCAGCGACAGCGTGCTGTCGAAGAGGCCGAACAGGTCGGTCGCCCTGTCGTTGCCGCCGACCGTGAAGGGCAGGACGACGTCGGGGATGCCGGCCTGCTCGGAGAGCCAGCGCGAGGCCCGCGGATCCTCGTAGGCGCCGCGCACCACCATCTTCGCCGGCTGCGCCGCCAGCTGCGCCTTGAGCTGGCTCAGCTGTCCGCCGTTGGGCTCGACGCCGGGCTTGGGCTCGAGCGTCGCCACTTCGCGCAACCCGAGCCAGCTCCAGAGGTAGTTCATGTTCTTGTGCCGCGCGACCACGGGCACGCCGCGCAGAGGCTGCGCCTGCTGTTCCCATTTCCCCATGGCCTCGGCCCAGCGGCCGGAGAAGGCGCGAAACCGGTCCTGATAAAGCGACGCGTTCGCGGCGTCGATCTGTGCCAGGCGAGCGCTCAGCGCCCCGGCCACCTTGAGGATGTTGCGCGGATCGAGCTGGATGTGCGGGTTGCCCGCGGCATGGACGTCGCCGTCGCTGCGATCGAGCCGCGCCGGCACGTCGAGCGGCACGATGAAGCGGCCGGCCTCGAAGTTGCCCGGTGCGCCCGGCGCGAGCTTCGGATTCGCCGACTGCTGGAGCAGCACCGGCAGCCAGCCGACCTCGAGCTCCATGCCGGTACAGACGAGCAGGTCGGCGCCGCGCATGCGCGCGATCAGGCTGGGCCGCGCCTCGATGTGATGCGGATCCTGCAAGGCCGTGGTCGTCGAGGTGACCTTGAGCTTGTCGCCGCCGAGCTCGGTCGCCAGCGAGGCCCATTCGGGCTCGCAGGCGACGACGCTGAGGTCGGCTCGCGCCTGCAGGGAGATGGCCGCCAGGGCAGCGAACAGAACGAACCGGAAGTTGGGCGTCATGGCGCTTTCTCCTAGAACTGGTGAGCGCCGTGGGCACCCAGGCTCATGATGTATTGAAGGAAGACCTGCCGGTCGGTCTCGGTCGAGCGGCTGCGGTCGGCGGCGAGCTGAAGGCGCAGGCGGCTGAACTCGGAGGGCGACCAGTCGAGCATCACCGTGCCGCGTGACGGCCGCGCCGGCTGCAGGAGCGAGAAGTCGGCCGGCGCCAGCGTGCCGTCGCTGACGAGTCCGATCTCGGGCGTGCCGGAGTCCAGCCGGTCGTAGCGCACCCCCAGCCGCCAGCGCGGAACGAACTGGTACACGCCCTGCACGTACCAGCCGCTTTGCGCAGAGGCGTAGCTGCCGCTCGCGGGTCCGCCCGCCTGTGCCTGCAGGTCGTAGTTCAGGGTGCCGCTTTCGGTGCGCCGGAAATACTCGCCCTGGACCGTCAGGCTCTGGCTGCGCGCATTGCCGCCGGGCGCCCACTTGTAGATCGCGTCCAGCCCCCAGGTGCGGCTGCTGCCGGTGAAGCTGTTGCGTACCGTCGTTCCGGCGGCGTTCACGTCGTCGTAGGGCCGATCGTTGGCGCGGTAGTGCTGGAACGAGGCGCCCAGGCGCCAGCTCGCGTCGGTGCCGAGGTCGTCGCCGACGTGAGCGAAGAGCGCCGTCGAGCCGATCCCGTTGCGACCGACGTCGCTTCCCGGGAAGTTCGTGCCCGCGCCGATCTCCGCGCCCAGCTCGAGGAAGCGCTCGGTCGGCGCCAGCCAGCGCAGCTGCAGGCCGTCGGTCTTGATCGGTCCGCCGAAGAAGGCCTGGTACGCGAGCGGCGCGTCGACGAAATCCCAGGTGTGCGCATGATGATCGTTGAGGTAGCCGATCGACGACAGGAACCGGCCGGCGCGCAGCGTCGCGCCCGCGAGCAGGCCCTGGCCTTCGAACCAGGCCTCCTCGACGCGGAGGCTGTTGTCCGAGGCCAGCGCGGCGGTCAGGCGCCCGGAGAACATCGGGTCGATGGCGGCGCTGATGCCCAGCTCGGATTCGCCGACGCTGAAGCCGCGCGAGCCCGGGCCGACGTCGCTGCCGCTCGGGATGAAGCCTTGCAGGCGATACGTCGCCGGATCCCGCGACAGGTTCGCGTAGGTGCCTGCGAGGATCAGGGAGATCGCCGGATTGAAGGCCGAGGCCGACCCGCCCGCGGGTGCGGCCGCCACCGGCACGGGCGGCGGCTCGGCGGCCGGCGCTGCCGCAGCGGGCGGGCTTTCGACGACCGGCGCCGCCGCGGCTGGAACGCCGGCGGCCGCCGGCTTGGCCGAAGCGGACTGCAGCTCGGCGATCCGCCGCTCCAGGGCCTGGAGACGCAGCTCGTAGCCTTGGCGCAGCTCGGCGATCTGCTCCTTCAGCTGCTGCAGCTGGACGGCGGGGTCCGTCTCGTCCGCGGCGAGGGACGAGAGGGGGATGCAGCACGAGGCGGCCACGGCCAGGCCGAGGGCCGTGTGAACGGAAGACATGAAAGGCTCCTGCGCAACGACATGACGACGGTGCGACAGGCGCGCACCGCTCGGGTCCCCGAGGGACGTTCAGTCAGATCGTCGCGAGCGGAGGCGCCCTGGCCTGGAAGACGGAGGCATGGCGCGCGGGCAACGCGATCGCCGGCGTCGCGGCACGCTCCACGGCCGCGTGGGTCTCGAACGGCCACTCGAAGCGCGAGGGCAGCGACCCTCCCACCTGCGCACCTGCGAGGCAGATGCTGCAGACCTTGGCGACCGTGTGGTGGCGCTTTTCGCCGCTCTCGCTGGCGCTGCGGCCTTCAAGATCGTGTGCCAGCGCATGCAGCAGCGACGCCTGCGGCGCGATCAGGACCGCGGCCACGAGGACGAACAGACGCCAGCGGCGCAGAAATGCCTTCATCGCGGCCGCGAGGGTAGCACCGCGGCGAAGGGCCTGCCGGAGCGAAGGCCAGGAAGGATTAACCTTCGGCTTGATGACCACCGGAGATCGGCAATGAACGACGAGAACTTCAACATCAGCATCCGCAAGTTCCTGAAGATGGTGGGCGTGAGCTCGCAGCGCGAGATCGAGCAGGCCGTGGCCAAGGGCCTTGCCATCGGCAGCGTGCGGGGCGATGCGCGCCTGCCCGCCACCATGACGCTCGACATCCCAGGCCTGGCCCTGAGCGTGAAGTTCGACGGCGAGATCAGCCTCGACTGACGCTGCGCTTCGTCATCGGGCGGCCCATCGCGGCCCCGTCCTTTGCCCGACTCCGTCTGTGCGGAGCGATCGGCCGCGCCCGGCTCCGGGCACGGCCGCCGTTCATGGTCGAATCGAAGCTCCGTGGAGAGAGAAATGAATCCGGCTGAACCCTTCAAGGATCCCGTCTGCGGCATGACGGTCAAGCCGCAGTCGCCGCACCGGTCCGAGTTCGAAGGAAGGCCCGTGTACTTCTGCTGCGGCGGATGCAAGGCGAAATTCGATGCCGATCCGCACAAGTACATGCACCCTGCGCCTGTCGTCGCGGCCGAGCGCGCGCCCGCCGCGGTCGCGCCTGCGGGCACCGTCTACACCTGCCCGATGCATCCCGAGGTCCGTCAGGACCATCCGGGCGCCTGCCCGAAGTGCGGCATGGCGCTCGAGCCGGAGATGCCGAGTCTCGAGGAAGGCGAGAACCCCGAGCTGATCGACTTCCGTCGCCGCTTCTGGTGGACCCTGCCGGCGACGATCGCGATCACCGTGCTGGCGATGTTCGGCCATCGGTTCGGGCTCATGGACATGGCGGCGCAGAGCTGGGTCGAGCTCGTGCTGTCGCTGCCAGTCGTGCTGTGGGCGGGCTGGCCGTTCTTCGTGCGCGGCGTGCAATCGGTCGTCAATCGCAGCCCCAACATGTGGACGCTGATCGGCCTCGGGACCTCCGCCGCCTTCGTCTACAGCGTCATCGCCACGATGGCGCCGGGCGTGTTCCCGGCCTCGTTCGTTTCGATGGGCCGGGTGTCGGTGTATTTCGAGGCCGCCGCCGTGATCATCTCGCTGACGCTGCTCGGCCAGCTGCTCGAGCTGAAGGCCCGGGCGCAGACATCGGCGGCGATCCGGTCGCTCCTCGGCCTGGCGCCGAAGACGGCGCGGCGGATCAACGCCGACGGCAGCGAGGAAGACGTGCCGCTCGCGCACGTGCATCCGGGCGACGCATTGCGGGTGCGCCCGGGCGAGAAGGTGCCGGTCGACGGCGCCGTCGTCGAGGGCAGCAGTGCCGTCGACGAGTCGATGCTGACCGGCGAGCCGATCCCGGTCGCGAAGCGCGCCGGCGACAAGCTGATCGGCGCGACCATGAACACCAGCGGCGCCCTGGTCATGCGTGCCGAGTCGGTCGGCGCCGGGACGGTGCTGGCGCAGATCGTGCAGATGGTCGCCCAGGCGCAGCGCAGCCGGGCGCCGATGCAGCGAATGGCCGACCGGGTCGCCGGCTGGTTTGTCGTCGGCGTGATCGCCATGGCCGTCCTGACGTTCCTCGCCTGGGGCCTGTACGGTCCCGAGCCGAGCTGGGTCTGGGGCCTGATCAACGCCGTGGCCGTGCTCATCATCGCCTGCCCTTGCGCCCTCGGCCTCGCCACGCCGATGTCGATCATGGTGGCCACCGGCAAGGCGGCGACGCAGGGCGTCCTGTTCCGCGATGCGGCGGCGATCGAGAACCTGCGCCGCGTCGACACGCTGGTCGTCGACAAGACCGGCACGCTGACCGAAGGCAGGCCGGCCGTGGACCGGGTGATCGCTGCCGCCGGCGAGAGCGAAGACGAGGTGCTGCGCCTGGCGGCGAGCATCGACCAGGGCAGCGAGCACCCCCTGGCGGCGGCGATCGTTCGTGCCGCGCGCGAGCGTGGTCTTTCGCTCGACCGAGCCGAGGGCTTCGAGTCGAGCAGCGGCATCGGCGTGCGCGGCCGGCTCGGCGGCCGGGCGGTCGCGCTCGGCAGCGTGGCGCTGATGAACGAGGCCGGCATCGCCGTCGATGCGCTCGCATCCCGGGCTGAAGAGCTTCGAGGCTCGGGCGCCAGCGTCGTGCATCTCGCCGTCGACGGCCGTCTGGCCGGACTCCTCGCGATCTCGGATCCCGTCAAGGCCAGCACGCCGGAGGCGCTGGCTTCGCTTCAGGCGCTGGGCATCCGGACCGTCATGGCCACCGGCGACGGCCAGACGACCGCCCGAGCGGTCGCGTCCCGTCTCGGCCTCGACGAGATTCATGCCGATGTCCGGCCCGCGGACAAGCTCGCTCTCGTCGCAAAGCTTCAGCGCGAGGGTCGGGTCGTGGCGATGGCCGGCGACGGCATCAACGATGCGCCGGCGCTCGCCAAGGCGGATGTCGGCATCGCCATGGGCACGGGCACCGACGTGGCGATGAGCAGCGCCCAGGTCACGCTCGTGAAGGGCGACCTGCGCGGCATCGCGCAGGCGCGGCGCCTCTCCGAGGAGACCATCGCCAACATGAAGCAGAACCTCGGCTTCGCCTTCGTCTACAACGCCCTGGGCATTCCGCTGGCCGCGGGCGTCTTGTATCCGCTGACCGGCTGGCTGCTGTCGCCCATGATCGCCGCTCTGGCCATGAGTTTCAGCTCCGCGTCCGTCATCACGAACGCGCTTCGTCTGCGTTCGAAGCGGTGAGGCGTGCCGCGCCTGGGGCGCGAGGCGATCGCTGCAGCATCAGCGTGGCCGGATTCATGCCGAACATGCGCTTGAAGGTCCGCGACAGGTGGGCCGAGTCGGCAAAGCCAGCCTCGTGCGCGGCCTCGGTCCACGAGCCGCCGCGCATCGCGCACTCGATGGCGACGTTCAGCCGCAGCCACAGCACGTAGGGCCGGAACGCCGTGCCGGTCTCGTGCACGAACAGGTGCCGGAACCGGCCGGGCGACAGGGCGGCGGAGGCGGCGACGTCCGACAGCGCGATGGCGCTGCGGACGCGGGCGCGGATGAAGTCGAGGCTTCTGGCGATCCGCGGATCGAGCTCGCTCGTCGACGACGGCGCATCGGCGAGCGCGGCGACCGCGGCACGGCCGGCGGCGACCATCTCCGGGTCCGGAGCACCGGCCCGATAGGCGCCGAGCAGCATCGCCAGCGTGGCGACGCGATCGGCCTCCGCCACGGGCGAGACGTCGGCGTCCGCGAAGCGACGGGCGAGGGCGCGACCTTCCGCGGTCTCGGGCTCGACGAACAGCTGCGCCACCTCCTCGAGCCCCTCCATCTCGAACTGGTGCGGACGCTCCGAATGCACGAAGGCACCCGCGAAGCCGGCCCAGTCGCCGTCTTCCTCGGTGCGAAACCTGCACACGCCGGCAAACGGCAGCGTGACCTGGTGGGCATGGTGGCCGTGCCTTCGGGTCCGGCCGTGGCCCTGGCCGATCCAGAGGCTGCCGCCCTGCCAGAACAAGATCCGGCCCCGGGCGCGCATAGGCGGCCCGCCGGCTTCAGGCATGCGGCCGCGAAGAAGACTGGACGAACTGGACGAAGCCCTGGAGAAAGGTGCCCAGGCTCGCGCGGATCTTCGGATCGGAGAGCGTGCCGTCGGCGGCGAAGGCGGTCTGCGCCCGCGGCACCATCAGTCGGCCTTCGGTCCAGAGCCGGGCACCGAGGGTGCGGAACACCGGCAGCCAGGCGTTCTGGCTGAGGATGGTGCCGAAGCCGCCGGGCGAAGCGCCCATCAGGCCGATCGGCTTGCCCCCGAACACCCGCGGGATGTCCGCGGCCGGCCGCGACAGCCAGTCGACCGCGTTCTTCATCACGCCGGGCATCGAGTTGTTGTACTCGGGCGTGACGAACAGCAGGCCGTCGGCGGCGGCGATGCCGTCCTTCAGCGCCTGCACCGTCGCCGGAATGCCTTCGGCCGCCTCGAGATCGCCGTCGTACAGCGGAATGCCGCGGATCGAGGCGATGCGCAGCTCGACGCCGGCCGGCATCAGCTCGGCCGCGGCGCGCAGCAAGGCGCCGTTGAACGAGGCTTGGCGCAGGCTGCCGGACAGGCCAATGAGGGTGGTCATGCGGGGGCTCCAGGGCGGCGGGAAGACGCCCCAGCATAGTCGCTGCCCTCGAGGCAGCCGGCAAGGGTCGCCGGCCGTCGGGCCGGGCTCAGCAGGCTCTGCGCTGTGATTCGTCGCCGTTGCGATCGCAACGGTTCGGGTCGTACTTGATGGAGCCGCCGGAGGTTCCGGCACAAGCGCCCAGGACGAGGGCGATCAGGAGGCAGAGGAGGGTGCGGAGCATGCGGGCAAGCATACGCCCGACGACGCACGTTACCTCCGGAAGCAGACGCGGCGAACGGTGCCGCATAGAGTCGGCGCATGAAGCCGCTCGCGCTCGCTGTCTTCGTGCTCCTCGGCTGCGGTTCGGCGCTGCCGGCCGCGGCCGGGCCGGGCGACGTCTACGTGCCGGCGCACCGCACGGCAGACGGGTCGTGGGTGCCGGCGAACGTGCCCCCGTCCTCGGGCGGAACGCGCATGGTCCGCAAGCTCCCGGTTCGCACCGCGAAGCCGCCGGCCGCGACGGCGACCTCGTCGGCGTCGCCGCCGGCGCCGCCGCTCCTGGTCACCGCCGAACCGATCCGCCGCTAGCCGGCGCTCCTGCGCGTCTCCGGCGGCAGCGGCGCCTTGCGTCTGCCCGCGCTCGATTTCGCTCTTTCAGTGGATGCACAGCGGCAGAGGCCGAACCTAAAGTCGGCTCGTCCGCTCTCCACTGCACCGCCATGCATTCGCCCTTCCTCGATTCGACTTCATCCTCGCCGGGCGATCACGCCGGCGAGCCGCTCGGGTCCTCGATCTCGGACCGGATCCTGCTGGTCGCCCTGGTCGTGGCCGTCGCGGCCTGCTCCGCCGCCCTGCTGGTGCAGTGACACCGCGGCCGGCGCGGCGCGCCTTCCGTGGTAAGTTCGACGCGACTTCCCGACTGAACGCCATGGCGACGCTTCCCGGACTGCCCCAGAACGACGAGCCCGAGCCCGACGCGCTTCCGGTCGAGCCGGACGACGGCACCCGGCTTCCCGGGCCGCCGCCGGAGGACCCGCCCGGGCACGCGCCGATCGATCCGCCGAAGGCGTAGCCCGACCCTACCGGTCGTCCGGTTCCCGGTTCCAACCCGTAGTGGCGCGGCCCGACCGAGGCGCACAATCCGCTCCGCCGTTTTTGCGGCGTCCGGGAAATTGGTCGATGGTTCGAGTCTGGGCATTCGTGAGCGCGATCTTCGCCCTCCTGGGCTTCGCCGCCTGGGCGTCGGACTTCATCACGATGCAGGGCGAGCGCACCATCTACACGGTCGAATGCCGCAACGGCGCCTGGGCCGGCGACCATTGCGCCGGCAGCCTGGTGGCCGGCGAGCGCTACCGCTATCGCGCCCTCCCGCCGCACAGCGAGGTCATCTTCTGGACCGTGGGAAGCAACGAGCCTTCGGGCAAGTTCGGAGATTGCACGATCCAGGACGGGCGCAATTGGATCTGCAGGCCGAATGGCGATGCGCCCCGCTCGATCACCTTGCAGATGGCCGAAGGCGTTCCCATCGCCGGTACGGTGACCCGGCCGTTCCGTGCCGTCTCGAAATGGCGCTGGATGCTCCTGCATCGCGGCTGGTCGGGCAGCGCCGACGTGCCGCCCGCGCTCGTGGCCGCGCCGGCGCGCTGAGCTCGCGAGCACGTCCGGCCTGCGGCGGCGCGTCGCAGCCGTTCGGGAAAACGCGGGACGGGTGATCGGTAACGATCGTTACCATCGATTGAGGGCGTCCCCGGTGACGCCGCTGCGGGGAACCCCTTGAAATCGCGTCCGAAGTTCGAGGAGTGGCTGGGGGTCGCTTGCATGGCGGCGCTGACGCTGATCACGCTCGGCAACGTCCTCACCCGCTACCTCAGCGACCAGTCGTTCGCCTGGACCGAGGAAATCTCGGTGTTCCTGATCGTCGTCATGACGCTCGCCGGCGCCGCCGGCGTGGCCCGGCGCGACGGCCACATCCGGATCGAATACTTCTACGAGGGCGGCAGCATCCTCCGGCGGCGCCGCCTGCGCCTGCTGGCGGCGGCCGCGACCGCGCTGACCTTCTTCACCCTGGCCGTGCTCTTCGGCGCCGCCGTCGCCGACGAGATCCGCTGGGGCGAGACCTCGATGGGCCTCGGCGTGCCGCGCTGGTGGTTCACGGTGGCGATCCCGCCGCTCTGCCTGGCGATCGCCGTCCGCGCCGCGCAGGCCGGCTGGCATGCCTGGCGCGAGGACCCGATGGCCACCGATCCCACCGATCACCAGGCGCCGCTTTGACCTCGCCGGCTGCGGTTCGCAGATGATCGCGACCCTGCTTGTCGTCCTGTTCGTCGGCCTGATGCTCGCCGGCGTGCCGATCGCGGTGGCGCTCGGCCTCGGCGGCATGGTCGCGATCGTCGCCGCCAACGCCGCCTCGCCGTGGTGGGGGCTGCCCGCCGCGCCGCAGAACATGCACGCGAGCATCGCCAAGTATCCGCTGCTCGCCTTGCCGATGTTCGTCCTGGTCGGCTCGATCTTCGACCGCTCGGGCGTCGCCCGGCGCATGGTCACCTTCGCCGAGGCCTGCGTCGGCCGCGCCTCCGGCACCTTGCCGGCAGTGGCGATCCTGGTCGCGATGGTGCTGGGCGGCATCTCCGGCTCGGGGCCGGCCAACGCCGCCGCCGTCGGCGGCGTGATGATCGCGGCGATGGCCAAGGCCGGCTACCCGCCCGCGTTCTCGGCCAGCATCGTCGGCGCAGCCGCGGCGACCGACATCCTGATCCCGCCGTCGATCGCCTTCATCGTCTACAGCGTCAACGTGCCCGGCGCGTCGGTGCCGGCGCTGTTTGCCGCCGGCATGGTACCGGGCATCCTCGCCGGCCTAGCGCTGATCGTCCCCGCGGTGCTGATCTCGCGCCGCCACGGCTTCGGCGAGGCCGAGCGCGGCCTGCCGCGGCCGCCGTTCTGGCGCTCGCTCGGCGAGGCGGCGTGGGGCCTGGCGGCGCCGGTGCTGATTCTCGGCGGCATGCGCATGGGCTGGTTCACCCCGACCGAAGCCGCCGTCGTCGCCGTCGCCTACGGCCTCTTCATCGGCATGGCCGTCCATCGCTCGATCGCCTGGCGCGACCTCTACCCGATCTTTCGCGAGGCGACCGAGGTCTCCGCGGTGATCATGCTGGTGCTGGCCCTGGCCGGGATCTTCGCCTACTCGGTCAACACCCTGGGCATCGCCGATCCGCTGGTTGCCGCGGTCAAGAACCTCGGCCTCGGCTCCACAGGCACGCTGATCCTGCTGTTCGTCGTGATGACCGTGGTCGGCATGGTGCTCGACGGCGTCTCGATCTTCCTCGTCTTCCTGCCGCTGCTCTACCCGCTGATGATCGCCTTCAACTGGGATCCGGTCTGGTTCGGCGTGCTGCTGACGATGAAGATCGCGATCGGCCAGTTCACGCCGCCGATGGCGGTGAACCTGATGGTGGCCTGCCGCCTCGCCCATGTGCGCATCGACGAGACGGTGCCCTGGGTCGGCTGGCTGATCGTCTCGTTCGTTCTCGCCACCCTGTTCGTCCTGTTCGTTCCCGAGGTCGCGCTCTGGCTGCCGCGACGCCTGGGCTATTGAAAGGATGAATGGACTACGGTCCCTTCACCCTTTCAAGCTTTCTTAACCAAGGAGAGACTGAATGTTGAACCGTCGTATGGTCATTACCACCCTCGGCGCCGCCGCTGTCGGCCTGCCGCGCTTCGCCCACGCCCAGGGCGCGTACAAGGCCGAATACAAGATGTCGACGGTGGTGCCGCCGGCGTTCGCCTGGGGCAAGGGCGGCGAGATCTTCCTCACCCTGGTGAAGGAAAGGACCAACGGCCGCATCAACATCAAGCAGTACCCCGGGGCCTCGCTCGTCCAGGGACAGCAGGACCGCGAGTTCTCGGCGATGCGTCAGGGCGTAATCGACGTGCTCTGCGGCGCGCCGATCAACTGGACCTCGACCGTGCCGCAGCTCGGCGTCTTCACCCTGCCGTTCCTGATGCCCGACCACAAGGCCTGGGACGCGGTGATGGCGAGCGAGCTGGTGAACCGCGACTACTTCGAGATGGTGAGGAAGGCCGGCGCCGAGCCGCTGGCCATCGGCGAGACCGGCTACCGGCAGATCAGCAACAGCAAGCGGCCGCTGATCCGTCCCGACGACCTCAAGGGCCTCAAGGTGCGGGTGGTCGGCAGCCCGATGTACGGCGAGATCATGAGCTCGATGGGCGCGAACCCGACCTTTATGAGCTGGGCCGACACCCAGCCGGCGCTGGCCTCGGGCGCGGTCGATGCGCAGGAGAACCCGCTCGAAGTCTTTCTCGCCGCCAAGGTGCATACCCTCGGCCAGAAGTACGTGACCAAGTGGAACTACTCGAACGACATCCTGCTGTACGCGATCGCCGCCCCGGTGTGGGCGGGCTGGACGCCCGCCGACCAGAAGATCGTGCGCGAGGCCGCGGTCGATGCCGCGAAGCAGCAGGTCGCGCTGGTGCGCAAGCTCTTCGCCGAAGACGTGGAGCGCGTCTCGGCGCTCGGCGTCAACGTCCACGTGCCGACCCCTGCCGAGATGGAGGCCTGGCAGATCGCGGCGCGCCGGCCGTATGCGCGCTACAAGGCCCAGACCGAGCCGCGCATCGTCAGCGGCATCGAGGAGATCGTCGCGAAGACGCGCAAGGCATGAGCGGCCCCGCACGGCCGCTCCGAAGGGACCGCTCAGTCCCGCTTGGCGGGACCGCGCGCAGCGCGAGGGTGCACGAGTGAGCGAGGGCGACGCGGCCTCGCGGCGACCGCGAAGGGCGACGCTGCCGGTCGACGATTCGATCTTCTTCAAGCTCGTTCGCGTCGTCAACCTGACCGCGCGTCCGTTCTCGGAGTCGATCGGCAAGGCCCATCACCTGAGCCTCAACGAGTGGCGAATCCTGCTTGTGCTCGCCAACCATCCCCGGGTGGTGGCGAGCGAGGTCGCCGCCCTCACCGGGCTCGACAAGATGACGGTCAGCCGCGCCATCGCCGCGCTCGAGCGGCGGGGCCGGGTGGTGCGCAAGGTCGATGCCGCAGATCGGCGGCGGATGCTGCTCCGCCTGAGCGCCGCCGGCGAGCGCCTCTACGAGCGCATCGGCGTGCCGGCGAAGGCCCGCGAGCGAAGCCTCTTTCGCGGCATCGGCGACGCCGACCAGGCGCGCCTCGGGCGCCTGCTCGATCGCCTGATCGACAACCTGCTGACCGCGGACCGCGGCCAGGCGTGACCCGAGGCCTTCGACCTCAGGTCGCGGCTGCCGGCTCGCCGAGGTTGTGCATCAGCCGGTTGGCCCAGCCGAAGATCGCCACCGCGTGCAGCAGGTCGATGATCTCCTCGTCGTTCATGCCGACGCCGCGCAGCGGCTCGATGTCGTCGGCGCCGAGCGCCTGCGGCCGGGTCGTCACGGCGATCGCGAAGCGGGCGATGGCGCGCTCGCGCTCGGTCGTGCCGGCGCTGGCGGGGTCGTCGAACACCTGCTCGACCGTGTCCTGGCGCCGGGCGAGCTGGGCGAAGCGCTGCGCGTGCACCGAGGTGCAGTAGACGCAGCCGTTGGTCACCGACACGACCATCGCGCCGAGCTCGCGCTGCGCCCGCGGCAGGCCGCCGGGCGCGTACATGATGGCGTTGTAGGCCGCGGAGCGGTGGCGCAGCATCAGCGGCTGGTGTGCGAGCGTGAGGTAGTAGGCCGAAGTCCGCGCCTGCGGGTGGCTTTCGTCGAGCACCTCGGTCTGCAGCGGGCTCGCCTTCGCCAGCTCGAGCGGCTCGAGCCAGGAACGCCACTCCAGGGTCTCGTTGGTGAAGCCGTTGCGGCGGATCGGAACGGGCGTCGATGCAACGTCGCTCATGGCCTGTCTCCCCGGCTGGAGCGCATGGCCTTCAGCCCGGCGACGACACGGAGCTGGTAGGAAAGAAACGCCACGAGCTGGGCCAGGGCGACGATCGCGGCGTCGTCCAGGCCGGCCTCCTTCAGCGCGGCGAGGGCGGTGCGATCGCTGAGGCGCGGGTCGGTCGTGAGCCGGGCCGCGAAGCGCAGCATCTCGGGCAGGGCCGGCGAGGATGCCGCACTCCGGGAGTCTTCGCTTGCCAGCAGAGCGGCGTAGTGGTCGGCGAGGCTCGTCGCGCCCGCGGCTTCGCAGGCATGGACCGCGACCCGCAGCCGATCCGCCGGCGACAGGCCGGGCACGGGCTGCGTCAGGAGCGCATCGTGGCTCGCCTGGGTCGCTTCGACGACCTTGGCGCGAAAGCGCCGGGCGGTGTGCAGCGGGTCGCCCGGCGCGAGGCCGGCGGCGCGATCGATGACGTCGGGGTCGTTCATGGCGATGCGATGGAGGGAGTGGGTCAGCGTGTGGGCGGCAGGGGTTCGGCGACCCATTCGTCGCCGAAGACCTCGGGTTCGCAATAGGCCTCGATGCGTCCGAAGTGGTATTCGATGTCCTCGACGTACAGCAAGCCTGCCAGCCGGTCGGCAAGCTGCAGCGCGCCTTCGCTGATCGCCGGGATGTCGCCGGTGATCACGCCGAGCGACAGCGTCGCCGGGTAGCAGAAGCAGTGCAGTCGCTCCAGTCCGGGACAGTGCGCGCCGGCGCGGGGCAGGAACTCGAACGCCGCGCCGAGGTCGGGCGAGCCGGCGAGCTCTTCGTCGTCCTCGTCCGGTGGCGGGCGGTAGCGGTCCTTCCACAGGCGGATGTGCGGCGCGACGTGGCGCAGCATCGGCCGCTGCCGCCAGTCGACGCTGAAGCCGGTGGCGAAGATCAGGAAATCCAGCTCGAGCGCGCCGCCCGAGGTCTGGAGCCGGAGGGTGCCGCCGTGCTCCTCGGCTCTCTCGATCGTCAGCCCGAGGTGGAAGTGCGCGTTGGCATGGCGCGAGACGCGCTGCGTGCTGTTGCGCGGCGGCGGCACCTGCTCCGTGCTGATGTAGTGGCGGATGCGCCATTTCCAGTCGTCCGGCAGGCGCCCGTAGCCCTGCACGAAGCCGGGGTTCGTGGCGCCCTTGCCCTTGTTGACCCGCGGGATGTCGGGGCGGCGCACCAGCAGACGCACCTGCGCCGCGCCTGCCTCGAGCGCGGTCGCGGCGCTGTCCATGGCCGACGCGCCGGCACCGACGATGCCGACCCTGAGGCCGGCCAGCGCGGCGTAGTCGTTGTCGTCGGACGAATGCGCCCAGCGGCTCGGCGGCAGGGCTTCGGCCCATGCCGGAACCGCGGGGCCGCCGAGGCCGGCGCGGCCGGTGGCGATCACGACCCGACGCGCCCAGGTTCGCAGGGTGCGTCCGGCGGCGTCGATCTTCAGCTCAACGGTGCCGTCGTCCTGCGGCAGCAGGTCGGTGACGCGATGGCCGTTCGCCACCGGCAGCGCCAGCACCGCGCGATACCAGCGCAGGTAATCCATCCACTGCAGGCGCGGGATCTTGTCCAGCGATTCCCAGGCCGCTTCGCCGAACTGCGCCTCGAACCAGGCGCGAAAGGTCAGCGACGGGATGCAGAGCGCAGGCCCGGCGAGCTGCTTCGGGCTGCGCAAGGTTTCCATGCGCGCCGTCGTGGCCCATGGGCCTTCCAGGCCGGCCGGCGCTTCGTCGTAGGCGACGACCGAGACGCCGCGCTGAACCAGCGCCGCGGCCAGCGCCAGGCCGGCCATGCCGGCGCCGACGATGGCGACGTCGACCACGTTCTCCCCCTCGCGCTCGCGCCGCGGCGTCCAGCGCGGGGCGGGAAGCTGCAGGCAGGCGAGCTCGTACGCGAGGCGGGCTTCGAGCGCCGCCAGGCCGGTCGATGACGTCATTGCGCCTGGATGCGAGCCTCGCGCACGACCCGTCCCCACTTCTCGGTCTCGGCGGCGAGGTGGTCGGCCAGTTGCTGCGGGCTGCCGCCGAGCGGCGTGGCGCCCATCTCGGCCAGGCGCTTCCTGACCGCCGGGTCGGCGAGCACTTCGTTGGCGACCGTGTTCATGCGGGCCACGACCGCGGGCGGCGTGCCCTTGGGTGCGAGCAGCGCGAACCAGGTCGACGACAGCAGCTGCGGCTGCCCCAGCTCGACCGTCGTCGGCACGTCGGGCAGGGCCGGCGAGCGCTGCGGCGCCATCACCGCGAGCGCCCGCACCCGGCCGCTCTTCACCTGCCCGGCGATCCCCGGGATGAGCTGGAACATGAGCTGGATCTCGCCGGCGATCAGGTTGGTGGTGGCGGTTCCGGGCGCGTTGTAGGGCACGTGCTGCATCTGCGCGCCGACCTCGCGCATGTAGAGCTCGCCGGCCAGGTGCATCGAGCTGCCGATGCCGGTCGAGCCGAAGTTGAGCTTGCCCGGATTGGCCTTGGCGAAGCGCGCGAACTCGGCCAGGTCCTTGGTCGGCAGGTCGTTGTTGACGACGAGGATGTTGGGCACGTCGGCGACCAGCAGGATCGGCACGAAGTCCTTCTGCGCGTCGAACGCCATATTCTTGTACAGCGCCCGGTTCACGGCCAGCGTTCCGGCCCAGCTGAAGAGGAAGTGGTAGCCGTCGCCCGGCGAGGTCGCTGCCGCGGCGGCGCCGATGTTGCCGTTGGCGCCGGCCTTGTTGTCGATCACGAAGGTGGTCTTCAGGCGGGTCTGCATTTCCTCGGCGAGGACCCGGGCGATCGTGTCGCCGGTGCCGCTGCCGCCCGGCGCGGGAACGATGAGCTGGATGGTCTTGCCGGTCCCGGGCCAGTCCTGGGCGAGCGCCGGGGCGGCGGCGCAGGCCGCGAGGGCGGCGAGCGCCGCGGAGAAGAAGCGTCGAGACATCGGAAGAGGCCTGCTCCGGTGGTGGGTCCGCTATCTTGGCATGAGCCAGCGGCCCCGCGCCCCGTCCGGCTCAGGCCTTGGACTCGACGATCGCCGCGTTCACCATCGTTCGCAGTTCGCGCCGGATCGGGTAGGTGCTCGAAGGAATGAGCTGGGTGAGGAAGACGACGCTCACGTCCTCGACCGGGTCGATCCAGAATGCCGTCGACGCCATCCCGCCCCACCAGTACTCGCCCGGCGAGCCGGCGATGCCGGTCCGCACCGGATCGGTCGTTACCGCGAACCCGAGCCCGAAGCCGACGCCCTGGTAGATCCCTTCGGAGAACATCGAGGTCGACATCTCGGTGAGATCGCGTCGACCGGGGAGATGGTTGGCGCGCATCAGCTCCAGCGTCTTCGGCCCGAGCAGGCGCACCTCGCCGAGGGCGCCGCCGCGGCGCAGCATCTCGCAGAAGCGAAGGTAGTCGGCGGCGGTCGAGACCAGGCCGCCGCCGCCCGAGGGCGCAGGCGGCGGCCTCCGGTAGTCGTGGGTCTGCGCCGGAGCGAGGCCGCCCGAGGGCGACTTCACGTGGCAGTCGGCGAAGCGTGCGACCTTGTCGTCGGTGACGTGGAATTCGGTGTCGACCATGCCGAGCGGGCGCAGGATGCGGGTGCGCACGAACTCGTCGAACGGCATGCCCGAGATCAGGCCGACGAGGTAGCCGACGACGTCGGTCGAGACCGAGTAGTTCCAGGCGGTGCCGGGCGAGAACTCGAGCGGCAGCCTGCCCAGGGCATCGATGAAGGACTGGAGGCTCTCCGCCTCGAAGGCATCGACCTTGCCGGTGCGGTAGGCGGCGTCGACGCTGGTGCGCAGCTGGAAGCCGTAGGTCAGGCCCGAGGTGTGGCGCAGCAGGTCGATGATGCGCATCGGCGCCTCGACCGGCCGGGTGACGAAGGCGCCGGGTACGCCCGAGCGGTAGACGGCCAGGTCGCGCCAGGCGGGGATCCAGCGGTGCACCGGATCGTCGATCGCGACCTTGCCTTCCTCGACCAGCATCATGAAGGCGACGCTGGTGATCGGCTTGGTCATCGAGTAGAGGCGAAAGATCGTGTCCTCGGCAAGCGGCTGCCGGCGCTCGAGCGACGCGTGGCCGAGCACGCTCCGGTGCACGACCTGGCCTTCGCGCGCCACCGCCAGCAGCGCGCAGGGGAGGAGGCCGGGATCGACGTAGCGCTCGGCGAGGAAGCGGTCGATGCGGGCGAGTCGTTCGGCGCTGAAGCCCAGGGCTGTCGGTGAGGTCCTCATGCGCCGATTCTCGCCGCACGCCGCGTGGCCGTTCGCCTTGCGGTCGGTCAGAAGCCGAACAGGTCGCCGGCGGCGGCACCGCCTGTCCAGCGCTCGCGTCCTTCCGCCCAGACCAGGGCGAGCGCGCCGAACGGCGAGGCGATGCGGACGGTCGCGCCGGGCTCGATGACGACGAAGCAGTTGGCGAAGGCCTTCTGGCCGTTGATCGCGATCTCGCCGCCGCGGATCCACAACTCGACCCAGTCGCTCGCCTGCCACGCCGGCAGCTCGGTCTCGGGCCGCAGCTTCCACTGCAGGAGGCGGCGCACCAGGCCGCTTCCGGCGTAGTCGTAGATAGGCTGGCGCGACAGGCCGAAGACGCCGCTCGCGATCGTCGCCACCCGATCCACCGGCACGTTGATCTCGGGCGGGATGTCGGGGTCGGGATTGCGGAAGCTCTGGTAGGTCGAGCCGGCATGGACGCCGCTCAGCAGCTTTTCCTCCGGCGGGTAGGTCACCGGGCCTTCGAGCTTGGAGACGAGCACCGTCGGCACATAGGAGATCGCGTCGTGGGTCGAGCCACGGTAGTTGATGCCCATCTCGTGCAGGTTGACATGGCCGTGGTAGTCGGTCAGACCGCCCTCGAGGATGAAGCTCGTCGCCACGCCCTGGTGCTGGTGCAGGCCGCTGCGGATGTACGGATCGAAGCCGATCTGGCCGAGGAACTCGCCGCGCTCGTCGTCGATGCGGATCGACTTCAGGCGCAGGCCGGGGCGCGCCGTTTCCTCCCAGGGCATGGCGCCGGCGTCGAAGACGTGCACGCGCTCGTTCGGCTGGCGCTGGTAGGCGGCGGTTCGCATCGGCGTTCCTCGGCGGCGGCGGGGTCCGGCCACTGTACCGCACCCCGTCTTATCGTAACGATCGTTACGATATCCGCGGCCGGAGGATGCCGGTCGCGAGCGCGGTGCCGAGGAAGACGACGGCGCAGCCGGCGAGCAGCGGCCAGGTGATCGCCTCGTCGAGGAAGAGGCTCCCCCAGGCGATGGCGAAGATCGGGATGAGGTAGGTCACCGAGATCGCGTTCGCCGGTCCGGCGTGGGCGATCAGGCGGAAGTACATGAGCAGGGCCAGGCCGGTGCAGACGAAGGCCAGCGCCGCGACGACCAGCCAGCCGGAGAGAGTCGGCGGCGTCGCCGGCCAGGCGAGCAGCGCCGGGATCGCGAGCAGCGCCGCACCGACGAGCTGGCTGCCGGCGGCGACGGCGAGCGGCGACACGCCGGAGAGATGGCGCTTGGTCACGCTCGGCGAGACGCCGTAGCAGACGGTGGCCAGGAGGCAGGCGAGGACGGCCAGGAGCGTGCCTCCGGCGTGCAGCCCGGACTTGTAGACGATGATCCAGACGATCCCGGCGAAGCCGATCGCCAGGCCGGCGGCGCGAGGCGGCGTCAGCCGGTCGCCGAGCCAGAGCCAGGCGACGACCGCGGCGAACAGCGGCGAGGCCGAGTTGAAGATCGCCAGCACGCCGGTGCCGGTCGTGAGCGCCGCATAGGCGAAGCCGAAGTAGGGCACGGCGGAATTGGTCACGCCGAGCACCGCGATCGGCCGCCAGTGCCGGCGCAGCAGGCCGAGATCGCCGCGCGCCGCGAGCAGCGGCACGAGCAGGAGCGACGCTCCCCCGATCCGCAGCGCGGCGATCGCCACCGGCCCGAACGCCGGCACGGCGATGCGCATGAAGAGGAAGGAGCTTCCCCAGATGGCGGCGAGGGCGATCAGCTCGGCGACATCGCGCGGCCTCAATGCAGCTCCATCTGCGCCGGCGCGCGCCGCGGCGCCAGCCGGTGTGCGGCCTCGAGCCGGAGCAGGGCGGTCTTGCGCTCCAGGCCGCCGGCATAGCCGGTGAGGGCGCCGTTGCTGCCGAGCACGCGGTGGCAGGGGACGATCACCGACAGCGGGTTGCGCCCGACCGCGGCGCCGACCGCACGGCCGGCGGTCGCCTTGCCGAGCTTCCTGGCGATCTCGCCGTAGCTGCAGGTGCGACCGGGCTCGATGGCGAGCAGCTCGCGCCACACGCCGACCTGGAACGGCGTGCCGATCAGGTCGAGCGGCAGGTCGAAGCCCGTCGCCTCGCCGTCGAAGTAGGCAGCGAGCTGTGCCGCGGCGCGTTGCAGGAGCGGGTCGTCATTGCGGATCGGGGCATCGATCGGCGCCGGATGGTGCTTCTGCGCCTCGAACCAGGCACCGGCCAGGCCGTCCTTCGTGCGGGCGAGCAGCAAGGGGCCGAGCGGCGAGGCGTAGCGCATCTGCGCCGTGCAGCGGCCGGGAATCGTGTCGGTGGCATAGCTCATCGGGAGTCTCCGGGAGAAAGCGAATTCCAGAGGCGCAGCAGGGCGTAGCTGCGCCAGGGTTGCCAGGCGGCCGCACGGGCCTCGGCTTCGCGCGCGGAGGACGTGGCGAACAGGCGCTGCATCGCCTTCAGGGCGGCGATGTCGCCGGGCGGGAAGGCATCCGGCCAGCCGAGGGCGCGCATGGCGATGTAGTGCGCGGTCCAGGCGCCGATGCCGGGCAGCGCGCGCAGCCGTTCGACCAGGCGCTCCGGATCGCCGCCGCGGGCGAGCAGGGGCATGAGCGTCGACCAGTTCCGCGCCAGCGCCTGGATCGCGCCGGCCCGGCTGCGGATGATGCCGAGCTCGGCGATCCGCTCGATCGGCGCGGCCGCGAGCACGCTCGGCGCAGGGAAGGCGCGATGCACGTCGCTCCACGGCGTCGCGGCGTCGCTGCCGAAGCGCTCGACCAGGCGGCGGGCGAGCGTTTTCGCGCCGGCGACCGTGACCTGCTGGCCGAGCACGGCGCGAACCGCGAGCTCGAAGCCGTCGACGCTGCCCGGCAGGCGCAGCCCGGGCGCCCCAGGCAGCTCCGCGAGGGCGGCATCGATCGCCTCGGGCGCGGCGTCGAGGTCGAGCCAGCGGCGCACCGCGGCGATCACCGCGCCGCTCGCCGGACCGAGGACCGGAGCGAACGAGAGCCGGACGCGTGAGGCCTCCGGCATGAAGCGTGCCTCCAGCCAGCCGGCCGCTTCGCCCTGGCCGCCGTCGAGCGCGCCGGCGCGCAGGGTCCGGCGGACCGAGAGGCCCTCGACGACCTCGATGCCGGGAATCGCCCGCTGCGCGAGGAAGGCGAGCAGCGACGCCACGTCGTGCGGCGGCCGGAACCCGAGCGTCACCGTGATCGGCGCGTCCTCACTCGCAGGCGGCACGTCGGCGGCAACCGGTCCGGCGGACTTGGCCGTCCGCCGCAGCCGCGTCGGATTCATCCGGTAGCCGCCGGCGAACGCCGCATTGAAGCGGCGCAGGCTCTTGAAGCCGCTCGTCAGCGCCACCTGCGAGATCGGCATCTTCGTGTCGGTGAGAAGCTGCTTGGCGAGGAGCAGCCGGCGCGTCTGCAGGTATTGCAGCGGCGTCACGCCATGCTCGGCGAAGAAGATCCGGCGCAGGTGCCGGTCGCTCACGCCGAGCTTCGCCGCCAGTTCGGCGACGCTAGGCGTCTCGCCGCTCGCCGCGCTCGCGTCGAGCGCCGCCGCCGCCTGCACGGCCAGGGTGCGCGAAGCATCCATCACCGTCCACGGCAACCCCGGCCCGGGCGCGATCTCCGGGCGGCACTTCAGGCACGGACGAAAGGCCTCGGCCTCGGCCTGCGCCGGCGAGTCGAAGAAGCGGCAGTTGCGTCGCGCCGGCGTGCGCACGCGGCAGATCGGCCGGCAATAGATGCCCGTCGACGTCACGCCGACGAACAGCTTTCCGTCGAAGCGCGCATCGCGCGCGAGAAGCACTTGGTAGGCGGCATCGCCATCGATCGTCATGCCGCGATTATCGCGGCCGGCTCGCTCGTGGCTGGCCGTTTTCGGACATCTCGCACCGGGGTGTACAACCGCGCCACGTCGAACCGACGCGCGTGGAGGGAACGATGAAGACGGAGTTGTTCTATCTGTTGCTGAGCGCGATCCTGACCGGGCTGCTCTGGATTCCGGTCGTGATCGGCTACGTGAGCGCGCGCGGGCCGCTGAAGCCCGAGGACTACCGGTCCGCGCCGACGGCGCCCCTGCCGGACTGGGTCAACCGTGCCAATCGCGCGCACCTCAATGCGGTCGAGAACCTGGCGCCCTTCGCCGCGGTCGTGCTGATCGCCCAGGCGATCGGGTTTTCAAGTGCGTTGACCGGTATCTGCGCCGCCGTCTTCTTCTATGCGCGGCTCGCCCACGCGCTGTTCCACCTCAGCGGCGTCACCCTGCTGATGGCGCGAACGGTCGCGTTCACGATCGGCTGGGTGGCGTTCATCGTCTTCGCCGTGGCGCTGCTGCGCGCAGGCTGACATCGGCCCCTCGCGGCCGACGGTGGCTAGTCGTTGCCGAAACGGCCGTGCTTGCCGGCGCCTTCGACGAAGCGCCGAGCTCCGCCCTCGGCCTCGCCGGACGCGAGCGTCTGCAGGCCGAGCGCGAATTCCTGCGCCAGGGCGTCGCCCATTGAAAGGCCGTGCTGGCGCCGCGCGCTCAGCCGGTCGTTGCGCAGGCACTGCTGCGGAAAGGCGGCGATCTGCCGGGCGAGCGCGAGCGCGGCGGCGAGGGCCTGCCCGTCCTCGACGACCCGGTTCGCGAGGCCGAGCGAGAGCGCCTCGGCGGCACCCACGGCGCGGCCGGTGAGGATCAGGTCCATCGCCCGGCTCTCGCCGATGAGTCGCGGCAGGCGGACCGTGCCGCCGTCGATCAGCGGCACGCCGAAGCGGCGGCAGAAGACGCCGAAGGTCGCGCTCGCCGCCGCGACGCGCAGGTCGCACCACAGGGCGAGCTCGATGCCGCCGGCGACGGCATAGCCCTCGACCGCGGCGATCACCGGCTTCGTCAGCTGGAGCCGCGAAGGGCCCATCGGCCCGTCGTGCTCCATGTCGGCATCGAGGGCGAGCGTCTCGCCCGCATCGGCGCCGCCGCGCGGTGCCGCCGACGTGCCGCGGGCGACGGTGCGCAGGTCGGCGCCGGCGCAAAAATGGCCACCGGCACCGGTGAGGATCGCGACCCGGGCGGCGTCGTCGGCATCGAAGGCGCGGAACGCGTCGGTGAGGGCTCGCGCCGTCGGGCCGTCGACGGCGTTGCGGACTTCGGGGCGATCGATCGTCACCGTCCAGACGTGCTCCTCGCGGGCGATGCGAACCGTGCTCATGCTGTGCTCCTTTTTGTGGCCGGCTGCAGCACCAGTGCCACGGTTTCGTCGGCCAGGGTGTCGAGGTCGACCCGGTTCGTGCCGCGCGGCTTCGAGCGGTACCAGGTGGCCGAGAAGTTGATCGCACCGAGGATCATCAGCCGCGCCAGCTTCGGCTCGGCGGCGAGGCGGCCTTGCCGGTGCAGCTCGTCCAGCGTCGCCTGCCAGATCGCGTCGTAGCGGTCCTTCAGCTCGATGATCCGGCGTCGGTATTGCGTCGGCAGCGAGCGCCAGTCGTAGAGCATCACCGGGATGAAGTCGCTGCCGGTGTCGTGGAGGATGCCGTAGTGCGTGCGCACGAGGCGGCGGAAGCGCTCGACCGGGTCGAGCCCGGTCTCGTCGAGGACGGCGCGGGTGCGGTCGAGGCCGAGGCGAAGGCCTTCTTCCATCACCGCCATCAGCAGCTCGTGCTTGTTGGCGAAGTGATAGAAGGGGCTGCCCGACTGCATGCCGACAGCGCCGGCGATGTCGCGGATCGTCGTGCCGTCGAACCCCTTCTCGCGAAACAGCTGCGCCGCGGCGCGAACCAGCTCGCCGCGGCGGTTGTCGGGGGCGCCGTTTCTGGGGTTTGTACGCTGACGGGTGCCGGGCATCTTCGCTACAAAGCAACTGCTTGCTTGGCAAGCCGAGAATAGCTGACGGCGGCGAGCGAACGCAACGCGGTTTCGCGGTTCCCCGAAGGCCGCGAGGGAGACCCGTGCTTCAGGCAGTGCAGATCGTCATCAGCGGCGCGGCCCAGGGCTGCATCTACGGGCTGATCGCGCTGGGCCTGGTGCTCATCTACAAGACCACCGAGACAGTGAGCTTCGCCCACGGCGAACTGATGATGCTCGGCGCCTTCGCTGGCCTGGGACTGATGACGCTGGCCGGCTTTCCGTTCTGGATCGCCTTTCTCGCCACGGTGCTGGCCATGGGCGTATTCGGCATCGCCCTCGAGCGCGTCGTCATCCGGCCGATCCTCGGCCAGCCGGCGTTCACCCTGGTGATGCTGACGATCGGCATCGGCTACGTCGCGCGCGGCCTGGTGACCATGATCCCCGGCATCGGCACCGAGACCCACACCTTGCCGGTGCCCTACAAGGACCAGACCTGGAATGTCGGCGCGCTCGTCCTCAACGTCGAGCAGATGGTCGTGATCGTCGCCACCGCCATCCTCTGCGCGGTGCTCTACGCCATGTTTCGCTACACCCGGGTCGGCGTGGCGATGCAGGCCTCTTCGCAGAACCAGCTCGCGGCCTACTACATGGGCATCCCGGTGCGCCGGCTGAACGGCCTCGTGTGGGGGCTGGCCGCGGCCGTCGCCGCGGTCGCCGGGCTGCTGCTGGCGCCGATCACCTTCGTCTACGCCAACATGGGAATCATCGGCCTGAAGGCGATTCCCGCGGCCGTCGTCGGCGGCTTCGGCAGCCTGCCGGGAGCGATCGTGGGCGGCCTCGTGATCGGCATCGTCGAGGCGGCGTCGGGGTTCTACCTGCCGGAGGGCTTCAAGGACATCGCGCCCTACGTCGTCGTCCTGCTGATGCTCGTGATCCGCCCGAACGGGATCTTCGGCGAGAAGCTGCGCAAGAAAGTCTGATGCGCTTCCTCTTCAAGACCAGCTACCTGCAGGACATCCGCCTGGCCCGGCACGGCGGGCACGTGTTCTGGTACGGCCTTCTCGTCCTGGCGATGCTGGCGGCTCCCTGGGTCGTGTCCGAGTACTGGCTGGCGCAGCTCACCTTCATCCTCATCTACTCGGTGGTCGGTCTGGGCCTGATGCTGCTCTCCGGCTTCACCGGCCTGTTCTCGCTCGGCCATGCGGCCTTCCTCGGCGTCGGCGCGTACACCGAGGCGGCGCTCGTCGGCGCCGGGCTGCCGTTTCCCCTGGCCATGGCGGCAGCGGGGCTGGTCTCGGCGGCGGTCGGCGTCGTCGTTGGCCTGCCGGCGCTGCGGGTCAAGGGCATCTACCTGGCGATCGCGACCATCGCCTTCGGCTTCATCGTCGTCGAGGTGTTCGCGCGCTGGGAGAGCGTGACCGGCGGCAACGCCGGCAAGCATGTCAAGCCGCCCGAGCTGCTCGGCTGGAGCGCGGATTCGGATCTGTCGTTCTACTTCCTCTGCCTCGTCGTCGCCGTGGTCGCGACCCTGGCCATCCTCAACCTGCTGCGCTCGCCGACCGGCCGGGCCTTCGTCGCGATCCGCGACTCGGAAGTGTCGGCGCAGAGCCTGGGCATCCACCTCGCCCGGTACAAGACGCTGTCGTTCGCGATCTCGGCGGCGCTCGCCGGCGTCGGTGGGGCCCTCTACGCGCACAAGCTGAAGTTCATCTCGCCCGACCAGTTCGACATCCTGCAGTCGATCGACCTGGTGCTGATGATCGTCGTCGGTGGCGTCGGCTCGGTGCACGGCGCCTTTCTCGGCGCGATCTTCCTCATCACGATGCCGCAGGTGATCGCCCTGGCGAAGGACTTCCTGCCGCCGGTGGTGGGCCAGGCGCCGGGGCTGCAGGGGACCGTGTACGGCCTGGTCCTGATCGGCTTCGTGCTGTTCGAGCCGCTCGGCCTCTATGGCCGCTGGCTGAAGCTGCGCACCTATTTCCAGATCTTCCCGTTCTACCGCAAGGGCATGTTCAAGCGGCAGAAGAGCTTCCTGAAATCCGACCGGCTGAAATGAACGCGATCGACAAGCCGCTGCTCTCGGTGCGACATCTGGGCGTCCGCTTCGGAGGCGTCGTCGCCGTCAACGACGTCAGCTTCGACGTCCGCCGCGGCGAGGTCTTCACCCTGATCGGCCCGAACGGCGCCGGCAAGACGACGGTCTTCAACCTGATCAGCCGGATCTACACCCCCACCAGCGGCGAGATCGAGTACGAGGGCATTCCGCTCGCGACCCGGGCGCCGCACGAGATCGTCGCGCTCGGCATCGCCCGGACCTTTCAGAACATCGAGCTGTTCGAGAACGCCACCGTGCTGCAGAACCTGCTGATCGGCCGGCACACGCATCGCGCCACCGGCCTCTGGGCCGACCTGCTGTTCACGCCGAAGGCACGGGCCGCCGAGCTGGCGGCGCGCGAGGCGGTCGAGCGGGTGATCGACCTGCTCGATCTGCAGCACCACCGCGAGTCGCTGGTCGCCGGCCTGCCGTACGGAGTGCGCAAGGTGGTCGAGCTGGCGCGGGCGCTCTGCACCGAGCCGAAGCTGCTGCTTCTCGACGAGCCGTCGTCGGGCCTGAACGTCGAGGAGACCGACGACATGGCCTTCTGGATCGACGACATCCGCCACGAGCTCGGCGTCACCGTGCTGATGGTCGAGCACGACATGACGCTGGTCTCGCGTGTCTCCGACCGGGTGCTGGCGATGAACCAGGGCGAGGTGCTCGCCCTCGGCACGCCCGCGGAGGTGCAGCGCGACCCGGGCGTGATCGAGGCTTATCTCGGCAGCGCCGAGGACGTGTCGATGCTGCGGCGGGTGGAGGTTGCGGTATGAGCGACGCGGTGCTGAAGCTCCTGAACGTCGAGAGCGCCTACGGCCCGATCCGGGCGATCCGCGGCGTCAGCCTGGAGGTCGCGCGCGGCCGCATCGGCACCGTCCTCGGCTCCAACGGCGCCGGCAAGACGACGATCCTGAAGACGATCTCCGGGATCATCGATCCGCGCAAGGGCACGGTCGAGTTCGCCGGCGAGAACATCACCGCCAAGGACCCGGCCGAGGTGGTGCAGCGCGGCCTGAGCCACGTGCCCGAAGGGCGCGAGGTGTTCCCGTTGCTCTCGGTCCACGACAACCTCATGATGGGCGCCTACACCCGGCGCGACCGCGACGCCGTCGGCCGTGACCTCGAGGCGGTCTACGGCTACTTCCCGATCCTGCGCGAGCGCTCGAGGCAGGAGGCGGGGCTTCTATCCGGGGGCCAGCAGCAGATGCTCAGCATTTCCCGCGCCCTGATGGCGGCACCGCAGATGATCCTGCTCGACGAGCCCAGCCTCGGCCTCTCGCCGCGCCTGACGCGCGAGATCTTCGAGATCGTGGTGCGCATCAACCGCGAGCGCGGCACGACCCTGCTCCTGGTCGAGCAGAACGCGAACATGGCGCTCAACGTCGCCGACTACGGCTATGTGCTGGAGAACGGCCGCATCGTCATGGAGGACACCTGCGCCCGGCTGCGCGAGAAGGACGACATCAAGGAGTTCTACCTCGGCATGAAGCAGGTGGGGGCGCGCGGCGAGCGGCGCTGGAAAAAGAAGAAGACATGGCGATGAACCTCTGGGAAGTGGACCAGCTGAAACCTCGGCTCGACATCGTCGTGCCGGGCGAGACCGTCACTGCCGTCTTCTGGAATGCGGCGGCGGCGCGCGCCGATCGCGTCTTCATGCGGCAGAAGGAGCTCGGCCTCTGGCACGAGTGGACCTGGGCACGTACCGCGGCGACCGTTCGCGAGATCGGCGACGGCCTCCTCGCCTTGGGGTTCCGGGCCGGCGATACCGCTTCGATCCTCGCCAACACGGTGATCGAATGGGTGCTCGCCGATCTCGCCGTGCTCTCGGCGGGCGGGGTCTCGAACGGCATCTACCCGACCGACGCCGCGGCCCAGGTCGAGTACTTGTGCGCCGATTCGCGCACCCGGGTGATCTTCGTCGAGGACGACGAGCAGCTCGACAAGGTGCTGGCGGTGCGCGAACGCCTTCCGGCGCTGGAGAAGATCGTCGTCTTCGACACCGAGGGCCTGCGCGACTTCCGTGATCCCCAGGTGCTTTCGCTCGAGGCCCTGCGCGAGCTCGGCCGTGCCCGGGCGAAGACGCATCCCCGCGAGCTCGACGAGCGCGCCGCCGCCTGCCGGCCCGACGACCTGGCGATCCTCGTGTACACCTCGGGCACGACCGGCAAGCCCAAGGGAGCGATGCATTCGCACGGCGGCCTCGTCTACACGATCCGGGGCTACAACCAGATCGTCGGCCAGGACGAGAGCGACGAGCGGATGTGCTTCCTGCCGCTGTGCCACATCGCCGAGCGGGTCGGCGGCGAGTACTTCGCGGTCTACACCGGCTCGGTATTGAACTTCGTCGAGAACCCCGAGACCGTGCCCGAGAACGTGCGCGAGATCGCGCCGACGGTGTTCACCGCCGTGCCGCGGATCTGGGAGAAGTTCTATTCGAGCGTGGCGATCGCCGTGCGCGAGTCGGGTCGGCTGCAGCAGGCGGCCTATGCCTGGGGCCTTGGCATCGGCCACCGCGTCGCTGCCAAGGTGCTTGCCGGCGAGCCGGTCCCTCCCGGCCTGCGCCTGCTGTTCCTGCTCGCGCGCAAGCTCGCCCTCGACAACGTGCGAAAGCTGATCGGCGTGCACCGGGCACGCTTCTGCGTCACCGGGGCGGCGCCGATCTCGCCGGAGCTGGTGCGCTGGTACCTGGCGCTCGGCGTGCCGATGGTCGAGGTTTGGGGCATGACCGAGAGCTGCGGCGCTTCCACCTACACCCCGGCCGCGCGCATCAAGCCGGGGATGATCGGCCCCGCCTGCCCCTACAACGAGGTCCGGCTCGACCCGCGGACCTCCGAGCTGCTCGTGCGCGGCCGGAACGTCTTCATGGGCTACCTCAACCAGCCCGAGAAGACGGCCGAGACGATCGACGCCGAGGGCTGGCTGCACACCGGCGACGTCGGCCTGCAGGACGGCGACGGCTACTTCCGGATCACCGACCGGATGAAGGACATCATCATCACCGCCGGCGGCAAGAACATCACGCCGAGCGAGCTCGAGAACGAGCTCAAGTTCTCGCCCTACATCACCGACGCGGTGGTGATCGGCGACAAGCGCGCCTACCTCACGGCGATCGTCATGATCGATCTGGAGAACGTCGAGAAGTTCGCCCAGGACCGCGACATCCCGTTCAGCAACTACACCAGCCTGACCCGGGCGCAGCCGGTGAAGGACCTCGTCTGGGCGGAGATCGAACGCGTCAACGCCAAGTTCGCCCGGGTCGAGCAGATCAAGAAGTTCTGCCTGCTCGAGACCCAGCTTAGCGCCGAGGACGAGGAGCTGACGCCGACGATGAAGCTCAAGAGGAAGCTGGTCGAGAAGAAGTACGCCGATCGCATCGAGGCGATGTACGGGGGCTGAGGGCCGCGGAATTCGCAAGCGCTGCAACGCCTTCGCGCGGATCGCGGCCTAGCATCCCGAGGTTCCTTCTTCAGGGAGATCGCGATGTCCCGGGGTGTTCTTCGGCGGCTGTCCGCCGTGCTCGTCGGCCTGGTGGCGATGCTCGTCGGCATTCCGGCACGGTCCGCCGAGGCGCTCGCCTTCGCCGACATCGCCGGCTGGTGGGCCGCCGAGCCGTCGTTCGGCGGCGAGTCTTCGCCAGTCCTGTTGCATTTCGTCGAGGACAAGGGCAAGCCGACGGTGCGCCTCTCGCTGCCGGCCATCGGTGGCTTCGACGTTCCGGTCGGCATCGCCAAGCTCGCCGGCGACGGACTCGATGTGGAGCCGCTGTCTTTTCCGCTGCGCCACGACCGCGCCGCCGGCACGCTGAGCGGGTTCCTGCCGGAGGCGATCGTGCCGCTCTACCGCATCCCGGTCGAGTTCCGCCGTGTCGCGCCGATGGAGCCGCCCCCGGCACCCACCTGGACGGCGCCGGCGCCGCGGGTCAGGTGGCGCTTCGACGCCAAGGCGCCGGTCTGGGCGGGCCTCGCGCACGACGCGGAGACGGACAGGCTCTTCGTCGCCACCGACGCCGGCGTGCTTCACGCCATCGACACCCGGGGTCCCGGCGCGGGCGCGGCGGCCTGGACCTTCGATGCCGGCAAGCCGATCAAGGCCCGTCCAGCGGTCGTCGGCGACGCGGTCTATGTCGTCTCCGACAGCGGCTTCCTGCACAAGCTCGACAAGCGGAGCGGCGTCGAGCGCTGGCGTGCGAAGGTCGATGCGGCGACGCCGCCGCGCCTGCCGGGCAGCGACGAGAAGTCGCGCTGGGACCGCTACGCCTCGAGCGTCGTCGTCGACGGGCCCCGGCTCTACGTCGCCAGCCGCGACAAGCATCTCTACGCCCTCGACGTCGCCTCCGGCAGGGAGCTCTGGCGCCTGGCCAGCGGCGACATCATGACGGCGACGCCAGTGCTCTGGCGCGATCTGCTGCTGTTCGCCGATTTCGCCGGCAAGGTGCAGGCCGTCGATGCCCGCGACGGCACCCCGCGCTGGAGCTACGACGCGCGCCTCGCCGTGGCCGGCGACCTGGAGGTCGACGCCGCCGGTCGGGTGCTCGTCGGCAGCCGCAGCTACGAGCTGGTCGCCCTCGACGCTGCGACCGGCAAGGAGCTGTGGAAGCACTACTACTGGTTCTCCTGGATCGAGTCGCCGCCGGTGGTGCGCGGCCAGACCGTGTACACCGGATCGTCGGACGGCGTTGGCGTGTACGCGATCGACGCCGCCACCGGTGCCTGCCGCTGGAGGGCGAGCGTGCCGGGCTGGGCCTGGGCGCGCCCGGCGGTCGACGACCGCCTCGTCGTTGCCGGCACCGTCGGCTCCGGTGCCTGGCCCGGCGTGCGCAGCGGCTCGCTCGTCGGCATCGACCGGCAGAGCGGCGCATTGCGCTGGATGCATGTCGATCCTCCCACGCCCGAGCAGTTGGCACGCAAGGCGGAGTGGGGCTTCGCCGCCGGGCCGGTGCTGGTCGGCGGCACGGTCTATGCCGCCGATCTCGACGGCCGCGTGTTCGCGATCGAAGGCGCGTAGCGACGGGGTATTTCCGGATCACGGAACACGGGAACGACCCCATCATCACGCCGCGGCCGCAACCTCGCGCCGGACGGGATGACAAGGGAGACTCGATGACCAAGACATGGCTCGCGGCACTGTCCGCGACTCTCGGCCTCGCCGCCGCCGGCGCGATCGCTGCCGAGCAGCAGGGCGTCAGCAAGACCGAGATCGTGATCGGCTCGATCCAGGATCTCTCCGGGCCGATCGCCGGCTTCGGCAAGCAGGTGCGGCTCGGCATGATGCTGCGCGTCGACGAGATCAACGAGCAGGGCGGCATCAACGGCAGGAAGCTCAAGCTCCTGGTCGAGGATTCCGCCTACGACCCGAAGAAGGCGGTGCTGGCGGCGCAGAAGCTGGTCAACCAGGACAAGATCTTCATCATGGCCGGGCACATCGGCACGGCGCAGAACCTGGCGGCGATGCCGGTGCAGTTCGAGAAGAACGTCATCAACTTCTTCCCGGTCACCGCGGCGCGCGAGATGTACGAGCCGTTCAATCGCCTCAAGTACTCGTTCGCGGCGACCTACTACGACCAGATGCGCACCGCCTTGCCCAAGCTCGTCAAGGACAAGGGCGCGAAGAAGGTCTGCACGATGTACCAGGACGACGAGTTCGGCCTCGAAGTCGTGCGCGGCGCCGAAGCCGGCCTGAAGACGATCGGCATGGAATTCGCCGAGAAGACGAGCTACAAGCGCGGCGCGACCGACTTCTCCTCGCAGGTGGCGCGCATGAAGGCGGCGGGCTGCGACTTCGTCGTCCTCGGCACCATCATCCGCGAGACCATCGGCGGCATCGCCGAGGCGCGCAAGACCGGCTTCTCGCCAACCTTCCTCGGCTCGAGCGCCGCCTACACCGACCTGATCCACAAGCTCGGCGGCAAGCCGATGGACGGCCTGTACGCGACCATGACGGTGCAGAACCCGTATGCCGACGAGGCCTCGCAGCAGATCAGCTTCTCGGCCAAGAAGTACAGGACCAAGTTCAACGAGGATCCGACCGTGTTCTCGGTCTACGGCTACAACATCGTCGACACCTTCGCCCGCGCCGCGGCCAAAGCCGGCCCCAACCTCACGACCGACAGCTTCATCAAGGCGATGGACGCGACGAGCATCGAGAGCGACATGTTCGGCAGCGCTCCCGCGAGCTTCACGCCCACCAAGCACCTGGGCAGCGACCTGTCGCGGCTGTCGCAGCTCCAGGACGGGCGCTGGAAGGTCGTCTCCGACTACATCAAGCCGAACTGAAGGCAGCGCCGCGGCGGCGGCGCCGCTCCGGCCTAGGAGACGATGTAGGCTGCGGCGCCGCTGGCCAGCAGCTCGCCGGCGTCGTCGCGGAAGTCCATGCGCGTCGAGGCGACGCGCGAGCCGAGGCGCAGCACCTCGGCCGACATCGTGAACGCCGTGCCGGTGGCCGGCCGCAGGTAGTCGATCCGCAGGTCGATCGTGCCGAGCCGGGCGAAGCGGTGCATGCGCTGCGCCGGCGGCTCGTCCATGTGGCGGGCGCCGATCGCGGCGATGATCGCCAGGCCGGCCATGGCGTCGAGCGAGGCGCTGATCACGCCGCCGTGCAGGCGCTGGTGGGTCGGGTGGCCGATCAGCTCGGG
>Ga0157379_10000300_pt1 | contig 39178 bp, 29 predicted proteins | sample S25metaG_FD_121802 | JGI IMG/M metagenome (GOLD analysis project Ga0157379, IMG submission 121802) | Switchgrass rhizosphere microbial communities from Kellogg Biological Station, Michigan, USA - S2-5 metaG | ecosystem: Host-associated > Plants > Roots > Rhizosphere > Soil | place: USA... | reverse complement strand
GAGATCGCGCAGCGTCGCGATCGTGAGGAGCGCCGGGAGCGTGCGCTCGTCCGGACGATCGAGGCCGCAGACGAGCACCACGTCGCGCCCACGCACGGAGGCCGTCACACGGACGTGGGTCTCGCCATCGGGGAAGAGCCGGGTCGGGTCCTTGGCGCGCGTCGCCCCGAGGCGGCGCGCCAGTGTCCTGGCGAGATCCCCGGCCGCGCCGAGGGCAACGACGACGGGCCGGCGAGCCCCCCCGGGCGCCCGGACAGCCCCCCTGCGTGGGCGTGGGGATTTCGCGTTCACCGGGTGCCGTGGGGGAGCGCCGCGGGCCTGTCGTGGCTGTGGGTCATCGCGAGCGGCGCTCCCTTAAGATCTCTGCCCGGCCCCGGCCGCACGCGCAACCACGGGATTGCGGTCGACCCCAACTTCCTGCATGATGCCCCCAGTAACCGCCGTGCCCGTCCCGGGGTCGCGCTGGCGTCGCAGGATGCCGCATCAGCTCCGGTGATCGACGGGCGTGGCCGCAGCGCCGCCGCACCCTTCGGAGCACTTTGGCGCGCCGGCATGCGCAATCGTGGGAAGGTCTGGGGTGATTGAATGCCCGTAGTGCCCGACGAGCCGTCGGCGTCCGTCAACGACGTCGTGACGGCGGATTCCAGAGTCGCCGAGCCGAGGACAGCCCGCCGGCGGCGTGGCCGGCGGCGGCGTGGCCGCCGTGCCGGTGCGCCCGGCCAATCGCAGGTACCCGGCCGGGTCATCGCAGCCGCCCGGCGTCTGGGATTCACCCGCCTCCGGCCCGAGCAGGAACGCATCATCAGTGACGCGCTCTCCGGACGGGACGTCCTCGCGGTCCTGCCAACCGGCTTCGGCAAGTCGGCCTGCTACCAGATCCCCTCGATGATCCTGCCGCGACCGACGATCGTCGTGTCGCCGCTCCTCGCCTTGTTGCAGGATCAGCAAGCCAAGCTCGTCGATCGCGGCATCGCCTGTGTCCGGCTGGACGGCACCGTGCGCGGACCGGCGCGCCGTAAGGCGCTGGCGCGCATCGCCACGGGCGGCCCCGTGCTGATCATGACCACGCCCGAGACACTCGGCTCGGCGGATCTCAAGAACGCCATCGGCACGGGCGGCCTCGCCCTCGCCGCCGTCGACGAGGCGCATTGCGTCTCCGAATGGGGCCATGATTTCCGCCCCGCCTACCTGCGCATCGGCGAGGAGCTGAAGCATCTCGGCAGCCCGCCGACCCTGGCGCTCACCGCCACCGCGACCCCGAAGGTGCGCGAGGACATCGCGCGCTTCCTGGCACTGCGCGACCCCGCCGTCGTCGCGAGCTCGCCGCATCGCTCCAACCTCGCCTTCCAGGTGATTCAGGCGACGGGCGATCAGCGCTCGCGGGCACTGGCGCGCTTCGCCTACCGCCTGCAACGGCCGGGCATCATCTATTGCGCCACCACGCGCGAGGTCGACACGGTCTACGCGGGCCTCCTGGCGCTCGGCGTGCCGGCGCACCACTACCACGGCAAAATGACGGGCTCGGAGCGCAACGCCGAGCAAGAGCTCTACATGAAGGCCGGCCGGCGCACCGTCATGGTCGCGACCAGTGCCTTCGGGCTCGGCATCGACAAGCCGGACATCCGCTTCATCATCCACCACCAAGCCCCGGCGGCGCTCGAGCAGTACGTGCAGGAGGCCGGCCGGGCCGGGCGCGACGGACGCCGCGCCGATTGCATCCTCCTCTTCGACCCCGAGGACCGCGACATCCACGAGGCCCTGCTCGCGAAGAGCCGCGTGCGGCCGGACCAGCTCTACAAGGTCGGCGCCGCGCTCGCGGCCTGGGCCGGGGAGGAGCGCGCGCCCTCCACGTCGGCGTTGGCGCTCTCGGCGTCGCTCGGTCCGCGCGCGACCCAAGCGTTGCTCGCGATTCTCGAGGAGGCCGGCCTCATCCGCCTGGACGGCACCGACGTCGAGGTCCTGGTGCCGAGCGACAAGATCGAGGAGGAGGCGCGGAGCCTCGCGGGGCGCTTCGCCACCCAGCGCACGCAGGACTCGCGGCGCCTCGATAGCGTCGCCGAATACGCGAACGCGACCGAGTGCCGCTCGATCTTCCTGCGCCGCTACTTCGGCGAGGACGGCGCGAGCCCGTGCCGCATCTGCGACGTCTGCCGTGGCGTCACCGCCCGCCCGGCGCAGATCATCCAACCCCTGCAGCGCAAGCGTCGCATGCGGCTGCCGCGCAACCTGGCGCGCGCCGTCGCGGCGCGCGGACGCCAGCAACGCCGCTCCGGACGGCTCGCCGCGGCCGGCCGCGCCGTGCAGGAGCCGCGGCCGGTCACGGACGGCACCCAGGCGCCCCCGCCGGTCGCGCCGATCGCCGTGGACGGCCTGCCACCCGAGCTCGCCTCGCCGGGCGCGCCGACGTCGGCGCGCCCCGAGGGCACGTCAGCGGACGGCCAGCGTCCCGGACGGTCTCGCCGGCGGCGGCGCCGGCGGCGGCGGCGCGGCGGCGGCGCGCAGACGGCGCCGGTCGCGACTCCGCCCGCGGAGTAGGACGAGCGCGCTCAGCCGGGAATGGCGCGCGCCTCGGCGACCCACGCCGCGACCGACGCGTCCGAGGGCATGCGCCAGTCGCCGCGCGGCGACAGCGACCCGCCCGAGCCCACTTTCGGTGAGTCCGGCACGCAATCGCGCTTGAACTGGCTCGCGAAGAAGCGCTCCAGGAACGCGATCAAGCGCTCGCGGATCGTCGCCAGCGGGTAGCGTTCGCCGAAGGCATGCAGCGCCAGGCGCGCGATGCGCCGCGGGCCGAAACCGAAGCGCAGGAAGTAGTACAGGAAGAAGTCGTTCAGCTCGTACGGCCCGAGCACGGACTCCGTCTCCTGCACGGCGGCGCCCGAGGCGTCGAGCGGCAGCAGCTCGGGGCTGATCGGCGTCGCCAGCACGTCCGCGAGCGTCGCGGCCGTCGCGGGCTCGCCTCCGAAGACGTGTTGCGCCGCCCAGCCGATCAACGCCGAGACCAGCGTCTTCGGCACGCCCGCGTTCACGCCGTAGTGCGACATGTGATCGCCACCGTACGTCGACCAGCCGAGCGCCAATTCGGAGAGGTCGCCCGTACCGAGATCGATGCCGCGGGTCTCCGAGGCGAGCGAGAACAAGAGGAACTTCCGCGTCCAGGCCTGCACGTTCTCGAACGTCACGTCGTGCCGGGTCGGCTCGTGGCCGATCGCCGTGAAGACGCCGCTCGCGAGCTGCCGCACGTCGATCTCGCGCAGGGTCGCGCCGAGCGCGCGCACGAGCGCGCAGGCATTGTCGCGGGTGCGCGTCGACGTCCCGAAGCCCGGCATGGTGACGCCGAGGAGCTTGCCGCGCGGCATCTCGAGCAGGTCGAGCGCGCGGGCCGCGACGAGCAGCGCCAGGGTCGAATCCTGCCCGCCCGACACCCCTAGCACGAGCGTGCGTCCGTCCGCCGGCAGCGCCGTCACGCGACGCGCCAGCGAGGTCGCCATGATGTTGAAGACCTCGGCGCAGCGCTGATCGAGCCGGGCCGGGTCCGACGGCACGAACGGATGGGGCGAGACGTGACGTTGCAATCGCTGGAACACCGCCGCGTCCCGCCGCTCTCCCAGGCCCGGGACGGCGACGCTGCGCAGCGGCGCGGCGTGGCGGGCGGCGTTCTGACCGAAGGACGTCTGCCGCATGCGATCCTCGAGGAGCGCGCGCGGGTCGACGTCGGCAAGCGCCATCGTGCCGTGCAGCGCGAAGCGCTCGCTCGCCGCGAGCATCTCGCCGCGCTCGGCGATGAGCCCCTGCCCATCCCACGCCATGTCGCTGGTCGACTCGCCGAACCCGGCGGCCGAGTAGAGCTGCACGGCGAGATTCTTGGCCGACGAGCTGCGCACCAGCTCCTCGCGGTACTCGCTCTTCGCGACCGTGATGTTCGACGCCGAGAGGTTCGCGAGCACGGTTGCGCCGCCGAGCGCAGCGACGGTGCCGGGTGGGATCGGCACCCAGAGGTCCTCGCAGATATCGCAGTGGAGCACGAAGCCCGGTAGATGCGACGGACGGAGCAGCACGTCGGTGCCGAACGGCACGCGCGTGCCGAGCAGCTCGATCGTATCGCCGCGCGCGTCGCTCGCCGGCCGGAACCAACGCAGCTCGTAGAACTCGCGGTAGTTCGGCGGGTACGCCTTGGGCGCGACCGCGACGGGCCGGCCGCCGTACAGGGTGACGGCGGCGTTGAAGAGCAGGCCCTCGTGCATGAGCGGCATGCCGACCGAGACCAGCAGGTTCCATCCCGCCGTCCCGCGCGCCACCTCACCGAGCGCCGCGACGGCCGCCGCGAGCAGGGTCTCCTGAAAGAAGAGATCGCCGCACGAGTACCCCGTCAGCCCGAGCTCGGGACAGAGGGCGTAGTGGGCGCCGGCCTCATGGGCGTCCGCGAGCACCCGCAGATGCGCCTCGGCGTTGGCGGCCGGATCGGCGACCCGACCCTCGGGAACGCACACGGCCACACGCACGAAGCCGTGCGACCGGACGTCGGTGAACTCGCGTATCGTGCTCATGTCGTGCCGTTCCGCACGGTCCCCAGCATATCGCCGCCGGGGCGGATACCGAAATACGGCTGATGCGGCCCCGTCGGGCCGTCAGCCCGTGCCGAGATGGCGGGCGAAGAACGCGAGCATACGGCGCCAGGAGTCCTCCGCGGCCTCCGCATCGTAGGCGACGTGCATCAGCGGCCGGGTGAGCAGCGCCATGATCGGGTGCCCCGCCTGGTTCATGTAGGAGTGTCCGGCCTCGGGGTAGAGGCGGACGTCGTGCTCCTTGCCGAGCTCGTTCAGGGTATCGATGAGGCGTCGCCCCTGCGGCCCGAAGAGCCGATCGCGCTCACCGTAGCCGCCGGTCAGCGGGCAGGCGCGCGCCAACTCGTCGCGCGGGCGCACGTCGCCGTAGAACACGCCAGCCGCGCCGACCCGCTGCCGCGTACCGAGCAGCAGTGCAAAGCCGCCGCCCATGCAGAAGCCGACCGCCCCGACCCGTCCGACGTCGGGCCGGCCCTCGAGCAAGGCAATGACGGCCTCCAGCTCGTCGACGGCGGGACCGTGACCGGAGCGGAGCGCGACGGCCGCCCGCAGGACGCACGCGACGAAGACCCCGCTCGCCATCAGATCCGGAACCGCCGCGACGTATCCCTCGTCGGCGAAGCGGCGCGCGATGCGGCGGATGTCGTCGTTCAGTCCGAAGATCTCGTGGATCACGACGACACCGGGCCGCCGCGCGCCATCGGCGCCCGGGAGCGGCCGGAAGATCTCGACCGGAACCGTTCGCCCGCGGGGCATGACGCTCGTGATCTCGTCGGCCGGCATCGTCGGGCGGCACTCTGGCACGCACGACGGCCGCGGGCCAATCCTCAGGCTGCCGAGAGCCGGCCCACCCGCGCCGCGCCCTGATCCGGCGCCTCGATCATCTCCCCGCCCAGGGCCGCGGTGGGTTGGTCCGCCGGCTCGGCCGTGGGGCGCTCGGGCAACGTCACGGTGAACCGCGTCCCCCGTCCGATCTCGCTGGTCACGCTCACGCCGCCGCCGAGGATCTCGCAGTAACGTCGTACGATGTAGAGGCCGATACCGCAGCCGTTGTGCACGCCGCCATTGGCCGCCTGGCGGTACAGGTCGAAGATGTATGGCAGCTCGCTCTCGGCGATACCGCAGCCGGTGTCCTCGACCGTGATCGTGAAGCGCGCGTCCGTCGCGCGCCCGACGTGGACGCGGATCGTTCCCGCGCGGGTGAACTTGCGCGCGTTGCCGACCAGGTTGGTGAGGATCTGGCGCAGCTTCAGACGGTCGGAGACGATGGGCGGCAGGTCGGCGTCGACCAGCCACTCCTCGCGCACCACCGCGCCCTTGGCGAGGAACCGATCGCCGGCGCGCAGCTCGTCGCACAACGTCGGCATCGGAATCGGCTCGAAGTGCACCGCCACGCCCACGCTCTCGAGACGCAGGACGCTGAGCGTATCCTCGACGAGATTGGCGAGCGTGCCCGCGGCGTCGCGCATCCGCTCCAGCACGGCGCGCTGCTCGTCCGGCGGCATGCTCACCTGCTCCCGCGCCGAGTCGAGCAGCAGCTCCGTGTAGCCGATGAAAATGTTGATGGGCGTCCGCAGCTCGTGCGACATCATGCCGAGGAACTCGCTCTTCTGGCGGTCCGCTTGCGTGAGGCGCTCCTGCGCGACGCTGAGCGCCAGGTTCTGCGTCGACAGCTTGCGGACGAAGTCGTCACGCTCGCGCGCGTACTCCTCTTCCTGGAACGCTCGCGCCAGCCGCTGCGCGTAGCTCGAGAGGAGCCGCATGTCCTCCTCGCTGAGCGAGCGCTGGACCGTATCCAGGACGACCACGATGCCCTCGACCGCGCCCCCACGGCCGAGTACGGGCGCGCCGACGAAGGTGCGCACGTCCTGGACGGCGAGCAGCGGGTCGTTGGGGAAACGCGTCGCGGCGTCGGTGAAAATGCACGGCCGGCGCGTGGCACGCACCTGATCGCACGCCGTACCGGCGAGCGGCAGCCGGCCCTCGTGCAGCATGAGGCCGCGCTCGTAGCGGGCGAGGAATACCAGGTCGTCGCCGACCAGACGCGCCGCGACGACGATCGGCGCGTCGAGCAGCTCCGCCAGCGTGACCGTCAGGTGGTCACCGATCTGCTCGACGCTGCCGCCGAGCGTGACCGCCAGGTGATAGAGGCTCTCCAGGCGCTCCAGCGCGTGGCGCAGCTCGAGCTCGATGCCCTCGCGGGCGCTCATGTCGTGCAGGATGGCTTGCACCACGGTGTGCTCGCCGAGCGGCACCACGCTGAGCGAGACGTCGACCGCGCAGCTCTCCCGACCTTCGCGCCGCACGTAGGCGCCGTGCGGCCAGCGCGTCGTGCCATCGACCGTGCCGACCGAGACTGGGACGTCGGCAAAGAGATCGGCGAAGCGACTCGCCTTGAGCGTCTCGGCGTCGCGACCCGTCAGCTCCTCGGCCCGGCGATTCGCCTCGAGCACCTCGCCGCTCGTGCCGTCGACCAGCAGGATCGCGTCGCCCGCCCCTTCGAACAGTGCCGCGTAGCGCGCGGCCGACCGCTGCCGCGAGCGATCGACGGCGCGCGCCGCCTCGTTGAATGCCCGCGCCATGCGTACGAGGTGGCGATCGATCGCGCCGGTGATCAGGCCCGCGGTGCCGTCGTGCGTGAGCGCCGTCGCCGCGCTCGCGAGGTCGACGCCGGCGCGGCGGATCGCCAGGGCGTGCAGCCAGCCGAGCGCTCCACACACGCACGCGCTCACCACCACGAGCGACATCTGCGCCAGCCAGACGAGCGGCAGCGCCGGCGCCCTGGTGAGCTGCAACGCGACCGCAAGCGCGAGCACCGTCGGCGCGACCAGAACGACGACGCGGACCCACGTGTCGACGGTTGGGCCGGTATAGGGATCGAGCCCGCGCTCGAACCCGGCGCGCCGCACCCGCCGGCAGACGTCGGCGAGGAGCATCTCGCAGACGATGAACGTCGCCGCCGCGTAGAGGAGCGTTGCGATCACCCCACCGACGAAGATCGGCGCGACGTTGCGCGTCCCCGCGCCGAAGCGCCACTCCAACCCGGCGACACCGAGCACGACGAGCATCGAAAGACACGAGCACCAGAGGGTGTGCGCCAGCGGCACCGCCGGCAGCCGCGCCAAGGCGAGGGTCAATGCCTCCTCACCGACCGGCGTGCCGGCGGCAGTCCCGGTCACGACGCGGTTGACGGTCCGTACCCAGGCGAACGGTGACGGCACGCCGATCGCCTCGCCCATGCCTCCGAACCAGCCGTGCAAAGCGGTCGCCGCAAGCAGCATCGCCGCGAACGGCCACCCGAAGATCCACAACGATCCACTCGCCCGGAGGTCGGTCGCGGCGCAGATGTAGAGCGCGCCGTAGAAGGCGGCGAGCCAGCCCGTGGTGCTCGAGCGTAGAGCGAGCTCGGCGAGGAGCGGCAGCCGACCCTTTGCCATCACAGAAAACAGCAACGGCTGTGCCATTCGCGACCCACACTTCTTCCACATACGCGGACGCCCAACGAAAGATCGAGCGACGCAGCGAACGCGAAGCGCCACTATTGTGCCGGGCACTCGTCGTCGGTCTCCGCGACGTTCGTGGTGCGCCACCGCACGCCGATCTGCGAGATCGCATGCGAGATCCTTCTCATCGCAGGTGGATATTGTTTCGACATCGATCGCGTTGCGCGCGTGATGCGCGCGCAGAAATGCAGACGTGATCTCCGTTTCACCCTTTGCGGTGATTGACCGAGACCTGGCGCACGGATTTGGTCGGTTGGGTCGGTCGTCAATCGGGTCGGTCGTCAACTCGCAGCACGCATCCGTCAGGGCATTCCAAGGAGGGGACTCATGCGCGTCACACTCTTCACCGTCGCTCTAGTCGCGGCGATCACCTCGGTCGCATCACCGCGCGTTGCCAGCGCACTCACGCAGGACGAGATAGCTTGTGAAGACGCCGTCCTCCAAAGTTCCCAGGACTTCGTCTCCGACAAACTGAAGGCGCTCGTCGACTGCCACGACAAAGGCAACTGCGACGGTGGGAAGAGTGACCGGCAGATCCAGAAAGCGACGGCGAGGCTGACGCGGGCGTTGAATCGCATCTGTCGCGGCGTCACGCTCGAGAACCTCGGGTTCCCCGGCAGCTGCCCGACGGGCGGCGGCAGCTTCACGACCGACGAGTTGGGATCATGCCTGGGGACGGAGCTCGAGTCGTTCGTCGACGCGGCCATTGCGCTCGCCTATCCGAACGGCGGGACCGGCCTGTCCGGAGACGACGACAAGTGCCAAAACGTCATCGGCGGCGAGTCGCGCCTCTTCATCAATCGCAAGATGCGGGCGCGCACGCGCTGCCTCGATCTGCAGCTGAAGGGCAAGCTCTCCGACACGATCAACTGCCTCGCGGAGGTTCCGCCGGGCACCGGCAACCGCGACACGGATCAGCTGATCCAGAAGGCGTTCAAGCAGCTCGAGGACAAGCTGCGGCGCGGCTGCCGTAACGCCAACCTCGAAACGATCGGCTTCCCCGGCTCCTGCCCGGCCACCGAGGGCTTCTCGCTGAGCGATCTGCAGAGCTGCCTCGAAACCTCGCTCGAGACCGCGCTCGATCAGGCCATCCTGCTGCTCGTGCCGTTCACCAGCCCGGTCGCGACCGCGACACCGACCCCGCAGGAGACCAGCACCGCCGCCCCGACCGAGGCCCCGACCCCGACAGAGACCGCGTCACTCGGCCCGCCCACGGCGAGCCCCCCGCCCGGGGAGACGCCGACGCCGACCGAGACCGCGTCACCCGGCCCGGGCGAGCCTACGGCCACGGCGACCGTTGCCGAGGTGACGCCGACCCCGGCGGAGACGCTCGCGACCGTCGAGCCGACCCCGACCGGCACGCCGGTCGCCTCGGGTGAGCCGACGGCGACGGCAACCGCCGCGGCCGGAGCGACGCCCACGGAAACCGCCGCCGCCGGAGCGACGCCAACAGAAACCGCCGCGGCCGGGGCAACGCCCACCGAGACCGCCGCGGCGACCGCGGAGCCGACGCCAGTGCCGACCGACACGACCGGTCCCGTGCCGACGTCGACGCCGAGCGGCGGTGCGTGCGCGACCGAGATCACGTTCCTCGCCAACGGCCAGGCGGCGGACCTCGACACCGGCTGGACCGGTCAGTCGCACGACAGCAAGGTCATCTCCGATGGTCTCATCACCGCGACGTTGAGCAACTGCGCCAACGCGTCCGAGCCGTGCGGCGTCTGCTCGGTCACCGGCCCGATACCGAACGCGGGCGGCGCAACCACGGCCAATCCTTCGAACAACCGGCGGTGCACCGGCGATACGGCCGTCGCGTGTAGCAGCGATGGCGACTGCACCGGTCTCGGGACCTGCCAGTTCTTCTTCGGCGCGCCGCTGCCGCTGTCGTCGGGCGGCGTCTCGGTCTGCGTCGTCAATCAGGTGAACGGCGCCCTGACGGGCACCGTCGATACGGTCAGCGGCGACTCGGCCAATTCGGCCAAGTTGATCTCGCACGTCTTCACCGGTCCGACCGTCGATCAACCCTGCCCGACGTGCGGCACCGGCGCTTTCGGCACGACGGGCAACTGCTCGGGCGGCGCGCACCCCGGATCGGCGTGCACCGTGAACGGCACGAGCGCGCTCTTCGGCAGCACCAGCTACGATTGCCCGCCGCTCGCCGGCGGCAACGTCGGCAACCTGAGCATCCCGCTGAACCTGACGACCGGCCTGCAGACGCGGACGCTCTCCGACGCCAATCCGAACTGCACCGCCGTCGGCTTTACGAGCGCGAAGTGCTTCTGCGACACCTGCGCCTCGCAGGCCGCCGAGGCCTGCAACACGAACGCCGATTGCGCGGCTGGCGTCGTCTGCGGTGGCCAGCGCTGTAAGGGCGGTGCCAACATCGGCGCCGCGTGCACCACGGCCAGCGAGTGCCCGGGGAGCGCGTGCGGACGCCAGGGCCTCTCCACGGCACCCAACCAGTGTGATGATGCCACGTGCTCGCCGGACCCGACCGACACCGACTCGGTCAACGAGGGCGTGTGCAACGGCGGACCGTTCGAGCAGTTCTGTGCAATCCAGACGTTCCGCGGCTGCACCGCCAACAGCGACTGCACCGCCTCGGGCGACACCTGCACGTTCGGCAAGTTCCGTGAGTGCTTCACCGACAACGGCGTGAGCGGCAACGCCGTCCAGGTGCAGGGCAGCCCCGACCCGTTCGTCGGCGGCGTCTCCAACGGCACCCTCGGTACGTTCTTCTGCGTGGCCCCGACGACTGCGCCGGCCGTCAACAGCGTGGCCGGACTCCCCGGTCTCGGCCGCCTCACGCTCCCCGGAACCGCGACCCTGCTCCCCTAACCTCCCCTTCCCCCTTGCACGTGCACGCTCCCGGATCGCGACGATCCGGGAGCGTGCGTGCCGTCAGGCGAAGCTGCGCGTGAAGAGGGCGTGGATGGCCTGGCGGCCGCTGTCCTTCAGGAAGCGCGTGCCCGTCCCCGTGAAATGCGGGTGGGCGATCACGGGCTCACCGGCGCTGGCCCAGGCATCGCCCGTCCAGCGGAACCAGCCGCTCTTGTCCTGATCGAACACGAAGAGCGGCTTGTTGCAGAGCTTGGCGAACTCCGCGCCCCAGCCGGTTCCGCCCTTCACCGTGTCGTCGGGCTGGACCGTGCCGACGACGTAGATCTCCTGGCCGTTGTTCACCTGGTGCCAGATGCTCTGCAGCACCTTCTTGAACATCGCCGTGTCGGGGTAGCGCCGGTGCATGAGCTTCGCGAGGTAGGCGAGGCTCACGTCGCCATGCTGCAGCTCGGCGTGCGTCAGCACGCGGATGCCGCGTTGGCGCGCGTCCTTGTGCCCGTCGAAGGTGAAGTTGACCTCCTCGATCCCGTGGCGCTCGGCGGCCATGCCGAACTCCGCCTCCGCCCCGCCGGCGGCGCCGCTGAACAACACGCAGTCTTCACGGTTCATCGAGGACCCTCCCTCCGCCGGCCCTTGTCTCACATTCGGCGGGCGATGCGCTATAGTGACCCGATGCGCGAGGTCGGGTTCGATCCGGACGTCCAGGGTTGGTTCACGGAGCGCTTCGCCGGACCGACGCCGCCGCAGGAAGCGGGCTGGCGCGCCATCGCGGCCGGGCATGACGCGCTGATCGCGGCGCCGACGGGCTCCGGCAAGACCCTGGCGGCGTTCCTCTGGGCGATTGACGAGCTGGTCCGTCTCGCGCGCTCCGGCTGGCTCGACGATCGCACGCTCGTCGTCTACGTCTCGCCCCTCAAGGCGCTCGGCAACGACATCCAGCGCAACCTGGAGGAGCCGCTCGCGGCGATCCGCGCCCGCGCGCTCGCCGGCGGCCACGCCCTGCCCCCGATCCGCGTCGCGGTGCGCAGCGGCGACACCCCGGCGTCCGAGCGCCTGGCGATGACCAAGCACCCGCCGCACGTGCTGATCACCACGCCCGAGTCGTTCTACATCCTGCTCACCGCCGAGAAGAGCCGGCGCGCGCTCGCCAACGTCCGCACGGTCATCGTCGACGAGATCCACGCCGTCGCCGGCGACAAGCGCGGCGCGCACCTCGCCCTCTCGCTCGAGCGGCTCGACGCGCTCGCCGGGCGGCACGTACAGCGGATCGGACTCTCGGCGACGCAGAAGCCGATCGAGGAGGTCGCTCGGCTGCTGGTCGGCGGCGGGCGCCTGAGGGCCGACGGCAGCCCCGAGTGCACCATCGTCGACACGGGCCACAAGCGCGCCATGGAGCTGGCAGTCGAGACCACCGCTCTCGAGCTCGGCCCCATGGCGACGCACGAGCTCTGGGCGGACATCTACGACCGCATCGTCGGCCACGTCGGCGTGCACCGTACGACGATCGTCTTCGCCAATACCCGGCGCCTCGTGGAGCGCGTGGCCCACGCGCTCAGCGAGCGTCTCGGCGCCGACCGCGTCGTCGCGCATCACGGGAGCCTCTCGAAGCGCCTGCGTCTCGACGCCGAGCAGCGCCTCAAGTCGGGCGCGGTGCCGGTGGTGGTCGCCACCGCCTCGCTCGAGCTCGGGATCGACGTCGGCCACGTCGATCTCGTCTGCCACATCGGCGCGCCGCGTGCGCTCGCGACCCTGCTGCAACGGGTAGGCCGGTCGGGTCATTGGCTCGGCAGCGTCCCCAAGGGGATCTTCTTCCCGCTGACGCGCGACGAGCTCCTGCAGACCGCGGCCGCGGTGCGGGCGATCCGCGCGGGCGACCTCGACACGCTCCGCATTCCCGCCAAGCCGCTCGACGTCCTCGCCCAGCAGATGGTCGCCACCGCCGCGGCCGACGAGATCGGCGAGGAGGCCCTGTGGGAGCTGGCGCGCCGCGCCTACCCGTACCGCGAGCTGACGCGGGACGAGTTCGGGGCGGTGTTGACGATGCTGGCCGAGGGCGTCGCCACTCGTCGCGGGCGGCGCTCGGCACATCTCCACCACGACCGCGTGAACGGCCGTATCCGCGGCCGGCGCGGCGCGCGTCTCGCGGCCATCACGAGCGGCGGCGCCATCCCCGACACCGCCGACTACGACGTGCTCGAGGAGCCGGCCGGGGCGCTGGTCGGCAAGGTGAACGAGGACTTCGCCGTCGAGAGCATGGCCGGCGACATCTTCATCCTCGGCAACCACTCGTGGCGCATCCGCCGCGTCGAGGCGGGACGCGTCCGCGTCGATGACGCCGGCCAGACCCCGCCGACGATCCCGTTCTGGCTCGGCGAGTCCCCTGCGCGCACCTTCGAGCTGTCGCGCGCCGTGTCCGAGCTGCGCGCCGAGGTCGCCGCCCGGGTGCGTGACGTCGCCACGAAGGCTGCGCCGCTCGACGTCGGCGGCGGCGCCAGCCAGGCCGTCGCCAGCGCCGGCGGTAGCGTGGAGCTGGTCCCCGCCGACGTCGCCGGGCCCTCGCCGTTCGGCCGTATCGCCGAGTGGATCCGCGACGAGTGCGGCGTCGATCTCGGCGGCGCGGAGCAGATCGTCGAGTACGTCCGCGGCACGCTCGCCGTCCTCGGCACCGTGCCGACGTGCGACACGATCGTCGCGGAGCGCTTCTTCGACGAGAGCGGCGGCATGCAGCTCGTCCTGCACGCGCCTTTCGGCGGCGCGATCAACCGCGCCTGGGGGTTGGCGCTGCGCAAGCGCTTCTGCGTCAGCTTCGACTTCGAGCTCCAGGCGGCCGCGACCGACGACGGCGTCGTCATCTCGCTCGGCGAGCAGCACAGCTTCCCGCTCGCGAGCGTCTTCGGCATGGTGCGCCGTACGACCCTGGAGCACGATCTCGTGCAGGCCGCGCTGGCGGCGCCGATGTTCGGGACGCGCTGGCGCTGGAACGCGACGCGCGCCCTGGCGCTCCTGCGCCACATGGGCGGCAAGCGCGTGCCGATGCCCATCCAGCGCATGCGCGCCGAGGATCTCCTGGCCGCGGTGTTCCCGGCGCAGGTCGCCTGCGGCGACAACCACGCCGGCCCGATCGAGCCGCCGGCGCATCCGCTCGTGGACGAGACCCTCGCCAACTGCCTGCACGAGGCCATGGACACCGACGGCCTGCGCGCCGTGCTGGAGCGCATCGAGAACGGCACGATCCGCACGGTCTCGGTCGAGACGCCGGCGCCGTCACCGATGTCGCACGAGATCCTGAACGCCAACCCCTACGCCTATCTGGATGACGCTCCGCTCGAGGAGCGTCGCGCGCGCGCCGTCGCGCTGCGGCGCACCGATCCCGACCTCGCGGCCGGCATGGGCGCGCTCGACCCCGCGGCGATCGACGAGGTGCGCAGCCAGGCGTGGCCCGACGTCCGCGACGCCGACGAGCTGCACGACGCGCTCTTGAGCCTCGTCCTGCTGCCCGCCGAGGACGCGCAGGTATGGTGGGCCCTCGTCGAGGCGCTGCGTGCCGACGGCCGCGTGGCGACGCTGCGCTGGGAGGTCCATGGCCGCCCGCGCGAGGTGCTGGTCGCGATCGAACGGCTGTCCACGGCGCGCGCGGCGTTGCCGCGGGCCAGCGTCGAGTACGGCGCCGCCACGCCGAACGCCGCGCTCGAGGGTGAGGCCGTCGACGAGGAGAGCGCGCTCGTCACCATCGTCCGCGGCTGGCTCGAGTGCCTCGGCCCCGTCACCGCCGCGGCGTTGGCGGCCAGGCTCGGCATGGATGGGGGTGCGATCGCGGCTGCGTTGGCGCGCCTCGAGGGCGAGGGCATCGTCATGCAGGGCCGCTACACGCCGAGCACCGCCGAGACCGAGTGGTGTGAGCGCCGGCTCCTCGCGCGCATCCATCGGCTCACGATCGGTCACCTGCGGCGCGAGATCGAGCCCGTCCAGCCGTCGGACTTCCTGCGCTACCTCTTCCGCTGGCAGCATCTCGCGCCCGGCACCCAGCTGCATCGACGCGACGGTGTCGCCGCGGTCATCACGCAGCTGCACGGGCTCGAGCTGCCGGCACCGGCGTGGGAGCACACCGTCCTCCCGAGCCGGATCGACGCCTACGATCCCGCGCTCCTCGACGAGCTCTGCCTCGCGGGCATCGTCGCCTGGGGCCGCTTCTCGCCGCTCGCCGACCATGCCGAGGAGCGTCGCACTGGCGAGGACGGTGGCGAGCAGCCTTCGGGCTCGCGGCGCCGGCGCGCCGCCCCGACGCGCGTCGCCCCACTCGCCCTGGCGTTGCGCGACGAGCTGACGCCGCTCCTCGCCGCGCACCCCACCTCGTTGCCGCACGGCCTGTCGCACGCCGCGCACGACGTCGCGGAGCACCTGGCCGCGGAGGGCGCCTCGTTCATCGGCGACATCGCGCGCGCTACGGGACTCCTGCCGAGCGCTGCCGAGGAGGCGCTGTGGGAGCTGGTCGCCCGCGGTCTCGTCACCGGCGACGGCTTCGCCGGTCTGCGCGCGCTGCTCGCCCCGGCGGACAAGCCCCGCCCCGAGCGACGCCTGCGCGCGCTGCGCGGCGGACGCGCCCCGCGCCGGGCACTGCCGATCGGCCGCTGGGCGCTGCTGCGCGCGCCACGCACCCCGCCCACCGCGGAGGCCCTCGTCGAGAGCGCCGCGCGCCGGCTGCTGCGCCGCTACGGGGTCGTGGTGCGCGAGCTGTTGGCGCGCGAGACGTTGGTACCGCCCTGGCGGGTACTCCTCGGCGTCTACCGGCGATTGGAGGCGCGCGGCGAGATCCGCGGCGGACGTTTCGTCGCCGGACTGGTCGGCGAGCAGTTCGCGCTCCCGGAGGCCGTGGAGGCGCTGCGCGCGACGCGGCGCGAGAACGATCGCGGCCAGTTCGTGCTCCTCGGCGCCGCCGATCCGCTGAACCTCGTCGGCATCCTCACGCCCGGCGCCCGCGTGTCGCCGCTCTCCGGCCAGGTCATCGCGTTCGAGCGCGGCGTCCCGATCGAGATCGGCGAGCTCGGCGCCGTACGGAGCCGTCTCCGCGGGCGCGCCGCCGCCCGCGACTGAGCCGCACCCCGCGCCGCGGAGCTCAGACGTGGTTGCGCAGCATCAGCTCCTTGGGATGCGGCGCGAGATAGACCTGGCCGCGAACGTAGGCGACATCGTGGCGCTCCACGTGATGGCGCAGCAACGTCAGCGGCACGACGAGCGGCACGAGCCCACGGCGGTAGTCATCGATGATCGACGCCAGCTCCTGGCGCTCCGCCGCACCGAGATGCTCGCGGCAGAAGCCGGCGAGATGCTGCAGCACGTTCACGTGGCGTGCGACCGTCGCCGGCGTGGCGAGCGCCCGCATGAGCTCCTCGCCGTAACGCCGAGCCAGGACCGCGCCGCGCACGCCCTTGCTGTCGCCAACCAGGCGCCCGAGCGCCGCGTAGGCGCGCGGGCTGTGGGCGAGCACGAGGAACTTGTGCGCGGTGTGGAACGCCACCACGCCGCCGCGCGTCGGTGCGGCAAGCAGCGCCTGCCAGCGGCGGTAGCAGAAGATGCGCTCGATGAAGTTCTCGCGCAGGACGGGATCGTTGAGCCGGCCCTCCTCCTCCACCGGGAGCAGCGGCAACGCGTCCATGAGGGCTGCCGCGAAGAGCCCGCGGCCGCGCCGGCTCGGCATCCGGCCGCGATCCGGATAGACGCGGACCCGCTCCATCCCGCAGCTCGGCGAGTCCTTCTTGAAGACGTAGCCCGAGAGGTCGAGCGCGGCGAGGGCTCGCACGCGGCCGGCGGCCCAGCGCCGCATCGCGCTCGTGTGGTCGGTGGCGCTCCGGGTGCCGGCCATGCGCGGCGCCGCGACCTCCCCCTCCAGGCGGACGGACTCCCGCGGCACCCCCATCCCGCTCTCCAGCTCGGGACACACGGGCACCCATTCGACGTAGCGCCCGAGGACGTCGGTCAGGAAGCGGTCACGCTTGTGGCCGCCGTCGAAGCGCACACTGGCGCCGAGGAGACAACTGCTGACGCCGAGCCGTACCGGCGGCTCGGCGTGCGGAACACGCGCGGCGCGCCCGTCCCGGCCCGGCTCGCCACGGTCGCGCGACACCATGCGTCGAGTCTAGCGAGGGCCGCCCGAAGGAACCACCGGCGACGGGAATTGCATTCCCGGGGCCGCATCGTCATAGTCCCCCGAAATCGCATTCGTGGAGGAGGAGGACCCATGCATCGAGTGCTCATGATCGGCGCGCTGGCGCTCACCGTCGCCGCGTGCTCGAAGGGCAGCAACGCCGCGATCGCGACGTTCCAGCCCAAGAGCGGTACGCAGGTCACCGGAACCGCGACCTTCACCCAGGAGGGTGACAAGGTCCAGGTCGTCGTCAACGCCAAGAGCCTCTCGCCCGGCAAGCACGGCATCCACATCCACGAGAAGGGCGACTGCAGCGCCTCCGACGCGTCGTCGGCGGGCGGGCACTTCGCGCACGGCAGCGAGCAGCACGCCGGCCCGACCGATGCGGGACACCACGACGGCGACCTCGGCAACCTCGAGGCCGATTCCGACGGCAACGCGACGTGGACGATCACGACGGACAGCCTGTCGATCGGCAAGGGCGACAAGGACATCATCGGCAAATCAATCGTCATCCACGGCGACCCGGACGATCTGAAGACCCAGCCGTCGGGCAACTCCGGCGGACGCATCGCCTGCGGCGTCATCGAGGTGAAGGCGGACTGAACGCTCACGCCGGCGGAGCATCGGCCAGGTCGCGCACCCGCGCGACCGTATCGATCTCCGCCGGCGGCTTGTCGTCGCGCACCCGCACGATCCGCGGGAAGCGCAGCGCGTACCCCGACTCGTGTCGGCTCGACGGTTGGACGACGTCGAACGTCACCTCCAGCACCACCTCGGGACGCACCCGGTGCCAGCCGCCGACGCGCTCGAGCGTGAGCGCCTCGAAGCGCGGCGTGAGCGCTGCGATCTCGGCATCCGTCAGGCCGTTGTAGGCCTTGCCGACGGTCAGCAGGGTTGGATCGCTCTCGGAGGCGCGCACCGCGAACGTGTAGTCCGAGAGCACCGCGTGGCGCCGGCCGTGGCCGCGCTCCACCGCCACCACCACGACGTCGAGGGTCGCGAGCGGCCGCTTCAACTTGATCCACGCCCCGCCCCGCCGGCCGGGCGCGTAGGGGGCGCCGCGGTCCTTGGCCACCACGCCCTCGTTGCCGGCCGCGCGGGCGGCGACGAAGGCGGCCTCGACGTCGTCGGCGCTGGTTGCGAGGCGGGTCGGCGCAAGGCGGATCGTCAAGCCGGACCACGGCAGCCCCTCCAGGCGATGCCGCCGCGCCTCGTACGGCTCGTCCACCACGAGCGCGCCCTCCGCGGCGAGGAGGTCGTAGGCCACGAAGGCGACCGGGACCGCCGCCAGCAGCTCGGCATCCGGGCGTTTGCGTCCGAGACGCTGCTGCAACGCCTTGAACGGCAGCGCGCGCTCCGGCTCGTCCGGATCGTAGGCGAGCAGCTCGCCGTCGAGCACCGTGCCGCTCGGCAGCGCCGCGAGCGCCGTGACGACCTCCGGGTAGCCGTGCCCGATCGCGTCGAGCGTCCGCGAGAACAGCACGACGCGCTCCGCAGCGACGTGCGCCTGGGCGCGGATGCCGTCGTACTTGTCCTCGACCGCGAACGGTGCCGGCAACGCCTCGGCGACCTCCGCCGGCGTCGCGAGCGGCTGCGCCAGCATGAAGGCGATTGGATGGAAGAGCGCGAGCGTCGCCGCCGCCAGGGTATCGTGGCGTGCCGCGAGCGCGACCTCGCCGATGTCGCCGCGCAGCACGTTGGCGCGGCGCACGGCGTCGAGTGGACGCACGAACGCCGCCGCCAGCGCCTCCTCCACTTGCGCCTCCTTGAGGCCGATGCGTAGCTCGCCGCCGAGCAGCTTGATGAGATAGCGCGCCTCGAGTCCGCCGAGCCGGCCGAGGGTCTCGCGCATCAAGGCCTGGCGCGCGTTCGTGCCGCGCGTGTCGCCGAGCGCGCGGCAGATGCGCTCGACCTCGGCCAGCGTCGCGCCGCTCGGTGGCCGATCGCGCAGCACGGCGCCCGCGAGATCGCCGGTATCGCCGAACTCGACGTAGCGCTCGCCGAGGGCCGCGGCGTCCTGGCCGCTCGTGGCGGCCAGGGCCTGGAAGACGATGGCGCCGCCGACCTTCGTCGTGCCGGCGTCGTGGCGTGGAAAGACGACGCCGGAGAAGAAGCGCGCCGCGATCGGCAGGGACGCGTCGTCGAGCGACGGCAGGTACGCGACCAGCAACGCGCGCTTCTCGAGCCGGCGCGTGGTGGCGCGGATCGCGTCCGCGACCTCGCTCCAGCGCTGCAGGGTGCCGCCGGCCGGTGTCGCCACCGTCACGGGCCGTCGCGCAGATAGCCCCGCACGGTGGTGCGCGCGAAGCGCGCCGCGTCGGCACGGTCGAGCGGCTGACCCTCGGCGAGTCGATCGGCGTACTCGAAGAGCGGCACGAACAGCTCGCCGCGATCGGGTGCCGCGCGCAACGTGAAGCGCGGCCGCTGCGCGATGATCTCGCTCCACGCGGCGCGTACGTCGGCCCAGAACGGCTCGGTCCGCTCGCGATAGCGACGCGCCGCGGAGTCGTCGAAGTTCTTCACCCGCTCGTAGCGCGCGAGACCGTATTCCTTTGCCAGCGCCGGATCCGGTTCCCGAGGCTCGCCGCGCCCGTCCAGCACGACCTTGAGGTTCTCCTCCTCCTGCACCCAGCCGGTCGGCGTGATCGTGACCCGGTTGGTGCCGATCAGGACGTCGTAGTCCTGGCGCACCGAGTACTCGCGGCGCGGCAGCGGACGCCAGGTCCGCTCGCTCACCCAGCTCGAGACGTTGCCGAGATGCTCCCAGCGTCCGGCCGCCTCGTAGCGCGGCGAGTCGTCCACCTGGAAGACGGCCTGCGTCCACGTTCCCTTGGCGCGCGCCGCGCTGCGGCGCTCGCTCGCCCAGGTCTCGTGGCCCCGATACGTGAGCAGGGTGCGATCCTGGTAACGCCACTCCTGCCGCCAGTGCTTGGTGACCAGCGGCCCCTCGACCGTACCGTCCGGCCGCGTGACGAACATGACCAGGAGATGCTGCAGGCTGATCCGCGTCGGCTCGTCGCGCACGACGTAGACGTACTCGGTGCCCCACGACTGGTAGGGACGGTCGTGCACGAAGCCGGCCTGGAAGCCCATGACCTCGAGGAAGTCGAAGCTCACCCGGTACGTCCCGGCCATGGCGAGAATCGCGGCGCGGTCGTGATCCAGCACCGATCCCGCCGGATCGCGCAACCGGCGCCAGGCGTCGCTCGGCGTCGGGTCGAGCTCGACGGCCGTGCCCTGCGTCGTGCCGCCGCGCGGCGACACGAGGTCGCGCCAGGCGAAGCTGTAGCCGCGCGGACCGGCCGGGGGCGCGGCCCCGTCCGGGGGGCGCACGCGCACGCAGCCGCCGGCGAGCAGCAGCGAGGCGATCAGGCAGAGCGCCCGTCGACGCGCGCGACGCACGCCCGCATGCTGCCGGTGGGACGGCCGCCGCGCAAGATTGGGCACCAGCGACGACGCCGCGACGCCTACGAGCGCGACGGGCGGTCGCGACCGGTCAGGTAGTCGCCGAGCAGGCCCTTGGTGTGCTCCGCCTCGTGGCAGTACACGCAGAGGTTCTCCCAGTTACTGCCGTCGGGAGGGTTGTGCTCGTGGTTGCCGTCGCGGTGGTGCACGGTGAGGAGGTGCAGGTTGTCGGCGTCGAACTCGCGCGCGCAGCGGGCGCAGATCCAGCCGTGCAGGGCGAGCGAGCGCTCGCGATAGCCGTGCGTCCGCGCCGCCCGCGCCACCTTGCTCTCGCGCACCAGCTCTTCGAGGGAAGGCTTCGCGCCGCCGCCTCCCTTGGCGTCGCCGCCCCCCTTCGCGCCCGCGCCACCCCGTGCCGGGCGCCGCGGCGGACGAAAGCTGCGCGTCATGCGGGCCTACAGGCGGAGGACGCCGGGGAGCTCGTCCGGAGCGAAACGCACGCCGACGTAGAACGGGCCGAAGAGACCGTAGAGCGCGCTCGCCTCGTCGAAGCGCATCTCGTAGACGACGTCGCGGATCGCCTTCAGGTCGCCCGCGAAGAGCGTCACGCCCCACTCCCAGTCGTCGAGGCCGGTAGCGCTGGTGATGAGCTGGGTGATCCGCGTCGCGTAGCGACGGCCGGACTCGCCGTGGCCCTGCATCAGCTTCTTCCGCTCCGCGAACGACAATGTGTACCAGTTGCGGCCGCCCTCACGTGCCTTCGCCATCGGGTAGAAGCACACGATCGGGAAGTTGTCCGGCAGGTGCGGGTGCAGCCGCGCCTCGAGGTAGTGCGCGATGCGCTTGCGGAACGCGTCCATCCGGGTGGCGAACTCCGGCGACGTCGGATCGATCTTCTGCTCCTCGATCAACGTCTGCGACCAATCGGCCTCGCTGGTGACGTACTCGCTCGCCTCCGAGATGGAGAGGAACGTGTAGACCTGCTCGAGGCAGGCGCCGAGCGCCGTCGCGGAGAGCTCCTGCGCGAGCTGTTGATGGCGGCGCAGGTCGGGGTGGATCACCATGACGCCGACGTCGCCCTTGCCGACCAGCGCCAGCGGCACGAGCTGCATGCCCTCCTCCGTCTGCGCCCCGGCCAGCACGCCGCGAAACTCCGCGACGGCCGCCGTGCGCGCGGCGGGATCGAGGGCTCCCCAGCGCGTCCGGTCGATGCGGTAGAACCAATGCGAGACCGGCCAACCGGCCGAGGGGATGAGCGCGTCGGGCATGGTGGGGATTGTAGAAAGGCCCCGGCGAAGCGTCAATTCGCTTCAGCGCATGACCGCGCCGGCCACGGCGAGGAAAAGCAGCGCCAGGACGGTGGTGTTCAGCATGCTCGATACCGTGTGCAGGCGCAGATAGCGCTCGTCGTCCCGGCTCGGAATGGCCCGCAGGCGCGGCAGCAGCACGTATTGCGAGGCGAGGCTGCACACGAGACCACCGGCCACCGGCAGCGCCAGGCGCAGCGCCTCGGATACCGGTAGCCCGCTGGTGCGCGCGAAGGATACCGCCGCCAGCGCAACGAAGCCGCAGCCGATGCCGGCGAAATAGTAGCGCGGGAAGAGCCGGCGCAGGAGGCGCGTCGCGTCGCCGGGGGCGCTGGTCCGATGGATCGTCGGCAGGACGACGTACGAGAAGCACACGATCGTCCCGAGCCACACGGCGACCGCGATCACGAACACCAGGCGCAGCACGACCAGGTTCTTCGCACGATGGTCGCCGGCACCGCAACCACGGGTTGTGATCGGGAGCGCACCACTGCTAGGACCGTCGCACGATCATGGATGCGAGCACCTTCTTTCCCCAGCACGAGGTGCACGTCGGCAAGGATCTCGGTGGGCGCGCGGTGACCGTCGACGAGCCGACGATCGCACGCTACGAGGCCGGCACCGGCGGCCCCGCGGCGCGTCTCGATCTCGACGGCCTGCGCGTCGCGCCGGCCCTGCTCTTCCACTCCGAGGTCTATCGCAGCCTCTCGTGGTACCTGCCCAACGTCTTCGGCAACCTGCACGCGCGGCAGGAATGGGAGCTGTACGCGCCGCTGGTCGTCGGCAGGACGGTCCGCACCCGCTCCACCGTCGTCGAGCGCTACGCCAAGCGCGATCGCGACTACGTCGTCAACGAGGTGCTGATCACCGACGAGGACGGACGCTGGCTGCAGCGGAGCCGCACGCATCAGAGCTTCCTCGCCGCGGAGCGCCATGGGGCGCTCGTCGTCGACCGTGAGCGCGAGAAACGTCCCGACCGGCGTTTCACGATCGGCGAGGGCGACGGCGAGGAGATCGCCCCCCTCGAGCGGACGATCACGCACGCGATGTGCGTCGCCTTCTCCGGACCGGAGAAGAACTACCACACCGACGACGAGATGGCGCGCGCGCTCGGCTTTCCCGACATCGTCGTCCAGGGCATGCTCTCGGTCTGCTTCGTCGCCGAGCTGATGGCGCACGCGTTCGGTCTCGGGTGGCACCTCGCGGGCAAGCTCGACGTCCGTCTCGTGAACGTCGTGTGGCCGCGCGACGTCCTGGTCACCCGCGGCAAGATCCGCGAGGAGCTGCCGGAGGGCGGGCGTCGCCGTGCCGTTCTCGACGTGTGGTGCGAGAAGCCCGACGGCACCAAGACGATCGTCGGCAGCGCCAGCGCGCTGCGCTGATCCGCACAGCGCGTTTTCCGTCTTTCGCTCATGGGCGCCGGCGCGCACGATGAAGAGGTGCGTGGGTCCCGCGTCGCGCCGCTCTTCGCCGTCCTGGCCGCCGCGCTCGCAGTTGGCGCGCGCCTGACGAACGCCGGCGCCGCGTCCGTCACCGTACGCGCCGGCACCGACGCCACGTTGATGCCGCCGATGATCGCGCTCCACCTGCGCGACGGCGCGGGCCGGTCGTTGAAGCCGGTGGACGCGGGCGAGGCGGAGCTGATGGGCGATCTCCCCGTGCTCGCCATCCTCGACACCGGCGCCAGCGCCCACCTGCTCTCCCACGACACCGCCGCGCGCTACGGCGTCCGCAGCGAGCCGGGGGCGCGCTGGACGGAGACCGGGATGACGGGCGACCACGCGCTCGGCGTCACGGCCGCGTACGGCCTCGCGCTCGACGGCGGCGGCGAGTCGTCGGAGCGTGGACGGCCCGCCGCCCCCGCGCCCATCGTGCTCGCGGAGCAGCACTTCCTCGTGAACGACGTGGCGGGGACGCTCGAGGCGATGCTCACGAGCCCCGGCGCCGTCGTCGACGTGGTCGGCATGCCGGCCCTGCAGCACGCCGTCGCGGAGATCCGTCCCGCGGGCGGCGGCCTCGCGCCCGCGACGGTGGCGCTCCTCGATCCGGGGGACACGGTCCGCGTCGATCACTGGCTGCCCCTCGCGCTCGTCGACTTCGCGCGCCATCACGACCCCAAGAACCGAGGCACCCCGCCCACGCTCGCACCCAACCCGATCTTGCGGGGCGTCCGCGTCACCCACGACGGACGGAGCACGCGCGGCGACTGGCTGGTCGACACCGGCTCGGCGATCACCATCCTCTCCGCCGCCGCGGCCAAGAGCCTCGGCCTCAGCGGGCCGGCACCCCTCTCCGCGCCGGTCGGCGGCATCTCCGGCGCGCAGCAGGCGCTCCCCGGGTGGCACGTCGACCGGATCGAGATCCCGACCAGCGACGGCGACGTGCTCGCGCTCACCGACGCCGCCGTCTTCGTCCATGACGTCACGACCGTCACCGACGACGGCACTCGCGTCACCCTCGACGGCATCTTCGGCGCGAACCAGCTCGAGGCCTTCACCCGCGTCGTGATCGACGTTCCTCACGCCCGCCTCGGCGTGGACGTGAAACCCTAGCGACGACGGGCGTCGCCGCGCGACGGCCACCAACCCCTCCGGCGCGGCGTTGAGCCGGGAACGCGCTCATTGTATGCGCCTAGCGGAGGAGACCAATCCATGACGCGCACGAGAACAGGTGAAGGTCAGACGGCGCTCGTCACCGGCGCCAGTATGGGCATCGGCGTCGATCTCGCCGAGTGTTTCGCGCGCGACGGCTACGACGTCGTACTCGCGGCGCGTTCCGAGACCGCGTTACGCGCGGTGGCGGAGCGTCTCGCGAAGCAGCACGGCGTCAAGGCGACGCCGATCGTGAGCGATCTCGGCGTTCCAGGTGCGGGCGAGAAGCTCGCCGCCGCCGTTGCCGCGGTCGGGCTCCAGGTCGACGTGCTGGTCAACAACGCCGGCTACGGCATCGCCGGGGCCTTCGACGGATCGGATCGGACGCGCCAGCTCGGCATGATCGACCTGAACGACCGGGCGCTGGTCGAGCTCACCCACATCTACTGGCCGCGCATGCTCGCCAACAAGCGCGGCGGCGTGCTGAACGTCGCCTCCACTGCCTCGTTCCAGCCTGGGCCCCTGATGGCGATCTACTACGCGTCCAAGGCGTTCGTGCTGTCCTTCTCGGAGGCGCTCTGGAAGGAGGCGGAGGGCACCGGGGTCCGCGTCAGCTGCCTCTGCCCCGGACCGACCGTCAGCAACTTCCGCGAGACCGCCGGTACCGGCAAGACCCGCCTCTCCCGCAACGGGACGCCGATGCCGTCGGCAGTCGTCGCGGAGCTCGGCTACCAGGGGTGGCAGGCCAACCAACGCGTGGTGATCACGGGCGCCCGCAACCGCGTCCTCGCCCGGCTGGTGCCGTTCCTGCCGAGGCGGACGGTGCTCGGGCTCGTGCACAATCTCCAGTCGCCGCTCTAGCGGCTCGCAGAGGACATCGATGCTTCGATCCACTGCCATCACCGCCATCGGCGCCATCGGATTGACGACGCTCGTCGCCGCCGCGGGCTCCGCCCACGCCGCCTCCACCATCCTGGTGTCCGGGGCGCTGAGCTCGGCCGACGGCGCCACGACGTGCCACGTCGTCAACGCCGGCAAGAAGGTCGTCGAATCGATCACCGTCGAGGTCGTGCCCGCGACGCAGCCCGCAAACGCCAGCTCCGTCAACTGCCAGCAGGTCGAGCCTGGAACGGCGTGCCCCGCCAGCATTGGCGCGGGCTCCGCCGGCGACTACTACTGCAAGGTCACCATCACCAAGGGGAACAAGAAGGACTTCCGGGCCACGTTTTGCGTGGCGAGCGGCGCGTGCTCCGAGCTGCACTGAGCCCGCACACGCCTCGTCTCCGGACTCCGGACCCGCGCTAGAAGACGCGGTAGGCGCCGTCGATCACGATGGTGTCGCCGCTGTGGTAGGCGCTGGCGTCGCTCGCCAGGTACACGGCGATGCCGCCGAAGTCGGCGCGCTCGCCCCAGCGGCGCATCGGTACGCGCGGCAGGATCTTGCGCTGCACGACCTCACTGCCGAGCGAATGATCGGTCATCGCGGTCTCGATCCAGCCCGGCAGGATGGCGTTGGCGCGAATGCCGTGGCGGGCGAGCTCGACGGCGAGACCGCGCATCATCGCGATGACGCCGCCCTTGGTCGCGGCGTAGTGCTCGCCGCGCGCAATGCCCTCGACGCCGGCGAGACTGCTGGTCACGACCAGCGACCCCCCGCCGCCGCGCGCGATCATGTGCCGCGCCGCCGCGCGAAACGTGAAGAACACGCCGTCGAGATTGACGCGCAGTACGCGCCGCCACTCCGCCGCCGTCATCTCGACGAAGGACGGCGCGGCGCCGCCGACCCCGGCGTTGGCGAAGCACGCGTCGACGCGGCCGAAAGCTTCGATCGTCCGCTGGAAGGCGCGTTCTACCTCGGCCTCGTCGCCGACGTCGCAGCGTACGGCGTGCACGCGCGCGCCGCGCTGCTCGAGCGCCGCCGCCGCGGTCCGGTTCTTCGCCTCGTTCGTCCCCCAGATGCAGATCGCCGCGCCCGCGTCGGCGAGCGCCTCGGCCATGCCGAGCCCGATGCCGCTGTTGCCGCCGGTGATCAGGGCGACCTTGCCGGTCAGATCCAATGCCGCGTATGCCATCCCGTGGGGGTTCCTTTCGTCACGAATGTGGGGTCTCGGGCGCGAGCCGTACCGCAGCGCCCTCGGAGAGACGCGTCGCGTCCCCCGTCACCAGCATCTCGCCACCCTGCAGTCCCTGCGTGACCTGCACCCGGTCGCCGAGCTCGGTGCCGGAGGTGACGGCGAGGCGCCGCGCGTGCCCGTCGACGATCGTCCAGACGTAGGTGCCGCGATCGTCCTGCCGCAGGACCGCGCGCGGTACGAGCAGCAGCGGCGAGCCCGGCGCGGCCGGCCGCGCCTCGGCGAGGAAGTTGATGCGGACGCTCATGTCCGGCAGCAGCTTGTCGTCGTGCTTGGGGATCTGCACCTCGACCTTGAGCGTGCCCTTCTGGCGATTCACCTGCGGATAGAGCTTGACGACGCGGGCCGCATAGGTCGCGTCGGGATATGCGTCGGGGACGACCTCGGCGTCCTGCCCCATCGTGATCCGGTGCAGATCGGACTCGTTGATGTCGACCTCGGCGCGCATGTCCTCGAGGTTGGCCATGCGGATGAGATCACCGGCGCCCTCGAAGCCGCCGGGCACGGCGATCTCGCCGACCTCCTTCTGCTTGGCGAGGATGACGCCGTCACGCGGCGCACGGAGCTGCGTGTAGTCGAGCTGCACCTTGGCCTGCGCCAGCTGCGCCTTCAGCTGCGCGACCGTCGCACGATCGACGGCGGCGCGGTTGACGGTCTGGTCGAGCTCCTGATCGGAGATGATCTTTCGCTCGTGCAGCGCCTGCGCGCGTCGTAGATCACTCTCGTGCAGGACGAGGTTGGCGTCGGCGGTGTGCAGTGATGCCTCGGCCTGCTCAACGGCGGCACGATAGTCGCGATCGTCGAGCGCGACCAGCGGATCGCCCGCGTGCACGGCCTGGCCCTCCTCGACGAAGTAGCGCTCGATCCGGCCGGGCACCCGCACGCCGATCGAGATGTACTTCTCGCCGGTGACGACGTACCCCGACCCAGAGAGCACCGTGCCGCGCACCGGCGTGCCGCCCGCCTCGGCGACGGCGCGCACGACCTGCACCTCGGGCACGCTGCCGGCGCGCAACCGCAGGCCGATCCCGAGCCCCGCCAGCAGCATGAGCGCGACCACGCTCCACAGCACCGGATGCCGGCGGCGCGGCGACGCGCCCGCCATGGCCTCGGAGCGCTCGATGCGCAGCGAGGTGAGGTCGCCGCGCAGGCGCTCGTTTCGCTCGGGGGAGGGGGCCGTGCTCACCGCGCTCACGCCTGTAGCCGGAGGATCATGCCTTGCGCAATGCCTCGACCGGCCGGAGGTGCGCGGCGCGCCACGCCGGCAGCAATCCACCGATCAGACCGATCGCGGTCGCGAAGACCAACGCCACGGCGAGATCGGTCGGGCGCACTCGCAGCGTCACGACGTTGATGGTGTAGGTCTGCGCCCCGAAGCCAATACCGCCGAGCGCGAGACGGAGCACGAACGCGACGCACAGCGTCCCGATCGCGCCGACCACGAATCCGACCAGCGAGATCACCACCGACTCGAGCACGAACGAGCGCAGGATGGTGGCGCGGGAGAACCCGAGGGCGCGCAGGGTCCCGATCTCGACCGTCCGGCTCTGGACGGCGGCGAACATCGTGTTGGCGGCGCCGAACCCGGCGGCGACGCCGACCGGGATGGCGAGGATCACCAGCAGGCCGTAGAGGGTGGCCGCGCTCTTCGCCTGCTCGGCGTAGTACTCGACCTCCGGCGTCGCTTGCAGGGCATAGCGCGGGTCGCGGTCGATGCGGTCGATCAGCGCCTGGCGGTCGGTACCGGGCGCCAGCTTCATGCGCACCCCGGAGTACGGAAAGGTGTTCGCGTCGCGCGCGACGTCGCGCAGGTCACCCCAGATCTCGCTCTCGAACGACGACCCGCCGGACTCGAGGATGCCGACGACACGCCAGTTGCGCTTGCCGATGAACATCTCCGCGCCGAGGTCGGCGTTGGCATAGCGGCCCGCGATACCACGGCCGACGACGATCTCGCTCGAGCTCGGGCGGAACATGCGCCCCTCGGCGATGCGCACCTCGTCGTGCACGGCGAGCGCGACCGGATCGACACCACGCACCAGCACGTTCTCGCGGCCGCCGGCGCGTGTCCGCGCGAACGGCTGCATCACCTTCTCCGCCGACACGAGGGGCGTCCCGTCGGGCAGACGCGCGATTCCATCGAGGAAACGGACGGCCTGGAACGCTTCCAGCGAGAGCATGCTCGAGCCGTCGTTGTCGGAGCCCTTGCGCAGCACGATCAGGTTGTCGGGCGACCCGCTCGCGACCAGCGTGTGCTTGAGGCTCGTGATGAGCGCGAGGAAGACCGACGTCGCAATCACCGCGAGCGCGATGACGCCGATCGTGAGCGCCGTCCGGCGCAGGCGCGCCCGCACGTTGCGCACTGGATACGAGAGCGGCAGGCCCCTCAAAAGACCTCCCGCAGGATGGTCGCGACGGGCTTCTGCGCCGCGCCGTAGGCGGGCGCGATGCCGGCGATCAGGCCGACGACGACCGCGAGCGCCATCCCCTCCCCCACGATCGCCGGGCTTACGAGGAACCCGGCGAGTGGCCCGAGCTGCGTGCTCCATCCGCCCGCCGCCGCCTTGACCCCAGCGGTGAACGCGTACGTGAGGAGCGCCCCGCTGCCGCCCGCCACCGTCGCGAGCAGCGTCGACTCGGCGACGAGCGTGCCGAAGATCAGTCGGCGGCCGAAGCCGATCGCCCGCAACACCGCGATCTCGCGCGCGCGCTCGCGCACCGCCATGCTGGCGGTATTGGCGGCGATGAAGAGCACGCACAGCGCCACGAGCCCGGTGACGAGCAGGATGATCGTGACGAACCCCTGTAGCGAGCCGAAGAAACTCGCGAAGAACGACTTCTCGGTCTCCGCGGCCGTCTCGGCCGGACTGTTGCGGAACATCGCGTCGAGCTTGGCCATCACGCCGTCGACGAGGGCCGGATCGGCGATGCGCACCCACACGATGCCGACGATGTCGAGCGTCCAGTTGCGGGCCTGCATCGCCTGCGCGAGATACTCGCGCTGGAACCAGAAGAGCGGCGAGCGCGCGTTCGGGATCTCGCCGACGATGCGGAACGTGAGCGTGACGGGCCAGATGGTGCTGCGCAGGCTGATCTCCTGGCCGATCTTCCAGCCGTACTTCTCCATCGTCTGCCGCCCGACGATCGCGCCGTCGCGGAAGCGACGGAAGCGATCGAGCGCCGCCGGATCGATGTGATAGTCGGGCCAGACGGCGCCGACGTGCTCCGGCTCGACCGCGAAGCTCGGGAACGTGACGTGCCCCGCCTCCTCGAAGGCGCCGCCGAACCACGTCACCCCGTCCGCGCCGACGACGCCGGGCACGGAGCGGATCTTGTTCACGTAGGCGAACGGCATCTGGTAGACGAGGCCGCCCTTGTGGTGGACCGACACGCGGACGTTGCTCGCGATCTGCGAGAGGAAGACGTCGATCCCGGCCGGCATCGTGAGGAAGAAGCACACGAGCAGCACGGCAAGCCCGATCGCGGCGCCGGTGAGCCCCGTACGCAGCTTGTTGCGCCCGAGGTTGCGCAGGATGAGCGGCAGGAATCTCACGCGCGCCGCTCCGCGCCGCCCGGCTCGACGCCGAGCAGCAAGCCCTTCTCGAGGTGATACACGACGTCCACCCAGTGCGCGGCGCGCGGGTCGTGCGTCACCATCACCACGGTCTTGTGGAACTCGCGGCTCAGATCGCGCAGCATGCCGAGCACCTCGTCGGCGCTGCGCGCGTCGAGGTCGCCCGTCGGCTCGTCGGCGATGATCAGATCCGGATCGGCGACGATGGCGCGGGCGATGGCGACCCGCTGCTGCTCGCCGCCGGAGAGCTCGCTCGGGACGTGCCGGGCGCGGGCCGCGAGCCCGACCACGCGCAGCGCCGTCTCGGCGCGGCGGATTCGCTCCGCGCGGCCGAACGGCGTCAGAAGGAGCGGCAGCTCGACGTTCTCCAGCGCCGACAGCACCGGGATCAGGTTGTAGAACTGGAAGATCAGGCCGACGTGCCGGGCCCGCCACGCCGCCAGCGCGTCCTCCGAGAGATCGTTGAGACGCTGCCCGACCACCCACACCTCGCCTGCGCTCGGCCGATCGATCCCCGAGAGCAGGTTCAGCAGCGTCGACTTGCCGGAGCCCGACGGACCCATGAGGGCGACGAAAGCGCCGCTCTCGATCGTCAACGTGACGTCAGCCAGCGCGTGCACGATGTCGTGGCCGCGCTCGTACGAGCGCGACACGTCCCGTAGCGTGATCAGCGGCTGGGCCATGGGCACAGGGCGCGGCGTCACGCGCCAGACCACGAGAGGCCGGCGGGCGGCGGGACGCGCCGTCCCGCCGCCGCTCACGATCCTACCAGCAAGCCTCGAAGAGTCCTGCCATCCCCATGCCGCCGCCGACGCACATCGTCACCAGGCCGTAACGCTGCTTGCGACGACGCAGCTCGTTCAGGAGCTGGCCGACCATGCGCGAGCCGGTCATGCCGTACGGATGGCCGATCGAGATCGAGCCGCCCAGGGGGTTCAGCTTCTCGTCGGGGATGCCGAGCTGGCGCTGGCAGTAGAGCAGCTGCGAGGCGAACGCCTCGTTCAGCTCGACGATGTCGATGTCCTTCATCGTGAGGCCGTGGCGCTGCAGCAGCTTCGGCACCGCGAAGACGGGACCGATGCCCATCTCCTCGGGACGGCACCCGGCGACGGCGACGCCGCGGAAGATGCCGAGCGGCTCGATGCCAAGCTCCTTCGCGCGCTCCCGCGACATCAGGATCGTCGCCGACGCGCCGTCGGAGAGCTGCGAGGCGTTGCCCGCCGTAACCGTCCCGTCTTCCTTGAACGAGGGCTTCAGCTTCTGCAGGCCCTCGAGCGTCGTATCGGGACGGTTGCACTCGTCCTTGGTGATCTCGACGTCCTCGAACTTGAGGTTGCCGGACTCGTCCTTCACGGCCTTCTTCGCCTTCATCGGAATGATCTCTGTGAACTTGCCCTCGCGCTGCGCCGCGCCGGTACGCTGCTGGCTGAGGAGCGAGTACTTGTCCTGGTCCTCGCGCGAGATCTTGTAGCGCTCGGCGACGATCTCGGCCGTCTGGCCCATACCCATGTAGAGGCCCGGCCAGAGCTCCTGCACCGACGAGTTGACCAGGTTGTTCATGTTCTGCTGCCCCTGCACCATCGAGATCGACTCGGTCCCGGCGCCGATGGCCGCGTTCGCCCCCTCGTTGATGATCTGGTGCGCCGCCATGCCGATCGCCTGCAGTCCCGACGAGCAGAAGCGATTCACCGTCGTCGCCGCGATCGTCTCGGGAAGACCCGCCGCCAGAGTCGCGACGCGCGCGACGTTCATGCCGGACGGACCCTCAGGCAACCCGCAGCCGCAGATCACATCTTCGATCTCTTTCACCGACAGCTGCGGCACCTGCGCCAGCGCGCCCTTGATCGCGGTCGCGGCCATATCGTCGGGCCGGGTGGCGTTCAGGCTACCGCGAAAGGACTTCCCCAGCGGCGTACGAGCGCTGGCAACGATAACGGCTTCACGCATGGAATCGTCTCCTTTGGGTACGGGGAATACGGGGCTTCAACGAGACTACGAGACGCCCGTTTCTATAGGAAGCCGGGCTGAGATGCACGCCCGCCAGACGGTGAGGAAGGGGCCGATAGAGAGGAGAAACGAGAGGAGGGCGCCGGCGCGCGGCGGTCGTCGTTTGCACCCGTGGTGCGCAACGTACCCCTCTTGCGCACGTCGGGTGCAAACGACGACTGCCGTGTGCCGGCGCCTACCTATGCCTTCAACTCAGTACGCCCCCAGGTTCACCCAAACGGTCTTGATCTGGGTGTACAGCTCTAGGGCCGCTTTGCCCATTTCGCGGCCGAAGCCGCTCTGTTTGTAGCCGCCGAACGGGGCGGCGGCGTCGAACATGTTGTAGCAGTTGATCCAGACCGTTCCGGCCTTCAGACCGTCCGCCAGGCGGTGGGCCTTGTCGATGTCCCGCGTCCACACCGCGGCGGCGAGGCCGTAGGTGGTGTCGTTGCCGGCAGACAGGACCTCGTTCGGGTCCTTGAAGGGAATGGCGCACACCACCGGACCGAAGATCTCCTCCTGGATCACCTTCATGCTGGGCTTCACGTCCGTGAAGACCGTCGGGGCGACGAAGTAGCCTTTGTCGAACTTCTTGGGGCGGCCGCCGCCGGTCGCGATCTTGGCGCCCTCTTTCCGGCCGGCATCCAGGAATCCGTTGACGCGTTGGAACTGCTCGCTCGAGACGAGCGGACCCATCTCGGAGGTGAGGTCCATGCCGGGGCCGATCTTGATCTTCTCCGAGTGCTCGATGAGGCGCGGCATGACCTTGTCGTAGACCTTCTGCTCGATGAAGAGACGGGAGCCGGCGCAGCAGCACTGGCCGTGGTTGAAGTAGATGGCGTTGGCGGCGCCGGCGGCGGCCTGCTCGATGTCGGCGTCGGCGAAGATGATGTTCGGCGACTTGCCGCCGAGCTCGAGCGACACGCGCTTCAGGTTGCTGGCGCCGGCCGCCTGCATGATGAGGTGGCCGATCTCGGTCGAGCCCGTGAACGCGACCTTGTCGACGTCGGGATGCGACGCGATCGCGGCGCCGGCCGTCTCGCCGTAGCCGGTCACGATGTTGACGACACCCGGCGGAAAGCCGGCCTCTTCCAGCAGCTCGCCGAGACGGAGCGCCGAGAGCGGCGTCTGCTCGGCCGGCTTCAACACGACCGTGTTGCCGCAGGCGAGCGCCACGCCGAGCTTCCACGCCGCCATCAGCAACGGGAAGTTCCAGGGGATGATCTGGCCGACGACGCCGACCGGCTCGCGCTTGGTGTAGGTGAGCACCCGCTGACCGGGAATGGAGACGGGGATCGTCTCCCCCTCGATCTTCGTCGCCCAGCCCGCGTAGTAGCGGAAGTGATCGACCACGAGCGGTACGTCGGCGACGCGCGCGACCGCGAGCGGCTTGCCGTTGTCGAGGGTCTCGAGCTGCGCGAACTCCTCGGTGCGCGCCTCGATCAGATCGGCGAGCTTCCAGATGGCGCGCCCCCGCTCGGAGGCCGTCATGCGCGGCCAGGCGCCGCTCTCGAGCGCGCGCCTCGCGGCACGCACCGCGCGATCGACGTCTTCCTTGTCGCCGGCGGGTACCTCGGCGAGAGGTTCCTCGGTCGCCGGATCGTAGGTCGTCAGCGTCTTCCCCGACGCCGCCTCCACCCACTTGCCGTCGATCAGCATTTTGCGCGAGCGGCCGCCGAGGAACTGTTGCACCTCGGACGTCACGCCCGGATATGAGGACTGCATGCTGGGTTGTGCCATGGCACGTCTCCTTTCACGTAGGCCGCCGCTTCACGACGCACCGCGGCCGGGGCTGGAAGGATTCTAGTCGAGGTGGACCGCCCCTGACCATAGGAATCTCGGGTGGCAAACCGCCCGCATCGGGCGTAGGAGCACCGCAAGGAGGCGGCGTGCAGATCGACAGGGTCCAGCTGGCAGTCGCGGATCGGGACGAGGCTGCCCGGGCCTTCCAGCGCCTGCTCGGTGCGGAGGTCGTCGACGCGGACGCGGTCGCGCCCCTGGTGGCGCGCCGCACGACGCTCGCCCTCGGCGCGTCGCAAGTCGAGCTGCTGGCCCCGGACGGGAGCGGCCCCGTCGCCGCGCACCTGGCGGCGTGGGGACCAGGCCTCTTCGCCGGCGGGATCGCGACCGAGACGCTGGCGCAGGTCCGCTCGCGCCTCATCGCGCATGCGTCGTCCTTCGCCGAAGCGGGCGACCAGCTTCTCGTGTCGCCGTCGGCGACCGGCGACCACGGGCTGCGCTGCGTCCTCTCGCCTCCCGCGGAGCGCCCAGCCGTCGGTCTCGTGAGCCATCTCTACGAGGTCACCAACCTCGTCGACGATTGGCGGAGCGCGAGCGACGGCTATGCCGAGCTGCTCGGTCTCGATGCCGGACGCTTCTGCCCGATCGAGAGCGAGGCGTTCGGCTATCGCGGCGTGCTCACGATGTTCGACCCCGCGACCCGCCTCGATCGCATCGAGTGCATCACCCCCTACGACGCGGCGAAGACCATGGGACGCTTCATGGCGAGGCGCGGTCCATCGCTGTACATGTGCTTCGTCGAGGCCCCCGATCTCCGGCCGATCATCGCGCGCGCCGAGGAACACGCGCCGCGCGACTGGTCGCCGGCGCCCGGCGGCGCCGCGACCGACTCGCTCTTTCTGCATCCGCGGGCACTCTCCGGCCTCCTGCTCGGCGTGAGCCGTACGACCGTCGGTTGGAGCTGGTCCGGTCACCCCGAGCGCGTCCGGCCGCAGTAGCCCCGCGTCCGCAGGGCCCATGCGACTTCGCACGGGGCGCAGCGCTCCGGGTGCCAGCGATGGCGCTGGCGGGCGCCGCCGCCCGCTCTCATGCCGACCATGGCACAGTCGCCGGGCCCGGAAGGACGCAAGCCCCAGCGCGGACGCGATGTCAGGCGTTGGCCGAGCCCTTGCTCTAGTCCTCCGCACAATCCGCCGCGGAGGTCTCGATCATGCGAGCCACGACCAGCAACTCACCGCACCCCGACACGACGTCGCACTGGTACCGCGCCGGCGTGGCGGCCGCTGCCGTCCTCGCCCTCGTCGCGACCGCCGCGAACGGCGCCGTCGCGGCGCGCTGGATCGGCACGTCCTTCCCGGGCTTCTTCGTCCTCCCGAATCGCGTGATCCCGTCGGCCGGCCTGGCCTCCTGGAGCGGCGTGCGCGACGGCGCCGTCGCGGGATGGACCGTCACCGCGATCGACGGCCGCACGGTTGCGAGCGGCGGCGACGTCTATCGCCACGTCGACCGGCGCTCGCCGGGCCGGACGTTCACCTACACCCTGCGCCGCGGCACCGAGACGCGCACCCTCGCGCTCGCCTCGCAACGCTTCTCGGCCGCCGAGTGGGTCGCGCTCTTCGCCCCCTCGCTCCTGAGCGGCCTCTGCTATCTCCTGCTCGGCGTACTCGCCGCGGCGGTGGCGCCGAACGCCCGGCTCGGGCACGCCCTTCTCACCCTCGGCACGCTAGCTGGCATCCACGCGCTCTCGGCCGTCGCTCTCTGTCAGCCGGTCGCGACCCTGCGCCTGCACGCGCTCGCCGAGGCCTTTCTGCCCGCGGCGCTCGTCTACCTGGCACTCGTCTTCCCGCGCGAGCGCGGCTGGCTGACGCCGTCGCTCGGCGCCGTCGCGTGGGCGATCTCGCTGGCGCTCGCGGTGCCGTACCAGCTGCTGATCGATCAGCCCTCGGCCTACGGCGTCCTGCACGCCACCAGCGAGGTCTATCTCGGCTTCGGTGCGGGCGCGCTGCTCGCGACGCTCGTCGTCGAGCACGCGCGGGCGGGCGACGCGGCGAGCTCGCTGCTGCGCGCGTCCGTCGCCGGCGCGCTCCTCGGCCTCGGCGTTCCGGCCATCATGGCGCTCCTCTCGGCGGTGAGCGGCGGCGCCCTCCCCGTCGACGCTCCGACCGCGTTCCTCTTCCCGACGTGCTGCGCGTTCGGATTGGTGCGTGACCGCGTGAGGGTGCGCGGCGCGCTCGCCGCACCCACGATCGCGTAGCCCGTTTCGACGTTGCGGTTTCGCCAGCGGGTCAGTAGTGTCAGTGGGCATGTCGGGTCAGTCCGCTCGGGTCGAATCGACAATCTTTCCGCCGCTCTTTCGTGAGCTTCGCACTCTCGCCGCCAACTACTGGTGGAGTTGGCAGCCGGACGGGGCGGAGCTGTTCCGCGACATCAGCCCCTCGCGCTGGGAGGAGAGTGGCCACAACCCACGCGGCCTTCTCGACGCGACGCCGCTCGCGCGGCTGACCGAGCTCGACGTCGATCCACGCTTTCGCGCCCGCGCGCGCGACCTGCTCGATCGCTTCGCCGCGTATCTCCGGACCAAGCCGGGGTGGGCACAGGGTCTCGCGCCGCGCCTCACCCCGGAGCGGCCCGTCGCCTACTTCTCGGCCGAGTTCGCGATCCACGAGTCGCTGCCGATCTACGCCGGCGGCCTCGGCGTGCTTGCCGGCGACCATCTCAAGTCGGCCTCCGATCTCGGCCTGCCGCTGATCGCCGTCGGCCTGCTCTACCGCCAGGGCTACTTCCTGCAGGACCTCGACCGCTCGTCCTGGCAGAACGAGCGCTACGCCGACATCGACGTCCCGATGCTGCCGATCGAGCGCGCACAGGGCGCCGACGCACAGGAGCTGAGCGTCGCGATCTCCGTCGCCGGCCGCAGGGTTCACCTCAGCATCTGGCGCGTCCGCGTCGGACGCGTCGCGCTGTATCTGCTCGACACCAACCGCGACGACAACGAGGAGCGCGATCGCTGGATCACCGGCCATCTCTACGGCGGCAACCAGGACACGCGCATGGTGCAGGAGCTGACGCTCGGCATCGGCGGCGTCCGCGCCTTGCGCGCGCTCGGCATCCGGCCGGCGGTCTTCCACATGAACGAGGGCCACTCGGCGTTCCTCACGCTCGAGCTGCTGCGCGAGGAGCTGGCTGCGGGCGGCACGCTCGACGAGGCGCGGGCACGCGTCCGCGCCCAGTGCGTGTTCACCACCCACACGCCGGTCACGGCCGGGCACGACGTCTTCGGCGTCGAGCTCGTCGATACGCATCTCGACGACTACTGGACCGCGCTCGGCATCACGCGCGAGCAGTTCCTGAGCTTCGGCCGCCGCCGCCCCGAGGACTCCTGGGAGCCGTTCGGCATGACGCCGCTCGCGATCCGCTTCGCCCGCTCCACCAACGGCGTCAGCCGCCGCCACGGCGAGGTGTGCCGCGAGATGTGGCGCGACCTCTGGTCGCCGCGTCCGCACGACCAGGTACCGATCGGCCACGTCACGAACGGCATCCACGTTCCCACCTGGACGGCCCCGGCGGCGCGCGCCCTCCTCACCGAGTACTGCGGGGCCGACTGGGAGTCACGCCTCGACGACCCCGAGCTGCCGGGCCGCATCGACGCGATCCCCGACGCCGCGCTCTGGGAGCTGCGTAACCAGCTCCGCCGCCGGCTCGTCGCCGCCGTGCGCGCGCACGCGCGCACGCAGCGCGCCCGCAACCAGGAGGACGAGGGCTTCATCGCCGCCGCCGACGCCCTGCTCGACCCCGACGTCCTGACGATCGGCTTCGCGCGCCGCATGGCCACGTACAAGCGCCTGAGCCTCATCGTGCACGACCCGCAGCGCATGCTGCGGCTGATCGACCACGCCGGGCGGCCGGTGCAGTTCGTCCTCGCCGGGAAAGCGCATCCCTTCGACAGCGAAGCCAAGCGGGCGTTGCAGGAGCTGGCACGCGTGCGCCAACCGGTCGAACACCTCGGCCGGATCGTCTACCTCGAGAACTACGACGTCGCTCTCGCCCGCTGGCTGGTGCAGGGCTGCGACGTGTGGCTCAATCTGCCGCGCCGCCCGCTCGAGGCAAGCGGGACGAGCGGGCAGAAGGTCGTCGCCAACGGCGGCGTCAACGTCAGCGTGCTCGACGGCTGGTGGGTGGAAGGCTGCGGCGCCGACAACGGCTGGGCGGTCGGTGAGGTCGTCGAGGGCAATCCGAAGTCTCAGGACGACGCGGACGCCGAGTCGCTCTACCAGGTGCTCGAGCAGGCGGTCGCGCCGCTCTTCTACCAGCGCGACGCCCACGGCATCCCCGCACGCTGGCTCGCGCGCGTGCGCGCATCGATGCGCTCGCTCCTCCCGGTGTTCAACACCGATCGCATGGTGCGCCAGTACGCCGAGCAAGTGTACCTCGCGAACGGCGACGGCGGCCCGTAACGGCCCGCGAAGCGCCGACAAGCGGCGCGCGGCCGCGCGCGCTTCAATGAAGACTTGTCGGGGCGCGCCTCGCTCGCGCCGTGAATCGGGTCGCGCGGCGCTCGGGACCGGTGCTCGTTGATCGCTATCACGTGCGGCTCCTGCCGTCGCCGAAGGAGGTGCGGGCGGCGTTGCGCTACCGTGCTCCTCAACGCGCGTCGGCATGCGGGAAAGATGCGTATCGGACTCGGCCGAGCGGTGGGAGTCGATCCCGCGTCGTCGGGACGCTGGTTCGACGGCTGGAGGCACCGGCGGATCGTGCCCGTCGACGGCGCCCCGCGGCGCTCTCCGAGAGGCCGGCGGTCGCTGCGCGCGGACATGGCTCCTGGCCGTCGGGTGGCGCCGCCACGGCCTGCTCGATCCCGCTGACGTCCCCGGCTGGTCGGCGGGTGGGGACGTCCCGGCACGCGCCATTCCAATTGCGAGCGCTCGCCGTCGGCATAGGGGGAGTCGGTGTGAATACGTGCCGATCCGATGCGGCTGAGGCGCTTCCTAGACCCGGCGGCTCATCCCGTGGCAGTGTCCCGTCGAGCGACCTGCCATGCCGCTCTCTGCCATCTCACCGCGTACGCTTCTGCTGGTTCTTGTTGCCGCGGTGGTCTTCCCGATCGCTGACGTCGGCCTGCGGCTCGGGATTCTGAAAGTGTTCGGACCTCATCATGTTCTGCTCGCGCTGATCGTCGGCTGGGTGACCCGTGGCCTCGTCCTGACCGGACTGTTCCTCTTGGTGCGACGATGGATACAGCGGACCAGCACTGACTCGCGGGCGGCGGTTTCTAACTGACCACTTCCGCGCTGCCTTCCCCCTCCTTTGCAACAGCGCCGCGCGCTGGCCAGTCTACGCGGCAACGACACGCGGACCGCCGCACGGAGGGAGCGCCATGAGCAGCCCCGTC
>Ga0157379_10000298_pt1 | contig 39293 bp, 63 predicted proteins | sample S25metaG_FD_121802 | JGI IMG/M metagenome (GOLD analysis project Ga0157379, IMG submission 121802) | Switchgrass rhizosphere microbial communities from Kellogg Biological Station, Michigan, USA - S2-5 metaG | ecosystem: Host-associated > Plants > Roots > Rhizosphere > Soil | place: USA... | reverse complement strand
GCGGATGCAGCACCGAAAGCTCCTGAAATTAATGCTGGAAGAAGGGTAGCAAGGATAGCGGCCATAGATTACCTATTTTTCTTTATGTTAACATTAAAAGAATTAATTGACACGCTGGTGTAGCTCAATGGTAGAGCAATGGTTTTGTAAACCATCGGTTCTGGGTTCGATTCCTAGTACCAGCAATGCTTGATTAGCTCAGTGGCAGAGCAGTGCCCTGTTAAGGCATTTGTCGAAGGTTCGACCCCTTCATCAAGCGTTAATTTAGCAAATATTCCAAAACCACAATCGCACTTGTGATATTCGGAGCTGCTGCTCCATTAATAATTGTGATATTTGTCGCATCGACTTTGATTTCGATTTGTTGATTTACTGCTGTTACACTCGAATATGGAATTGGTCGATAGTCTACAACATTCGTTATTGCCGTTCCATAAATATGGGTAAAAGCTACAATTCCAGTTATTCCATGAGCAGTGGTTGATGTAGCCCCAGCAGCAATTGCTCCAATTTCAAATACTTTCCGAAATGTCTGTCTTTTCTTTTGAGGATCTCCAGTTGTAAACCAGAGTTCACCTGTAAGAAATTCTTCCAAATCAAATATCCCAATTTGACGAACATTCACATTACTTGCGATATCTCGATAAAGAGCTAAGAATTTAACTCTAAATTCATCAAATTCATCAGGAAAAAAAACACTTGTCTGTAAATAAGGAGCTAGCGAATTGGAAGGATCAAAGGTCATATGAAATTCTTCCAGTTGGGGAAACGTAATAGATCAGACCATGAATTGTAATGTCTGAAGTTGCAATGCTCAAATCTCTCATTTGGGTATCATCTAAAGTGAAAAGATTCTGTACAAATGATCCATATGAATTTGTATAAACACGATGCCAAATCTTATTTTGCTGCAATCCGAAATTGGTACTTGGACTTGGAGTTTGATAAGTCGGCATAGGCTCTGGAGCTGTTGAAATTGTGACTGTTTCAACTGGATTTGAGGTGTTGTCATCTGTGAAAAATTGAGCTGTAATTTCACCATCAGAAGTACGATCCATGTATATTTCGATGTAATTGATACGCATCGATTTTCCATCTTGAAATGATGGGTTAAATTCTTTCGTTTTAATCGCAATATTTGGAATATGCGTAATCACTCCGCCTCCTGTATATGTCCCAGACCAGACATCCAAAAGAGGATTTACGGGGACTGCGACAAATGTATCGACAGCAGCTTGGCTAACTTTATAAATAACATCATTTGGGGTGCCACCTGTATTGGTGCTAGTAATCCCTTCGATTCCTGTGAACATAACATATTGATTATTAGTAAAGTTATGATCAGGAGCAAAAATTGTATATGTCGCCGCTGTAATATTCGAAATAGGTATGCTAGGAACATTCTGACCGTTTTTTTGTAGTTGTGAGAAAACCAAAACAAAGCCTCGTTGGTTCCCTCCTATAACATCAGGATATCTTCCTTGAAGAACAGCAGAGTTCCAAGCAACTTGTTTAGATTGCCATGAAACTGGAAGTTGGGCCCAAGTTATATCTGCGAATTTTTGCCAATATCCAAAACATGTGAAACAATCATCGAATTCAGACCATGAACCATCCAAATAATTATAGACGAGGACTTGATTGGGAAATGTCAAATCATAGGTTACTGAATCACCATCTTCATCAATTCGAATTGGATATGCCCAATAAGCTAATTGAGCGTTGTAATCGCGAATACCAGAAACTCTTTTAACACCTTCATTTACGTTTTGAATTTGGAAAACTTCATCAGGAATCTTTTGATCAATTCGAATAACATTCACTGAATCACATGAAATGATTCCGTAATTTCCAACTCCGAAAACGCCTCTATCAAATGGAATAATGCTAAATGTAGATTCTGTGCCAAGTTCTGTGTTAATCTTTTGCCAAATGAAAGGAAGTGTTTCGTTATTCGTATAAACTAGTTGCCAAGTTGATCTTTCAAAATAGACAATTAATGTATCTTTGATGAATTCAGCAGATATTATAGATTCGGCGGTTGGGGCATCAATAAAACCACCCTTACCTACTACATCACTTCTCCAAGCATCTACTTGTGCAGATTGATTTACAGGGAAAAGACTATAAAAAGGAGTGCCGTTTTGTGACCATCTAGCTCTTTGGGCAAACCTAACTTTACCAGCTAAGGTTGTTCCTTCAATGGTATTGAGAACCACAAGTCTATCTTTATATGGTAAAATGATTAAAGCCCCTAACAAATATGTAGGAGTTGAAGTTAACTGTGGATTAAAATTAGCCCATCCTGTGTTCAATGTAACTGATTCAGTTCCATACCAACGAATTCCATCACCCTCAGCTATTACAGTCGAATCTTGAGCTGGATGTAATCCTGCAATGTTATTTGTCGCCCAAAAAGCTTTTCTATAATTAGTAGTCCAAAATTGATCAGAATCTGTTCCAGTCCAAACAAATAAATTAGCTAGAGTTTGAAAATTATTTATTCCAACAAAATCCCCTGTACCATCATCAAATTTATAAGTGTATCTAGTATCAAAGGCTATTAATTGTTCGCTATTAATCGCATCCTGTTCAAGAATTCGCAGTCCCATGACTGGAAGGCCTGGGACATAAATAACAGGTGTTGGGGCAATTACCGGATGGGCAATACTTAATGCCCCAGTTGTTCGATCTAATGTTCCTGAATAAAGTGGATCTGTGCTTATCAATGCAACAGGAGAAGCTCCTCCTGGATCTGTTAAAATGACATTACCAATTCGAAAACTTGCAACCCCTTCTGGAATTGTCAATCCACCAGTTCCATCTAACAAAACTGCAACAAAAGGAGAGGCTCCTGTATTGCCGAGTGACAATTTCAATCTACCATCAGTTCCAACAGCTGTGAAACAAGATCTTCGGACAATTCGGCCACGAAATAGGTAAGCATTTTCCAAAATTGGGAATGAATCATTTTCAACTAGAAAAGATTCTATGTCTTTTCGAATTCCATCTCTTAAATTGACAATTGCGAATGATCCGCTCATTAAGCGAGTACTCCAAAAAATACTGCGCTAAAAGGAAATTGAAATGTGCTTCCATCTTGTGCTCTTGAAGTCCAAGTTACAAATGCAGCATTTCTAGCAGTAATTAAAATACCTGTAGCATTCTTACCAGTTCCATCAATATCTAGGGTGACAATGACTGCGTAATTTCCATTTGTGAAAGGACGTGTGAAATTTACTGTAAAACCACCACCGCCTCCATAAACAACAGAAGATACATTGAAACTGTTAACTAAATTCGTTCCATCATAATAACACCAAGCAGCTGCTGTAACGCCTCCACCTGTTAATTGACTAACCCCGTTATTTGCTGTGCCATGTTGATAGAAAAGCTCGACACCAGTTCCAGAGGTTTTTGTATAAACTGAAGAAATGTTTCCAGCTTGATTTGGATTTGCAATTGGAGCAATTAGAGTTACTTGTTTATGTTGACCCTGGTTGGCTAAAGTACTAAATGGGGTATGGTCTATCCCAAATGCTGTATCAGCTTGAGCAAAGTTGGTCTGAATTTGAGCCTGTGAAGCTGAAATTAGATCATTGGGCTGTGGAATATTTGGATTGAACGTCATGGATCCTCGAAAAGGTTGATATTTACCTCATCGTATCAAATAATTATTTTAACTAGAAACTATTCGAAAGATTACCAAATGGAAATTGTCCAGGACCTTGTTGCTCAGTATAAATAGTCGCAGTCCTTTCGCTTGTTTGCTGAACAATGGTTCTTCTAAGCACCAAATTCATCTGTTCATCTAAAAGGGGTCTGAATTTCGTCATATTTTCGAAATCAGCATTGTCAGCAAAGATTTTATCTGCTGCTCCATAGGCTAGTAATTGCCACCACTCATTTAGCTGTGGATTCAAAGTGCCATCGAAATTTCCAGCATTATCGACATTGAAGCTAATTGGATATCGATAGGCTTCAAATGAAACTGTGTAACCTTGATCAGGAATTGGGTAAAGCAGGATCTGATCTTGGAAAAATACACATGTGGTAGGACGAGATGCTACATAGGGGACGTATTGAACATTGATCGCATTACCTGTTGGAATTGCGGCGGCAAATTGCGTGATTGTAATGGCACCGGTAATATAATTTATTGTTCCTCGATTGACAGAAGGGTCTGTCGAATTATCGGTTGGATCAAATAAATTTCCCTGCCCATCATCAATTAGTGAAATTGAAGGTGAAATTCCAGATGTTGCATCAGGAGCCCCTAAAGCAGAAACCAAAACATTCCAATTAATAAATTTTGCTTCAATGTCTGTGACAGCAGAATTTGAATAAGCTCCAGGTGGATTGGTTTTAAATCCTGGTAAAATGGGAGTTTGAGTTAAAAATTGACCTGTATATGTACCACCACTTCCATCAGTTCCATCACCTGTATATACTTGTTGTTGAAGGAAGTTCAATTGGGGATTAATTCTGAAAAAGTTTTGACGACTTTGCGTCATATAGGATTGATAGCCGCCAATATAAACAGGGGGCATTTCAGTCAAATAAGTGTCAGTTGGAAAATCATAGGCTGGAATATTCGCAGTGCAAACAAATTCGTAATTGTATCGAAGTGAAATCAATTTCAAATGCTCTGGCATGTCGTAGACATAGAATGTGTTTATGTAATTGACAATTTCAGCATCGGAAATTTGGGCATTAGATGGGCGCCCTGTGATTTTTCTAACTTTTGCGATGATATCGCGTAGTGTATTTGGTAAGCCATTTGGCATATTAAGGTCCTCCAATTGGAGTTAATAAATTTTGTTCTGAATTTCTAAGAGTACTTGCAATTTCGCCAACGGCAGTCACTTGAGGGACTTGAACAGTAGATGAAATGAAAAAAGGATCATAAGTTGTGGTATCTGCATCGATACTAAAAGTTGTAGGAGATAGCACTGTGATAGTGTAAATATTTCCAATAAGCTGTTGCATTCCGAAATCGATGTAAAATTCAAATCGGACAATTAAACCTGAATAGTAGCCATGAGCCGATGCGGTCGTGACTACCCCAGGATTTGCGTTTGTAATCGCAGTTATAGAATTGCGGACTGACTTCCAAATCGGAGTGGCCACTTAAATAGCTCCACCCATATATTCGAAATTAAAACCATATCGTTTGACACGTTTTGTAATTCCGGATTTTGGAAGCACTTCTGCGCCAGTATCTATTCCTTGTTTTAGATCATCAGATCCTTCCATTTTCCAACCATGAACGCCATATTGGCATGTTCCGATGATTTGGTTTTCCCTGGGTTTCGTATCTAAAACTGCTGCTGAAACATCAGTTCCATTTAAAAATCTAGCAACGTAAAGAGGGATTTCATACATTTCTCCATCTTTCATAGTCTTTGTAAAGACAGGGACTCCAGGATATTTCCTAACTGTTACAGTCGTAGATGCACCTGGTGTTTCAAAACAAATAAAAGTTCCACGCACAATCTTTGTCTCTTCAGCAATCAATTCTTTAATTTTGTCTTTAGTTAATTCTCGTGCTTCTTTAGAAACATGAGTGCCATTTGGTGTTCCGACAGATGCAGCAATATTTAAATTTTTTGCCATTTCTTTCCTTTAAGTAAAGCCCCTCCGAAGAGGGGCAAAGTTTAATTAAATCGACGTCGCTTTATTAGCAAACCATTGATAAGTCTCGCCTTCCGTTTGGACGGTAGAGCCGATCAAGACGCCAGTAATAGAAACGTTTCTTGTTCTATCATCGAGCAAGTTACCATATGGCTGTGAGATGCTATTGATAGCAGCTTCGCCAACTGGAACGACTTGAGGGAATGATACGCCAGCAGCAGCAACAGCAGATGTTGGGAAAGCAAAAGCTGAGAAGCTTGAGCTATCAATATCAACTGTGATGGTATTGGTTGAACCTGTTGTTACAGCAACAATGACTCCAAGTAGCCCGTCAATCTCGACCATGCCAAAAGCATCAGGTACGACGATACGAACTTCTTGTCCGACTGTATATCCGTGAGTGACTGACATTGTAATTACGGCTTGTGAAGCTTGTGTAATTGCAGTGATCAATCTAACTCTTGGATAATAACGATCAGTTGCATTGATAATACGGAAAGTACCTGCAGTAGCATCAGCAGCAAAGCCAGTGTTATCCAAATATTTTAATTGGAAACTTGTACTTGCTACGATTGTACCGACTGTAAAATCCCATCCTGCAATTTGGAGCATTCCGGTTGTACCAAACATTCTAACGACTGTAGATCCAGCAACTAAATTCGTTGTTGTCGCAGTATCTGCAACAGCAGGATTAGCTCTGTTAACTTCAGTTCCGTTGAGGGCTGTGGATGGTCCAATGTTTAATAGCGCGCTATCAGCAATGAAAGTAAAACCACCTGTAGTAGTTGTAGTTTCAAGGTCTAATGTTGCAGCGCCGTTTGTTTTTGTATTGTAATAAGCAGAACCAGCAGCCATTAAGGATGACCCTTCTGCTCTCATTACTGGTGTAGCTGCAGCAGCTGAACCGATACTACTGAGGTTAATCATTCTAAAATCAGAGTATCCTGAAGGAATGCTGATCATCAGCGGATTTCCGTCAGATTCAAAACTGCCTGTTACTTGTGCGTTGACTGGTGAACTCATGTTTTTTCTCCTTATGCCAGCGTCACACGTAGGTTAAATACCCACGTATCGTTTAAGATTCTTGGTACTTCAGCGAATTTGTATCCAACAGAAGCATTGAGTGCTAATGGTGAATCATAAATAGGCGGACGATAGATGAAAGAAGCGCTATATCCGTCTTGTTCGATAGCAGCAAAAGCTTCGCGACCGACGCAGAAAACGTTATAGACTGTTGCACCTAATAATGAGGCATTTGGAGTTGTGCTACCAATTGAAGACAAAAGGAAGCGGATATTGGCTACAGTTCCCCACTCTGAATCCAGAGTTGAAGATTGGTTTGGATAGTTCCATTTTTGGATGAATCCATTAACGTTATCCAATTGACCAATAAGGTCTGTATGGCCAAGACCAAAGTACGCATCACGTACTGGTGCTGTACCAAATTTGTTTTCGCCTTCAACACCTGTCATAAATGAATAGGCATTGTTTCCACGGAGAGTTCTAACAACTACATCGATATCAGAACGTGTAATTTCAGTTGGGTTATCTCCGTTTGTTCCGCCAACAGCATTAATAAAGGACGCAGTTGATGCAAGCATAGAGCTCATCAATTGGTCTTCTGTTTGCCGAAGTGAAACGCCTAAACGTTGAGTAGCTTCATTCAAGACTGGGTCTTGGTTCTGAAGAGTAACTTGTTCGTTAAGGAGAATGTAAGTTCCATAGAAGTCCATTTGGGCATCTATGTTTACAGCAGTTAATTGTTGGGGAGGTGGTGTAATTCCACTGTTCCCAAGCGGTACTGGCGCAGTTGCCAGAGGATTATAGCGTCTCATTCTCAGCGTAGTACCACCGTTTCTTGGCATGGCCTTCAAATCCGCAGGGATTTTATGGATCATGTAAGGAACTGGTACGCTCAGCAATTTAAAGCTGAACGATTGTTGTACTGGCGCAGGAAGAGTACTTGTTGTCGTTACTGACATAAGTCATGTTCCTTTGTTAGGAACCAAACTTTAATATCCTTTTCGCGCCTTCTGCATTTCCTCATAGAGACTCTTTTTGAGCTCAGGAGTAAGACCATTTTCAAACATATGAGCGTTGCCGATGGCACTAGATTTAGTTACTGCGTTAACAGACAGAGGTTTTTGTGAATTAGCTACAGCTTTCTGCTTTTCTTTGACAGGTTCTTTAGCCACTTCTTCTCCAATTCCTAGACGTTTTAGTAACTTATAGGCCGCAACACCCTGACTGTATTGGTCAGTATTTTGCGCTAAGGACATTGCAAGTTCTGGTTCGGTTTCTTTTAATAATTCAATATTTTCTCTTGTAACCACTTGATTGAAGTCTTGGAATTTCGAAGAAAGCCTATCTTCTACAGTTGCGTTTTCACGCTCTTTGATGACTCTTGAGGCAATTTCTTCGGCCATTTTTGCGGCCAGCTTTTTTGCTTGGCCTTTAGTGACGATATCTTCGTCGCCGAGTTTGTCTAGTTCATCATCCTGAGGAGCCCTCATAGGGCTTTTCAACTGAGTTATAAGCTCTTCTTGTTCTTTAGCTCTTCGTTCAAGTTCTTGCATTTTGCGTCGGGTCTCTTTCCAGTTGCGATCTTGGTCTTCCGACTTCTTCGCAAAGGTTTCGGCCTTCTGCATTTCTTCTGCACTTTCTGTCGATTCGGTTGTGGGGGCAACCACGGCCACTTCTGGCTCTACACCCTCATTTGTTTCATCTGGCATGTGCATTCCTTTGAGATGGCGAGTCTCTTTTCTGCCTATAAGAGAAGCTGATAACCTTACGCAGGCTTAGCGCGAAACTGGGTAGTCCCAGGAACTATCAACCTCAAATTTTAATTTGATACATTGGGCATAATCATGTCAAATTATTTTTACATATATAAGTTAATAGGGTAGGATTGTTAAGATCGCTCAGAGGTTAATATGAATTGGAAAACACTTGATGAATTACCAGAAAATGGATCTTTAGTTTGGGTTAAATTACGTAATGAAACACCTATAGTTAGACTATATCAAAACGATTCCTTTGGATTAGGAGATCGAGATTATGAGGTTATTGGATGGGCTAATTATCAGGGTCAACTGGTTTATGATCAAGAACGCCATGATTATACGCCACGATCCATTCGACGAGTTTCGGATCATAGCAATCAGCATTCTTTAGAATGGTCTTTGCGTCTTGTGCATTAGGAAGCGTATAGACAAGGGTCATTGTCCCTTTATCGCTATCTACTTCATATAGGTCATGGTCTGCATGAGGCCATTCATTTCTTAAAAAACTGGCAAACGGTTTCGTCTGACGTGCGATATATTTATGATGAAGGACATTTGAAACAGTTCCCGCAATCGTCTCTTTTTTCCTTTGAACGACAATATAAAAAGGGGCTTCGTAGTCTTTACAGCCCTTATCTACTGCTTTCATGAGCTCCTCAAAATACATAGGAGTCATTGCTTCAATTGTCTCTTCTACCGTCTGTATAGGTTGATTGTCTTTTGATAAGATATCATAGACAGCTTGCCCGAGTTTTGCGGGATTTTTTTTGATTTTTTCGCGAGGAGTTATTAACTGGGATTGCAGTTTTTTTATGACCATAATCCCACCCTATCAAATGAAATTATTTTTTATCAACGTTAGGTTTCGTTTGAGGTGTTACTACCCATTCCCACCAGCTTTTAGGAGGATCTTTAGGTTTCTCTTTTGGTTTTTCCTCTTCAACTACTGGCACAGGTGGATTTTCTATGACGAAATTAGCAGGATCGAATTGAACAGGTGTTAAAACAACAGGTGCAGGTGTTGGCATAAGGTATCCAACAGATCTATCGACGAACTTCTCAACTTCTTTTTTCTCTGAAGTGTAGTAAAAGCGATGAGATTTTTTCAGCTTCTGATTGATCAATGTAGTCGCTCCACCAAAATGGTAACCAATTGAAAAAGCAATTCCTTTACGAACACTAGGCTCACAATAAGGGGTTACAGAAAGCTGGATGTTGTCAAAAAGAAATGCGCTAATTGTTCCACCGTACCCGACTCGCTTTGTTTGGTGGTTGAAATTCGTAGTAAGACTAAATTCGTATTTCTTTGTAGGCCTATAAGATAAGGTGATTTCAGATACATCATGAAACAAGTATTTATTATCTTTGAATTCTACGCTAGTTTTAACTGGGATGTATCGATTGTATACTAAGGTGAAGTGGTCAAAAAAAATCTCAACACCAGGAATCAACTGATGATTATAAAATCCCCAAGAATTGTGATTGCCATAGACAAAATTGCTTCCAAAGCCGAAATTATCGAAGAACCTACGATAACCGACTCCTACCTCATGATGGAACACTTTATGCGAATAGGGATGAGTTAAACCATGTAAAATAATTATGTTATCATCATCAAGCTCTAAAGTTGACTGATGTTCAAGGCTCAGGCTAAACTTAGGCGTAGAAAATGGATACCTGGCATCAACGTTAAATCCAACAGAAGGCTCATGGTAGTTAGCAGAAAGCGAAACTAGACTTAAAATTCCGATAGCGAGTGTTTTTTTCATGATGTTCCTATATTAGTCGTAAAACTCTGAAAATCCCCAGTGAAGCTTATCATCATATTCTTCTAGAGACATCCCAAGTTGACTGGCTCTTTTTTCTCTTACTTCTCTAGCGACTGATTCATATTCTCTAAACTCAGGATGAAGAAGAAGAGATTGTTTGACGCCTTCCCAAGAAGTAGTCAAGTTAGCAACTCTTCATTTTCTTTTTTCCAGCTTCGACAAACTTGTCGCGCTTCTTATCCATCTTTTCTAAAGATTTCAGGCTCTTTTCAGTGCCTTTTACCTTTTTCTCGATCTTTCTGATGACTTTGTCCATGTGAACCTAATGTTGTAAAAAGGGAATTTGGTTTTTTACTTTTTCTTTCTTGCTTTTAGAACCAGGAACCTCAACACCCTTATTTTTAAGAACTGTGGCTGCGATCTTTCCAGCTTTTCCTTTTGGTCTGATCATAGCCATATATTAAGGGTACTCTTGTTCGTTTTTATACCATTTGTTCTCATGAATGCCCGATTCATCTTCCAAACCACAAGAAAAATCATTGATCACTCCGCTTCTCTTATTATGAGAGCGTGAGAAATTTTTGATCATGGGCTCAGATGGCATATTAGCAAAATCCTCGTTGCCCATTCGGACAACAGGTTCATTTTGCGTTTTAAAATCATAGTTCTTTGTCTCACCAAACTCTTTATGATCTTTTTGCACGTTGTAGCGCTTAACAAAACCATTACGATGTTTAGCCACAAGGACTCCTAGTGTTGGTTAGACATATGACTACGAGCGCGTCCATCAGAACGTCTGTTTTCTTCGTCTATACGTGTCATTGTATCGTTTTGTACTGTTGGGCCATATTGAATAGCTGAAGGATATTCGTCCATTTCAACTTCTGTAGGCATATTGGCAAACTTACCTTGACCCCAAGGCTTTTCTTCTTTTTCTGACATTCCGTGCATTTTAGCTTTACCCATATGACAATCTCCTGTGTATAGGTGGTTTTAAGCTCACTATACAGGATATATAAAAATATTTTTAGTCTTTTTTTGGAAATAAGAATAAGTTACGATGTTATTTTTGAATTCTAACCAAGAAAGGAGACATATGAATAAGCTAATTTTGTCCAATATTGTATTTTTGCTACCCCTGATTTTGTTAGCTGATAATGGTGCTTGTCAACCACCTCAAAAGATGCCTGATGGAAGGCCAGCACCAGCAGCTTCATACGCTAAAATTAAAGATCAACCTTCTATTTGTTATGGCGATCTTCAACCAGAAGCTAAAGAGCATTTCGAGCATCGTTTGAATTTCGGACTCATGAATTTAGGCTATGAAAGAATTATGCCAAATTCAACTTATGTTGGAGCAGATGTTAAGCTGACACCTTTTTATAATTTCGATTCTGGTGAAAAAGACACTCTAAATTATTTCATTAATGGTGAATTAAGAATGGGGTATAACAACGCATTCACTTCAAAAGATACCTTAATTCCTTATGCTGGAATTGGGTTTTCAGTATTTAAGTTTGAGAAAAAGGAAGGAAAGATTCGAGATTGGAATTATGCAACAGCAGGGTTCAAATATCTCCATCAATTTGGAGAAATATTTGAAATGGGGATAAATATTAAAGCTTATCGAAGCATTCAGGAAAAAATAGCGTCTGTAGTGAAGCCAAAAAAGACAAAACAACCGGTGGCAATTATAATTAATAACAACAACGAAAAACTAAAAGACACTTCGACTAAAATACAAGATAATCAAGGGAATAAACTTGTAATAGTAGAAGGAAAACTGAAATTAGAGAAGGATGTAGTACCTACTCCACCTATTGCTAGCCCTGCGCCTGAAGTAAAGAAAATACCAATTCCAGAGATAGCTACAGAAAAACTAATTGTTAAAAGCGCTTCACACGAATGCGCAAAATGGATGATGGAAGTGAGCGTTCCATTCATTTGGCATGTTGGAGAGACAAAGAACTGGGAAATCCTACTAGAGCCCTATTATATGCAAATCCCAAATGGTAAGAGATTGCACTTACTTGGCTCTCGCCTTTCTTTTGGCTTCCGCTTTTAAACGCGGTTTCTTTGCGGCCGTTTCTGCTGTTCTCCCTTGGGAGGCGGTCGCTTCTTTCTCTTCTTGCTTTTCCGTGATCAATTTCAGAATCTCAACTGCTTTATGAAGTTGTTCCAAATCAATTGTAGTGAGTTCTTTGACTGCTTTAACTTTACTAAGTTCAGCCTCTTCCATATCTTTATGGGCTGCTGCTCTTCGCTCCACTGCCAGAGCTTGGTTTTCTTGAATACGGCTTGCACGTTCATGGCCAAGGCCCTGATTTGCGACGGCTCTAGCATGGAGGTCTTCGATTTGTGCCTTAAGAAGTTCAATTTGGGTTTGCTGTTGGATTTGCGCTGCTTGTGATGCTTGCTGCTCTTGTGCTGTAAGTGCATCTGTGAGTTTCTCCTTATTTTGCAATGTTGAAGACTCAACCAAGATCTCAGCAGGAACAGGAATTCCCATTTCACGAAGCTGCAAGAGTTGAGCAAACTGCATCTGTCTTTGAGTTGAGGTATTAAGGCCATCTTCGACGATTGCTTTATACTTTCCGAAAGCCCGATTATAGAATTGCTGAGAAGGCTCTTCTCCAATCACACGCTGAACTTTCCCGGGTGTCCAGTTGCTTTGGATCAGTTGCATTCGGATATCGCCAAGCATTTTTTGAGCGTAATCTAGGTTGTCAAATAGTCCTTGAAGCGTAGTTAAATTAGCACCTTGACGAAGCATTGAAAGTATGCCTGCCTTGTCATCATTAGCCATACCTAGTAGTTCTTCGCTAACACCAGATATCTCTTGTACTTCCTTACCAAGAAGCTCAGATAGTTGGATCATAGATGGAGGGATTTGAGGAGCTTCGATCTTAACAACATCAACACCAGGCTGAGCATTAGCTTTAAGAGCAAGGCCTCTCCCTTGACCCTGTAAGAAGACATCTTTAGGATTAACCAAAGCATTCTCCTTATACATAAAGCCAGATGTCATTTGGGATTCTAAGATGTCTAATTCAATTATTCGACGACGGTTATAAAGATATTGGGCGTCTCGCAGACCTCTGACAACTCCCTGAATTCTCCAAGGAAAGTCAGCCATTTGGGGCTCGTAATAAGCCCAAACCGGAACAAAAGGATAGCGATCGATACCAAGAGGATTAGGGCCATTATACATAACTTTGCCCTGTACCACAATGGCAAGCTTGACTGTTTGGATTTCTTGTTCAAGGGTGTGAATTTGTGGGTACGCGCCCATGAAATCTTGTAAGTCTTCATCTTGTCCTCTCCATTCCATGGTTTCGCCTGTCTGCACATCACAAATAAGTTTCTGTTTTCTAGAATCTAGGTACCAAAATTCATCATAAGTTAAGAGGTCTTGCATTCCATAATTATAGGACTCTGGCATGAATTGGAATTTACCATCTCTATTTCCCCATCCTTTCATGTCTAAGATTTCAGATTCTCTACCAGGAAGAAGTGATTTTACCTGACTTCGCGATAAGTATTTGCGTGTCCAAATATTATTGCAATCAGATAGATCCATCTTCTTGAAATAGGGATCAATCAAGTAGCCATTGAATGCTACATTATCAACAGCAATATCACCATTGACTGGATCATTTCGATAATCCATCCAAACTGAAAGCAAATTCATACCTGTGACGATCGCACCATCAAATGCATCTGAAATCGTTTCCAAAACGTGATTCTTTTGGTCATCCCAAAGCAGGATTTTACTAAATTGATCTGCTGTTTGTTGATCTGAATTCTCAATTGGTGTGCAAATTGTAGACTTTCGATGCTGCCTTTGATAGCCCGTGATCATGTTCGTAATTCGACGAATTCGATTGAAATTGAATTGGCGACGACGAAAGGCAGGAAGGTTGCCATAAATATCATTCCACATCGATTGATCGCCTGCCCTAAATCGCTGATCTAATTCAGCTTCCGACCAAAAAGATTGATTAATTGTGATGTTTTTGGCATACGTGTAGTCCATTAACTTCAGGATATCGTGATCTTGATTCGTATAATAGGTATCCGAAAGTTGGGGAAAGAGTGTCATTTTGACCTAAACCTATGGATTAAAGAATTTACTTTACATTAAACGATATAGAATTTCTTTTCAAAGAGAAGGATGTATTCAGATGAGCGCCATAATTTTTGATTCTTTCAAGAGCCTTTATAATTATTATTATCAGGTCGGAAAAGACTGGACATCACCCAACCAAGCAATGCCAGAAAAGAGATATGCCTGTCTAATCAAGGTTCAAATAGAAAAGGATGAGCCTAATGTTATAAAAGGATTTTTCAGTGAAAGAGGATGGGTAGACAGTAAAGGCTCTAAAATAGATGAAAACTGGAGCGTTAGCGTTATCGAGTGGAAATACGATCCATCAACAAAGAGTCAGTGCACTATATTATAAACTTTAAATTCGGAGACTAACAATGGCATCAGCTACAGGATCGACAACACAAAAACATCATCATACAACTTGCTGTGGATGTTTTGGGCAAAGAAGAGAAAAACATGAAAAGGCAAATCCGTTAGCCTTAAGAACTCCATACCCAATGACAAGATCTGATGCTAGTTTAACTCAAAAAGACATCGTTGATTTTGCTGCCCTGGTTAAAGTTGATGAACTTGATGAGAAGCTGGAGCAACAAAATGCAGAAGAATCTATTTCTGAAGAAGAGGTGCAAACTGTTGAAGTGGTCTTTAGTAGGATTCATGGGTTAAAGGAAAAGAAGAATGAGTGAATCCGAGAAATGTGACCATCCAAAGCTTTTCACGACATGTCAAGATTGCGGAGATATCTTCTTTTCTAAACCTTTTAAAATGCAGAATGGGTGGATAAGTGTGAAAGATAAACTACCAGGTTTGGAAGAAAAAGTTTTATCGATAAATCGTTTTAATGAAATGCACGTCTGTGCATTGGAAAAAAGGTGGGAAGGTGAAATAGAAAAATTTTGGGTCACTGATTCGATGACGTTTTACCCTACACATTGGATGCCTTTACCGGAGCCACCGAAATGAAATACGCAATCCTCATCCTCCTCTTTGCTATCACTCTCGTTTTCCTCTTTGACTTATGGTGTCGGATTCGTACAATCCAGGACTCACAAATTGAAATGTTGGAGAAATTGTGAAAGCCTTAAAAAAACCAACTAGAGATCATTCAACAACTGATGCACTATTGGACAAATTCTTCCCTGAAAGTGAACAGAAGTGGTCTATTGTTTTTACAGCATTAACCTGTTGCCAAGCTTTAGTAGAAGATATTAATGAAGCCTTTGAACCCCATCAAATAAGCAGTAAAGCAAAATATTCACTAATCCAATATCTCTGCTTGAGAAGATTGATATCTTCAATACTTACAAACAAAATTACATCTGCTGAAGATGTCAAAATGAATTACGTGCCAGAGACCGATTGGGACTGTGAGGGAGATTGGGAAAAGAAGTTTATCTTTATAGTAAAAGCCTTTTACAAACATCTTCAAGATGAGGGGAAAATATGAAACCTTTGTTTTATCTATTCGTTGCTATCACGATATTAGCCTACGGTGCTATCAAATTTGATCAGTATATGGGCTGGGAAGACGCTCGTATTAAAGAAGAAACATATATAGGAAGATTATGAAAAACATTCATGAGAAATCAGTTCAAGTCTTTGGATTTGTTAGGATTATCGCCTTTGTTTTGCTTGCCATTATTACAGTCTTTGCAACGATTAAGGCCTCTGCAATCGCTCCCCATGCTCCCGATATTGCTTTAGACGTTAAATTAAATGAGCATCGCAAGTCAGTTGAAAACTCCAATAACCAAAAGGCATCCCAGAAAGTCGATACCTATAAGAAATACAAACAAGATAAGAAAAAGGCTCCTAAGAAAGAGAAGACCTCAAAGTCTAAGACCAAAACTAAGAAGCCAAAGACTGCTAAGCCTCCAAAGCCTTCTAAAACTGAAAAGAAGAAAGCACGAAAGCATAAGACGAGGACTTTAGCGTGAAAGTAATAGAAGAGGAATTGCTCTATATCGAAGGAAAACTCATGGAAATATTTCATGAAATGCAAGAGGAAAAGATAACTGCTCCTTCAATATTCTTTGGGTTCTTTTCTGTTATTATGACGTTGGCGTCTGCGGCCGAAATGGAGCCGAAACAATTCGAAAGAATTTTAAAATCGGCGATTAAAGAATACAAAAGCTGGCCAAAAAACAAAGGATAACTCAATGAGCGTAAAACCAACATCTAAGTCTTCCTGTTGTTCTTGCTTTGGATCAAAAGAAGAAGAATCTGAAAGTCCGCCCCCTAGGCATCATCAAATACATAGGCAAGAAAGGTTTCATTCATATAGGCCAACAGATGTTAATCAGATGATTGGTCAGGCGGTAGATGCTAAGGCAAAAAAAGAGGCTGATATAGCATCTGATGTATTCAAAAAAACAGAAAAGGCAACCTAATGAAATATTTATCATTTTTTTTCATTTTATTATCCTCATTGATATCTGCCGAAGAGATAGCGCTCCCCACTCAGATACCGAATCCAGGAGCTCCTAAAAACATATCCTTTAGCAAACTGCTTGCATTTGAACATATTTACATTGTCTTTCTAGAGCAAAGGGAAGGAGCTGAAATGCAAATCAAACATGATCCAAGCTGTCCTTGCAGAAAGCTAAAAGAAGAGCATTTGGCACAGATCATTAATGAGCTTGTAAGGTTACAAAAGACACAAAGGGTATAAAATACAGTAGTTTAACGGAAGAGAGGGCAAAGAATGGAGCCTGCCAGACAGTGGCGCGTGTAGGGAATAACAGAACAGAAGAACACCTAACATTAGAGGGTGTAACTCCTTCCTCTTCCACATTTAACAAACCCATAAATGGGAATTAACAGACAAAGGATATTTTTTGGAACATACGTGTGTTCATTGTCAATCCAAAATTGATGTTAAAGAATACTGGTTTGATAACGGAAAGATTAAATACACCAAACTCCTCTGCAAAGCCTGTATGGATAGTTGGTTAGGTAAACAACGTATGCTTTCAGAACATTTAAAAGTATTATTAGATAAAATTAACAAGCCGTAGTTTAATCGTTACTTTCAATGGGTGAGTAATGAGAGTTAAAACAGCAGAAATCCATAAGAATTTGTTTCATAAATTTCTTGGGTTATGAGAATCTGCTTTCCAAGTGCAAGTCTTGGCGGTTTGAATGCCTATCATGGTGATAGGTCAAAATGGTAGGATAAGGATGTCTAAGAAACAAGATAAAGAAATTGAAAAGAAAACTGAAGAGTTTAAGGAATTTGCTCTCAAAGCAGCTAAACTAATATTTGATACTGCTGAAAAAAACAAGATTCCTCAAGCAGCAATGTGTCATGGTGCTGGTTGTTATATAAGATCTATGTGTTTAGCTATGAAGATGCCTTATAAAGACTTCTTAATGATAATACGTAATCTAACAAACGATTATGAAAAGGATTTGGATAATTAAACCATGTCTGATGAATTACTACCTTACGCTAAAAGTGTAGCAGAAAATGCAGTCAAGGTGATCTTTGACCAGGACTCTTCGATAGATAGGATTAATCTCGCTTGCGGGATGCTGATTACTGTGATTACTTGGCAACAAGATAGGATCAGAACCGCATCGAGGGATTTGAATACCCCGCGTTCGGTTGCTGGAAAAAAGGTGGAAGTTCTGGACCCGCGCCCATAGCCTCATTATAGTTTCGATCTAGCTCTTTTGCTGTTAATGCTCCCTGTTCAGAGACAAAGAAGTGCGAATATAGGGCGTATCTAAGAGCATCTAAACAATTTGATACCAGAATCCCATTAGCATAGAATTCATGTTTATCCTTTACCGTAAGATTGTATACGTCTTTTATTCCAATATGCTTTCCTTCCACAGCTTTTTGAGCAAAAGTCGAGATTTGCATATCCGTTTGAGAGAAATAGTTTAGAGCAGAAGAGGCAGCCTTTTTCGACATCGTCAAGGTGAGCATCTCTTCTCCATTTTGACTTACATTTATTTGAACAAAATCGCGCCTTGGAAAGCTTTCTTGTTTTATATTCTGATTTGCATTGTTCGCATTGCATTTGTCTGAATTCGAATCGTCCGAAGTTCTTTCCATGTTCTTTATGCCAAGCTCTTCCTGCTTCCGATTTATGCCATCCTGTTGCTTTTGGTCGAATAATATTTGCGTGATTTTTGAGAATCCATCGCTGCTTGGGCGTAAGATTCTTTGCATGATGCGCGCTATGTTTTTTTGGGCTAAGACATTCGAGATTGCCAATGTCATTGTTTGAGGAATTCCCGTCTTTGTGATGAATATGGTATCCTCGTGGAATTTCTCCATTATGGAATTTCCATTTCTCACGGTGTAAATATCTGCGTCCAATTCCTCTAACCCAAGCTCTATAATAGTTCCTGTCGTTAAATCGTTTAGAGTTTGGATATCTCTTGTATACTGTTCCATTCCATTCAATGGTTTCAAACATAATTGCTCTAAATTAACAATGAATACATCAGAGTTTAACAGATTACATACTTCAATAAAACCCCTATTTAATGTATAAAACTTATGTGAATCAGTACAAATAAAGTTTATCCCAAGAACGGAATATTCAAATACGTCAGCTTGATGGTGCCAAGTTTTGAGGATCGGTTTATAACCTTCGGATGTGAGAACAAGCTGTCCTTGTTTGAGTTCTTCGATAGGCTGCTGTCCAACATGGGTTGCAACCATGGTTCCAGCTGCAAAGCAGTGATCATTTTCTTTCTTAGGCTTATCAACACCTGACTTAATTGACTTTTCATCCCATACATAAGATTGGAATTCAGCGATCATATTCCGACACTTTCGACAAATCTTAAATGTGCCTTGATTGAGTAATTTAGCTACGAATCTGATCCCGTCAATAACATCGTTTTCGGCGTCAATAAGATTACTGATTCCGCTTCTGATAATCTCTGCTCTAAAAGATGCAGCAGATGGGTCAAGATAAATGGCTGTAACATTTCGTCCTTCGATAAAGTTTCGCAAGTCTTCCGCATATTCTGAATCAGTCTTTTGACGCTGTGTAACTCTCGAGTTATAGTAATACTCATCTTCGACCCAGACATTTGGATACCTATGTTTGTTTATTCCTACTAGGACGAAAGCACACGGATTAGTTGTACCGTAATCCACACCCACAATGTAATTGGTAGCAGTAGATAAAGGAAAATCAATAACATGAATTTTTTCATCGAAAAAGTCATAAATAGCTCCTTCGGCCTGAACCCATTTACCTAAAATAAATCTTTGATACCAGAGGCCTTTGAACTGCCTCTTAAACATCTCTTTGACTTTATCGCTTAAAGATGGATTATCATCCATGATAAATTGGAAAGAGACTAGATCTTGGTTTCCTTCCATCCATAGCTTGAACCAATGATAAGGAGAATCTGGGTTAGTCGTTCCAAATAGCTTAGCACCCTCTATTGATAGACGGCCGAGCAGCATGATGAAGACGTTTTCAGGGATGATTGTTACTTCGTCGACATATGCGCCAGATAGAGTACAACCGCGAATCTTAGCTTCTGCGCTAGCATCATCTGCTGTTATTACATGGCATTTTCTATTCTTAATGTAGAGCTGGCGTTTACCTCTGAAATACCTAACGTGGTTTCCAAGGATCTTTTGAAGCTCAGGGAGAATATTGCGCTCAAAGCTGTCATAAGTACGAGTAATAATAGCGAAGTCACCAGCAGGACCGCGGTTAGCTTCATCGACGAATCTCCATAATGATGCATGTGTTTTTCCTGATCTTATTGATCCTTCCCAAATATTGATAGACGAATTTGAATTTCGTATTGAGTAGAGTTGCTTTTGAGAGAAGTAATCATTGAGTGTGCTCATTTTTTCAATAGAGCTAGTTTTTTAAATTCAGCCAATTTGACAGGATCATTTAAATATTGACGAGGGACTTGAATTGCATTCTTTTCGAAACATTTATTTTTCCAACATCTCGAATATAACACTTCTTCGGTGTCGAAAAGAGCCATTTGGCATTCCTCACAGACGTAGTCATATTTCATTGTTTATAAATCTTTTTCCTAAATTCTTCGACTTCCTCATAAGGTGCTTTTGGAATATCATCAATTTGAGCGTAATTGATAATCTGATTTTCATTTTTAATTTCTGAACACATCCAATTCCCATCAAAATAATAAGCTGCAATGGCTAATTCAATATCGTAATCTCCTGGATATCTTGGATCTTCGTCAGGTTTTTTCAATTGAATTACATAAAATCGCATTCCTCTGAAAGAATCAAACCCATCAGGTATAGGTTTATCTTTGTAGCTTATCCATTTCATTTTTGGCCTTCTTTTGAATTTCTTCAAATTGCTCTTTAATCAATTTCAAAGCCAATTCGAAATAGCTCATTTATCACCCTTTCGAATCATATCCAATATCTTATCGGCTGCACATTCTGCGACTTCGTTGATGTCTTCTTTGTCCCAACCGAATTTATTTCGCATGAACATTTGATAAAGTGCTGTTTCAGCCTTCATTTCGCCTGTTAACATACTAATACCACGCTGTTCCCATACCTTAAATGAATCAGCTTCAGATAGTTCTTTTTTAATAGGGGGAAACTCGACTGGATCTGCAGCAATGTATTTCTCCATTGTTTTATGAGTACAAGAGAGTTCAGGATGAACGAATTTCCATGACTCTTTACACCTACCCTGACCGATCCAATCGCAGTATTGTTTATAGGCTTCCTGGCGAACATCTGGCTCTTTTAATTTGACACCATTTTTATTTCCAGGTTTACCGCCACCAGCCATTATTTCCACCATTTCCAAAATGATTTCGATTTCACTTTTGGATTCATTTGAATTTTCTCTTCGAGTTCCTTTTTCATCTTGTACATTTCATAAACCAGCTCTTCTTTGATTTCATGAATTAGATTTTGACGCTCGTCTGCTAGTAGAACCAATTTCTCATCTATGAGCCTTTCTACTTTGTCCATCACCCATTCATCTACATATTTAGCGATTTCATCTTCTATCGACCATTTAAGATCACGAAGAGCTGCAGAGTCCATTACTTCCACCATTTCGGAAATAAGCTTTTCTTCTTATTGATTTCGCTTCTCATTTCATTTTTCAATTTGAATTCCATTTCCTGAAACTTCTCATGAATGAATGTCATGCATTCACGAATTTTAGCATCTAATGCATCTTGAAATTCTTTTGGCAAATTGGAGCTCATGGTTAATACCTCATTTGGAGTGCGACTTCAGCAGATATCATGTCTTTCAAGTCATAGAATGTGAGATCTGATAGATCCATAATGCGCTTTTTGGAAGCTGCTTTCAACACTTTGACTTTCGCTTTCTTTGCATGTTTTTTTGTAACAGCTTTCTTTATAAAACGACCCTTTTTATCTCTTTTTTGCATAGATGCTCCTATTGGTTAAGGTGTAACACTAAAATAATTTTTATGTCTACTGGTTTAGAAAAATTGTGCTATGATATACCTAAAAAAGGTGAATATGTTTAAGGAACTAATAGAACTTTCAAAAGAATTGAACCTGCCGACGCTCATAACTATTTTTGGGGCTGTATGGTGGGCTAATCGTGGTCTTCGAGCAGATATGAAAGAAGTCAAAGATGAAATTAAATCCATCCATAAAGAATTCAAATTCATAAATATTCGTGTCTCCCGATTAGAGGGTTCTTTTTATGGCAACGAAATCTACAAGCAAGACAAAGAGGGCTCTTAGGCCGACCAAACCTGCAATATCCGCTCTTTTAATCGTCTAAACAATTTGGGATCTTCAACCTTTTTAATGACTTGTGAAGCCATTTTTGAAATCTCCGATGCTCTCAATTTAAGCATATTTGGATTTTCGAATTGTGCGTGAACTTGTGTCAAATCAGGGAATTTAAGTCTCATTTTCACTCTCCAATAATTTTTGAATTTCTTTTCTTGTTGTTTTTAACCATTCAATGAATCGGTCAAATAATTCCTGATTTTCATGAAAAGCTAAAATAGCAGTATTGCCTATTGCGTGAAGAAACCTTGGTCTAACAAAATCTTGAATTTGTTGAGGTTCTTTTAGACTCCCACAATATTCATCCTTTGTTCGAGTAAGTGGCCCTACAATTCCTTTTTCAAAAGTAACGTGACTACTCATTTTCTTGCTCCGATATGAATGCAATAATATCTTTCATTTCGACAACCAAATATGTTTCATTGTCTATCTTTGCAGGAATGCCAGCATATTTGTTGAGCAAAACCAAATCACCAATTTCTAATCCTATGATATCGTTATGTCCTATATCAATGACTGTGGCAAATTGCGGTTGCTCTTCATTAGGCAAAATCAAAGTGCCTTTTTTCTGCTCAGTCTTTTTGTATTGAACGATTACACGTTCACCAATTGGATTAAGCTTCATTTTTTGTCCCATGCAAGTTCTGCCATTTCTTTAGCCCAATCTATAAAGTTTTGTTTGGAGTGTCCTAACGCTTTATGAAGCTGAATAAATGCACTTCCTAAAGCTGCATAAGCTAAGACTGGATCTAATTCCTTTTCGTCTAGCCATAGTAAAAGGAAGTTTGCTAACGCAAGTGCATCTTCAGCTTTGGGTTTCATTTTTTCCTATTAGTCCGATAATTATCATTTATGTTGGCCAAATTAAGGTAAGAGATATTTTAAAAGTCTGATTATCACTAAATTCCTCAAATATCTCTCATTTTCTGACATAACCTTAACCTGGCCTTGAAAGATGTTATTTCTTTTTTGGAATCTTAGCGCCTTTTTTACGCGCTTCACTTAAAGCAATCGCAATCGCCTGCTTTGGGTTTTCAACTACAGGGCCCTTTTTAGAACCTGAGTGCAAAGCGCCATGTTTAAATTCCTTCATGACTTTCTCAATTTTTGCTTTACCTTTCGTCATTTTTTTAGCCATTAGTTCACCGCTTCTGTTGGAGTTACTGAAAAACCCTCTTTTCTAGCTTGTGCAACAAAGTCACCGAACTTTTGAGCAAGGTCGATAAGTTCTGCTGAAAGCTTCGCACCTTTTTCATTGATAGGTAAAAAATATTGATGCAAGCCAATAGCAAATGTCATGAGCTGATAGTCATAGTTAATGCATTGCTTAAGTTGATCTGGGTTCATGTAGCCTCCTTTTTTTGGTTAAGTTCTTCTTGCCATGTGCGAACTTTTACAAGAACACCTGGCTTATTTGAGTAGTATCTAACTGATGTAATTTTATTTGACAAGCGGTCGTTTTCAATTACGGTTCCTTGAAGGCAATCTTCATAGAGCTTCTGCATATTGGTAGTATCGGGTGAAGTGGGAAGAATCTCGCCGTCAAGTATTTTCTTGATATTCTTTTTTGTGGTGCTTTTTGGAATAGGGATAAGGAAAACAAATTCTATAGATACGGGTTCGTTGAGAACGGGGCCTTTATACTGGCTTTTGATCTGCCAATATGCGAATTCTTTTTCTTTAGATTTTTTATCGTAAAACCCATGTTTTCCTTTGATAGGGGCGGACCATGGGACTGGATCACAATCAAGACGGAGTTCGATCATAAATCTTTATTTAGACCGAACCGAGTTTTATGTCTAATCTTTTAAGGAAGAAGCCCCATCTCTTTAGGTGAAACTTCTCTGTTCGTCGCCTTGTAAACCTTGATAGCCATTTCAAGGGTTGGGACGGCTCCCCTTTCTATAATATTAATGGTCTGACGGCTAATTCCATGCTTTTTACACCATTTGCTCTTGTTCACGCAATGAACTGTAAAGTACTCTTTTAACTTCATATCTCTCCTTTTTACATATTTTTCATTGTACCACTTGACGATTAATCTGACAATAGCGTAAACTCATGATCGTAAAAAAAAGCCCCCTAAAGCAATAGGGGGCGGGTAGCAATCTGAAACTACCAAACACGTGAGGTACACATGTCTGCACAACAAGATATCAATCTTTGGGAATTTCTCGATAGCAGAAGTTTCGAATCAACACAAAATTTGAATTTATTGGCAGCCGTGTTATTACAAAACAAGGATGTCCTTATGAATGCTTATGGTTGGGAATACGAAGAGTGGATTGATGAAACAGGAGAAGAAATAGATGACGGCGAGGACGCATACTTTAACGCTTGTAAACAAGAAGAGGAGCAATACGATGAGTACACTGCAAAAATATGAAGAGACTGAAGATTTTTCAAAGCAATTAGTCACATGGACAAACACTTACATGAAAGGTGCAACTCCAGATGAACTGTCCTTGTTTGCTAATGTCTGCAAGCGCACTGGCCTTAGCCCTGAAATGAAGCAGATCTATCCTGTTCCAAGATGGGATTCTAAGCTTGGCAAGAATGTGTTTAGCTTTCAGACATCTATTGATGGCTTTAGGTTAATCGCTGAACGTACGGGCCGTTATGCTCCAGGAAAGCAAGCTGACTATGCTTATAATGATAAAAATGAAGTGATCTCTGCTACTGCCTACGTTAAGAAATGCACTCAGGATGGGACATGGCATGAAGTGGCTGTCACTGCTTTCTATGAAGAATATGTCCAGCTTACTAAAGATGGCAAACCTACTCAGTTTTGGGACAGAATGCCTCACGTGATGCTTGCCAAATGTGCAGAGTCTTTAGCTTTGAGAAAGGCATTTCCAGCAGAACTTAGCGGCCTATATACTCAAGAAGAGATGGCACAGTCACATTCTTCAGAACCTGAAGTTAAGTCTGTTGAATACATCAATGCAAATCAAGTTGAAGAAATTGAAAGCCTGCTTGAAGGCCGCTCTGAACTTGAGAAGAAGCTATTTGATTGGGCGCAGATTAAATCTGTCGCTGAACTTCCAGCTTCTAAATATAATGCATCAATGAAGGCTATTGAGATTCATCTTGCAAAGGAGTCGGAATAATGGAACAAGGCTCACAAGAGTGGCATGACTTAAGAAGAACTAAAATCGGGGCTAGCGATAGCCCTGTCATTATGGGGGTTTCCCCCTGGAAGACTCCTTATGAGCTCTGGGTTGAGAAAATCACAGGAGCAACACAAGAGCAAACGCCTTCAATGGCTAGAGGTGTTGCTTTAGAAGAATCAGCAAGAGAAAGATTCCAAGACAAAATGGGAATCATGATGATGCCTAAAGTTGTCATCAGCGATAAACTTGAATGGCAAATGGCTAGCCTTGATGGGATATCTTTTGATGGCACATCCATTTTAGAGATCAAGCATGCCAATAAAGAAGTGTTTGAACTTGCTAAAGCTGGGAATCTCCCCGATTACTACAACATCCAGATTCAACATGCGTTGGATACGACAGGAGCAGCAAAGTGCTACTACCTGGTTTCTGATGGCAAAGAAGATGTCTATGTTGAAGTGTTTCCTGATAAGAAATTGATCAAAGAAATCAGAGAAAAAAACGAAAAGTTCTACGAATGCCTGATTAAAAAAGAGGCTCCTGCTCTTTCTGATAAAGACTATGTGGTTATCGAAGACAAGGAATTTGTTGAACTCATGTTGGAATACAAAGACGTGAAGCATGAGTTAGACATTTTAAAGGACTGTGAGCAAGTGATCAGAGAAAAGTTGATTGCTTTAGCAAAAGGGAAAAACGCTAAGTGCTCAAAAGGTCAGATGACTAAATCATTTAGCAAAGGCCAAGTCGACATTAAATTAGTCCCAGAATTGATGGGGGTAGACTTAGAACCTTACCGAAAGCCACCTTGCGAAAAATGGCGGATTACTGTTATTAATGAAGACGGAGCCTAAAACGCTTCTTTTTTTTCCATAAGCGATACCTTCTTGGGCCCCATTGGTTTACTCCGATGGGGTTTTTTGATGCTCAAGAACTTTAGGCTTTCTAGGTTTATACTTGCCTCTTTTCTTCGGAATGATCACTTCTGGAGGTTCAGGAAATTCTATATTCTCAATCAAGAAATCAAGCTTTTCATTCATATCGATGCTCATTTCTATGATATCGCTGAATTTTGTGATGACTGATTCCCATTGCTCTGCCATTAATCTAGATTCATCTTCTCTAGCCTGCTGTTCAAGCCTAGCCATTTTCTTAAAGTGTCTGGCTGTTAAAATGTTCATGATCCCATTGACGATCTGGATAAGAATGATAGTTCCAATAGTTAAGAGTAGAATATGCACAAAGTCCCTCGGTTGTATGATGTCCCAGCCATCAAAATAATGGAAGTCTAACTCCTCCATTGTCATATGGCCTCAGTTTTATAAAGTTTGAAGGCGACGAGTTTAGAGAAAAGTGGCATTTTCATTCTAGCTTCAATTTGGGCTTGCTCTAGATCTGGGAACAAAAATTCTAACTGAGATTCGTTTTCAGATTTCTTGAATTGCTTCTTGACCCAGTAAGTTCTATAGCACCACTTGTCGTAGTCAATTCCATATTTCGACAGAACATAGTCTAAAAACGATTCTTGAGGCTCATCAAGATAATCCTTCTCAAAGTACCTGATAATGAATTCTAGGGCTTCCCATTCCTTGAAATCATCGATTGTCTTGGAATAGTTGACTAGAGCACGAATTTTCTTCCAATTCTGTGCGTGTTGAAAACTGCGTTCATTGTATGTTTTGATTTTACTTTCAAGATTATCTTGCATAAGACTCCCGCTTTTTGTTAGCACTTAATATCTTAGAAATAAAATATTAATTGTTCAAGTAGAATTTACACTTGAAAACAATGATAGACAAGATTTTGGTTGGTTCGTTAGGATGGACTCTATAAATGAAACAGGGGCCCGTAAAGACCCCCTGAGTTAGAACCGAAGTTCCAGATCGTGATGTGATGTCTAGGATCTTATCTAACTTCAGATTAATACACCAAGAGAAATAATCTCAAATAAAAAGTGTATGCGGGCCTCCTAAACAAATAGGAGACTTATGCGAACAGAAACTCTAGAGTTGTCATTTGACTGTGTTTTACCATCAGCAATTTTTTTTAACAACAAACTCGAAGCATCTGCCATTAAATGCTACGCTATTATAAGAAACCTGACTCGATTGACAGGATACTGCTTTGCCTCTAATGCATATTTAGCAAGTGTATTAGATTGCTCGGAAACTTCAGTTAAAGTTTGGATCAGGTCTTTAAAACAGGAAGGGTTTATCAATATCTACACAGATAAAACTGGGATTCATTGGAGTCGGAAGATCGCTGTTTCTGATAATTTCAAAAAATATGTACGAAGGGTGGAAAATCACCTACCCCCAGCCGGAAATCCGCCTACCCCCAGCCGGAAATCCGCCTACATAAAAGAAGATAAGGTTAAAGAGGATAAGATTAAAGAAACCAAAACACCTATTTTGGTAGAAAAAGTTCTTCGTTCTTTTGGAGAGTTTGTCAAAATGTCCGATTCAGAATTTATTGCTCTTATCGATTATTATGGGAATGAAGCTGTATCTGGGCTGATCGAAGAAATGAACGACTATCTCGCAAGCACTGGGAAAAAACCTTATAGAGATTATCCTGCAACCTTAAGAAATTGGGCGCGAAGAAAAAATATAAAGCCTATTCGTGAATCTAAAACAATTAAATCTAATCCTCAGGCAGTGGGAGAGAAAACAACTGGTGAAATTGAAGCTGATAATCGAAACTGGTCAACGGGAATGGAATCAATTCTATTGCCATATATCAAAGCAGGAATGGTTCATATAGGAAGCGCAGGATGGGAATTTAATTTAAAAAATAACTCAAATCCACGAAAAATATATTTTAATAATCCAGAATTTATAGAGAAATGCAATCAAACATTGAAAGAGATGGGCATCTTAGTATAATTTGCCTAAAATCCCTAGCTGAGGTATGCAAATGTACAAGAGGCCAGAATGTCCGAAAACTCCGATCTTGAAGAATTTTCACATACGTGTTTCGAAGACGAAGCGGATATGCTTGAGTTCGCATATGAGAAGATTGAGAATAGCATCTTCATTTGGGCTCTGTGGTGTAAAACATTTGCTCCCGAAATGTCTGACGAAGTATCAAGATCGCTGGCCATTGAATTTCTCATAGAGATTCATAAGCAGATGGCGCCTAGGATTTCGATTGATGTTGGAAGAGATGAAACTGGTAATATCCTTTTAGGATTCATTAGGAAGTATCGAGAGAAGAAGGCTGATCCAGGATCTAATCCGAGTTGTTAGCTACCCAATATCCAAGATGAGTCAAGAATGAGACGATGAATCCGATGGCTATCAAGTTTATATAGGTCATAAATATCCATTTATCATATTCTTGGCAAAAAGGCAAATTTATGAAAAAGCTACTTTTAGCTATTTGTTTAATTTTTCCTTCACTTTGCTGGGGATGGCTTTCTCCAGAAAATGAAGTTATTTACAAGCAGGCTTGGGAACTCTTCAATATGAAAGAAATCCAACAAGGAATAGATCTTTGCTCAAAAGTTATCGATGACGAATCTGTTTCAGATCTTGACAGGTTTCATTTTTTAATCAGTAGATCAATGTTTCTGGTCGATTACTATGAAAGAAAAAAAGACTTAGACAGAATCAAAGAAATGACTATGAAAAACGAAGAATGTGCTTGGGAATTTTCAGTTTATTATAAATGAAAACAGAGCTTACCCGCTAATATACTCTGTGACAATGACGACACCATCAGCTCCATTACCGCCCACAGAGCCAGTTGTAGGACCTGTTGTGGCTCCGCCTCCACCTCCAGCCCCATATGCTCCCCCTGTTCCGCCTGCCATAGTAGAACCATTAATCCCAACAGAAGGCGCTCCGCCACCTCCAAAATAGCTGTTTCCTCCAGCACCGCCTAAAGCAAGAATGAACCCTGTAGTAGGATTAGTCCAACCGTAAGCTCCCACTCCTCCGGAAATATTAAAATCACCTCCGCTAGCCGAACCTCCAACTGGATTTAATGTTATTGATGCGTATTGACCACTTTGACCTCCTCCAGTGCTACCAGCTCCCTGGCCACCATTAGCCGTTAAAAAGGCTCCAAAGGTAGATGCTGTTCCATCAGATCCATTTCCTGCACCTGTTGCAATACCACCTGCTCCACCTGCTCCAACTGTTACAGCTTTAGAGGCTCCAATTTGTGCAGCTGTAAATAGTTTTCTACAATAGCCTCCCGCTGATCCACCGCCACCAGCAGAGCCTTGATTTGCTAAGCAATCTGAACCGCCACCACCGCCTCCGCCGCCACCAACAATTTCTACATCACACATATACATATTGGTTGTTGGGGTATAGGTTCCATTAGAAGTAAAAACTTGGCGAACAATATTTGGATTCGGGCCATGAATTGTGATCGTATTACCAGCTCCAGTAGTCGAAACACCGCCTGCTCCAAAAATATTTATAATGCCAGCGGCTGGCGTAGCACTTCCTGCGTCTTCATTAAATGTAATAGAAGAAGCTGAAGTATTTGTTATGGTAATAGTATTTCCTGCGCCAGATGTGCTGATACCTGCTCCCCCAATAACATTTAATATGTTAGCAGCGGGAACAGCGCTTCCTGCATCTTCGACGAAACTTGTTGGAATTGTTCCGCCAGCTGTAATTGTAACAGTAGATCCTGCGCCTGAAGTTGTAATGCCAGCAGCTCCAAGAATATTAAGATTGTTTGCTACTGGTATAGCAGAACCAGCATCTTCAGTGTAGGTGGTAGCAATTGATCCGCCAGGAGTTATGGTAACGGTCGAACCAGCTCCTGAAGTTAAGATACCACTAGCCCCTAAGATATTTAAATTGCCTGCGGCAGGTGTCGCTGTGCCAGCATTTTCTGTATAAAGATTAGCAAGTGTTCCGTCAGTTCCAATTGTAACGGTCGAACCAGCTCCGGATGTTTCTATTCCATCAGCACCTACGATATTTAAATTATTCAATGAAGGAGCGGCAGAACCTGTGTCTTCTGTATAAAGTATTGCAACATCGCCAGAAGCATTAATCGTTACAGTCGAACCAGCTCCTGATGTAGATATACCAGTTCCACCTAGGATGTTTAAATTATTCGCAGCAGGAGCAGCTGAACCTGCATCCTCTGTATATGTTGTAGCTATAATTCCTGTTGTGTCTATTGTGACTGTATTTCCTGCGCCAGTAGTATTGATTCCTCCTGTTCCAACAATCTTGAGAATGTTAGCAGCAGGAATGGCAGAACCTGCATCTTCATCAAATTGAAGGGGGACTTGAGTATCTAATGAAAGCGTTTGGGTGTTAGTTCCCATATTTCCGGTTACTACGATTTCACCAGAAGTTCCCAAAAGATTGATATTATCAAAAGCATCAGCGCCAACAGCTCCGCCAGAATCTCCTGTGATAGTTAGAATTCCAGTTCCTTGTGAGGCCATTTGAATCCAAGTCCCAAAAGTAGCCGTTCTATCAACCATAATCCAAGATCTAGCACCAAGGAAATTGATCCAAATAACACCTACGGCAAAGTTTTTATAATCTCCGCCAACACCAGAAACAGGATCCCGAGTATCTTCCCAAATTCCATTAGGAAAAGCATTTGTGGCAGGATAAGTGAGTGTTGAACGATTAATATATGCCATATTTTATTTGCCTAACATTTTAAGAATCTTTTGCAATCACTATGTTTTTAATCAGTTTCTTTGATTGAGGATGGTATTTATCACCAATATCGCAATGAGGATCTTTTATGGCATAATGACCTTTTGGAGGTTGCCATTTGTGGCCTTCTAACTCGCCTTCGATGATGATGACATTGACAACTTCATGAGTCTCAGCATTTACAACTGCACATCTATCCATATATGCTCCTATGAGTACCATTCTATAACGATTATTCTTCCAGTTCCACCATGACCGCCAGCTCCAGAAGTTGTTCCGTTAATCGAACCTCCTCCGCCACCGCCGCCACCACCTGGTGAGCCTCCAGTATTGCCAGTTCCAGCTACACCACCTGCGCTCTGACCTCCACCACCGCCAGCTCCGGACCCACCATAGATATAACCGCCTTGGCTAACACCAGGATTTCCTACGGTTCCGTTAATTGTTCCTGTTTCTATACCACCAGATCCTCCAACGACAATATTGTTTGGAGTTCCAAGGCCGTCTTGAAGTGTGCCTCCGTTTCCGGCTTGTCTCGGTGTACCAGTATCTGCTCCAGATCCACCACCACCACCACTTGGAAAGTTACCAATTGATTGTGGCCCAGCTACAGCAATAGATCCTACTGCTAAACCGTTCGCATTACTGCCTGCTACGTTACCACCATTTCCTCCACCAAGAGCTGTTGTGGTGATAGGGACAACGGCATTTCCCCAGGTATAAACATAATTGGTAGCAATAGCAGCACCACCGTTTCCAGTTGTTGTTGTTCCGCCTACCCCGTTATTTCCTTGTGCAAGTGAGGCAATTCCTCCTAAAGAAGAAGTTCCTCCACCAGAACCATTGATTCCATTTGTGTTGGCTCCGGCCTGTGTTCCACCACCATTACCACCAGCTGCGATAGTCACGGTTTCTGGACTTGTAAAAGATGAAGCAGGAATTCGATGAATAACCCTTACTGTTCCAGCACCGCCACCGCCACCACCTCCTGCTGCTGTAGAAGATCCTTGTCTCCCAGATCCGCCACCGCCACCACCAGAATAAATAATAAGTGTGACTGCAACTGTTGAAGCATTTTTTGACCAAGTAGTTGAAGAATCAAATGTTGTAACTAAAGATTGATTCATGACTGTTGAAAATGTGTTAATCCCATCGAATTGAACAAACCCCGCTGTTGATAAATTTAATGCATTTACTGCTGTTGGCATATTTTAAGTTACACTCCATGTTCCTTGAGGAGATGAACTAGCAAACCATGTAGCTCCTGTTGATCTATAAACAAGATTTATCGAATCTCCTCTAAAGTTACTTGCGCAAGTTCCAGCAGAAGCTGAAAGAGTAATCCCGACTCTGATTTTTTGCCCTGTATTGGCTGTGATAGTACAAATATTTGTTGTGTCTACAATGAAAGCAACGACATCTCCTTCACTAGGAGCGGCAGGAAGAGTTGGTGTGGAAGTGGTGGTTATAAAATAACCATTATTTGAGGCGGCATTGAATGATCCACTGTTATCTGACCAAACTATAGATATAGGAAGAGTTTGTGAGCCCATTTGTCCAGTGGAAGTATTGATCGTCACCATTTCGGTGTTGGCTACTGAAACAGAGGCTATACCAGCAATATAACATTCGTTTTGCTGTCCGCTGCCAGCACCTTGAGTGCCAATTCGAATTTTATTGGCATCTCCAGTTATTCCATCATTTCCTAACAAAACATTATTACTTTCTGCTCCAGTATAGGCAAATGTCCCATCAGCACTTATTATAATATTGGTTGATCCAGTAGTCATTAAAGTCGCAGTAGATGGCCCTATAAGTACGTTATTACTTCCTGATGTTAAATTTTGACCTGTTTGGAAACCTAATGCAATATTATCATTTCCTGACGCTAAAGAACTAAGTGGGGATGAACCGATTCCAATATTCCTGCTCCCTATGATCGGATTACCATTCATTATCCCGATTCCAATGGCAGTGTTATCATTACCTGCTTGATTAACAAGATTGCTAAATCCTAATGCTGTATTTTGAACGCCCGCTCCTGGCGCGGCTCCAGAGCTTTTCCCAATGATCGTATTTAATGAGGAATCCGTTACACTCATAGTCGATGTCGTTACTAAATTGTCAAAACTAACGCTTTGACCACAATTCTTTATTGCTTGATTAGCAAAAATTGTAAGATTAGTTCCTGAAATAGACCCTGTATCACCAGCTATTGTAATTCCAGTGCTAGTAATAGTTAAAGTATTAGTTCCTGGCATTCCAATAACATTTATGCCAGTAGCGTTATTGCCTATAATATTGATATTAAATGAACCGTCTGGACCAACAGCTCCGCCTACATTCCCTGTAAGGGTCTCTACAACAGCACCACCAGATCCACCAGTTGTTAAAGCACCTTGTTGGGACATTAGACGCCTCCGACAGCGGAGATCACCTCAATCCATACCCCGCCAGATGCAGGAGCTCCAGAGACTTGCTTTACATAGAATTGGGTTCCAATAGCTACAAAAAGACCATCATCACGGATTTTATTAGTTGAGAAGTCAATTAGTTTAAAGCTGTTTGCAGCCATTCTTAGTTCATTCTTAGTAAGGTCATCAGTAATATAGACTTCAACATTTGTACTATTTGTGAAGATCACAATTCTAGCATGATCTGTTAGTGGTGTGCCTATTGCAGCATATGTTCCTGATATACCGCCGAAAGCTACCTCTCGGACGGCATCGAATTCTGCTCTTGTACCAAAAGCCATAATGCCTCCTTTAGGCGATTAGAGATCCACAGAAGAATGTTTGTAATGAAGCAGCACCTAAAATATCATCTGTATCACCAGCTTCACCGTTTACAGCTATAGTTACGTGGGCTGTATCGGTTGCTGTCATATCAAACAATGAACTGATTTGAATGCTTTCATCTTGTGATCCCGCAGCTTTAATAAATGTATAAGTGGCTGTTCTTGATGTTGCGACAATAGAAATGACAAAAGTTGTTGCTATCGTTGCACCAGTAATTGTCACTTGAGCATGTAGATCATAGATTCCAGTTACAGGAGCTGTGAAAGTTCCGTTTGTGTTGAAGTTTGATCCGCGATCAAAGACTTCTGTCAAAGCATCTGTACCAAGGGTGTAACTTGTTCCAGAACCTGTTTTATTACCAGCTGTTACAGCAAGATAAGCCAAGAAGGCTGGGCTTGTTGTTTTAAGAACATTACCCACCATTGTGATATTTCCAGATCCAGAGTTGATCGTTGTGGCAGATGTGGTGTTAGTTGATCCGAGCGTTACAGCTTTTGCACCAGCACCTGTTCCCAAATTAACGGTAGTCGCTGTCGCATCACTAGATACACCAATTGTACCTGTTCCAGAGTTAGCTGTGATTGTTCCGTTTGTAGATGTGATTGCTAAGGCACCAGAACCTGATCGAACAGTTGTTGAAGATGTCGTATTAGTAGATCCTAATGTGACCGCTTTAACTCCTGCGCCAGTTCCGATATTGACTGTTGTTGCAGTTGCATCAGCAGAGATACCGATTGTTCCTGTTCCAGAGGCAAGTGTCATCGCACCGTTTGTAGATGTGATATTAAGAGCTCCAGATCCAGATTGTACAGTCGTTGGGGATGTAGTATTTGTAGATCCAAGTGTCACTGTTTTTACGCCAGCGCCAGTTCCGATATTGACTGTGTTTGCTGTAGCATCGGCTGAAATGCCAACTGTTCCTGTACCAGAAGCGACAGTAATCGCACCATTGGTTGATGTAATCGCAAGTATTCCTGAACCAGACTGAATTGTTGTTGGAGAAGTTGTGTTAGTTGATCCAACTGTGACAGTCTTAACACCAGCTCCAGTACCAACGTTAACTGTTGTTGCAGCAGCATCTGTAGAAATGCCGATTGTTCCTGTACCGCTATTGATTGTGATCGCGCCGTTACCTGTAGAATAACTAATTCCACCAGAACCTGATTGAAGGGCTAAAGAAGATGTTGAATTTGTTGATCCTACTGTTACAATGTTTGCGCCAGCACCTGTTGCAATATTAACTGTTTTTCCACCAGTTGAATTAGCTAGGTTAATCGTTTGAGCGCCAGTACCACCAAAAAGAGTTGCAGTTCCTACATCAGCTCCAGTACCGCCGATATTCATCGTTCCGGACGTTTGGCTAGGCCCAATAGTAATATTTTGAGCAGCAGCTGTATCAATTGTTAATGTTCCACCAGATTTTAAATTGGTAGCACCACTTGCTGTGCTTCCGATTGTTGTGACAGCAGCACCACTAGCATTGATATTAGCTGTTCCTACTTGAGTCAAAGCAGCTAATGTTGTAGTTCCAGTTACTCCTAAAGTTGTTCCAACAGTTGCAGAAGTTGTTACAGCAAGAGAGGTTCCGGAAGTTAATGTGGTAGTTGATGCAATGCTTCCTGGAGCAATAAAGGCTGAAGGAATTGAGAACGTAATAGTATTGGGTGTGCCTGTTGTTGTAATTTGATTAGCAGTTCCAAATAGATCAAGGTTACCACCAGCTGGAGTAATCGCTCCTCCGCTATCTCCAGTCAAAGTATCAACTTGAGAAGTTCCTGAGGAAGATAATGACCAAGTAGCAGAATTTGCAGCATCAGATGTTAAAACGAAAACTGTGTCATTAGTGTTATTAATCCAAATCTGTCCTATTACAAAGCCCTTAGAGCGTCCATCAGCTGTAGTAGGATCTCTTGTAGTTACAATCGGGGATGGGAATATAGCTTGTGAAGGTTGTGGGTAACCGTAAGCTTGTTGACTCTCTGTCATAAATTGACCTCTAAAGGTGGTTAAAGAATTTACTTTACATTAGCATGGATTGATAGGGTTGTCAAAATATTATTTAACAAAAAAAGAAATTTCTATGTCTTGGGAAATTCGCTCTGATATGGTATGATTTTGGGATAAATAGGAGAGTATTTATGATCTGGTCAATTGCTACAATTAGTGTTTTGATAATGTGTTGGGGAATTTATTGGAGTCTTCCACATGCAAGATAAAGAAATGACAGCTGAAGTCAATTATGAAAAAATTGGTTTATACATCTCTTTAACAATTTTATTTTTGACGCTTATGACCTTCCTATATCAATTAAAAAATGAAGAATGTTTACATAAAGAAAGAACAAGGGCTTTAGAAGTTAAAGTTGAAATTCTAGAAGGAAAGAAGACATGAATTTCGAATTAATTTTAGAGCCTGCTTTAACGATAGCATCGACAGCATTAGGAGCAATTTTAACGCCTCTTGCTGCGACTATAGGGTATTTCATGCTATTGCCAGCAGAAACAACGGCTGTTGGAATGGGAATAATTGCGCTGACGACATATTGTGATTCGAAGGCGAAAATGAAAAGAGGAATGAAATCATGATTTGGATATCTTTATTTTTAATTTGTCTTTTTGCTGGAGCTGTGGGTGGATCAATTGTTGCTAACTCAAAAAATGAAAAAGATGAAGAAGAAGAAGAAAATACCTATGATATATGGGATAAAAAAGATGAAATAATCCCATTCAAAATAAAGATTAAAGATGTTTTAAAAAAATCAGATGTCTTTTTACAATTAATTGTGAGTTCCTTCAAAGAAACTGCTAAAGAGATTAAGAAATCTAAGGTAAGGAAATAATGTATTGGGTTTGGGCTATTATTGCCATTTGGGCAGTGATGTCAGATTAATCTTCTATTTCATCTAAAGCTTCAGCAGATTTATCGCTTTCTTTTGCAAGTAAAGATTTAAATGTTTGATATGTTTTTAATGCAGATGCAACATCATTTGATTTTATAGATTTTAGCATCTGATCTGATAAGTTTTGTAACTTCGGATTGATTAGCAATTCCCTGGCAACAACACCTATAGCTTTTTGAATTCCAAGTCCTTTTAAAATCGGTAATGCAAAATTACCACTGGCTAAAGATCCAATAGCGGCGTAGATTTTCCCTTTAGTCATAAAGTTATCTAACTGATCTTTAGATAAACCTTTGGATAATTTTGCTTTTTTACTATAGAATTCGTTTAATTTTACGAAATCTTTTGCTGATTTAGGATCAATTTGTTCTAGACCTTCCATAATGGGTTTTTTCAATATTCCCAAAACAGCTTTACCACCTTCTTGTCCTTTGACAACGGCATTTATGTCTTGGTAGAAATCAATTAGATTCTTTTGAGATATCCCTCTATTCCTAAGATCTTCTACATCTTTTTCAATTAATCTAGAAAATCTAGGAGGGATTTTATTGATGACATCAGATAATTTATCATCGAAAGCAACTGCTTCAGAACCTCTTAAAAACTTCTCAGAACCTTGAGTTTTTAATAAGTCATATCCCTCACCCAGTTTATCTGAAATATTAGATATTAACTTTTCAGATTTCTTGCCCTTATCTGCTACTTTCGAAAGCATTCGAATTTTCTTTTCTGATTGAAGCAATGGGGTTATTTCTTTATCGCTAAACCCTTTTGCCCTAAGAAATTCAACAGCTTCTTTCTGGGATTTTTTTGGAAGAAATTTTCCGGTTGGAGATATGAAAGCTGAAAGTTCTGCTAAATTTTGTACTAATTCTGGGGCTCCCATTTCTTCTGCTAATTGACCTAATCCTGCACCAACCCCAACTCTTGCTAATTTAGCTAAAATGGCCTCAGGCCCTCCAACTGCAGCTACTCCCAATTTACCAGCCCTCTCAAGACCTTTTTCAATTGGGTTTTCTTGTGTAGGAAGAATTGATTCAATTGCTTGAGTTTGATGCGGGGTGACTTGATTAAGGCCTAATAAAGCTGCTACAGGATCTCGCATTGCTGCTAAATCGGCCGCACCCTTAACTATTCCCTTAATAGGAGCTGAAATTAATGATCGAGTTCGAGAAGGCCCTTGATCTTCTTCTTCAAATTTAGACCAATCAAAAGATTTCGTTGGTGAATTTGGGGCTTCTTCTTGAAATTGAGACCAATCGAATTGAGATGTCATTGAACTAATTTTCCACCAGCTTGTTGCGCTTGTATAGCTTGATTTTTAGGAATCTTTCTTATGATCCCATTTGGATCTTGCATCAAAACAAAATCTTTTTTGGATAGACTTGATTCTTTTTTTGCCGATGTGGATGGTTTTAATTCCGGGGTTTTTAGATCCAATTCTTTAGCTAATGCTTTAAGTTTCCCACGAATTGTTGCATCTCGATCATTTGGCTTAGGAAGCAAAGTTTCTGTAATATATTTGAATCTAGCATTTGACAAAGTTCCCCTACTGACCTTATCAACGAGCATGGCTTCTAATGCCCCGCTTAAAGATTCAAATTCGCCAACATCTTCTGCTGTTTTCCCACCAAATGCTTTTGCTTTTATTTTCGAACCAAGTCCAATCTTTCCTTCATCAACAATTTTTGCCATTCGGTCTAATGAATATTGACCTATTTCTTTTTGCTGTGATTCAGCTGATTCTTTTTGCTGATTTTTATAAATTGCACTTAAAGTTGGAGCTAAACCTGGATTTTGAATAGATGCAGCTAAAATTTGTTCTTGAGTAAGTTGAGGTAATTTCCCGCCTTGAATTTGTTTACCTTGATTTGTGATTTCAGCAGATTGATTCATCTTTTGGGGTTGTCCTAACCCTAAAGCATCAAATAAAGCTTTAGTCTTTTGTTGTTGTTTTTTCTCTTCTAGCATAGCACTAAGTCCTGCACCAATTCCCTGACTCAATCCTCCACCAAAAAGTTGAGCTATTGCTTGAGCCGATTGAACGCCTGGATCCGGTAATTGCTGAAATATTTGAACCATATTTAACCTAAAATGGGGATTGTTGTTGAGGCTGCGAATCTGGGAATAACCATTTTTGTGCTCCATATCCACTCAATAGACCTGCTCCTGGAGCTATTCCTTGTCCAAATGCTCCTAAAATATTTGACAATCTTCCACCACCCTGTCTTTGCATATAAGCGAATGGACTTTGGAAAGCTGAACCTAAAAATTGTCCTGGGAGTCCTAATAAACTCTGTGCGGCTCCGCCTTGTAATCCAGATCTTAAAGCTTGAAGATTCTCAGCAAGACCTGCTCCTGCTTGACCTAATGCCTGTTGAAATGCAGAAGAGCTCTGTGCGCCTGCTCCTAAGCCTGAAAACCTTTCAGCTAATCCAGGAACTATTTGCTCATTGAATTGACGCATTGCTGGAGCTTGAAATGCTTGCATTGATTCAGGACTTCCGGATAATAGATTTTGAAGGTAGTTTTGAGCTTGGCCAAAAGAACCGCCTTGTCCTAATTGTCCTTGAAGCATTTGCAAGATTTGATTTTGCAATCCTTCTTGTGGTTTAGACATTGTCGGGATTTTTTTAAGACCTGGTTTTTTAGAAGTTGCAGCGGATGCAGCACCGAAAGCTCCTGAAATTAATGCTGGAAGAAGGGTAGCAAGGATAGCGGCCATAGATTACCTATTTTTCTTTATGTTAACATTAAAAGAATTAATTGACACGCTGGTGTAG
>Ga0157379_10000297_pt1 | contig 39489 bp, 22 predicted proteins | sample S25metaG_FD_121802 | JGI IMG/M metagenome (GOLD analysis project Ga0157379, IMG submission 121802) | Switchgrass rhizosphere microbial communities from Kellogg Biological Station, Michigan, USA - S2-5 metaG | ecosystem: Host-associated > Plants > Roots > Rhizosphere > Soil | place: USA... | reverse complement strand
GTTTTTGTGGTCACTCTGATCTTACTCGTCGCCGATGCACCGTTCTCTGCTCGGCTTTGCTGCCGCATCTGTCGCACCTGGGTGCGTTGCCAGTTTGTTGCCAGTTTTGTTTCGGTACACATAGGTAGATTTCGTTACGCCGAAATATTGAAAACCCGCGCCGGTCGCTGAATTCAAAAGTGTTTAGATAGGTTTCGGTAGATTTCCGATGTTGTCTTTTTCAGATTCAGGTTCTAGTCCTCGCAAGGGGGTGGAGGTTCGAGTCCTCTTTTCGGCATTCTGCAATCAACAAGTTAACGGGACTTGTCTCTCCGGCGCCCTCTGAGCCTATTGCCTGTCGCCCATTTGTCGCCCGCGCCTTCTCGACATCCGCAGCCTCGGCCTTTTGAACCTCGGCTATCGAACGCATTGCGTGGCTGGGAGCAAAGTGTGAATAGCGCATCGTTGTGGTGATGTCGCTGTGTCCCAGCAATTCCTGGACAGTGCGTAGATCGATTCCACGCATGACCCATTGCGTTGCCTGGAAGTGACGGGAGTCATGAAAGCCGATCCATTCCAACTTGGCCTTCTTGCGTCCAGCGTCGAACGGTCCTTGCGGATTAATCCATCGGTTGTGAGTGTCGAGTCGGGCGAAAACGTAGGGACACCCAACAACGCGAACTAGCGACCGAAGCTGCTCAATCGCATAGTCCGACAAGGGTACATATCGAGGACTGAAGTCTTAGGTGCGGGGCATGATGTGAAGATTGCCGGGCTGCCCCGCGTGCGCTGAAGTGTTGAGTTGATGTGCCCGGAGCTCGCCGTTCTCCCGATCAGTGAGAGTGAGACGCTCCCTTGGAGATCGTGAACGTCTCTGTCTTCGACTGGCCGGGAAAAACCTCATGGTTGGCATCTACCAAATCGATCTTTACTTTGTGCCGGCCCGCCGGCATGCCTGCCATGTCTAACGTATAACGCGCGACGGGAATCGCGTGTTTCGCTGCAGATGGCAGCGGGAATCCTGAACCGGCTTCTCGAGCGGGACACTTTCATCCATACGGCTGGTCAAAGGATGGGCGTGCTCTAATAGTCACTCAATACACCGGATCGAATACGACCGACATCGTCGGGTTCACACCGGATCCCAGGGGAGAGCTGCAGCCGATCGTTGCGACGCCCGCGAACGAAGGGCAAAACGGCTTGGCCGTTTCTCCGAATGGACTCTGGCTGGCTTATGCTTCGGCTTCGAGAGGGGAAAAAAATGAAATCTGGGTTCGTCCCTACGGCCGGGAGGGCGCGGCTGTCCGCGTATCGCCGGACGGCGGCGTCGAGCCCGTGTGGGCGCGAGATGGCCGAGAACTCTTTTACCTGGAAACCAATCGAGTCATGTCCGTCGCCGTCGACACGCGAGCCGGTTTTAACTTCAAACCTGCCGCGCTCTTGTTCGAGGGCCAATTCACGCGTTCGTCCCAACCTCCGTCTTACGACATCGCTCCCGATGGTCGCTTTCTCTTCCTCCGCGCGCCAAGTCCATCTTCACCTTCTCCAATTACGGTCGTGCTCAACTGGATGTCCAGATAGGTAAATGGAGTGAACCGAACTACTGCAATTCGCCGCTTGACCACGGAAGGCGCCTAACTCGTCCGACCTTCAGAGATTACGATCTCCTGCCGGACGGAAGGGAGTTTGTGACGGTGTCCCCCACCACTCAAACGGCGTCTCGCGAGCCGCTCCGCTTTCGGTTCCAAGTCGTGCCTCGATAACAGAATCGCCCTTATGCGGCATCACATGAGGACGTGACTACTCGCTCTCCCGCTCGGCGTTACCTCGCGGACACGGTTGTAACCGGCGCCGCAATATAAAGGTTGCCTTGGCGACCGTTATCGCCCGTCCCGGCCCGCCCCGCGCTGGAGCCGCCAACTCCTGCCAGGAGACGTACACTCCCATTCTTGACGAAGTACACCTGATTGTGTGTCCTGCTGCTGACATAAAAATTCGCGTCCCGATCGAGAGCGAATCCGCCGATAACACCCGAAATCCACGTCGAATGACACGCGTTGTCTGCCAACGGCGGCGCGTACCGTACTGTGGTCGTCATGCACGAGACGGGCGAACTCTGCCCTTCAACGGGATAGCAAAAGATACCCCAGCAAGGACAACCAGAAGGACAGGTATCAAGATCGCTCTTCGCGGCTTCACTCCAATTCCTTTCATACGCATATTTCCTGACGGCGTGGTGCATTGTGCTCTCAATGTCTTGGCAGTGTCTAGAGCCGTCCCCTTGATCCTTCCTTAAAAGTTCTTACTTTTTCTGCGCTAGACTGCGCAAAGCATGTGGAAGCGGAGAAGGTCATTCTTGAAGCCGTTGTGCCTGACTCTTCTGACACTCACTGGCGCGGCGGGCTGGCTGTTCGGTCAGCGGTTCAATCGCCAGATCGGTCAGAACGATCCCCCCAAGACTGAAGTTGTCATCGCCCGTTGGCGCTACACCGCGATGGGCAAGTATCGGGGTACGGGCTGGTCGCACAACTATCCGAGTTCGGACTCGCACTTCGTCCAGGTCCTCGGGGAGTCGACACTCATCGACGTCAACTCGCGGTCTTATCGAATCGTGGATCTCGGGTCTCCTGAAGTCTTCCGCTATCCGTTTGCAGTGGTGTCGGAGCCGGGTGAACTGGCCCTGACCCCGGAAGAAGTGGAGAACCTCCGCCAGTACATCGACCGGGGCGGTTTCGTGCTCATGGATGACTTCGATGGCGAGCCAGATCTTTCCGTGATTCGCCACACGCTGAAGCTGGCCTTCCCGGACCGCGAACTGGAGACACTCACTCTTGACGATCCGGTCTTTCACAATTTCTTTGTCATCGACCGGCTCAACGTCGTGGCCCCCTATGTGGTGGGAGGCGATCCGGTCTTTTATGCGTTGCGGAACTCCAAGGGAAAGATCGGCCTGATCGCAGCGTACAACAATGACCTCGAGAACTTCTGGGACTACATTGACGATGGAAGGTACCCCTTGAAGCCCTCTGTGGAAGGGTTCCGCCTTGGGATCAACTTCATGATCTACGCGATGTCTCACTGAACACGGAGTTCGAGTAGTTCGGAATCGTTAACTTACCGACGCATTCGGTTTGAACAGGGTGTTATAGTCGGCCCATACGCTCAAAACCGGCCCCTCCGTTTGATCCTTGCAGATCGGACCCTCTCCGTGTTGCGCCAAAGAGCTTTGAAGAGGGCGGCATCTAAAAAATTCTATTTGCCGGCAACTTCGTTCATCATGGGGCAGCTCAGCACCAACAAAGTGGAGGGGTCTTTCTTGGAGCCGCATATTTGAGAACATCTTGCGGTTTCTTGACAATTCTCTGACATCCGCTTTGCGGGTCCGCAATACGCTGCTGCCGTGAAAACGATGAGTCGACTGCGTTGCCGACAAGTTTTCCTGTTCCTTCTCGTTCTAGTCCTTCCGGCTGTGGCTCTCGGATGGCAGGGGTGGAGACTCGTCAATCAAGAGCGCGACCTCAATCGAAGCCGCTCCGAGAAACAATCGCAGGAGATTCGGAAGAGAATTGCCGCGGAAATCGGGCATGACCTGTACGACCGGCTGGAACGGATCAAGTTTCAGGAAATGGCCAACAGCCCGGCCGCGATTCCACAACCGGGAAAGTATTCCGATCCCGAAGCCGTTGTTCTTATCGGCAAAGTCGATGGAGAAAAACTGGTCTGGCCCTGGGAAGAGGACTCGCCAAACATCTCTGCTCACGACGCGGAAGATCCCGATTTCGATCAAAAGATGCGCGATGCCGGACGCATTGAGTCGGGCGAGAAAAACTACGAGCGCGCGGCCGCGCTCTATCGAACCTTGGCCGACACCGCCCGGAACGACGCGCAGCGCGCAGAAGCGCCTCGGCCTCGCGCGCGCGCTGCGACAAAGCGGATTGCAGGCAGAAGCCACCGCGATTCTGCGTGACGTGCTCAACCTCTCATGGAGCGTCACCGACGCTTCTGGGATTTCGTATGCGATGTACGCCGCCGTCGGATTGACACGGATGAACCGAACCAATGACGTTCTCAATCGCGCGAAGCGGGATCTCGAATCGCCGAACGCGTTGAACGCGAGTCAAGCAGCGCAACTCCAGTCCGTTCTGAAAACCCTTAGTGCATCGAACGATAAAGCAATTCGACAAGACGTGAGTGCAGCCCTTGGGCGTTTGTCCTCTCGAATGGATAACCTCGCCCAGGCGCGCTCTCTCAAGGAGGCGCACGACCTGCAGCGAGACTTCGCGTCAATGCGGGTGACCGAAAGCATCTGGAAACCCTATCCGGGTCCTGGCGGTGAACTTTGGCTTGTGGGACGCACACCCAAAGGCGCCGCGTCTTTGCCCCTCGCTGTCGTGGTTCGCGCGGAAGCAGTTCGAAGGAGCGTCGAGACGGACCGTAGCGGCCACGGGGGGACCGCGTTTCGAATCACGACGGGAGGCGAGACCGGCGAGTCCCTGGGAGATCGCCTGCATGAATTGAAAGTCGAGCTTCCTCCCGAAGCCGGCGCCACGGCCGCTGCGGATTCGGGATTGCGACAGTCGTTTTACGGTTTGTCGCTCTTCGTCGTGGTTCCTTTGACTTTTCTTGGAGGGTACCTGCTGTGGCGCGATATGGTCGCCCCCGCGGATTGGCCGAAAATCGTCACATTATTCGGATCACCTGGTCCAGGAGTCCGGAGTTGCCCGATGAATGATGATCGGATTCCGGGGTCAAATCACAATGCGCGATAACCCGAGGATGCCTAATCGGTAATTCGTCGTCACGACGACAACGTTCCAGCCAATGCGAAATTGGCGGTCCGCGGCGGTTGCGGGCAAACAGCCGAAAACCGATCTGCTCTGAGAACGCTATCCCAGTGCTGTACCGGTGCCGGTGGCCTCCAGCGAAGTGGGCCCAACGGTGGCGCGGCGAACGGAACACCCTTAAATACTCGAACACCGGCGTCGTGTTCACCGGACACGCCTGAGATGAGGCCCGCGTCAATTCTTATGGGTTCGGGCTCAGTAGCAGTCATCCGGGTTCCAGCAAGTCCCGCGGCTATCAGAACGATTGTCAAAAGAATGAAATGGACTGTGCGTCGCGACACCGCTGTCGGCTCCAGCTGTAAGGTTGAGTCAAACAGGAGCGATAGCATATTCGCCCAGGCAGGCGCGAGCAAGCTCAGACAATCAAGCTCAGACAACTATGCATCGTTGAGCATTTGGATCTAGAATTCCTTCGTCCGAATATTGCCTCTCTGGAAGAGTAAACGATGAAACGAGTCTTAACGCTGAGCATTCTCCTATCTCTGGGCCTGTTTTCGTTGGCGGCAGTTGGCTTTCAGAATCAAGCTCCCCCGCCGCTCGACATACAGAAGGTGAAGGACAACCTCTACATGATCGTCACGCCGGATTACGGCGCCGGTAACACGGCCGTCTTCATCACAGGAAGCGGTGTGGTTCTTGTGGATACGAAGACGCCGGGCAACGGGCAATCGATCCTCGATAAGGTCAGGACCGTCACTCAAAAACCCATCACGACGATCATCAACACGCACACTCACCAGGATCACACCGGTAGTAACGACTTCTTCAAAGGCAACATCGAATTCGTCGCTCACGAGAACACCAAAGCGAACATGCAGAAGATGCCCGAATTCAGCGGAGGGAACGCGAAGTTCATCCCATCGAAGACCTTCAAGGACAAGCTGACGCTTGGCAGCGGAAAGGATCGTATCGATCTTTATTACTTCGGCAGGGCGCACACAAGCGGCGACGCGTGGATCGTGTTTCCGGCGCTGCGCACGGCTCATTCCGGTGACGCGTTCGCGGGCAAGAACACGCCGCTCATCGATACTGCCAACGGGGGAAGCGCCGCAGAATATGCGGCAACGATCGAAAAAGCATCCACGACTTTGAAGGACATCGACACCATCATCACCGGCCATAGCGCGCTCATGAAACCTGCCGACTTGAAGGAATATGCCGATTTCAACAAGGAATTCCTCGACTGGGTCAAAGCCGAGATCAAGGCGGGCAAGACTGCGGAAGCGGCTGCAGCCGAATACAAACTGCCGGCACGGTACAAAGATTACAGAGTGGTCGACTTCTTTGGTGGCATGGCCGGCAATGTTCAAACCGCCTACAAGGAACTCAAGAAATAGCCGGACCGCTACCGGCTAACATTCCGCGGACGTGAAAATTCCAAGGCGGCTTTAGTTTTGCAACGCGGATTGCCAGTTGAGAACGACGTTGATCGGTCTTGAGATGTTCGGCCCGGCGGCCAGGTTGGCCAGGAACGCTTTCCCGTCGGCAGTCACGGAATAACCTATTTTCGAACGTAAGTACAGGCATTGACAATTGGCGCTTCGAAAAGTTCTTTTGGAGTCCCAGGAACAAACCTCAACTCCTACGCTCCGCTGGGGCGTTGCAGGCATCATCAGCCTGTGGAACTTCCCGATGAACGTCATGAACCGGAAGGCCCTTCCGGCGTTGGTCACGAGAAACACGGTCGTCTTCAAACCGCCATCGTTAACTGCAGGGGGCCGGCCGTTATGCTCAATTGCGCGCCTTTGGGATTCAGTCAGCGTCATAGGGGCTCAGTCCTTCGTTCAATAGCACCAGGTAACGGTCGTAGGCGAACACGCGGTTGCGGCGTCCGCCAGTGCGCTCCTTTGACGATCCCCAAGTCGACGAGACGTTCGATCCCTTTTGTTGCGGCAGCGAACGAGAGACCGGCACGCCGACCGACGTCACTAATTGTCGTGATAGGACGAGTGCGTAGGGCAGGGCATTGAAAACCCGCAATGTCATCCAAGGGCCGCGGCTCGCGGTCTGGACCCGCGCCGCATCCTCCTTGAAGAGAAGTACAAGACTCTGGGCGGTTCGAACCGCGTTCGATGCGGTGTCTTCGACACTCTCCAGAAAGAAATCCAGCCAGGCAAAGGTTTCGACCGAATGCCGCCGTGGTGATGACGACCTGAAGTTCGAGCGATGTAAACGCCGGCGAAAACCGGGCTTTTATCGCACTGTTCGTCGCAGATTTAGTTAGAGGCCTCTGTCGATCAAGGCGAGCAACTGAAGCGCGCGGGGATTTCCCAGCTTCACCAGCGGAGCCAGATACGCGCGCGCGCGGTCGACATCGCGAGGCCCGCCGCGTCCAGAGGCCAGTAACATCGCCAGCGGAATCGGTGCAAGTGTGTCGCCTTCATCGACGGCTGCCTTGAGCCACACTCGCGCCTCTGCGGGGTCGGCGGCGCATCCCTCTCCATTAAGAAGCATTAGCCCGACGTTACATTTGGCCGGTACCGAACCGCGTTCGGCAGCGAGCCTGGTCAGTTGGTAGGCACGCACTGGATCTTTGCCGACACCTTCCCCATGACGATACATCTGCGCGAGATTGAACGCGGCAATGTCGCTTCCCAGATCGACGGCGCGGCCATACCAGTAGGCGGCGTAAAGCGGATTCCGCGTGACCTCTTTACCGACTCCGAACAGAACTCCTATATTCGTGCACGCGCCCGCGTTCCCCGCCTCTGCATCCGACAGCATGGCTTGATGATTCGGGCCCAGCAATGCGCGCCAGTCGACGGTAGTGGGATCTTCAGCTTTCGGGGGCTGCGCGGCACGGATTAGCATCGACAGATCCAGAAGGCCCGCCGAAATGATTTCCCCGTGGTTCAGCGATAGTTTGGCCAGCGCTGCTTCCAGTTCCCGGCTGAAAGCCCCGAGGATTGCGAGACGCTCCGGACTGCGGCGAACGAGTTCAATCGCGGCGAGGAGCCACAATCGCGCATAGACCTCGGTCTGAGCGGGGTTCGGGACATTTTGTTGAAAGATTTCACGTCTCCAGTAGTCTCTATCACCTCTGAGGATCGCTAGCTTGATCGACAACAACTGCAGACCGAGGCGCAAAAACGCCGCTGTCTGTTCCGGCGGCGGGCTGCGGAGGATTACGGACTCCGTTTGCGCGCCCAATCGGGCTGCAGCGTTAGCGTCCCCGACTTCCAGGGCGCCGGTCGCCAGCTCGAGAAAGAGACAGGCGCGTGTCTCCGCATCTAATTCCGTGGCTTCAGCACTATTGAGTATTCGCTGGACGCTGCGAACCGCCAATTCCGGGCGGCCGGCTCGTCGCACGAGCCGATACAAAATCGGATCTCCCGTTGCATCCATGCGGGCATCGAGCCGCAGTGGTAGCACATCCGCCACATGCTGTCCGAACTCGAGAATCTGAAACTGTCCTCGTTCCGTCAGCAGAAGGGCGCGGGCATTTGCCTCGTCAAGGTCAAGGACCTTGTAGCCGTCAGGAGCCAACCACTCCTGTTCTTTTTCGTCCGATGAGTCGAAATGCACAGCGTGCGGTTCGAACAGGACGCGCCCGCTCGAAGGCAACCATTCAAAATACGCGTGGTGTCGGAGGCTGATGAGAGGTCGCGCTCTCCGGATGATCTCGCCGAACAACGGGCCCGCGCCAAAACTGCCGGCGCGCGAAGCCGGCTGTACAAGGTCGGTTTCATTTAGCAGAAGGGCATCGATGTTATCGCCGTTCGCATCGGACCGAACGTGCAAGTTACCACCTCCGGTGAGATGGAGAACGACGCCGGTGGCGCACGGTGTCCAGTCCACCGCATCCGGGAGGACGGCGTGACAAAGGAGCCCTTTTTCCAGATCATAGGCCGCGGCAATGATATTTCGTTCGACTTTGTCGTCGTTAGTTTGCCTGGCGTTAGTCGCAGTGGACTGCGCCTCTGGCCTGCGATGAAACAGTGCCAGGCCGACTTGTTGTTGCGGCGGGTGGATCACGTCGGTGCAACTTACCGTCATGCCTTCCGTCGCGAATGCCTCGGCTGTTACGAGCTGGACATATCGCGGATCCCGCGGGACGAGCGCGTCGAATTCGGCGCGCCACACCGCCGCTTCGGTGCAAACGACAAGGCTGCCGCCGGCTGCGAATAAGCCGACTATCGTCGTCCCATCCGGATTCGGCCATGACCAGGATGTCCGGCTTTCGACGGCGACTGCCGCGAGTCGCTGTTTACCGGCACAAACGATGGCCGAGACCACGAAGGGAGAATCGCCATCTTCATCGATAAGCGGCACACAGAAGCACAGGTCGTCGAGCTGCTCGAATTCGTATGAAAACAGAATTTCGGTCGGCGCGCCGGTGATGTTGACGGATGGAGGTGATCCGCCCCAGGTAAGCATCAACGGCCCGATCCCGCTGAAGTAAACCTCGCCGCGCGATCCCGCGAAGGTGCGCTGCCCGCCGTTTCCCACTTGTTGCACATTTCCTGGATGCACTTCCCAAAGGGAAAAGTCCTTGGCGGAGTCATCAATTGCCCGGCTTCTGACGCCGAAATGCCCGTCGACGAGAAATTGCGCGTCGATTACCGCGTGAGGCTGGCGGCCCAGTTCAGACCAATTCTGCATTTCGATCCATTTCAAACTTTCGGAGACGTCCCAGTAAAACGTTCGCCCGCCTGACGGAGGAAACGCGATGAGCCGCCCGCCAGCCAAATCATTGACGCCCTCGATCTCTCCTGTGAAGTCGGTGAGGTCGAAGATTTGGCGGTTGCGGCTCGAATCGAAAACGATCGGTCTGCCGGCTTTGATCAGCAGTGCCGAGCTTTCGCCAACCTTGGCGGCGTGCGTCGCGTATTCGTCGAATTCCCAATGGTTCAACGGCGTGATCAGGCCGCGCGTGAGATCGATTGCCTCGCAGCCGTAGCCCGACCAGCCGAGGATGTGGTCCCGCATCGACAGTAAACCCCGAGGTACGTTGGACGCGCCGCCCCTGAAATATTGCAATGCCTGGGGATTCTCAGCGCGCAGCTCATGCCGGCCCGTAATTTCGCCGGTGATCCTGTGAATGATCAGAGCATCGACGGTTCCGCTGTCGCGAAGCGACCAGCAGAAGAGGTGCTCCTCGTCCAATGGATCCGCACCGCCTCGGTGTTTCGCGGCGGGGCTCAAAATTTCGGCGCGGCGTTCGTCGATGTGGAGCCGAGCGACACCTCCGTTGTTGCTCACGATTGTCAGAGTTTGTGCGCCCGGCACGACGTATTTGGGCATCCACTCCTGCCGAAGAATCTGATTGATTAGAATTTCGGGCCCGTCCTTTGCGAACGACCAGACGGCCAGCGAACCCATTCCGCCTGTGGCAACGCGGTCGTCGTCGAGCACATGGAAGAACGACCGAAAGGCGGGCATGTACTCGTTTGCCCATAGCGTCGTCATCGGCACAAACAGATCCCGGCGCATCTCCAAACCGGGCTCAAGGCCCGTGTCGGACAACACAAAGTTTAGGGCGGAGCCCCTCTCAATGTGGATCTCTCCCGCGGGAATTCCGTCGGCACCCCACCTGTACAACATTCTCGCGCCATGGCTGGAGGCGATGATTCGGCCCGAGGGCGAGACTCCGACGCTCTGGATCGGCGGACCGCCCGTGCGTATGCGGCGAAGATCCCGACCGGCGGACACGCTCGACACAGCGATCTCGCCATCGGCGCCGCACGTGAGCAAGCGGTTGCCGGCAAGCCTTATACCGTCGATGCCGGGTGCGCTATACGATGCGACCGGATGTCCAGGCAACCGCCGGCGCACTTCGCCGTATCGTGACCCAATGATTGCGATGGATCCGTTGTCCTGCACGAGCGCAAGTTCGTCGTCGAAAAGGAATCTCAGAAATCCGCGGCCAACCGAGCCGATATCAACCGGCGCCATACCCGATAGCCTGGGCGATGCGAAACGCTGGCGTATCGAGGCAAGACCCGGGCTATTTGCTGCACGGTGCGCAGCGATCCGCAAAGGATTGGAATGCAACATGGCATCGACCGTCTGCGCAAGATAGGCGCGCCTCCGGCCATCGGTCTCCACTGCCTGCAACGCTGCCCGCTCCTGCACGAGAAGCGTGCAAAATTCACGAATCACCGAATTATCGAAAGCGTCGCGTTCACGCAGCAGCGACACTTCTTCCATGGTATCCGCGAGGCTTTCCGGCGCCGTCTTGGCAGCGAGAAAATCCAGACTGGAGACAAGCTGCTCGACACGATCAGCAGCTGCCTGTCCCGACTTGACGAGTTGAAACAAGACCTGCGACAGCCGATATGCCGATGAGGATTCGGGATGATCGAAGCCGTCGCCGATATCGTCGATGCAGCGCTGGGCGAGAGAGCGATGAGCAGCCTCAAGCGCATCGCCGGGCAATGCTGCAGTCAAAGCAGCGCGCAATATTCGATGCGCGGGAGCGAAGTGAATTTCGCCTTCGACCTGATCCATATCAATCATGCCCTCGAGATCCGCCATCAGCCGGCTAACCACTGTTCGAGGAATTCCGTCGACGCGAGGCGCGTGAGGAAAGGCCTGGCGGATCCACGATCGGACCGCCTCGCTACGACCGAGGGTGTCGGCGAGATGACGCTCCGAAACGGTTCGTCGCGACGCGCAGATCAGCGCCAGCGCCTCATGGATGAGAGGTTCACCGTGACCCTGTCCGGAAACGAGATCGTCGATCCACAATCGCAGCCAACGTTCAAGACCGGACGGCGATTCGTTCAGGGTCACGCCTGCCGGTAGCCGGCGGGAAACGGCCGCCGCGACGCGGTTCACGAGCGCGCGCCCTTGCACATGCTGTGTGGCGGTAACGATGGTTGAGACCTGCGACGGCTGCAAGGTCCGGCCGACGGCTTCAAGATCCAGGAGAATCTGCCGTTCGCTTTCCCGGTCGTCGAGTTCAAGGAGATTGAGCACGGAATCGGATCCGAACAGCTCGCTGAACGCCTGCTGGATTGATTCACTGGATGTCGTCACCACAATCTTCCGGCCCGCGCCGACGTTGAGCGGCAGCCACGACAAGGACTCCGACGGATCTCGCCAGGCGACTTCCTCGAGCGCGTCGACGATAGCGAGTTCGACATCGCTTCCGCTGGATGCGAGCGCCGTTTGCAGTTTCTCGACGAGTTCGGCTGGTTGCTCGACGCCGATGCGACGCTCGATCGAGAACGCACGGGCGGCCAGTGTGAGGAAACCGGTTGTGTCCAGGGTGGTGTCCGTGTCTGCCAGGTAAAGCCCGATTGTGCTCGACCCCGCCGCCTTCGCCGCTTTGGCAAGCCGCCTGGCCAGGACTGTTTTTCCGCTGCCGCTGGGACCATAGATGAGCTTGATGTTGCCGCTTCCCGGTGTGAGACGCCAGTGATCGATCTCGTGATCGGACCGGCGCGTCACAGCCGAGTCACTGCGTTCCGTCCGCGCGGCGATGGACGTGGACCCCGCGTCTCTCCCGATGCCGTCCGCGGCTAGCCGAAGTGCATGAAGGATCCAGGCTTCGAATTGCTCCCGGTAGGCGCCGAATTGGTTGGGATCGTATTCGATAGTCACCGCTGCGGGGCCTATCTCGTCGGCAAGCGCTGCCCAGTTTGAATCGTGTTCGGCCACTACCGGTTGCGCCGGCACGCGCCGCATCGCATGAATCAATCCAGGACGGGAGTGAGACTGCAGGCGGGCGAATTCGAGTTCGAGATCCGTGATCGGCGTGACGAAAGAATGCCTGAGGTTCGGTGGAAGCAGGTCCAGGCATTTCTCCACGGCCTGGAGTATTTGGCCTTCGACTGCGGACCATAGCCCCGGCGAGGCTTCCTTCTGGCCGCGCCGCGATCGGAGCAGGTACGAGGGCGGCAGGAAGTTTTCGTCCAACGCATACCACTTTCGAAAAAGCGCGGCGGCGCTGGGATCGGCAGTGGAAAGTGCACGGGCGAGGGCGTCAAAAGCAGAGGCTTCGATCAATCGCGGCAGCGGGCGCCAACCGCGTCGCTCACCGCGCATCAGGATGAACGCCGGCTTTGCTCCGCTTGCGCAGCAGCGCTCAACCTCTGTCAGGCAGATGTCTACTGCAGCGTGATCCAGACCGGCTTCGTCCGAGACGCCCCAACGCAGGTCGATGAGATCCAATCGCCTGCCGAGCGCGCGGAGGCCGTCATTGAGATTGGGAACAATAACCGTGTTGATGACTTCGCGTTCCCATGCGAAGTCAGCGAAGGTCGAGCTTAAAAAAACTCTGGCCGGCTGAATCACGTCGAGATTTCTCCCTACAGCCCCAGACGAAAGACAGATGCCCGATCCGTTTGATTTGAAATCAAACGACAGCCAGCTACTTGCACACGAAGCTGGCGGGGTCTTCGGTATTTCCGCTCCCTTTATATATAGCGACCTTCGGGTACTGGCATACGAGGCGCTTGCCTACTTCCGTACCTTCCTTGTAATGACTGACGATCAGCTCTTCCGGTGACTTCCCCGTCTGCTTCCAGGATTCGATTACGGCAAGCGCATCGAAGCTGAAGTTTTCGAGACCGGTCGTACCGCCCCCATGTCCCATTCCCGGTACCATAAAGAAACGCATCGACTGCTGAACCGTCTTGGCGCCGATTTTCTCGACTACCGCCTTGTAATAGTTGATAGCGACTTTGGGCGGAACACTCGCGTCGTTCCACCCGCCAACGAGCAAGAGCTTTCCACCGCGTGCAAAATACTTTCGAAGATCCGGATCGACCGCATTGACTGGAGCAACCTCGGGACGCTCCGCCAATGCGACATCGGAATCGAAATTCAGCGGACGCTTTTTGTAATCCCAGTTCGGATCTTTGAAGACGTAGTACTTGAAGAAGTCTACGGGAATTCCAAGAGGCTGATCCCCGCCTGCGAGTTGCGCCCAACCGAGTTCGCTTCCTGGATACAGTGGCGAGTAGACCTCCTGCTTTGAGCGCGGATTGACCGGTCCCGCATAAATCTTTCGTGCGGCTTCAACTTGAGGTGCCGTCAGGCAATTCGCGGCATCGCCCGATTTACACTGCGTCACAACAGGATCGAACTTACAGGCTTCAACGTTTCCAATGATACCGTCTTTCAAACTATCTGAAGCGTCACACGCGTTCAGGGCGGCCTCATGAAGAACAGGATACTTTTCCTGGGGGATGAAACTCGCCTCATCCTTGTGCGTCGCATACCACACCCACATCTGGCCGAAGGTGTGCCGAGAGAGGTACGACGACATGCCTGTAATCGCAATCACGTCGTAGTCCTCCGGATAGCGTTGTGCAGCGCTCAGCGCAGCAATCGTCCCTCCACCGCCTTCAGCCATCACCGAGTATTGAAGAGGCTTGTCGTAATACGCTTTGATTAAAGTTTTGGCCGCAACCGTCATCTCATGCGCAGACCGGTAACCGAAATCTTTGATCTTTTCCGGGTGCGTCATCGCATAACTGGAATCGCCTTCGTGGCCTGTGTTGTTGCCGGCGGTTGCATAGCCGAGCCGCACGCCGTTGGCGAGCGGTCCTGCATTGACGGTCGCGCCGCCTCCGAGTCCTCCGTTGCCCGTGCCGCGAAGCTTTCCGTTCCAACGCGTCGCCTCTGGCATCCAGAGTTCCATTTTGATATCGGAATCGGAGGAAGGCTTCAGCGTGGCTTGGACACGACAGAATGAGGGAAGATCACCAAACTGCTGTCCACCGCGGCCGCCAGCGGGCGGAGTGAACGCGCCTGCGGCGACAGTCTGAGCTGATGTGATCGTCGTGTTTGGCAACGACACCTTCGCGAGGCTCTCACAGGGGCTCGCGGCCAATCCGGTAGACGGACCGAATACCGGCAATGCCCACAACAACACACCCAGGCCCACTCTTCTGACGTACGACATAGTCACCGACCTTTCTGGAATGGCGTGAATCTATCCGACTCTGCGGGGGGTGTAAAGACCTGTAGGCGCGACATGAGCGCCCGATAAACCTTGTTCGTAGCACGTGAAGTTGGCCGCTTTTTGCAGCAGACGAGTTGGCCGGTTTGCTGTTTAAAGTAATGTTACCGAATCCCAGCTTGCGAAGCGGTACCGAGGATCAAGACACCAAGGACCCCAACGAAAGCGAGCATCCAAAAAGAAGCCGGCTCGGGAACTGGTGTGGCGAGGAAACCGCGGTATTGAAGGTTTTGGGAAGTGGTATATCTGCCCACAATCTGGCCGGCATTGTTTATGCCGAAGGCTTCTGTATGGTAGGCCCCGGGGAGATCAAAGGTCGTGTATGCGCCATTGAAGTACAGGAAACTATGCGATCCCCCGGTGTCAAAAAACCAACCAACTATCTGACCGGTATCGTTGATTCCGGTGGCCTCAAGATCAGTGATGCCGGGAATATCGAGGATCGTGAACATTCCGCCAGTATCGAGGAAGCCATGTCCATGTCCGTTCGCGTCAACGAAGCCTCCAACGATCTGCCCGGAGTCATTGATATCGAATGCGGCAGTCCCGGTCGCATTGGGTACATAGAAACTGGTAAATGTACCGTTGGTATAGAGAAAGCTACGCCCGTCGCCCAGGGTCCCAACAACCTGGCCTGAGTTATTGATGCCAGTCGCACTAGTAGCGAGGCTGCTGGGCATATTGATGATGGTGAAGTTGCCTCCGTCGTATATAAAGCTTGCGGTCATCGAGAATCCTGAAAAAGACCCAACAATCTGCGCGACGTCGTTGATACCCTTCGCATGTGTATCGCCTGCGCCGGGAACATTAACGGGTGTGAACGTGGAATTGGTGTACAAGAAACCGTGTGTGACAGTGTCTGCGCCCGAATAGCGTCCTACAATCTGTCCTGCGTCATTGACACCGAACGCTTCTGTAATACTCGCGCCCGGCACGTCAAAGGTGCTGAACGCAAAAGAATCCGCCCAGGCTGCCGAAGCCAGCCCCAAGAGTCCAAGGGCCAAGAACGTTAACGCCACGGCACACTTCATGCTTATTCCTCCTTGATTAGTGAGTGATTCGAGGACCTGTGTTATCCGCTTGCGCAGCAGTACTCCTTAGAAATAAACGTCAGCGAAGTCCGCGGTCTTCGGATCGCCACCTCGGTTTCGGTGACCTTTTTCGCGGCCGCGGCCTATGAAGGATAGCGCGCTCGTATCGGTCTCGACCGGCCTACACTTTGAGAGTTCAATCCGAATGCGTCCAGTGTGATCCTTTACTTTCTTGAATCCCACTCCGTTTTCGATTGTGGTAAATGGCTTCTCACAGGCAGGATTTTTCGATTTTTCGACCCCACTCTATTCATCGACACAAACGCCCCTTCGAGCTAAGCTTCTAGCACGACTCGTGAACCAAATGTCGTGATGGGATGTCTTAAGTACGATCTCACGTCCTTAACCGGGGATTCCTATGCGCACTCTCGGATCGATCGCTTCCGTTACCAGACTCGCTCTGTTCCTCACGCCGTTCCTGGCCTCTTTTGCGTTGGGGAGTCAGGCGCCAAACCCGCAGATTTCGAAACTCGCAGGCGCGGTAAAAGACCCGTCGGGCGCCGGAATGCCCGCCGTCGAAGTCGCCGTGATTCGGGACGGAAAAGTCCTCAAGGCCATTAAAACGAATGATCTCGGGATCTTTTCGTTCGACCTTCCCCTGGGCCAATACCAGCTGGGTGTGTCCGCGCCCGACTTCACGCCGTGGGCGCAGGCGATTCGCGTGATTCCCAACATGCCGGCACTCACGATTACATTGTCCCTCCAGGGGATCACCACGACCGTCGACATCGTCGGCAACAGCAAGGAAATCATCATCGATGCCGCTCAGAGCCTGGATGCGATTACGCTGACCCCTGAGGATTTTCAGGATCTCCCTGACGATGAAGAGGACTTGCTGGCGTACCTTCAAGCTCTGGCCGGCGGAGAGGGGAATGCGCAAATCATCATCGACGGACTTGAAGGAGGAAGACTTCCCCGGCGCGACCAGATCGCACAAATTGTGATTGAGCCGAACTCTTTCAACGCAACCGGCACGGGGCCACGCATCACTATTGTGACGAAGGAGCCTGGTCCGCGCGGACCGTGGAACGGCAACGTGAATTTTTCCTACCGTAATTCAGCTCTGAATGCGCGGAATCCACACTCGGAGAACAAACCGATCAATCGTCGACTGACAGTCGGCACAAGATATTCAGGGCCAGTGATTAAAGGGCGGCTGGGAATGGACATCAATCTATCCAAGGAGCAATACGAGAACGGAAGTAACGCCATTCGGGCGATCACCCCAGGCGGCCCTGTCGATAAGACATTTTTCAACCCGTCGACGTATGACACCCTGGGCATTTCAAACAACTGGTACTTTTCGCAGACACACACTCTCAATTACAACTTCAACTTGAATCGCGAGACAAACCAGAATCAGGGCATCGGCAATTTCACACTTGAAGACCGCGCTTTCGACAGCAGCAGCCGCAACTGGAATTTTCAGATTGCCGACAACAAGACAATATCGCCGAAGCTCAACAACACTCTCCAGTTTAGGGTTAACCAAAACACCTCGCGCGCGAGACCACATACACACGCGATCGCCATCAATGTGTTGGACGCTTTCAACTCGGGCGGCGCACAGAATCGCAGCGACGGTCGAAACACAAACTTCAACATCAACGACCGGTTGGGTTGGTCACCGCACCCGAAACTTAACTTTCAGTTTTCGCTCAACCTGAATCATCAGTCCACTTACAACCGTACGGAAAACAACTATCTGGGAACGTTCACGTTTTCCAGCCTGGAGGACTATGAGGCCGGGCGCGCTTTGACGTTCACACAAACGTCAGGGAATCCTGTGGCATCGTTCGGCCAGTCTGACGCGAACGTCGCGGTGAACATGACCTATCGGATTTCCCCGACAATGAGCTACTCCGTTGGAGCGCAATACGCGATTCAAACCCACCTCAAGGACTACAACAACATTTCTCCGACGATGCAATACCAGGTTCAGTTGAAGAAGCGGCATACGATCAGTGTTGGCGCAAGACTGACCTACCCCAACGTGGCTTTTGGCATTTCGCAGTATGAGCAGCTGATTCGTGGTGATGGCACAACGCGTCAGTTCAATACCATCATCTCTGATCCTTCGTATCCAGATCCATTCGCGGAGGGTATGGCGGGAACGACGACGGGTGATGGCGCTTCTCTTCAGAAACGCGACCCAAACCTCGTTGCGCCCTACACGATCAACACCCAGATAGCCTTCATCGAACAGTTTCCAAAGAACTGGAGAGTACAGACCGTTTTCAGCCTCAACCGCTCTGTACATCAAATACGGAACCGCAACGTCAACGCGCCATACCCAGGCACAGCGTTGGATCCGTTATTAACGCCAGAAGAGGTTAACCTTCTCCGGCCCTTCTATCCGTATGTCGGCCGCATCAACCGTTTCGAGTCTATTGGAAATGCCTTCGCGAGAAGTCTGACTTTCCAGGTTCAGATTCCTTCCAAGAAATTCCTTGCGACCCAGTTCTCAGGTAATTTCCAAACCGGTTTCAACTGGCAAGAAGATGACGCGCAGTGGCAAAACCCCTACGACGTCAGATCCGATTGGGCGCGCAATGACCAACGCTTTCGTTTCCAGGGAACTTTCTCCGTGCGGCCTCCCAAAGTGGGGACACTCAACTTCAATTTCAACTCGAACACCGGACGCGTGTACAGCGTCACGACTGGAAAAGACGACAACCTCGATCAGTCGTTCGCCGACCGGCCCCTGGGGACAGGGCGCAATTCCCTCATGGGACCAGGTCAATACACTGTGAACTTGAATTGGAACAGCCCTGCGATCAATATCCGGAAAAAGAAGGCGCCGGCTGCGGTGACCCCACCTACGGGAGCAGCCGGAGCGCCCGCGCCTGTGCTGTCCGCGCAGGACCAGCTGATTCAGTCGGCTTTACAGGCTGGAATCTCCCTGGCGACAATACAGCAGCTCATTATCGCCCAACCGAATCTGATTGGCGCTCCGGGTGCGGCGCCGGTCTCGCCACAGGCTCCTCCATCGCTACTTCATCCTCGAATGACGTTCCGGGTGCAAGTACAGAATCTGCTGAACAACACGAGAGTGAATGGGTACAGCGGGGTGATAACATCGCCGTTATACGGAATGGCCACGAGTTTTGGAGCGGGGAGAACCATAACCTTTGGAGTGAATACCCAATTCTGACAGGGAGCGGCTATGAGGCAATCCTTCAGTGTTCTCGCGTTCGTGTTGGTCGCAACCGCAGCCTACGCCCAGGATGTCGATTTCGGGGCTTTTGGGGATCCCGGTAGTTTGTTGGGTCCAGGCTCTTCCGCTCCTGCTGCCACTCGTGGAGCAGCTCCAGCGAGAGGTGCAGCGACACCGGCGCCGCCTCCGGATCGCCTCGTTCGGTTGCGCGATGTCCTCGCGAAAGCCGAAGCGCCGCTGACGAAGGAACAAGAGACCGAATTGAACAAATTGCTGGACGAAGCGATCCCCGCGATGCGGCGAACGATACAAACCCACGGACGGGAGATGATGACGGCTAAAGCGGAAAGCGCGCCCGCGCCAGGCGCCACGGCACCTCCGTCCGGAGCTCCGGCCACGCTGCCAACGCCACCTGCTCAATCCACTGCTCCCGCACAGGCTGCTCCGGCTCCCGCGACAGTTCCTCAAGCCACTGCCGGTGGTGGCGGCACACCTGTAGCAGGAGGCGCAAATGCTGCAACATTGGCGGCTGTTCTTGCGGCGCGCGGCGCGCCGGCGAGTTCGAGAGTCCCTCCGGAAATCCTGGACGCACTGGAAGTGGAAATGCGCCAACTCAACGACGCCTTGTTTACCAGGATCGCGTCTTCTTCGGCACTGAATGCTAAACAACAGTCCACCCTGACGAAGATGTCACGGGATCAGATACGCGCGCGCGGTGGCTTTGAAGCACTCCGAATTGCGATGGAAGACGCCGGTGCGCCTTTCACTGCGGAGCAAGTTCCTAAGGTTCAGGCGCTGTTCGAGGAACAGAAGACGACGCGCGCGAACCTGGCGAGAGAATCTCAGGGAACCCCCGATCCGGCAGCTTTGAAACAACTCGAGCGCGATACGTTGACCAAGGTGGTGGGCCTGCTGGTACCCGCGCAGAGATCAGCGCTTCTGGCGTTCTTGAGATCGCAACAATAGTTCAAGACTGCCCTGAGGGCGTGGATCGCTAGGGCTGTTTACGTCGCCGGCAGGATTGCACTGGCCAGCGATGACGCTCGCGTATAACCCGTCTGGCCGATGACAGCCTGCGCGCGATCCACTTCCCTTCGCGCTCTGGCGACTTCACCTGTCGCAACGGAATCTTTGGCGCAGGCGAGAAGAGTATCCACTTCAAGCATCTTGAGGCCCGCACGATGGGCGATAGCCACGGCTCTCTCCAGGTCGATTCGCGAAAGGTCATCCTGCCCGCTTGCGCTGCGGAATTTACCTCGCGCCAGCAGCGCTCCTGCGAGCAGGGCACGGTCGCCATGGGCTGCTGCTGTGGTTACGGCGCGATCCGCGAATGGCTCCGCGCGCTCAAATTGGCCGCCTGCGATCAGGGCCTCCACCGCCAGCAAATTACCCTTGATGTGATCGTCCGCGAACTCGCCCGCATACCGGGCGACTGATGCCGCTTGCATAAACGCTTCTTTCCACTGTCCTATCTCGATCAAATGCTGACCGTATCGAAAACCTGCAGTACTGGTAACAGGAGGCGGGGCCGAAGCGAGACTCATATTGGCCAATTGATGAATCGCAAGCATGCGATCGAATGCTGTGCTCGCGTGATCCATCTCTCCCATCGCCCAGTGGCACACAGCCATCGTCGAGGCGCTACCGCACTGCAGCAACAGCACGCGTCTGATTTTGTCCTGATTGCCGTCCGCGCCGATTACCGCAGACTGATAAGAGTCGACCGCCTGCTCCGCATAGCGGAGACCCTCTCGCGGATTTCCCTGTTCCAGATAGGAGTCGGCAAGGTTCTCTGCGGCAATGCCGGCGTTCTCGTGATTGTCGGACTGCGCAAGCTCGAGTTCCAACGCCTCGCGCAGTGGTTCGACGGCTTCAGGGTTTCGCCCCAATGCCTGCAGACACCGTCCTGCGCGGTTCAACAATGTCGCCCGATATTCGACCGGGAGGTTGGCGTCGAGCTGCGTCCAGGGCTTTTGGAAAAACTCAGCGAGTACACTGAGTGTCAAACCGTGAGCGCCCAATTGATAGATTTGGTATTCCGCCCTCCCTCTTTCAATGCGCTCGTAATAGGCACTGAAGGTCTTCTTCGGCACTCCAGCGCGACAGCCGTGCACGATGGCTTCGAACAGGGGAAGCATTTCAGAAAGCGTGTTTGGTTGAAACGTTGTGTTGCTCAGGATGAACCCAGCCAGACGGTAATGAGCGTCCTTCCACTCCTCGACAGACGACTCTCGAAACTGCTGGCCGAAATATTCGCGCAATAACGGGTGCACATCCATGCGGTCGGGGAAGCGTTCGTCCTCCTCATCAAGGAGATACAGCCTGCGAGCCATGTCGCGGAGATCTCTGACGGCGGTGGGATCCACTCCGGCGACCTCCAGCTCCTTCAATGTGCACGGTCTGGTGAACAGCCCGACGCGTTGTAGGAAGTCGATGAGCTGCGGCGAGACGTGGCGCTCGAAATTTACCAACACTCGCGCAACGGGCGGCGCAATTTCGGAAGCTTTCACGACAGGATCCAATTCACCAGCCGCCTGGATGTCGCGATTGCGGAACTCTTTCAGAAATCCAGCCAATAGACGTAATGCCAGAGGGTGGTTATCGTAGGCGCGGCTGGCCGCCCTGAACTGCTCAGCGGAGCCTTTAAGCCTGGACACTGCAAGCAGATCAGCGCCATCCTCCTCTTGCACTTCGGCTAATTCGACCTGGACTGACTCTCCGTTTTCATAGTCAAGATCCGCCACCGGCTGGCGGGAGGTGATGACACACAAGCCTTGATCGCCGCGGGCAAAATCCTCTATCAGAACTCTCAAACCGGGATCGAGAACTCTTCCGCGTTCGGCCTCATGCATGGCTTGAAGTGGCTCCAGCCCATCGAGAAAAAGCAGCGTGCGCTCTGCGCGCAAGAGTTGCGCGAGCTGCTCTCCTTTGTCCCAGCTAAAACGTGGAGGCTCTTTCACGCACAATTGCCTGAAGATCTCGTCGAAGAAGGGATCTGCAGAGGCAGCCTGGCCATGCGAGCCCTGGCTATAGAACGACCACGCGATCACGCGCTGAGCGCCGCTGTAACCGTGCGCCTTCATCCGATTCATCCATGCGCGCACCAATGTGGTTTTCCCGGTACCACCCGCGCCGACGAGAGAGACCACGCGTATTCGATCGCTGTTCCATGCCATTTCGAGCGCAGCGGTCTCAAGTTCGCGACCGATCAATGCAAACCGGTTTGGCGGAATGAAAATGTGTTCCTTGTCGTCGGGCATCGAGGCGGGTGTGTGTTTGCGGCCCGGACCCGGCTCCGCGGCAACCCGGCTGATTTTCTCAGCAACTTTGGATAGCGCGTTGCGAGCGTCGTCGGGTGAGAGATCCTTCAATCTGCGTTCGCCAACCGGGACCCGATTCAGAACATCGAGGTGAACTCTCACCAGCGGTATTTCGCGCCATAAGCAGTCGTCGACAATGATGGGCACCAATTCCAACTCGCCGCGGCCGCGCCTCTCTGCCAACTGGGCGAACTCCCGGCGAAGGCAGTAACGCGAGCGGAGAAAGTTGGATGAAATCAGGCAGATCGCAATCCGTGCTTCCTCCAGTCTGTCCATGATCTCCTGGTGAAAGGCGTCCCCGGGCTCGATCGCCTCGTCGTGCCATAGCTGAACTTGTTCGGTTATGGCAGACCCAAGGTGCTCCAGAACGAGCTGCTTCCAGCTCTCATCCAGGTGACTATAGCTGAGGAACACGAGCGGTCGATTTTTCGCCTTCGCTGTCATCCGAGACTGCCCAACAGGATTTCGCGCAGTATACATTAGTGATTGAGCCTTATTCGTGGACTCAAGCGGTCAGGCTATTTGCGGAATAAGCGCGGAGCGGGTCGATAAAGGGTCGTCATTAATCCGGTCACGATTACATTGTTCGTGTCGATGATAGATTCCGTGGCACCCCTCGAGGACGAAAGAGATGAGAAAGCAATTGATCTTGGCTGTGGTCGTGCTGTGTTGCGCTCACTCCGTTTTTGCCAGTTCTATGTACAACATTACGGAAGTGCGCATGTACGCCGGTCTTGGGCTGAACGATATCGGCCAGGTCGCAGGCTGGACGGCGGGAACCTCCGTCTTCGATGGCCGTGCGGTTGTCTATAGCAACGGGGACATCACTGATCTGGGCACGCTGGGAGGACTCGGGAGTTATGGCCAGGCGATAAATAATAACGGACAAGTAACTGGCTTGTCCGATACGGCGTTAGAAGGTCAACACGCGTTTCTTTACACTGACGGCCTGATGATCGACCTGGGCAGTTTGGCCGCGCCACCGAACAGCTTTAGCGCCGGATATGGAATTAATGATAGCGGACAGGTGACGGGAAGAGCTGCCATCTCGGCCGACGATCACCACGCTTTTATTTATAACGGTGGCCCCTTGATAGATCTCGGAACCCTTTCCGGTTTTAGTAATAGCGTTGGTACGGGCATCAACAATCTTGGTCAGGTAGTGGGATATTCCTTCACGGCTGTTGCTGATTCTCATGCATTCCTTTACAGCAATGGTCAAATGAGCGATCTGGGCGCGTTGGGTGGGTCTTGGAGCCAGGCCTTTGCTGTCAATGACTCGGGACAGGTGACTGGTACGGCCCAAACGCCAGCCGGCGAACCGGCAGTGGTTGGCCATGCATTTCTCTATACCAATGGCCAAATGATAGATCTAGGCACACTGGGAGGCCCTTATAGCCAAGGTTTTGGGATTAACAATAGCGGGCAAGTAGTCGGAGCCGCCGACGGGAGCGACGGGCGTACCAATGCGTTCCTTTACAGCGGCGGTCACATGTTCGATCTGAACGATCTCGTCGACCTCTCCGGCGTCGGTTACGGCAAACTCTACTCGGCGGAAGCGATCAACGATCGGGGGCAGATCCTGGCGGCCGCGTGCAATACTCCATCAAGCTGCGTTGGCCTGGGTCACATTCTGCTACTCACACCCACAGCAACGACTCCCGTTCCCGAGCCGTCCACGCTCTTATTACTAGGGACGGCTCTACTGGCCATGTTCACTCTGCGACAGGCAAAATGCCCCATGCTGTTATCCCTGAAAACTATGTGCAAGGCACTCGAACTTCTCTCCGCTGGTCCTCGGACTTACGGGAGAATATTGACCACATCCGTGCCCGAGAAAGCCCCGCCTCCACGGGTCGAGCCCCAGACATCGACAATGATTTCGTTAGGGTTCAGATGAAGTCTGTCGCGTCGGAACTCGAGAATAAGATCGTCGCGCCCGTCATGATTTATATCGACAGTCTTTTTAATGATGTTCCCCGGATTGTCTGCGTCACCTTGAGCATCGACGGTTGCGATTCTTACGGAGCCGGCAATGATATCGGTAGCATCAAAGCGGGCGGTGCTCAGGATCGCAACGACGAGTCTCGACGATGCCTCAGGATCGATGACATTGGGAAAGTGATCGGGATCCACGTCGACGGTGACGATGTTGGGATCATAGAGACCAGCCGCGGAGAGCGCATCGCTCAGCTGGACACGGCAGGACTGATAAGCGGCCTGTGTGCCCCATCGGCTTAAGAACATCGCTTCGTCGAAAGGGTTAAACCACGTATCGAAGATGCCGTCGAGGTCTCGGAAGTTAAGACCTCCGCGCCGGCATGCTGTTTCGGGAAGCACCACCGAGCCAAGGACACCGCCCAGTGCTGTACGAACAGTCGTCCACCTGGAGCGCATGTTCGCATTGGGTGTTACGGGCGGTGCAATTACAAAGCCATCGAGGCTAAGGTCGTCGACATAAGGAACCACCGTAGACGGCGCGCTGCTCCTGTAAAACTCAATGCGGTCCGGCAGTGCTTTAACTTCCCCGTTGAACACGGACGCTGGTGGCGCGACACCCTGAGTGGCCCACTTTGCAAGCGCGTCCAGAAGAGCCGCGGTGAGCGGCTTCAACTCTTCGCCACCGCCGCGATAAAAACCCGGGAAAGCCGGGCCTGACCAATTTACGGTCTCGCGCCTCATGCTCAGGGTGAAGTCGGTGTTGAGGCCCGGAACGTTTCGAACGGTGTAAAAGCGCGCCAATGCCTGCACATTCAGATTCGGGTTTCCCGAAATCTCAGCAATCTGACCGGGGATAAAGCGGAACGCCCGCTCGGCTTCACCGGAAACGAAGATGGTAGGCGCTGACAGAAACCCGAGACTGGCTGCCGGAAGAGTTTGGTTAGCGACAAAAGGCGGACTGACCGTCAGGAACCCGTCGAAGATTCTGCCTGATGTGGCGTCGTAGGGAGTTCGATGATTGTCCCCTACCGGCAAAGGGCTCGCAAGGCCTCGGGCAAACATGTCAAATCCAGCGTTGAGCATGAAATACCCCTGACCTCCACCACTGAACCCAACGCCCAACGTCATGGACGGCCGGTGGCCTCGAAGAATCTCAAGTAGACGATGTGCCAGCAATGCGTGATTGCGAGCGATCGGGATATCGCGTCCGCTGGTCGTCGGCGTCCCCGCCACACAGCCTGCTTCACCCACCAACAACGTGTTGTGTGTGCCACCCGGAGCGACGGCATTCTCGTTGACCGAAAAGAAAGCCCAACGGCGATCCGGATGCAGCGCAACGTCGGAGGCATAGCGGTCTGCTGCTTCATGATTTACTCGAGCGAAGCTCCGTTCCTGGTCTATCGCTTCGTACGCCTCCCAATTCGCCAGAGAATCCGTCTGCCCTCGATAGATAACGAGCCCCCCGCTCCAGTCTGGAGGAATACGCAGCACATACGGCAGTTCATAAGTGTAATGGCAGGCGCGGAAAACGCCTGGCGCGTCAAAGCCTCCCCAGCCTATTCCCTGGATGACACCGCGTATTTCGGAATACACGAGGCCGAGACGGTGGATGCTTGCAGGGGGGGACAATGTTACGCCGCGAACATAAGTATCGATGTTACCGACGTGTGTTCCGATGGCCCCGGGATCAGGTGACGCCGGAAATTGGATCACCTGGCCGGCTTCTCCCGACAGAATCGAACTACCCGTTCCCGACAAACCGAGGACGCACAAACAAAAGAAAACTTTCAAAATTAGCGATTGTCGCTGATACATGATCTGACCTCCGTGCTCCTAGCCGTAGAATGTGCTCTACAGAAGAACGCGAGAAATTCAGACTGCTCTGGACATCGCTTGATTGAATTCTTCTAAGGGGCTATTTGCGAGGCAGTAAGCCCAGCCAGTTCGAGAAGACTCTGTAGGTGACCCCCGGCCCCTTCGGTGCGGTTGCGTTAGGGTTGAGAAGAACGAGGAATTTCTGGCCGTCGCGTGTCACGGCAAAGCCATCATGAAGATTGGCTCCAGGAATCGGATATCGCTGTGGCGATCCGAAATCGATGCCATGCTCTGTGGGCTTGATCTCCAGTGCTGAGATTCCCTGGCCGTCAGGCTGGCTAAAGAAGAGTTCACTGCCGTCACTGGAAAACCTGAGGTTCATGACTCGCCCGGAATTTTCGATCGGCCACTTTCCTTCATTCGAAGGAAATGACCGTATTTCAACACGAGACCCGTCTGGGCCTTCGGATGCAGATGTATACGCAATCCAGCGTTCGTCGGGTGAGAGCCGGGCTTCTCCCTCGATGGCAACAGTTGATTCGTAAAGGCGGGGGTTCTGTGGGTCGTTGACGGGCGCATACCAAATATCGGTCTGGCCTTTTGCATCGCGCATCGTTTCAATCAGCCAGTTTTTCGACCAATCGGCGAGGGACACGATCACGTTGGTGGGGTGTTGGAACACTTTTGGGCGCTTCTCGCCAGTCGACGGCATCAGATAGACAGCGTTTTCATCCGGTCGAAGCCACATGAATTCGTCAGTATTTTCCGGTGATAATTTCGCGGAGTGATCATGGTTCTTGCGGCCCTCTGTCAGCTGCATTCTGTTGTCATTTTCAAGACCCACACGAAAGACACTGCCGGTGTCGTCAGGATGATGAATGTGTGTCAGAACATGTCGTTCATCGGCAAGCAGTTCGAAGTCGATGTACGAATCCGGCTTCACGTTCTGAATCGGATGAACCGAGCGGTCCGAACGATAGTACCAGGCCAATTGCCCCCCTCCGCCCCGACCTGTTTGCCGATAAACCAATCTCCCGTTCTGGGACACCGCAAACGTTGAGCGACCTGTAGACTCGTGCGTCGCCACGTCGTCTGCGATAGGAATCGGTGCGCCTACCAAATTGAGCGTTTTCAGGTCGAACCGGTGCGCCATCAGCCGTTGGGACTGAACATAAAGCAGGTAGCCCCGTGCATACGCCACATGTGAATCCGCCCAGCCGATCGGTGTCAGCACTTCGGGATTTTCCAACGACGCAACAACGAGCCGGCGTTCGGGTGATGTCTGAAACACGAAGTGCCGGCCGTCAGGAAGGAACAACGGATGCAGATGCCGTTCGCCGCGTTGTTCATCTGCTTTCGTAAGAGGCACAGGCGAGGGACCTTCCTGTCGAACTTTTTGCAGACCTCCGGGAGCGGGAGGCGATGAAAATATGATTGTTCCGTCTGCGCCCCATGATCCTCCCTGGAAGTTGCTCCCCGGCAGATCGCAAATCGTATTCACTTTTCCAGTGTCGATATTCACACGCTTGAGTTGGTGGGAACTCGCGAACGCGACTTCATCGCCTGCCGGAGACCAGAAGGGGAGTTCAGGACCGCGATCGCGGGAATTGCCCGCCGGCAGGCTTTCTGTTCCGGGTAAAGGACGCGCGTTGTCACTTCGAAGGTCATGTAGCCAGAGCTGCCAGGGGCCTGCTTCTGACTGTCTGGCCATATAAACGACCCGCGTGCCATCCGGAGAAATGGCGGGACCATAAGCTACTGTACCCCCGTTAATCTCGACGCCCGGCGGGGGCGACAGCGTTGAAGTCAGATTCGTGTTCTCGCTGTCGGAACTAGGAGCACCAGGCAGGCCACGATTGTCGGGAGGAGAGGGAGAACTTACAGCGATGGAGCTTGTCGCAATTGTGCCCGTTGTCTCCGCGATCGATTCGTGTGATGCGGGTGATACACCCCATGGATACCACAGAACGAGGATTATGATCGCCACCACAGCCGGCAATGCCCACCGCAAACCTCGGCTTAGCAGCGCAACGGAGCGCCGTGGCGACCTGGCAGGGTTAAGTTGGGGGGCAATCAGATCAACAGGGGTAAGTGCCTTCAGGGCGAACGCCAAATCCGTGGTGGATTGAAATCGCTCCAGTGGCGACTTCTCCAGGCAACGCTCGACGATACGAATCAGCGGCACCGGCAACGGCGGTTCCAATTCCCTCAGCGAGGCTGCTGGTGATTCGCGCAGCACAGCGCTCATCGTATCCAGTGGTGTCTTCCCACTGAATGCCCGAACGCCGGTGAGCATTTCGTAGAGAACAGCGCCAAAGGCGAAGATATCCGAGCGATGATCCACCTGCTCGTCGCGTATTTGTTCCGGCGACATGTAGCCTGGAGTCCCGATGATCACATGCGGGGCCGTGGTCGATTGAGTCGGTGCCGTTGAACTCTCCAATGCTGGAGACCCAAGGGCCTTCGCGAGACCGAAATCCAGAATCTTCAAGCGGCCGTCGGATGTTATGAAAAGATTTTCCGGCTTCAAGTCACGGTGCACGATGTTGCGGGCGTGAGCCGCGGCGAGCCCGTCGGCAAGCTGAGATGCCAGCTCGATGGCTCGCAGTGTCGATAGCTTCTCGTCGATCAACAGCTGGCGGAGGCTTCGGCCCTCCAGCAGTTCCGTCACAATGAATGAAATGTCTGTCGCTCCAGCTCCGGCCGCCCCTTGCAGGCTCTGGGAACCGACGTCATGAACGGAAAGAATATTGGGGTGATTGAGAGCGGCGGCGGCCTGAGCCTCTTGTTCGAAGCGACGCAATCGATCCGGATCCCTTGCAACATGCGGAGGAAGGACCTTTATGGCGACGTCGCGGTCAAGCCGGCTGTCATGTGCGCGATAGACTTCGCCCATGCCCCCGGCGCCGATGGATGCTCGGATTTCGAATCGCCCGAGATGCGTTCCCGACTCCAACACAGCGGAAGCGTCTCGCGTTGCACCAAATCCGGCGTCATTCGCACGCACCAGATGAGCAAGCATGGATTCGACATCGCGGCGGAGGAGATCATTCCCTGCGCAGAGCTCGGCGATCGCTGCCGCGCGCTCATGCTCGGGCCGGGCCAGCACGTCATGCCAAACTTGATCAACTTTGTTCCAATGCTCTGGAGTCATCAGTCCATCAGTCGGAAGTTGGCGATAACATCTTGAACAATAGCGCTCTCGCAGCTTGCCAATCACGATCGACCGTTTTCGAAGATACTTGAAGAACGTCGCCGATCTCCTCGAGCGATAGTCCTCCGAAAAACTTCATCTCTGCAATACGGCTCTTCCTCGCGTCGAGTGCGGCGAGCCGGTCAAGCGCAGCATTCAGATCCAGTGTGTCGATTTCGCGCGGTAGTGTTGCGATGCTGCTGGCATCGTCCAGTGAAAGCTTTGCCCACTGTCCCGAGCGCTTCGCAGCAAGCCGGGCGCGGGCGCGGTCAACCATGATGCGGCGCATCATGGTTGATGCAACTGCGAGGAATTGGTTTCTGTTCTGCCAGACGACCTCCCGCTGCTCCATCAGCCTTATGTAAGCTTCATGCACAAGCGCGGTTGGCTGCAGGGTTTGTCCCTGGCGCTCACGCGCAAGATGCGCGGCGGCGCGACGGCGCAGTTCGCTGTACATCAGCATCAACACACGCTCGCGCGACTCGGGATTGCCCGCCGTCCAGGTTTGAAGGAACTCGGTCACTTCACCTCTTGATTTGCTCATTAATTTCCGGGAAGTGTATCCGCTGTCTGCGGTTTACTGCAAAATTCGTCGTGGGAAACCTGACAGAGAGCCCTCGTCGATGGGACTCGAAGCTCTCCCTCACTTGAAATTTCCTACGCCCAAACCGTCTGACATGCTAGAAGGGCTACGTTGTGAATAGACGGCTCCCAGACCAAATGCCTCCCTGGTGGCGCGCGAGTCTGATCGCCGTTTGGCCTGTCTTCGCGGCGCTGGTTATCATGGCCGCACGGCTGAATCCCAATCAAGTCGATGAAGATGCCATCTACTACATTAGGATTGCTCAATACTACCTAAGCGGAAAAGTCGATTTGATGATTTCTGGGTACTGGGGGCCGATGCTCAGCTGGCTTATCGCGCCATGGCTCCTCGTGTTCCAGGATCCATTGTTTGCTGCACGTGCAGCGATGGCAGTATCGGCAATGGTTTTCTTGTTCGGCTGCGTTTGTGTTCTGCGAGCGGTTCAGCTGCCCGCTCCAGCCGTGGTGATCGGCGCCTGGATAATCGCGTCAATTGGGTTGGTCTGGTCCGTGACCCTCATTACGCCGGACCTGCTCCTGGCGGGTTTATTAGCCTTCGGAACAAGCCGGCTCTTATCCGATAGATGGATCATCGACGCAAGGACTGCTTTTAGTGCTGGTCTCATTCTGGGGGCATCGTACCTGGCCAAAGCTGTTGCGCTCCCCGCGTCGGTCTTGATGATTGTGGGATTCGCCTGCACAAATATTATCGTCCATCAGATCAACATCAGACAGGCTGCCCGCGCGGTTGCAATTACTATTGGCGGGTTCATGCTTGTGGCGGGCCCCTGGATTGGCATTCTGTCCTTCAAGTATGGCCGACCCGTGTTTTCCACTTCGGGTCCTATTGCCCATGCCATTGTGGGGCCTCCGGACATGGAGCGTTACCACCCAGAGGTTCGAACCTTTCACAAGCCGGCTGCAGGGCGGATTGGTGCTGGCGAAGACCTAACCGTCATGCCCTACAACTATTGGTCTCCCTTTCAGAGCTTCAGCTATGCGGTTCATCAGGCAAAGGTCATTTACGGGAATACCTACACGATAACGACACATTTGAAGTCGTTTGATCTCTTGGGCTTTGGGTTGGTGTCCGCCATCTTCGGATTTGCGCTTGGAAATCCGTGGAGGAAATGCCTTCGAGAAGAGCGCTGGCGCTGGCTGCTTATTCCAATTGTATCGCTCTGCGTCCTTTACCTGCCGGTCTACGCCGAGGATAAACGGTATTATCTGCCGACTCTTCCTTTCCTGGTGGCGACAAGCTTCGGTTTCGCTCTGACTTTGTCGGGGTTGATATCCAAGAAATATCATCTCGGTATGGCGCTGCCTTTGGCATTGGTCGCCTTTTCCTTCCTGATCGGCAACGTGACTTCTGTTTGTAAGGCATTCGATGGGTCTGTATCTGAAAACGCGGATTACCTCGCAGCCAAGATATATGCAAACAAACTTCAGAGTACGACGTTGGTCGGACCCGTAGCGTCAATTGGACCTAAGCACCGCACGGGCTTGTTTCTTGCGTACCTGTTGAACGTACCGTGGTTTGGTCAGAAGGAAAAACTGCAAAACGCGGATGAGGTTTTGTCTTCGGATGCAGCTCTCGTCGTCTTACCGCGTGACACCACAGCCGCTAAGCAATTAAGCAACGATCCCCGATTTACAAGCCTTGATAAGCCTCTGTTTGGATGCGATGTGAGGATCGAAAAATTCCCATATGAGGTCTTTGTGACAAAGCCGCGCACATCTGACGAGATTTGTCCCACAAGCTATCAATAATCTCACAGAGTGGCTGTCTGCGATGTTCAGGCACTACCCAGACTCTGTTATTGTTTCGGGCAACGCCTCGCTTCAAAGATAGAGTCTATGGCGATTTCAAATGTTCCCTGGAGGTTCTGAGATGCTTCGACGTTTAACTGTAAGTCTGGCATTTGTCGCTTGCATATTCGGAAGTGGCTCGCCAGTATATGCGGCCGCTAACGATTGCGATCGCACTTGTCTGAAGACGGCTCTCGATCAGTACTTAACCGCAGTGACAACGCACAAGCCGGCCGCTGCCCCACTGTTCGCTGGTTTTCGGCAAACGGAGAATGCGGTTGTTGTCCCGATGGGAAGCGGAATGTGGAAGACTGCCACGGCGTTGGGGAAAGTTCAGCGCCGCTACCTCGATGCGGTCAGCGGGCAGGCTGCTTATTACGGAACCATTGAGGAGGGCAGCGCCACTGCAGTCGTGACTGCACGCATTCGCGTGGAGGACCACAAGATCACCGAGGCGGAATGGTATATCGCCAGGCAAAACGATCCCGGACTGAATGGACCCGCTCAACCAGGGCAGCCACCGCCGAATCTCTGGAATCCGGAAGCCCTGGCGTCTAACCCTCCACCCGACAGAGTCCTACCGAAAGCTGCCCGCGCTTCGCGAGAGCTTCTGATGGCGATTACAAACAGCTACTTCGACGGCATTACGTCCCATGACGGATCGATTGTCATGGCGGATCTACGCTGCGATCGCGTTGAGAATGGAACGTCCATGGGATCCAGAGGCGGCGGTGGCGCCGGGGCGGGACGTGGCGGCGCGGGCAGAGGAACGCAGGCGGCCCCAGCCGCAGCGCCTGCTCAACCGGCGCTTAGCAGTTGCGCGTCTGGATTCGCGACGCTCAATGTGCAGCTTGTTGCCGCCCGTCGTTTTCCTGTTGTGGATGAGGAAGCGGGCGTTGTGCTGGCTCTCGCAGTTTTCGTTCGGCGACCTGGCTCGACGACGGCACGCAACGCCTTCAGTGAGTGGTTTGTGATTGAGGACACCAAGATCCAAAAAATCTATACAGCGATGTTTTATCCAACGCCGGAGTCACCCGTGCCGAATTGGCCGCCTTATGAAGGAAATTGGCCGCTGCCCGCGGGGATCGTGCCGACCCCGCCCCAGGCGCCGGCGCGTGGCGGTCAGTAGCATGTAACGGGAAAAGGGGGGAAAGGGGAGATCTGGGGACAGCCTCCGAATTCGAACGACAGGATCTTCACTCTACGTAGATTTCTTAGTTCGAATTCGGAGGCTGTCCCCAGATCTCCCCTTTTCCCCTTTTCCCCCTATTTCTTGCCGGTGCGCCAGCCTTCCGCGTAAGTTTCTCGGACGACTTTCGAGTAGGGAACAGAGCTCACGACAGCTCGAATCTCGACCTGCCTGTGGCGCTCGACGGTCGTTTTCTTTGTTCCGCCACCCTCTTCACCCCAGACCAGAGTCACTTCTGTGCCAGTCTCGATGTCGGGATCCACAATTCCGAGAGACAGCATCGAGCGTTCGTTATAGCTGTAGCCGGCGAACATCGAAGCGCCTACAATTTTGCCGCCCTTGGTGACCTTGTCGAACGAAGCGGACGCGTAATTCGAAAGCGGCAGATCGATGTACTTGTAGACGTCTGTGTCGTCGCTGCCGGTGAACATCGAAGCGAAGATCTTCGTGACATCCTCGCCGTTCCAGGCGAAGGTGACTTTGCGTCGATGCGGCTTGTCCGCAATTTTTTCGAGAGCTTCGCGCCCGATGAAGTCGTGATCGAACTTCACGAACGGACCGTACCCGATCTCATAGGGGGTGACGTAATAGTCCTCGATGTTATTCGATGCGAGACTGCCTGCCAATCCGCCTGTTGCCTCGTAACTCGCGGCTGGGAGCCACTGCCGATAGGGCTTCATACGCTCGTCGGTGTAAACGGCCGGAAGCGGGGAGGGAATCCATCCGGATTCCAGCGTATTGGTCGCATATGCTCTCGAACCCACCTGGACGAGGCCGAATTCTTTTCCGGCTTCCGTGATGATGCTGCGAATCTCCTCGCGCTCACCGTAGGGCCCCCAAACCTCGAGTCCTGGTGCTCCCGCCATACCGTGGCGGAGGGCACGAACCGGGCGGCCGCCAATCTTGATCGTATCCATATTGAAAAACTTGATGTCGGGAATCGGTCCGCCATTGAGCTTGGTAATGAGCTGCGCGGCGTTGGGTCCCTGGATCTGGAAACGATAGCTCTTCCGAACCACAGCATTGCCTTTCGGATTGCCGGGCGAGCGGTCGTCCTTCTCGATTTTCACATCGTAGCCGCCTGTTGCGGCGTGGAACTCAATCCAACTCGCGGAGGGAGCGCGGCCGACATAGACCAGCTTGTTCTGTTCGAGATGAAAAAGGATGCCGTCGCCGATGACATGGCCGCTGTAGCTGCAGGGCACGAATTGCTTGGCCCGATTCACGGGGAACTTTGCAAAGCTATTGATCGCGAGATTCGACAACAGCTTGAGGGCATCGGGTCCCTCGATATAGAGGTCGACCATATGGTGCGACTGATCGAACAGGACGCAACTTTTGCGCCATGCAGCTTGTTCGTCGCGCCAATTGCTGTATTCGGGTGGAACGACCGGGTAAATGTATGCCCCGATCTGAGAATTACGGAGCATCTGAACCGGATTCCCCGCCGATTTCAGCACGTCCTCGAAACTTTTTTGAGCCATGTTGTCGTGCGCCTCCTGTGGTGCCAATTGCCTATTAATGCTGTTTCAAAACCCTGTAGTCTACCAGCCCCTAGGCTTAGGTGGGAAGAAGTTCTCTCCGTTTTCTTCTGCGATTTATCGGCTCTTTTTCACTCCGACCCGTTTGCAATACAGCGCAATCCTGCAGGTCGAGCAGTGCGGGCTGATGGGCTTGCAGTGGTTTTGACCGTAAGCCACCAGCAGGTCGTTGAAGACAATCCAATACCGGGCGGGAAGCTTGCGCCGCAGCGCCATCTCTGTCTTCTCCGGTGTGCGGGTGCGAACGTATCCAAGGCGATTCGAAATCCGGTGGACATGGGTGTCCACCGCAATGCCCGGCTTCTGAAATCCCAGGGTGACCACGATGTTTGCCGTCTTCCGCCCCACGCCAGGCAAACTCAACAATGTGTCAAGGTCAGACGGGACGTTCCCGTCGTAACGGGATAAAAGTTGTTCGCAGATCGCATGGATCGTTCGTGCTTTGGTTCGATAAAAGGAAACCGGGTAAATCGCGCCCTCGATCTTTTTCACCGGTACTGCGAGCATCGTCTCCGGCGTCCCGGCAATCGCAAAGAGCCGGTCGCTTGCGGCAAGCGTCGTCTTGTCCTGGGTTCGAAGACTGAGGATACAGGAAATGAGAACCGTAAACGGTGTCTCGACATACTTTGCGAGAGCGGGAACGGGCCAGCGCCGGATCTCACGCTTTAGAATTCGCACAACCTTGTGAATGTCTTCGGGGATCATCGCGACCCGAAGGTTAATCGATTATGCAAGTCCGGTGTACCTTAGAATGCGCGTTTGAGGGGGGACCATGAAGCGTGTAAAGCCAGCGGTCGCGTCAATCGTCATTCTTCTGGGAGTTTCCTGCTCGAAGCCAGATCAATCGCCGAAGTCTTCCGAGGTAATTCCTCTCTTCGACAATCTCGGTTCGCATCATCACGCCGTTACGACGGACAACGAACAGGCGCAGAAATATTTCGACCAGGGACTTCGCCTGGTTTATGGCTTCAATCACGATGAGGCGGAGCGCGCGTTCCGCGAAGCAGCGAGGCTGGATCCTAAGCTGGCAATGGCGTGGTGGGGCGTTGCGTACACGCTCGGACCAAACTATAACCTGGCGATGGACGCGAAACGCAACGGCACAGCGCTTGAGGCTGTACAGAAAGCGCAGTCGCTTCAAGGGGGCGCCAGCGAGCCGGACCGTGCGTACATCGCCGCGATTGCTGCACGCTATTCGGCGGACGCCAACGCGAATCGCGGCGATCTCGATCGCGCCTATGGCAATGCGATGAAGGAACTCCACAACAAATACCCCGAGGACAACGACGCCGCGGTGCTTTATGCGGAGTCGTTGATGGATTTAAAGCCATGGCAACTCTGGACAGCCGATGGCAAGCCGCAACCAGGCACCACCGAAATTCTCGATGTTCTCGAGGCCGTCCTTACGAGGGATCCAAATCACCCCGGCGCAAACCATTACTATATCCACGCCATCGAAGCGTCTCCGACACCGGAGAAGGGCGTACCCAGCGCCGAACGTCTTAAGACTCTGGTTCCCGGAGCCGGTCATCTGGTTCACATGCCCGCGCACATCTACATTCGAACGGGCGACTACGGTGGGGCTGTCGATGCGAACGCGAATGCCGCAAGCGCGGATGAAGCGTACTTCGGCCGGACAAAGGTCGAAGGCATGTATCCGCTGATGTACTACACACATAACTTTCAATTCCTGTCTGCCGCCGCCGGAATGTTGGGCCAATCGCAGAAAGCCATCGACGCGGCAGCGAAGGCTGTAGCCAACGCAGCTCCTCTGGCCGGGCACGATCCTATGGTGGAGTATGTGCTTCCGTGGTCCCTCTATGCGATGACGCGTAACGCCAGGTGGGACGACGTGCTTCAATACACACAGCCCGCCGACGTCACGTCCTCAACTGTCGCGATGTGGCGCTACGCCCGCGGAATGGCGCTCGTCGCGAAAGGCGATCTGACTGCTGCCCAAAAAGAACGGCAGGACTTCGAAATGGCAAGGATGAAAGTTCCAATGGACTTGATGCTGAACACGAATCGGGCACACGACCTGCTGAACGTCGCTGCCGAAGTTCTTGACGCGCGTCTGAGTGCCGGGGGTGATCGGAAGGCGGCGATCAATCACTGGAAGAAGGCTATCGAAATCCAGGATCGGTTGGTTTATGACGAGCCTCCGGCCTGGTATTACCCCGTGCGCGAATCTCTTGGGGGCGAATATCTTCGAGACAGGCAATATGCGGAAGCTGAGAAAGTCTTCAGAAGAGATCTGCAGATGAATCCCAACAATCCGAGATCCTTGTTTGGGCTGAGTGAAGCTTTGAAGGGACAAAAGAAGAACTCAGAGGCTGACCAGTTCCGCCAGCAATTTGAGAAAGCGTGGCAGGGGGCGGACGTGAACATTTCGGTTCAGACTCTGTAACCGTCGCGACTTCACTTGTGAGGATCATGGATTCTTCATGATCACGACCTTCGAAGTTTCATGAACGCCTCGCCAAGCGGCGAAAGCCGATAGCCGATTTCCAGACTCTCGGTAAGTCCCAGTTCTTTGAGCTTGCGCACGTTGATCTTGAATGCCTGGCGCTCCATCTTCATGCGCTGCGCGAGTCGCGTCGATACAACACCGGGTTCAGATGCGATCAGTTGGAGAGTTTTTTCAGTCCATGCGCCCGTACTGCTGGCGTCATCCATGCGCTTCAGACGTGCCTGAAGCCTGGCCAGGCTTTCCGGATTGAGGGCGTCGTCATTGCGACGAGCGATGCGGTCGTCCTCGCCGACACACCTGAACTCGACACGCCACACACGGCCGTCATGCCCTTGCGCTTCAAGCCGCTCGCGCAGCGCATTCCCGGAGGAACTGCCGGCGCGCAGGGCATCCGCATCCGTAATTTCAGCGGGGCTGACCTGGCTGACTGCGATCACTTCCAGCAACAATCCGCCTGTACGGTAGCGGCCGCCGACTTTCGCCTGTGCCCTTGTCCAGGTTCGAAAGGTGAGCGTGATTGTTCCGTCGGCGAGTCCGGGGAGGGCATCGCTGGTAAAGAGCATGGAGCGCCGATTCTATCCCTTTCCTGGTCCCGCGGCGCAGATACTCACGGCCTTGCGTGTTCCAGTGAGCGCTCCGTTCTGCTTCTGATCGGCGCAGTATACCTGGAGCGCACCCTGAATTTGCGCGTTGGTTGGAAAACGCGTGCGAGCTCTTGCCAGAACAGAAAACGCTGCATCTACGTCCCCAGTGGAGTACAACCCGACGGCATAGACATACGCATAGTTGCTGTTGTCGGGCGAGATCTGCGCGGCTCGTGCCAGTTCCGGGATAGCTTCCGCGGTTCGCTTTTGCCGAACACGCAGAAGGCCAAGAGCCAGATGCACGTCGGCAGACTCGGGGTAGAGCGAGGCCGCGCGTATCAGGAGACGCTCGCCTTCCGCATCATTTCCGGCAGCACGATGGAAGTCGGCGTAGTTCAACAGCGTTATCAGTGAGGCGTCATCTTGATGGAGCGCTTTTTCGAACGAGGCGTGGGCGGCCTCGGGATCGCCCTCTGCCATCTGCAGTCCAGCGAGCGCAGTCAGTCCTTCAGCTCGGTCGTCATCACGAGTTAACACCTTGCGATATTCAGCGATCGCGGCATCGAGGCCGTCGCGCTGCACCGCACTGAGTGAGCTTCTCGCCGTTCCCGCCAGCAGGCGCGCTACTTCCAGTCGTACCGCGCGTGAGGGATCACGCGCCAGATCGATCAGAAGTGGCATCCGCTGGGGCAACGGTAACATCCCGATTGTTTGTATTGCTCCTAGTCTTACGAGCGGTTCACTCGAAGAGAGTTGAGATCGAGCAATAGCGACAGAGTCAGGCATAGGTGTTTTCACGGATGCCAGGAGAGCAGCCTTCAGAATGGCGTTCAATGCAGGATCTTCGACACGTTTTTTCAGGCTCTCCGTTGCCCCTGTCTGTTCATGATTCAGTTGCCACGCTGTCGTGGCCCACGTCTCCGGCAGTGTCGCGGAGCCGTTGCGGGCCATCAGCTTCCGCACGGCGTCGGCCGCCCATGAGTTCGAGCGGCCCGCGTGACAGTTCACGCACGGGTTCGGCGTGCCGAGCGTGTCGCTGAGATCCGGCCGGGGAATCGCAAAGCGGTGGTCTCGCCGAAGGTCCGCTACCATGTAGAGTCGACTTGGCATGTGACAGTCCACACATTGGGCGCCGGCGGTTCCCGGCATGTGGAAGTGATGTCGCGTGGAGTCGAATACCTCCATATCGTGACATTGGGTGCAAAGGCCGTTACCTTCGGTCTTCAGTCGGGCGGTGTGGGGATCATGGCAATCGGTGCAGAGGATGCCTTTTGCCGCCATCCTGCTTTGGAGGAACGATCCGATCTCGAATACTTCCTCGCGAATCTGGCCATCGACGAAATACAAACCGTCCTGGGGAAGCTGCGGCCTCCAGGTCTGAAGCATTGCTTCGAGACCGTTATGTGAGGAAACATCGCTCAGACGGACTCGCCGAGCATGACAGGCGCCGCACTGATCGATCTGGCCCTGTTGCTTCCGCAGGATGCCGATAGCGGATTCCATCCCTGTGTCCGGGCGTGCCGACTGCCGTGCCTCTATGTGTGCCGATCCTGGACCATGACAACTTTCGCAGCCGTTGCCCAACTCCGTGAATCGACTTTCGAACTTGCCGTTTGAAAAATTCTTCACAAAACCCGTTGTGTGGCAATCGCCGCACATGTGGTTCCAGTTCTGAAGTGGGCGCATCCAGAACAACGGATGACCCGGCGTCAGGTCTTCTTTCGGGTAGAGATGAAACCAACGTTGGCCACCGTCCTTGCGTTCTCGGGTGTCCCATGCGAAGGGGAGCGCCTGAAGGCGTCCCCCGCCAATATCCACCAGATATTGCTGCAGCGGGCTGTAGCCCAGCGTGTAAGCGACAGAGAACGTCTGAAGTTTGCCCTCTTGATTCTCGGTAGTAACGCGAAAGGACTCGCCTTCTCGGAAAAAACGCGTTGCCCTCCCAAAGTACCGAAGCTCTGAATTGTTAAAGTCGCCCAGTACGGCTTCGGGGGATGGAGACCCCATGGCGTGGCGATGATTCGATTCCAGCCACTGCGAATACTGTGACGGATGACATGT